>Ga0160445_100819_pt1 | contig 11496 bp, 8 predicted proteins | sample HID1972M_E1MG_FD_108215 | JGI IMG/M metagenome (GOLD analysis project Ga0160445, IMG submission 108215) | Enriched pill bug-associated microbial communities from UW Madison campus, WI, USA - HID1972M_E1 MG | ecosystem: Host-associated > Arthropoda: Insects > Digestive system > Unclassified ... | reverse complement strand
CGGTTTTATAGTTTTTCAGGTGGGGGATTTGACCGCCCTGCGAACCACTGTAGATCAACATGGCAATTTGCTGCGGTCAACTGACCATGCTTTTGGCGAATGCCGATCCATAGCGCAGGCGTGCTTATAATGCCGGCGATGAACGGGAGAGAGACGGGGAGAGAAGTCGGATGTTGTTACGTGGCCTGACCATGCTGGTGCTGTTTCAACTGCTCGGCACGGCACTCAATCATTTGCTGTTGCCGGTGCTGCCGGGGCCGATTATCGGCCTGCTGCTGTTGCTGATCTTCCTGATCATTCGCGGTGAAGTCGGCGAACCGCTGAACCTCGCGGCCGGCAGTCTGCTGCGTTATCTGCCGTTGCTGCTGGTGCCGCCAGCGGTGGGGGTGATGGTGTATGCGAGCGACATTGCCGCTGATTTTTGGGCAATCGCCGGTGCGCTGGTGTTGTCGCTGGTCTTGTCGATGGCCTTCGCCGGTGTGCTGATGCAGCGCATGGTCAAGCGTCACGCGCCGCCGTCGGAGGAGTCCTGATGCTCTTCGATTGGCAAGGTGCCTGGGCCTCGGTCATCCATCATCCATTGTTCGGCATCGGCATCACCCTTGGCGCCTATCAACTGGTGCTGGCGGCGTTCGAGAAAACCCGCTGGATCTTTCTGCAACCGGTGCTGGTCTCCATGCTGTTGGTGATTGGCGTATTGGTCGGCTGCGGGCTGACCTACGCCGAATACCGCAAGAGCACCGAGATCCTCAGCATTCTGCTCGGCCCGGCGACCGTGGCACTGGCGGTGCCGCTGTATCTCAACCTGCGGCGCATTCGCCAATTGTTCTGGCCGATTTTTACTACGCTGGTGATAGGCGGGGTGGTCGCTACGGGCATGGGCGTGCTGTTGGGCTGGTGGTTCGGCGCTGAGCACATGATCTTGATGACCATGGCGCCGAAGTCGGTGACCTCGCCGATCGCCATGCTGGTCGCCGAACAGATCGGCGGCGTCGCGGCGCTGGCGGCGGTGTTTGTGTTGATCACCGGGGTGATCGGCGCGATTTTCGGCCCGGCGCTGTTGACCCGTTTGGGTGTACACAGCCCCGAAGCGCGCGGCATGGCGCTGGGCATGACCGCCCACGCGGTCGGCACCTCGGTGGCGTTGCAGGAAAGTGATGAGTGCGGCGCGTTTGCGGCGCTGGCGATGAGTCTGATGGGCGTGGCCACGGCGGTGTTCCTGCCGTTGGCGGTGTCGATGGTGGTGTAAGGAAATGTCTATGAGTCTGCCGCTTTTTCCGCTGAACACAGTGCTGTTTCCCGGCTGCAACCTCGACTTGCAGATCTTCGAGGCGCGCTATCTCGACATGATCGGCCGCTGCATGAAGCAGGGCGGCGGTTTCGGCGTGGTGTGCATTCTGCAGGGCAGCGAAGTCGGGCTGGCGCCGGAGGGCTATGCGCTGGTCGGTTGCGAGGCGCGCATCACCGATTTCCAGCAACAGGACAACGGCTTGCTGGGGATTCGCGTGCAGGGCGGGCGGCGTTTCAACGTGTTGCGCACTGAAGTGCAGCGCGATCAGCTGATCCTCGCCGACGTCGAATGGCTCGACGATGAACCCGAGCAACCGCTGCAGGACGAAGACGCCGATCTGGTCGCGCTGCTCAAAGCGCTGGCCGAACACCCGATGGTCGAAGCGCTGAACATGGGCACTGACGCGCTCGGTCAGCAGTCGTTGGCCAATCAGCTGGCGTATCTGCTGCCGTTCGCCGAAGAAGACAAGATCGATCTGCTGCAACTCGACGATCCGCAACAGCGACTGGATGCGATCCAGGCGCTGCTTGATGAGTTGCAGGGCGAGTTGTTTGCCTGACGTTCGATTATTCCGGCCAGACAATATCGTTGGCGAACCAGTCTTTCCCGGCAGACAAGATCAGCACGGGCTTACCGGCCTTCGCAACGGCGTCAATCAGTGCATCGTATTCGCGCTGGTTGTTAACCCCGCTGTGGGTACGCGCTTCAATCTCGCTGCCCCAATCGCTGCTCTGGGCTTCGGCAGCCACGTCGTCTACCTTGGCCGCGCGAGTGAACGTCGAATCGAGTAGCCAGAGCCGTTGCGATGGAATACCGCTTTTGGAGGTTGAGATCAGTGCCTCCAACTCGTCGTCAGGAAACCAGGCGCCCTTGTCCAGTGCCGCCCGATTGAGTAAGTGGTTTTCTTCATTGAGAACCACTTCCATCCCTCGCGTATCGATAATGTAAGAGAACACGAATTGCTGATCGTGACGTTTCGTTTCGTAGTTGCGCTCCGAGTCCAGATCCACGTCTGATGCGTCGGACCAATCGTCATCGGATTGACCGGAGTCGTTATCGGACTCGCCCGGTTTCTTTCCTGGATACTTATTCTTCTGATTGTTGTAGCGCAGGTATTCCGGATCAGGAGCATCGGTGCCTTTACCCGCATATGTCTTGACTGACTCCAGGCTGACCGTTGCACTGATTGGTTTGGCCGTCGTGGCCCCGCGTGGATGTTTCAAGCGCGGCAGCATTCGCCCGTCGTTATAGAACTCAAAGGACGTGCGTTCATCGGCCCTGAATAAAGCGGGGATGTCGGTTCGATACAGGCAGTCGTTTGCATTGCGCAAATAGCCGGTTTTGGCGAGAAAGGCGTCGAGAAACGCAGGGCTGACACTTTTATCAAAGTCCACCAGATGGCTATGCGATGCTCCGTTTCTCACGGACAGAAGCAGGGGTTCGATTTCTGCATACAACGGGTCGAACCGGTTCGGAGCAGTTGTATCCATCGAGCGCAACTTGTGCTGGTTGGCCCAACTTGGCATCTCACCGGGATTGAGGTTCAAGTCGTCGTGTAACTGCACATGTTGTCCGGGCGAAAGATTGTAAGAGCGCAGATGTTCGACGCGCTGGCCGTGAGTCATGTGCGGGTACAAGCCAACCAGAAAGTTGCCTGTCAGTCGGGAGGTTGCCTCATTCACCGACACCGGCGAGTCGCGTAGTTTTTTATTCGGTACTGTTGAATCGCTGTCGTCGACAACGGGAACGGGATGTTTCGATGGCTTTGATGACTCAACGGGTGCGGCCAGTCGCCAGGTGGCTTCGCCGCTATTTTTGACCAGTACCGGGCCGGGTGGCAGCTTCTTGTAGAGATCCATTACCCGATACTCACCCGTGGCGCTATCAAGCGTCACGTGCACGGTGCCTATGCCCTCGATGTCGGCGAATCCACGCCCGACCACATAGCGAATGCCCTGGTCATCGGCAGCGCCCATGTTGCGCAGCAAGGCCGGGTTCAACAGGTAACGGTGCAGTTCATGGGAGAGGGCGGGTTGAGCGCTGTGAATATCGGTGATTTCAACACTCGATGGGCCTGGGCCATTATCGGCAACACTCATCTGAGGCTGGCGGTCGCCATCGGGTCTACGGGGGCCGGTCAATTGTGGCTGATGGAGCAATGGCGGATTGGCGTCCGCGCGGACTCGGTTAGATCCCGGATCAAATTGCGTCGGTACTCTTGTTTTCGGGCTGTTGGGGGGCGCAGGGGGTTTCGGTCGCATGGGGTCATTCCTTGACAATTGAATAGCGCTCAGGCGCGTGATTGCTTTTCGGCTAACGACAAATCCTGAATGATCAGGTGTGCAGCGGTGATAAGGCGCGCCGGATCGCTGCTGATCTGCCAGTGGCGAGTGTCAGCGTTGTAAAAAATCTGTCCTGGTGTGGAATCCGTCAGTCGAATGTTCTCAATGTGCACTTCATCACTCTCGAGATCATCCTGCTGTTTGTGCTCTTCGATCAGCGCAACAATTGCCTGAGGCGATACACAAGCCAATGCATTGATGGTGTGCAGACCGATGACTTCAAACAAGGCGTTGATCCGATAACGATGTCCGGCAGAAACGAACACATCAACACTCTCCAGGGGTAGTGTCGGGTCGCTGCTGTCTGGCAGATGAATATGGATACTGCCGATCTTCAACAGGTTGTTGCTGATGCTCAGTTGGCCGCGGGTGATCTTTTCTGGCAATTGCTCTGTGTGGATCTCCCAGGTCGAAGATCCCGTCAGCCTGGCATCGCCCGCCTTGGTCGATAACCGAATGGACATGTTGCTCGCCGGGTAGATTGCGTAGTGCGCTGACCTGCCTTCCAGTGCATAAACGGCGGTGTGCGGTGCGGATCGGAAGTCGATACGTTGCGCGCTGTTCTTCAGCGTTCGCTGGTCGAGTGCTGGTTGGACGAAGGTGTATTTCCCGGCACGCTTACGCAGCGATTCGCGTGTTTGAATCGTGTGGTAACCGGCTTCTTTTGCATCTTCCCGATAATTGTTATGAGGGTAATCGAGGTGGTAGGAAACGCCGTCGCGCATGACCAAAATAAACGTGTGATCAAGCTGCCAAGGCGAGGCCAGAATGCCGGCACCCATGTCGACTGTCTTGTTGGTCTGTTCACTCATCGCGCCGAACAACGAGAGCAGCCCGCCTCCTTGAGTAAAGGTAAGGGTGAAGTGCAAACTTTCATAACTCAGTACTGTGTAGGCGCCTCGCTTCGTTGTCTCCACGATGTAACTGGCCCTGACTTCATCTATTTCCGTACTGTCGTAGTCGACATACAGCGTGCTGTGAGCAATTGCGGGGCGTTTGCTTGCCCGCAGGGTGGTGTGACGGGTATCGCGTGAAACGTAGTAGTACGAATGCGGACTGTTCGAGACAGTCTGTGGGCGGTCGTGTAACAGGAATGGCGTTGTTTTGCTGACACCTGCGTTAATGACGACGGCGTCGAGTGTGTGCTCCGTCAGATCCTCGGTTTCGACTGGCCAGTCCGGTTGCAGGTGGTAGCCGTCCTGTGTGACGAAAAGCCAATTGTCGTTGAGCAGCCTGCGCTTGCCATTGATCGTCTGGAACACCGCTTCGATCGTCAGAGTGCTCTGCGACACTTGCGGGTCTTCGTCACGCAGGCTCTCGATCACCAGCGAATTGCCACGGACGTACCAGCGCTGGATCGCCTCCAGTTGCACGCCGAGGTACACGGTGCTTTGTTCCTGATCGTCATCGGTGATCGACACATCGAGGCTCATCGGGTCGATGTGATAGATGTCGGCTCCGCTACCGCCGTTGACACTGGCGTGGGTACCCCGGATTGAAATCTGATCATCGCCGGCACCAGCATCGATATGGTCTGCACCGTTGGCAGTAATGATGTCTGGTTTGTCCGAGCCGGTTACCCGGTTGGCTGCGCCGGCCAGGGTTTCGACTCTTTCTATGGAGTCGAAGGTCGAGTGTGGAACGGGTTCGGCTGTCTTGTCGGATGAGCGCAAGCCGAGCTTGCCGTTCTTCAGGTCGAAGTCGTAACCGATGTAGTCCGGGGCACCAGGCTTGGGCTCCTGGTGGATGTGTTTGCCTTGTAGCCACAGAAGATCAGTGCCGTCGCCGCCGCTCAAGTGGTTGACCCGGTTCGGGGGCGAGGCCAGTCCTGCAGAACCCGCCTGAAAGAGAAATGAATCGTCTTTGTCACCGCCGCTGAGGCGTTTTTCACCGGCGCCAAAGTTAAAGTGATTGGACTTGTTTCGCACGCCGTAAACCCGGTCGTCACCTCCCCCCAGGTTCCACAGCACGCCTTTGGCCGGGTCGCTCTGCACACTGATAATGTTGGCGTCGGCGGATGGCAGACCTTCCCGGGCATCGTAGACATCGTCGATTTCATGTATGACCGGCGTATTGACGGTCAGGTAGGCCGATTCACCGCTGTCCTCGTCCCACTGGTGTTTATAGACACGGGTCGGCTGCAGATGAACTTCGAACCGGCCAATCACCACTGAATCGACACTTTCTTTCAGTTCGTTTTTGAGCCAGTTGAGGCTGCTGCTCTTGAGTGCCTTTTCGTAGTCGCTGTAAGTCTTGGCCGCGGTAAAACGATCCATGACCTCTGCGTCCTGTTCTTGCCCGGTAAAGGCGAACCAGCCGGCGCGCCAGCGTTCATTGAGCGTCAACTCGATGTAGTCGTCCATGTCATCGACCACTCGGGCCGCGCCGTAGATACGCGCGCCGACAATCAGGATCGCGGCAGCGGCAAGGCCGACCGGGCCAGCGCTTTGAAAACCCATCAGCGCAGCGGCGCCGAGCATGAGTGAGAGCCCGGCACTGAATACACTCAAGCCACCGGTGACGTACAAATCCTGAGCTTCTTTGCCCTCGGCTTTGGCTGCATCGCTGAAAGACTTGATGGCCGTATACAGGTCAAAAGGCAGCGTCAGCACGCTGGCGATCAGCCCCGCGCCGCGACACAGCCATTTGCCCATGCTGGTCTTGCCGAATTGTTCAAAGGCCAGGGCGCCTTGGCGCAGCATCTTGTCGCCGGTTTTGGTCAGGGCATATTCCAGGCCCAGTGAGCCTATCTCCGCAACGCCGCCGCCGATATTGATCAGCACCTCAGCGGTATCACCTTTCTTCAGAGCGTCGATGCTGCCGATGTAGGCACTGTACAGGCCATAGGCTTGCAGGCCCGCGCCCATGCTGGTCATGCCGCGACTTTTGGTTTTGTTGACCCAGGTTGGCAAGTGCTCGGGTAACGGGCTGCGGTGGATATCCAGGCGTTGGGTCGCGGTTAGCAGATTGCTGATTTTGCGGAGTGGGTCGGTAGCGGTGCTCGAGGGAAGATCTCGCAGCAGTGGCGCCGCATCTGAGGAGCGCTGCGTGACGATTTCATAAAGCAATTGCGGTATTCGCTGGCGGTCTTGCGCATCGACGGATTTGATTCGTTGCTCGATCTGAACCGAGTCGAGTTCCAGAGCGTCGGTAAAAGTCTGGGAGGGCTCGGAAAAATAGGTGTCAGCCGCTGTAATGAGCTCGCCGCTGACTCGTGCTCCAAGCGCCTGAAGTTCCTGGCGGCTGACGGTCAACTCTCCAAATCGAAGCGGTCCGAACAATTGATCCAGATCTCTCAGGCTGGGTTGATTGCCAGGATAGGCGCCCGCCTGCGCAGTCGATGGCGTCGCTTCAGTGTCGATGTCGGAAATGGTTATTGGCGCTGCATGACTAGTTTCAGCGCGGGTTGTAAAGGGTTCGGCCAAAATCGATACTCTGTTGTGATGTGTCGATGGAATCTGACACGAAGAGCAGCAGGCTTCATTGGTAATTGTTTTTCTGGTTGTATTGTTGAATCTTGTATTGTGTTTGAAGTGGTTTGTTTAGTGTTTTTCAATTAGTTTGAAGTTTGGCTTGCTCGGCGCAAGTTTTTATCGATGGTGAAAGTAAGTTGATGTTTTATAACAATGAGAAGGTGACTTGCAGTTGTATTGCAAAAAGTTTGATGGCGATGTGTGAATCTTGATTTGACGGCGGATAACACGGGAGGAAAGTTGCATTCCTGATTTATTTGAATGATAGATAAGCCTGTCTTTAAGCTGCGATCAAACGACGCCGGGCACTATGCTTGCAAACCTGTGCCCGTGTCGTTTGTTTTTGGTACTTGGCTGTTGTTGACGTCTTCTGCCATTTAGTACGAATAACGCAGCAATGTATGTGGCAAATGCCGCAATACAAAGAAACCGAACAAAGCGAGCATCGCCGGCAGAACCAGCCACCAGACCTTGAACGGCATGGCATTCAGCGGCTCTTTACGCTGGCTCAACCACAACCCCGCCGCACACACGCACGCCGCGAGCATCGCGCCGGCGAGAATGTCCGTCGGCCAATGCGCCCCTAGATAAACCCGCGACAAGGCAATCGACAGAGCCGGAATGCAACCGACAAAGAGCCAGGTCAGGCGCATGCGTGGCGGTTGGCCGCGACCAGCCAACACCGCGAGCACCAGAAACAGCGCGAACGACCCCGACGCGTGGCCGCTCGGCATGCTGTAACTGGTCAGCGGATCACTCAGTACTTCCGGACGCACCCGCGCGAAAAACATCTTGGTGCCGGTATTGAGCATCGCTGTGCAGAGCAACACGCCGCCGGCAAAGATTGCCTGGCGCCATTGCCGGCACAGCAGCAACAGACCGGTGAGCAGGGCGCTGAACATCAGCATGTTGCGGAATTCGCCGATCAGGGTGAACGTCACCGCGATCTCATCGAGCAGCGGCTGGCGATGCTCCTGCACCAGCGTCATCACGCCTTGGTCGAGCGCCGTCAGGTACGGGTAACCAATGAACAGGCCAATCAGAATCAACAGGCTCATGCTGCTGATCCAGATCGTCGCGCGACGATGACGGCGCAGGCTGCTGTTGACGCTGAGGCCGACCATGACCGCAATGCTTGCCGCGACTATCCCGGCCTGTAGCCAGAAACCTTCCGGCAGCGGCAGACGAATCGCCGCGCCAGTGGCCCAGCCTGGCAGCAGATAGGCGACGCTCCAGCCGGCGGCGGCCAACAGGCTGACAGCGGCAAAACGCGGGAACGGCATGTCGCACATGCCGGCGACCATTGGCAGCATTGGTCGCAACGGGCCGATAAAGCGACCGACCAGCAAACTGGCGATGCCGTAACGCTGGAAATAGCTTTCTGCGCCGGCCATCCATTCCGGGTGATGGCGCAAGCCCGGCAGACGGCGGATGTTCTGGTGGAAGTGGCGACCGAGGAAATACGAAATCGCATCGCCGAGAATCCCGCCGAGGAAACCCAGCAGCAAGGTTTCGCTCAACGACAGCGCACCGCTGCCGGCCAACACGGCCACGGCAAACAACAACACCGTGCCGGGCACGATCAATCCGGCAATCGCCAAGCATTCCACGCAGGCAACAATGAACACCGCTACGGCCAGCCACTGCGGATTGGCCGCCAGCCAACCGGTCACGCTATCGAGCCATGGGCCCATACCAAAAAACTCCAAACCATTGATGATCCCCTGTAGGAGCTGCCGAAGGCTGCGATCTTTTGATCCTGATCCTTGAAACAAGATCAAAAGATCGCAGCCTTCGGCAGCTCCTACAGGGGGTTGTGTTTACAGCAAAAAATAATCCCGGCCTTCGACCTGACCGCGGCGCAGCGGGTTCCGCGTGCACCATTGCGCATAAGCGGCGTCGACAAAGCGGTACATCAGGTGTTCGTCACGGCCATGGGGGATGCCCAGTCGCGTGGTTTGAATAATCTGCGAGGGCGCCGGGCCGGTGTCTTCGACCAGAATCAATTCATGATCGAAACGCTTGGCGTCCCACATCGGCACCTTCAACCCCAGCGCCTTGCACAGCAAAGTCTGCCCGGCACAGAGTTTCTGCGACGGTCGCGCACGCCCTTGAGCGTCAGGATTGTTCAGCAGCATCTGCGCCAGACTCGCCGGCCCGCTGACTTCATCGACCCACGGATAGGCCGATTTGATCAGCACCGCATTGCCCGGCCCTTGCGCGCTGAAGTTCAGCGAATCGCCACCACGGGCGTAATACATATAGATGTGTCCGCCACCCAGAAACAAAGCCTTACGCTTTTCCGTGTAGCCGAGCGAGGCATGGCTGCCTTTTTCCGCGCAGTAATAGGCTTCGGTTTCGATGATTCGCGCGCTCAGCCACAGACCGCCAACGCGATGGCGAATGACTTTGCCGAGCAGATCCTTGGCGAGGATCTGTGCGTCACGGTCGAAAAAAGCGTCGGCAAGCCCCGCAGGCTGGCGCTCGGCGCTGGCGCGAACAGTCAGGTTGGACATGGCAAGCGATGTTTATCCGGGCTGATGAGGTCGTGATGATAACAATTCAATGCTTAATTACGGCTGAACGTCGGCAAATTGCAGTCCATTTCGACCATCCGCCTGTCACCGCTGTTAGTCCCGGGACGCGACAGCTATAATCTGCCGCTTTCCTCGTTGCCGAGACCCCAGCAGACCATGACTGAGTCCGTTCGTGACTACATGACCTGATTGGGTCGCGCCGCCCGCGAAGCTTCCCGGGTCATCGGCCGTGCCAGCACCGCGCAGAAAAACCGCGCCCTGCAGGCTGCTGCCAATGCCTTGGACGCCGCTCGCACCGAGCTTGCTGCAGCCAATGAGCAGGATCTGGCCGCCGGTCGCGCCAATGGTCTGGAACCGGCACTGCTGGAACGTTTGGAACTGACCCCGGCGCGCATCGACGGCATGATCGTCGGTCTGCGTCAGGTGGCTGCGCTGCCGGATCCGGTCGGCGCGATCCGTGACATGAGTTTCCGTCCGTCGGGCATTCAAGTCGGCAAGATGCGCGTGCCGCTGGGCGTGATCGGGATCATCTATGAATCCCGGCCCAACGTGACCATCGATGCCGCCAGTCTGTGCCTGAAGTCCGGGAATGCGACGATTCTGCGTGGTGGCTCCGAAGCGATTCACTCCAATCGCGCAATTGCTGCGTGCATTCAGCGCGGTCTGGCCGAGGCCGAACTGCCCGCCGCCGTGGTGCAAGTGGTCGAAACCACCGACCGTGCCGCCGTTGGCGCGATGATCACCATGCCCGAGTACGTCGACGTGATCGTGCCGCGCGGAGGCCGTGGCCTGATCGAACGCATCAGCCGCGATGCCCGTGTGCCGGTGATCAAGCATCTGGACGGCATCTGCCATGTTTACGTGAGTGCCCACGCCGATCTGGCGAAAGCCCAGCGCATTGCCTTCAACGCCAAGACTTATCGTTACGGTATTTGCGGTGCGATGGAGACGTTGCTGGTCGATCAAACTGTTGCGAAGGATTTCCTGCCGGCGATGGCCGTTCAGTTCCGCGAAAAAGGCGTCGAACTGCGTGGTTGCGAGCGCACCCGGGCAATCATCGAAGCGGTCGCGGCCAGCGAAGAAGACTGGAACACTGAATATCTGGCGCCGATTTTGTCGATCCGCGTGGTCGACGGGCTGGATCAGGCAATTGAACACATCAACCATTACGGCTCGCATCACACCGACTCGATCGTCAGCGAAAACCTCGCCGACACCCGCCGGTTTGTGGCGGAAGTCGACTCGGCGTCGGTGATGATCAACACCCCGACGTGCTTCGCCGATGGATTTGAATACGGATTGGGTGCCGAGATCGGCATTTCTACTGATAAGCTGCACGCCCGCGGCCCGGTGGGCCTCGAAGGACTGACCTGCGAGAAGTACATCGTGGTCGGTGATGGCCAGTTGCGCGGCCAGGCGACGGTCTGAGTTGACCGACCTCGACCTGACCACGGTGCCCGCCGGCAGCGACGTTCGACCTCAACGCATTGGCGTTCTGGGCGGTACGTTCGACCCGGTGCACATCGGCCATTTGCGCGGTGGGCTGGAAGTTGCTGAAGCGCTGGCGCTCGACGAGTTGCGCTTGATGCCGAACGCGCGGCCACCGCATCGCGGCATGCCGCAGGTGTCGGCGCAGGATCGGCTGGCGATGGTTGAATGCGCAGTGGCCGGCGTGCCGCCACTGGTGGTGGACGCCCGTGAGTTACAGCGGGACAAGCCGTCCTGGACTATTGATACCCTGGAGTTGATGCGCGCCGAAATGGCCGCCGAGACCCAGGTTTTTCTGCTTTTGGGCTGGGACGCATTTTGCGGCCTGCCCACTTGGCATCGCTGGGAAGAGTTGCTCCAGCATT
>Ga0160445_100818_pt1 | contig 11526 bp, 12 predicted proteins | sample HID1972M_E1MG_FD_108215 | JGI IMG/M metagenome (GOLD analysis project Ga0160445, IMG submission 108215) | Enriched pill bug-associated microbial communities from UW Madison campus, WI, USA - HID1972M_E1 MG | ecosystem: Host-associated > Arthropoda: Insects > Digestive system > Unclassified ... | reverse complement strand
TCGGTATAAGACCAATAATCAGAAATCTTAAACAGCAGTCTCGCTTTTTTAGTAGCAGATCTTTCTTTGGATGCCAGATTTTGAAGGCTATCAATTTCCTGAGCCGATGTGCTTAACCAGCTAAAAAGAATTGTATAGATAAGAAATCTTGCCAAAATAGGATCCCGTTTATCCAGTAAATTTAGGAACGTTTTTCATTAGGTTATCATGTTTATAGACTAAAAACCAAAAATACCCAAAAGAGGGTAGAAAAATTTCCTTAATTAGGAGGATTGCGGTACCGAATAGGTCACGTTAATTTTGCTTAGAAACTTTTTGATACCAGAATTAACAAAAATGAACTTAAAAACTTTAATTATTTCAATCATGAAAAAAGTAAAATTCACCCAAGTACTGACTGCAATATTTTGCTCTACAATTGTATTCCTATCAACAAATGCCCAGGCACAATATAAAACCGGAGCTGGACTTTTGATTGATGTTGGTGATGGAGCAACACTTGTAGGTCCTCATATCAAAAATTTCTTTACGCCAAATCATGGAGGAGAAGGAGCACTTCTTTTTGGAAGCGATTTAACAGTATTGCAAGCTCAATATCAGTATCATCAGAGAATAAGCGGGGCTGAAGGTTTACAATGGTATCTTGGTATAGGGCCGTCATTTATTTTTTCAGATAATTCAGATACTGAGGTATCACTTGTTTCCAGTTTAGGTTTGGATTATAAAATTACGAATGCCCCGCTCGCTTTATCATTCGATTGGCGGCCAAGAATGGTGTTCTACGAAGGTGACAGTGATTTCTTGCCTGGCCGTTTTGGAATTGGTTTCCGATTTGTTTTTAAGTAGTTAATCCAGCCGACTAGGGCTGATATTCTTAAGTTCTTGTTTGTTGAAAGGTTCGCTTTCATGCCTTTTAACAGATGGGGACTTTTTAATGAGTTTTTGGTAAAGACAATCCACAGACGTAATGACTCACATTACACGCTTCGCCATTTGGTAAGCGTGTAATGTATCTTTGATGCTTTCAGTTTTTAGCACTTCCAGATCCAATAGTTCGTCGATTAGCGTTATGGCTAATTGCCTGTCTGTTTCTGGCCTTAGCGCTGGCATTCTATGTCCGGATTGGCTTGAAATGGTAACGCCTGTTCCGCCTTCTTTTATGATTGAACATAGAGATCGGTTATACCTGTGCCTAGTGTAAATTTTATCAGCCTATCAGAAAAAAGAGCATTTATTGCGCATTGTATTCCTCATCTGTTACATCTTCCAGCCACACAGTCTCACCCTTTTCCCGCCCCGTTATAGCTACCTGAATAAATTCTGTGTCGGCACTTGCTCCATGCCAATGGGGAATATCTGCGCGACATTTAACCACTTTACCTTTTCTTATAATGACTTTTTCTTTACCTTCTTCCTGATAGTACCCTACACCATCCAAAGCTAATATGATCTGTCCTGCCGGATGGGTATGCCATTTGGTTCTTGCCCCCGGTTCAAAGGTTACACTGCCTACGGCATTCTGGTTGATGCTGTCTGCTTCTATTAAATTATTTAGCCAGGCTGTACCCTTAAAATTATCGTTGGTAATCTTTTCGCCCTTGGCAAAGATCGCTTCCTGCGATTTTACCTGTATATCCTGTTCTGTTTGACTTTGTTGTTGACAGGAAAATGCAAAGGCTCCGAAAAAAAATAATATAGCTGTGTTTTTAAAATCCATGATCTTAAAGGTTTGTTTGATAAAAATTCGTCAATTTATTCACCGCTTGCGATACATATTCTGGCTTCCAGTAGGTTTCAATATGAGTAGCTCCATCAATCACGAATAACTCCTTGTTTTTTGCATTGGTTGCTTTTTTGAATACCTCATCTGTCATATATTTTGTATCGGCTTTGCTTCCTGCCATCATCAATAGGGGCTGTTCAATTAAATCCATATTTGTGGCGGCATCCCAGCTCATTAAGTCGAGCAGGCTGCTCATCGTGTATAAAAAAGTTGAATTTGGATGTGCATGGGTTCTATAATAGTAAACGAAGCCTTCACGATAAAGATCAGTTGAAGTTTCAGCGATTTCTTCATCTGTAACGGTCGCCACACCTGCATATTTCACTTCACCGCCTGCGGCTTCTAGTGCACGGGCATCCGAAACTTGTTTTAAGCGTTCTTGAATGGTGTTTAATTGCGAATTCTGGAAGCCGTTACGTCTTACCTCACCTGAATTAAACATGCTTAAGGTAGCCACGGCTTTAAAGCGTTTGTCCGATTGGGTAGCTTTTAAAGTGTAACCACCGCCACCACAGATACCTAAAACACCTAAACGATCTGCATCAACACCTGCGTACTGGGTAACAAAGTCAGCCATACCATGAATGTCTTCAGTTCGGTATGCAGGGTTATCCGTATGACGTGGCTCTCCGCCACTTGCTCCCTGGTACGCTGCGTCGGCCGCAATAGTTATGTAACCCGCCTCTGCCAACCGCTGCGCATATAAGCCGGCTGTCTGCTCTTTTATACCACCGTTAGGATGTGCTACCACAACTGCCGGATATTTCTTTGACGCATCGTAATTAGCCGGTGTATAAACATTGGCTGCGATATCAATCCCGTTGAGTTTATAGGTAACAGGATGAATGTTTACTTTTCCTTTTTCATTTTTGGTAACGGCTCCTTCATATACCAGCGTAAAGGGATTTTGTTGATAGTCCTTTTGAGTAGATTGGGCATTTGCCATATTTGTAGTTGCTATTGGCATTGTTAATGCGATTATTATTATTGATAATTTTTTCATCTTTTAAATTTTACTTCTTGCTTTTTAGCACTTCGTTCAAAACTTTTTGTGCCGCTATCGCGTCCTTTGTGCCAACAGTTGATTTGATAACCCGTACAAATTCCTGTAACTGATCAGGTGTTAAACCAACATTCAAACAAATTTTCAGATGCGATTGCAACATCGGCTCCGCACCTCCGATACCGGCAAGCACAGAAACCGTTGCCAGCTCTCTTTCGGTGTAGGTCAATACATCCCTTTCAAAAATATCGGCGAAAAGGTGCTCTTTCAGGAAGACCTCTATAGTAGGTGCAAATGCTGCATAACCAGTTTTTGGCCCAGTTTCTGGAACACTACTTAACTCTTCCAGTATTGCTTTGCCCCGTTCATATTTACTACGTTCATCATGAATTTCTGATGGTTCAGCCCCCGTTACATCTTCAATTCCTTTGGCTTTGCGTTCATCCAACACGGTCATAAAAGTCTGCAATCCGCGAATACTGCGGGGAAATCCGGCATAGGCATAGAGATGAACGATAGCTTCCTTGATCTGGTTAACCGTTAGTCCCGCGTCAAGCCCAGCATTTAGTTCTGTTTTTAATCTTAACAGATCACCTTTTGCCGTAACTGCCGCAATTCCAATAATACTTTGTTCTTTGGGGCTTAATATCATATTGTTATTCGGATTGCTCTGAGCATTCAGTACACAGGAAATTGAACTGAATGCAATAACTAATCCGATGATTATTTTGTTTTTCTTCATAATTGAATTGGTAGTTTTATTTTTCTGAAGCCTTTTTCATAACATCCAGCCTCGCTTTCTTGGGATCAGTTGCTATTTACCAGAAGGAGTAAGCAACTTGGTAAACGATAAAGAGCCTAACTTCCATGATCCGTTTTGTTTTATATAGACTTCTGTCACCATAAATGGATTGGTCACTTCATTTCCACCGACAACGGCTAACAGATCGATCCTGTTTAAAAGAATGGCAGTATTATCAATAATATTTACCGATACTTCATGGATGTCTGCTTTCTTATACCAAATGCCCCCACTTGTAATTACGTTGATTTCTTGTTCCTTTCCCCAAGAACCTCCCATGTGAACAAATACGGATTTTTCGTGAAATAGCGTATCTAGAACATCTGTATTTTTGTCCGACATCCACTGCCACTTTTCTTTGGATAGCTTAATTATTTCCTGCTCTACAGAGGTATTTTGTGCAAATGATGATAGTGTACCCATAATGATTAAAAGAAGTCCAAGAGTTAATGCTTTCATAGCGATTTTATTTATAAATTTTACAATAGGATAAATTTCTTTTTAGGTCAAGTGACTTAATTATCCAATCCCTTTTCCTTTAGGTTATGAGACAAATATCCGAAAAGGCATTTATGAGTTTCTAACTATTCGGACCAAAACGAAAATCACTTACCCTAACACGAAAGAAAAGACTTTACCTACTATTAGCTTATTGATTCACAAGCCATTCTTTAAAATCTGCTGCTTTATTTTTACTGATATAAATACGTTCAGGAGCATCCCTGTCAAGAGTAACGAGTAAACGGCTGTCGAACCAGACCGTTATATTTTCGACAGCATTACGAGCAATAATAAATTGTTTATTAGCTCTATAATAGTTCGCTGGATTCAGAGAAGAAAAAATATGGTCCAAGCTTCTTGAATACCCGAATGTTCTTCCATCTTTTAAGCCAACAGAGGTATTTTTGTCCGTTGTATAAAAAAAGGAAACGTCCCCAAGATCAACCGGCAGTAACTTGTCCTTAAGTGGGATCAAGAGCTTGTCTTGATAGCGAGGATTGGGTGCCAGCTGGCTTACTTTTGATAAGTATTCGGCGATATCGGTACGAGACCACTTTTTAAATTTATTCAGAGCACGCTCCAATTCGCTTTTCTTTATGGGTTTAAGCAGATAACCAATGCTGTTTACTTTAAAGGCTTCAATTGCATATTCGTCATAAGCCGTTGTAAAAATAATCGGGATCTCGATCTCGATATGATTAAATATCAAAAACGCAGACCCGTCGGATAGGTGAATATCCATTAATATTAAGTCAGGAATAATATTCCCATTCAACCAAGTAATGGTCTGGCTAATACTTTCTGTATTTCCCAAGACTTCTATAGTCGGATCAATTTCTTTCAAAAGTTGCACTAAACTTTCGTAAGCGGCAGTTTCATCTTCAACGATCAATACTTTCATAACGATTATATTAACGGTAAATAAATAGTAAACACATCACCTTTATCTTCAATCCTAATCTGCTTACCCATTAATAACAGAAAGCGGCTTTCCAAATTCTTAAGCCCTGTACCATTGGTTGCGGCTGGAGACAGTTTGGGATAAATAGGATTCGAAACAACCAGTTCATTCTTGTCATTGAAATAAATATCAATCACCATTCTATGATCGCTATCAATCCTATTATGAACCACAATATTATCGAGAAGTGGAAGAATAGAAAGTACGGGCAACTTGTAAGACAATAATTTTTCATCAATATCAATGCGGCACTCCAACTTGTTTGCAAAGCGAACTTCCATCATGTAGCGGAACGCATCCACAAAAGCCAACTCTTCACCTAACGTAACAAGTCCTCTCTTGTCACTTTGGAGAATGTATCGGAACACATCAGACAGCTTGTTTACGTACGTCAATGTTGTTTCATTATTCTGTTTCCGAATCAACGATGTCAGACCATTGAGTGAATTAAAAAAGAAATGGGGATTAATCTGGTTCGTCAAGGCGTCGTACCGGCTTTGCAGGTTCTCCACCTTCAGTTCCTCGATCTCCAGTTCCCGTTTTCGCTGTTCCTTGTACAGGATAATGATATGCCCCATGAGTGTACTTAAGACAGAGACGAAGAAGAACTGGAACAGAACCAAGCTGCCGAAATGTTTAACCTTTGCATATAGCAGAAAAGAAACAGCCCCATAAATCGCATAGGCCGCAATAGAAATACAGGCATTATATACAAATCGCTTCTTGAATAAAGGGGTTCTTACTTTCTGCAGATTGATTTTTATCAATAAAAAAATCAGACCGACAAAAAATATATACCGAAACAGGAAGAAAGCAAGATACTTTGTCTTTTCGACCTCTCCCAACTTTGCCAAATCAAAAGGTAACCAGGTTATATCTGGATATATAACGAATAATGCAGATACCAAGCTTATCAAAAGTAACTGGTAGGAATTATATTTTTTTAACAATTTGTTTCTTATTTTTAATAACGATAAACGATCTATACATAAAAATATGTATTCTATTCAATTAAAAAACCTATTTTCTTTAACCATGTTTGTACTTCAACTTGTACTTGTTTTTCTTTTTTCCCCTTCCATCATAAATAAGATTCCGTCCCTTTCAACACCACCTTCGGTTGAAAACCCTTCCAGTACTTTACTATTGGGGCATAATTGTTTCACCGTTTCAAAGCTGCTGCCAATTCCATAGCCTGCGTTGGTGTTAAAGGGTACTACCGTTTTTTCACTTAAATCGTATTGATTTAAAAAGCTTTTCATAGGAGGTGGCAATTGCATCCCCCAAGTCGGAAATCCGACAAAGACCACATCATATTCTTCTATGTTGTCAGAAACCTTTTTCCTTTAACCATTTTGACAATTCATCCGCTACTTGAACATTATTCAAGTCTGAAAATGCGAAGTGCGTATTGCCGTTGATACCGATTTCCGGCAAATGTACTACCGTTGCATCACCTCCATGTTTGTTGATGGTGGCTGCCCAGACTCTTGCCATTTCAAGTCCTGAACGCCAGTGATCCTTGTTCCATACATTGGTAGGCTCTTTTGCTATATTATCGCCATAATAGATTACAATGGGTATTTTGGTCAGTTTAAGGAAATCGGTTAAAGGTATTTCCTCGCCTTTCAGCTCGCCGAAAAGGCCTGTTGATTTTATCGGTCGCGGTAATTCACCTTGGGGAAACAGGAAGCTGCTGTACGGTTCATAAGCCACTACGGCTTTAACCCTATCGTTTTTTATTGCCGTAAACCAGCCCGGACCACCGCCCTGTGAATGTGTAACCAGGATACCCTCGCCGATCTTATCGAACAACCCAGAAATGGCATCTGATATGATATTCGCGTCAAAATTACCCGTGTTAGGGGTCATCTGCCTATAAAACTGTTCCAGGGAAGCGGGATCTTTCGGAAATTCAACATTTGGAAAGTAATCGGGATAATTGCCAATCCGGAATTGCGTGAACCAAAACTGCTCGTCAGGTATTGGGGTTATGGTTGCCGCAACAGTACTCTTCCCGGCATCGCCACGTCTTGGTTGGTCGAGCAGATAAACGCTAAAACGCCGTCGTAAAAAAATATTCTGAAAGCCTTCACGTCCGTCAGGGGTTGTCTCCCATGTTTTTTTGGACTGTCCGGCTCCATGCAGAAAAACCAATGGGTACTTTCTGGCTTTTACTGGGATTTGATAGAACGCATAGGCATGGTCGCCGTGAAAGGTCTGTCCCTGCGGCTTTAAAGCGCTGTCTTGGTCAAAAGTGCCCGGATCAATAATCGTTGTTCCTCCAACAGCAAAGCTACCTTGCTCTGCAATGATCAACGGTTTCTGTTTGTTTTGGGCGTTCAGTGAAATCGACGTAGCCAACAATAACGTCAATGCACTCAGATATTTCATTAATTTTTTGTTCATTCCTATTAGGTTTTATTTTCCTACCCTATTTTGTAAAGCCTCAGGATATCTCGCTCCTTGGATGGATATCTTTGAAGCCGCCGTTTCTATCTGCTGTATATCTTCTACGGACAATTCAATGATGGCTGCACCATTATTCTCCTGCAGACGATGTAATTTGGTGGTTCCAGGAATAGGTACAATCCAGGACTTTTGAGCCAGCAACCATGCCAAGGCTATTTGTGCCGGTGTTGCATTTTTCTCCGTTGCGATGGCTTTTAATAAATCCACCAATGCCTGATTTGCTTTTCGGTTTTCTTCCGAGAAACGGGGTACAATGTTCCTAAAATCGGCAGGATCGAATTTTGTGGTTTCATTGATTGCGCCTGTTAAGAAACCTTTTCCCAACGGACTGAATGGTACAAAGCCAATTCCCAATTTTTCTAATGTTGGTATGATTTCCTTTTCAGCTTCGCGGAAAAACAAAGAATATTCGCTCTGCAATGCCGCAACAGGTTGTTCAGAGTGTGCCTTTCTGATAGTTTCGGTACCTGCTTCCGATAAGCCCCAATGCCTTATTTTCCCTTCGCTGATCAGATCCCGGATGGTTCCGGCAACTTCTTCAATCGGTGTATTGGGGTCAACGCGGTGCTGATAAAACAGATCAATATAGTCGGTTCTTAGTCTTTTCATGGACGCCTCTGCCACAGCTCTTATCCTTGCAGGACTACTGTCCAATCCTTTTTTTGAATCACCATCCTGAAACCCAAATTTGGTCGCAATGACCACTTTATCCCGAAAGGGAGCAAGCGCTTCGCCCAACAATTCTTCGTTAGTAAACGGACCGTAACATTCAGCGGTATCAAAAAAGGTTACGCCTTTTTCATATGCTGTCCTTATTAATTTGATAGCTTCCTGTTTATCGACAGCGGGCCCGTAGCCAAAACTTAATCCCATACAACCTAATCCGAGGGCTGATACTTCCAGTCCCTTATTTCCAAGCTTACGTTTTTCCATTATTTTTATTTTTTTTTAACTGTTAAATATCCAGTTTCCGTTCGCTGAGGCTCCTAACCATTTTGGGGTCACGGTGATCGAAAAACAGGCTCTCCTTTGTATCCAATGTTGCAATATCCTGCATATCTTGATCTGATAATTCAAAATCAAAAATGTTGAAATTTTCAGCCATCCTTTCTTTACGAACGGATTTGGGAATAGCGATAACATCTCTTTGGGTTAACCATCTAAGAATTACCTGCGCTACCGATTTATTGTATTTTTCGCCAATAGCCGATAATACCTCATTCTGGAATATGTTGTTTTTGCCTTCTGCAAATGGTCCCCAGGATTCGATTTGTACATTGTTTTCCAGAAGAAATTTCTGATTTTTCACCTGTTGGTGGAAAGGATGGGTTTCAATCTGGTTGACAGCAGGTGTAAAACTACTGTTTACAATTAAATCCACCATACGGTCGGGATGAAAGTTAGATACGCCAATGGCTCTGATTTTCCCTTCATGATATAATTCCTGCATAGCTCTCCATGATCCGAAAATATCTCCATAAGGCTGATGAATTAAATATAGGTCCAGGTAATCCAGTTGTAATTTTTCTAAAGACCTTTGAAACGCAACTTTTGTTTTTTCATAGCCCGTGTCCTGTACCCAAAGCTTTGTCGTTATAAACAGGTCTTTTCTGGCAATACCACTATTCTTTATGGCACTGCCTACGGCAGCCTCATTTAGATAGGAAGCTGCGGTATCAATGAGCCGGTAACCTGTTTCGATTGCATTCGTAACTGCCCTTTCACATTCGGTGCTGTCGGGGACCTGAAAAACGCCGAACCCAAGGATTGGCATTTCTGCTCCGTTGTTCAATTTAACTGTTTTCATTTCTTATTAATATTTTCTTTACACAACACTTCTGATGTTAGAAAGGTTCTGATTTGATATTGAGTGATTAGTATATCGAGGTTTTTAACGGATCAATGGTTGCCACTTTAGATAGGTCCCGGATCTCCATAACCATTCTACTGGCCCATAACGAAATTTCTTTAACCAGTAATGACTGATCTGTATCTGCAAAACCGTATAGCCTGCGCAAAGCATTACGCTCAAAAATACACCCAGCTCGTTATTCTAATATTCCAATGTTTTACAAGGCAAACATCAAAAAATTAGTTCATGTGTTTTTACATGGACGGAGCAAAACGAAAATCACCAACCTCAACACGAAAGAAAAGATAAAGAAGTAAAAACAGTATGACGATGCCGAAGCGCTGTAAACACAGAATTATTCATGCGATAAAGCCCTTTTTTTACGTTTTAAAGTAATTACCGCAATTTCGGGCCAAATACCTACGCGGCCTTTCAGACCAAGGAATCCAAAGCCCCTGTTTACATATAGATACCGGCCATGTTTCTGATACAACCCAGCCCATTGTTTATAAATATATTTAATAGGGCTCCATTTAAAGCCAAATATTTCAAATCCAAATTGCATCCCGTGGGTATGGCCAGAGAGGGTAAGATGAATTGGCTGGTGGTGGCCGAGTATTACGGCATCCCAATGTGAAGGATCATGCGACATTAAAATTTTGAAAGCATCGTCAGGCACACCGGCGGTTGCTTTTTTGAGGTCGCCATATTTATGAAAACCGCCTTTACCCCAATTTTCTACACCTATGAGCGAGACAAGCTCGCCTGCTTTTTGAATTGTCCTTGACTCGTTCAGCAATAATTGAAACCCTATTTCTCGGTGCACTTCCTTCAATCGGTTAAGGTTGGCCTGTTTGAGTTCGTCACTTTCCCATAGTATATAATCACCATAGTCATGATTGCCAAGTATAGAGTATTTGCCGTACGGGGCTTCCAGTTGGGCAAAAGCCGGTATCCAGGATTCCATTTCGCTTGCCTGATTATTTACGAGGTCACCCGTAAAAAGAATCACATCGCTCTTTTGTGCATTAACCAGATCGAGTCCTTTTTGTACGCCTCGTTTATCACTAAAACTACCCGAATGGATGTCTGATAGATGGGTAATGGTGAAACCATCAAATGCCTCCGGCAGGTCATCAAAATAAAGTATTGCCTTACGAACCTTATAGTAATGTCGTCCGCGAGTTAGACCAAAAAGCAATAAAAGGAATAATGCTGCAGCTACTATTAACACCAATTCACTTACTGCATAGCTACGCGGCGGGAAACCACGGAATAGTCTGGTAAGGTCTTCAAGTGCCAGGATCAGGGAACCAACCAGTTTGGGGACAAATGATAGCAGCATAAGCGCTATCAGCTCGGATACAAGTCTGGTTTTAACCATTAGCGCGCTATACAGGATCGTACCGGCTAGCAGTGCATCAACTAACCAATAGGTAAGATAAATAAACTGATTGTGGGACACAGTTTCAATAGCCGTAAAGAAATAGATATCAATAATCAGCCACAACAGCAGAATGGCAGAGATTCGTTTTTTCATATAGATACTTACATTGTTTAATTAGACGATTTTCTGAATTTCAACGATGACAGGTTTGTTTTTGTTTTGAACAAGCGCCTGAAAGACTGCGGACGAAACCCAGTTGATAGGCGATCTCGCAACCGATAGATTGAAGAAGACAATATTTCTTTCGCTCTTTCAGCCAGTTTATGATGAGCACCTTAACTTTTATTGTTCACGACAGGTAATCGAATAGGTCACCGGATGGATGATTTGATGTGATCTAATTTAGCCAAGAACTCCTATTCCAAAAGTACGAAAATTAATCACTGGAGATGAACAAAGGAATAATATTCGACATGAATCTATGTAATCTCCTATTATTTCAACATCAAAATTTTATGATGTCGAAAATTATTTATAATTCCGACATATAACTTGCTTCATGTTGATTCGTTCAACATGAACAACAAAGAACGGTGGAATTTTTCTAAAAAATCGAAAACAATGGCTTATAACAAAAACACTCCCTATAATGATAAAGGCATACAAAGAATACGCAAAGGTTTCCCTATAAGCCATGTCAGGTTATGCCAGCTTGAAGGATATGCAAGTATCTCTATGGCATAGTAAAATTGCTATTTAAAATTC
>Ga0160445_100817_pt1 | contig 11538 bp, 14 predicted proteins | sample HID1972M_E1MG_FD_108215 | JGI IMG/M metagenome (GOLD analysis project Ga0160445, IMG submission 108215) | Enriched pill bug-associated microbial communities from UW Madison campus, WI, USA - HID1972M_E1 MG | ecosystem: Host-associated > Arthropoda: Insects > Digestive system > Unclassified ... | reverse complement strand
GTATTGCCCCCGCCGCTAACCGTCAGGACGTTCGAATAGTACGGATTCGGCGTTAATGTATCCGCCAACAACGCCAGCCGGTCTGATAACGGCCAGCTCCGGACGTCGACTCCGTTATGACGTAGAATATCGAACACGTAGTAATGGACGGGCGTTGCGATGGCTGCCGCGTCAATCTTCGCCTGCTTCGTCAATCGGAAACGTTCCATGACCGCTTCGAAATCGATCCATCCCGTATCGTCCATCCGTGCGACCTCGCCGTCCAGTACGATATCCACGCCGCCCGCGACTGGTACGTTGTGCAATTCTGGATATTGCCGCGTGACATCGTTATTATGGCGCGTATATAAGCGTGTTACTCCGGCCGTGCGCGATAAAATGAGACGATGACCGTCAATCTTCGGTTGAAAGACGTATCGATCATCGTCAAACGGATCTTCGCGCTTACCGAGTAACATCGGTTCGATGAACATAAAAACCACCTCTATACGATTATACCGTCGTAAGCAACCGTATTGAGGCGGTAGTTTATGGGATCAATATACGAGGCTTAACGTTTCACGCCAGCGAGCCGCCTGTTGACGTGCGTTTACGAATGGTTCCGATACTTTACGCACAACGGGACCGGCCGCCGTATCACGCTTATACTGTTCCTGGCGTGTCTTGTTCCGGCCGCGCGCATCGTTATCCATTCGCCAGTTTTCGTAATTCGTCCGGCGCCTCCGCGTTGGCTTCCGGTAATCTCGGCCGTCCGTGCCCGTTTCCTCTACCGCCTTCAATCCAGTCTCGCGGTCGCGACGGAGATCAAGCTGCCATTCGGACATGAACGGATATTCTTCGTGCGAAACTTTGTAGGGATTCGGGTCCGTCAACTCTTCGTCAAGTATAGCGTCCGTCAACCGGTCGACTAATGCGGCGTCCAATGGAAGCGGAGACGGCCGTTCCCCTTTCGCACCACGCGAATCCCACGCGTCTAGTACCGCCTGGTTAACGTCTGCATGCGCGATTACGTAGTCCTCCGTAACGCGCTTGATCAACGCCATACGTTGTGTACGATCAGCGAGATCATAGACGCCCCCACCGTATGCGAAACGTAGCCATTCGTCACGTTTACGTTCTTTAACGCTCTGTTGAATCTCCGTAACAAGTCGCGCGAATCGTTCTGTGTATGTCTGCATCTAAGCCGCGTCCCCTTCCGCAATCGCCTCGTCGTATTCGACCGTAACCTCTTCGTATTCCCACCGCTTATAGACATCCGCTATTTTTGACGTCGCTTCCTCTACGAATGATTTAACACCTTCACGCGTAATGCCCATAATCTCGGCCGCCTTCGCCTGAGTCACGTCCGCGCCGTATACCCACGCGACCGCCTCCGTCTGCCGATCCGTAAGCCCGGCGGAGTTGATAGCGGAGTGCAAATCGATGAGGATGTCGGACGCGGCCGTATCGCCTTTATAACGTCGGGCCCCGATTCGGTGCCGGTCACGGAGCAGACGCTTGACGCCGGACGCCGTCGATAGCGAGTAGGTTTCCGTATACTTTCGTGTATCCTTCGTCAAATCTACGTTAGTTCCGCCCATATTCAGCCACCTCCATATCGTCAGCCGAACGATTGCCTATTTCGCTCGATTGCGTGTAGTATTTCGTCACAATTGCGTCCTGCCAGCCGAAGTCGAACGTGGACCACTCGCGGCCAGTTATCACGCAGTCGATCTCGTCACCGGCTCCTAGCGTTAGCTCGTTCCATATGTAGGGACCGTCGGCGCGCCCGTAGCTTCCGTCTCGATATCCGTCGCAGCTTCCATTTCCATGCGTGAACATAAACGAACACACTTCGCGTGTTGAGTGCCACGACGGAATATGCGGATACAGATTCGCGCGCATCAGATTATCGTCCGTAAACGCTTCGAGCAATTCGTCGAGCTGCGTTAACCCGTCGCCCCATTTGTCCGTTAGCTTACCGTGCTTATCGTAGCCAATATCGGTAATGGCCGCGAATAAGGACGGCTGCTGCCCGGGCAAAAACGATGCACCGAAATCCGTAATGTCTCCGTAATCACTCCGCCGGAAATTCGAGCCCCAACGTTTTGTTGCGGACGGGATATGCGTGAGTCCTGGCGTCGCCTTACGTACGATCAAAATCTGCGTCGAAATCGTCGTACCGGTTAACGCAAACGTCTCGCCAGGTAACGCAATCGTCGCGATATGCCAGCACGTATCGTACAGCAGCCGGCGGACCTTTTCGGCGGCCTGTCCGAAGCTAATGCCCATCGGAAGCACGAACGCGATGTATCCGCCGGGTCGCGCGGCCTTAATTGCCAGCTCAATAAACGCAAGCTCCGACTTACCGCTCGCCGGGTAAGAACCGTCTTTTCCGCGGCGTTTCGGCAACGTTACGAAATCGTCCTGTAAGTCTGCGCCCTCAACTTTAACGGTTACGCCGTACGGAGGATTTCCGACAACGAAATCGTAGTAATCGCGTCGGCCATGGAGCAACGCGTCGCCCTCGATAACGTTGACGTGCGGATAAAGAAGAGTACTAACTCTCGCCGACGTCGGATCGAGTTCGAGTCCGGTTATCTCAGCCGATGGTTCGCTGATGTGTTCGAGGAATACGCCGGAGCCGCACGACGGTTCGAGCCATCGTTGTCCTGGCGTAAATCCTCCGGACAGTCCCCGTAACGCCTCGACGATGAAGGCCGCAACGTGTGTTGGCGTATAAAACGCTCCACCGGCGTAAGCATTCGGAAGGAGCCCGCCGGTCGACGTGTAGTTTTCGCGAAGGAACGTCAAATCCTCGTCCGTTATGTCCGCATCTGGCTTCGCAATAATCGCCATTGAACGGACGTTACCGTCCCACCTGGCGCGCGATGCTTTACCGATAGATAACGCCATCCTTTCGTGATATAATCGTTACAAATACGACGGTTTTCGTTAAGAAACCGTAAATGATCGGAGAGTGTCCGTATGTCCCAACGTTTCAATATCGAAGAAATCCCGCTAGTTTCACTCTACGTAGCCACCGACGCGCAACGACGGCTCCGGTTATCGGCCGATATCGTTAAAATGTACGCGCTGGACGCAGGGAACCGTGTCGCGCTCGGATACGACTCGGCCGCCCGCGCTATTGCCATCCGCCTCGCCGCGAATCCGAACGACCCGACGGCCGCGAACGTAGACAAGCGCGGTTACATATCGGCTAGCCGGTTCTATAAACGGGTCCGGCTCGAGCCCGGCGCGTCCAAGTACGTTTTCGCGGCGGAACAGGACGGCTGGCTCGTATTCGTTAGCGAAGACTCCCCCAAACCAAGGGAGTTGTCTCACTCGAATCCGTTTAGAAAGCCGCTATAATCTCGTCAACCTTCGCATACAACTCCGCCAACGTCCCATCGTTCGTAATTTCGAAACCCACGTCGAACCCGTCCGTATACTGTTCGGTCTCATGCGTCAAATCGCGTAAATCGAACGTATCGGACGATTCAACCGCACGCTGAATCCGGAGCCCCGACGTTGCCTTTACACGGATGATGACGAAGCCTTCCGCACGGCAACGGTCGTACTCGACGGGTAATCGCAAATCGGTTATTACGGCTCGGAATGGGTACGAGTAATTTCCGTTGTCCCACTCGCAGTCTACGGCCGCCCGCGCCATTTTATCGCAACACCTCCGCACCCACACGTCCGGATCGCGTTGCCGCATCGTTTCACCGAACCACTGTAGCAATTCGCGAGGCTTCCGGTCGGCTTCGAACTCTGTCGGAAATAATTCGCGGGCGATACGCTTCATTTCGTCGGCAAAGGCGAAACGCGTGTAGCCGTATTTCTGCGAAAGGTAACGTCCGACTTCGTCCTTTCCCGCTCGCATCGCGCCGGTCAACGCAATGTTAGTAATCTTCTCCACGGCAGAACTCCTCCTCAGTTAATTCGGGCTGGTGGTTCTTTGCAGCATGAAACGTTCTGTGTGTTGCGTGACCGTAAAATATAAAAAGGTTACCCGGTTCATTATTCAAGGGATTACCATCTCTGTGATGTACAATCTCATCCTCCGTTAAATATCGTCCTAACAACTGCTCACATACGAGGCGATGTTCGAAAACATAGCCGTTTTTATCTCTATACGGATGTTCCAGGGATAAAATCTTTCGGTACCCTCTGTTGTAAGCGGTCCCGCCTCTATAACCGGGCGCTTCCTCTCCGTGCTTGGCCCAACGCCCGTAATTCCCCGCCATACCGGAGTTCCACGTTGGTTTTCCCGTGAGACACTCCGATATTTTTTCACGAAGACGTTTAGTTATCTTACTCGGCCCCGTTCGGCTAGGAATATTGTACTTATTCATGTAATAGCGAATTGTATTTTCATTAACGCCTCACATATCGCCGATCTCTTTCCGGCTATACTCCTCGTCAATGTACATTTTCCGTAACCAGTCCGAACTCTTGAAATTTTCGCCAATACAGTCAATGGCTGCGGCCCCAATTATGCGGCCTCCAAATCCACGCTGTTAACGAGCTGTGAGTAGTCGTATTTCGAACGCCTAGTTTCGCGGGTAATTACGCCTTTTACATTGTACTCTCCGCCTTTGTCAGGACCGCTCACGATTTCGCCTACGTCGCCTATATCGAAATGGTGACGCATACCGTCGGAACCATTTCCGATTATTCTGACGTTTGATCCGATAAGGAATGGACGGTCAGATGCCGCCAAATCTTCCCGGCTGTCGTCGATGATAACTCCGCACTGCGCCACTACACTCCCGACAGTCGCCGTCCCCCTCGTTCTATATGCGCAGTACTCAGTAGCTGGGCGGACGTTCACGCGGCAACCGTCGTAAAGTACGACATCCCCAACGCGCGGCTCCGTCGGCTGCGGCGCGTTAACGTACTCGGCCGGAATATCGAGACGTAAGGCTCGACGCAACGCTATAGCACGTCCGATATGAACGTTAAAGCAATCGCCCGGCGCGGCTTTTGCGATTCCGCGGAATTGCGTGACTCCCTCGCCAATACGGTGAACCAACGCGACGACCGTACGCTTCTCGCGGTTGACGACGAAATCAACTTCGTGAATAGCGCCATATCCTCGTTTTTCACATCCGCGCGGCCAGTACGAAATTCCCGCCGCTCTATCGTAGATTTCCGTTGTCGACAACTCCGCAACGTCAGCCTTCGCACGGGCTACGATTTCGTCACGCTGAACCGCAGGGCGAGTTTCTGCCGCTGCCTTCACGCCTTTCAACCGTTCGACATCGGCCGCAACGCCTTCCTCGATCAGCACGATATCCTCGCGCGCTACTTTGAGCTGTAACGTTATTTTCGCGACCGCGTCCGTCAGCCCGGCCGTTTCCTTTTCTAGCGTGGCGATACGTTTGCCGGCCGAGTCTAGCTGACGTTGGAGTACGAGGAGTTCCGCATCGGAGACCGAAGGCTCGACGGAAGTTACCGGTTCGAGAACGCGATAGTGTGCGGACCTCTTTCCAACGTTAGCGTAACGTTTTTCGCCGACACGACGATGTCCTTCCGCATGTTCCGCAAATACATCATCGCCAATGGTGATTAAGTTAAGGTATACCCCACCCGGCTGGAAACGCTCACCTGCGAAAATGTCACCCGCAATGATCAGAATACCGTCACCTTTCGCCGCCTTCCGCTCGACCAAACGGTATCGGGTCCCAGGCTTTCCACCCTCATTGTCGACGCGGACGATATCGGAAGGTTCAAGGACGACGTATTCTTCGTCCTCAATAAAACCGCTAATATTTCCGTCCGTTTGTACGCTTTTGACTCGGACACCCCCGGTAACATACGTACGTTCTTCTGCGGTAAAGACGTCGGCATTTTCGTACATTCCGTACGTATCGGACGCCCGTACGATTTTAATCCGCTCGCCCACCACAGCCGGCCGTTTAACCTCGCGGTACTCACGCTCAACATTGCCGATCGTCTCGTCCTTAATCACGGTTACCTTCGTCAACTTTTCGTTTGTCATTCGTTCATTCCTCCGTTTGAATATTATTTTTCAATGATGCGTAGCTCAACCGTCTGACGTCCGAACGCAATCGCCTCATCATACGTCGCATGCAATACGTCGATACGGTTACCACGGATGGCGCCGCCAATATCCGCCGCGATTCCGGCTATGACTTCGTTAGAGATTTCGTTGCCTATGCGAATCTCCAACGTCGATCCAAGCGGAATTACTTCCGGATCGACCGCTACTATGCGCCGGCCATCCTCGTCAACAATCGTATGCCTTACGTCGATGCCCGTCTTTGTGATACCGATGCAACCGCGGCAGCGCGCCGTATATGCCGTAGCCGTGAACGATTCCCATTGCGAAGCCGGAAGCCACTCCGGTTCCACGACCGGTTCCGGCTCCGTCAACAACGCCGCCATGAGCGCCAGGATTGCGTAGATTACGTTAACTTACGCGACCATCCCACGCTTCGAGTTCGGACAAGGCGGCATCATAACGGGCATCGGCGGCGGCTTTGCGTTCGCGGCGGACTTCATCGGCAGCCAATTCGTCCTCGTAGCGTCGGAACGTTTCGCGGACCATGTAGACGAAGTCCGGCGCCTCGTAATCGTAGACGTTGCCGGGACCGGATTCGAACTCAGCCGCGAAGTCGTTGACGAATCGGTATCCGGGGAATAACCGGCGTTTAATGCGGCGCTGTAGCCGGACTTTTACGTAACGTAGCGAGAACATACCGTACTCTTGGATTTCTACGTGGTATTCGGAACCAGGCGTAACACCTACGATGCCGGCCGGTGCGAATACGGGGAATTTCGTTATCATGCAGACACCTCGCCTTCGTCAGATTTCGTTAATAGTTCGCCAACCGCGACAGGGAACCGCGATTCAATCAGCGTCAGAATCGCCTTTGCGTACGCTTGTATCTCCGCCTGGGCATCGTGTTCCAGACGTTGCGCGAGGAAGTGACATACGGATTGGAGCGACGCCGTCCAGTACCAGCGGACGTACATGCCGTAAGCTGGAAGAAATAGGCGGGCTTGCTCGGCGCAGATGCCGTTAGCGAGTGCCCATTCGTAGTTCGCCATACCTTCGTCAATCAGTCCGAGTAGGCGTCCTGTCGCGTCCGCACCGGTAAAGAACGGTACGATTTCTCCGCTGCCTTGCTTTGAGTTCTCCGGTGCCAACCGCCATTCGTCCGCTTGTGGAAGATAGAATACCGGTTCCTCAGTAATGTAACGGCGGCTGCTTTCGTTCCAAGCGTCCAAGCTATCGCCGGTGCCTTCGTAATGTGCCGATCCGACAACGTACTTCCACCATTGGCGGGCGACCATTAACGGCGCGTACACTTCGAATTGGGCGATCGCGTGGCGGAACGGGCTCGTATGTCCTTCTCGCGCAAGGAACGCGATTAGCAGGCGGTCGCGGTCGGTTAGTTCCGTCGACTCCTTCGCATACGATACGCGGGCGGCGTTGACTACGGTTAGGTCCGAGCCCATTACGTCGACCAGGCGGACGTATCCGTTGTCGAGTAAGTTGATTTTGTTCAAAATTACATCTCCTATTCCGAAATAATAGTAAAGGGGTGATTAGATGGGTTTTTTAAAAGATCGCAAATCTAGAAAGAGAATTCGTGAGTCTTCAAAAGATTTGAATCTTAATGTAGTTTCATTAGGAGAAATCAAGGTAGTCATTGATAACTTCAAACTGCATGAGTTAAAGCTGTTAAAGGCCGGTTATGAGGCAAAAGTCGAAAATACCAAACAGATCGGTTTAATCGCTATTGTTGTTGGCTTCTTTATTACCTTCTATAGCGAATTGATAAAAAAGCTAATAACTACTGATGAATCCTCTTCGCTTCTCATGTTCTTAGTTGTAATAGTGGGGTTACTTGCAATTGCGTATGTTTACCACAAACTCTATGATAAAAACCTCTTGTATTTGAGGCTTATTGAGCTGCGGATAAAGGAACTGGAAGAAGATAGTACTAATTAATTCCGCTACTCCCAAACCCACCATTCCCGCGTTCCGTCTGCGTCAACTCTTCGTCAGTCACAACGAACTCGACGCGCGGGACTGGGACGATGACAGCCTGCGCAATTCGATCGCCCTGTCGGATGATGTACGAGCCGGCTTCGCATTTATCACGCGTATCGTCGTCGTACGTGTTGTCTAAACGTCGCGCCGCGTTGCTCCACGTATCTCGCGAAGTATTATCGATAAGCACCGCAACCTCTCCGCGAAAATCCACATCGATAGTCGCTGGACTGTTCGTAATCCGTAACGGCGTCTTATACGAGTTGCCCGACCGCGGCCGAATCTGCATTTCGAATCCGACCGGAATCTCAACCGCGAATCCTAACGGTACTTTCTTCGTTTCGCCCGGCGCTATGATGACGTCCTCGGCTGCGTACAGATCGAAGGCGGCCGAGCCGCTAGTTGCGTACGTCGGGATGCGAGCGGCTGGCGATAACTTGCGGATTTTTACCGGGATCATTCGGTCATCTCCCGTTCGTAATGAATGATCGTCTTTGTCCAAACAGGAATTCCGAAGAGTTTATGTTTAGTAACCGTATGTTCAGGTTTCGCCTTGTATACATCGAACTCGTGCGGAGCTAAGATTGCGCTGTTACGCAATCCATAATGGTCCTTTCTCGTCAAATTCTGCGCAACAACATACCCGGCGCCGTAACCGTCCTTTACACGTAGAATGTCGCCTTTACGGTAGCCCCAACGCTCGTCGGTTGAAGTTGCTTTGATTAGCTTTTCCATCATTCCTCGTCCTCCTTTTCGGAGGGACCGTTTGGTCCCTCACGTACTTAGTCGTAAGCGCACGCCATTTCGCACACTCACGGAGAATTTTTGTCTCTCACGCTTATATCCGTAGCAAGTGGCCGCTTCGCACACCTTGCGTCAAACTTTATTTCCCGGACACCCGGCGCTCAAATTTCGTCAACTCTTCGTTCGTCATACCGTCCGTATCCGTCCTCCTACGTAATAACCAATGCAGCCGGAATCTCCGCAACCGCCCGACCATATCTGCGCTCGCCATACGTTATCGAACCGGACACGCGCCGCCTTCGCAGCCGTCCGCTCCGTCTAAATCCGACACTCCGTCCGTCTCGTACCGCCACAGCGTGTCCGGATCGAACGGTTTCATGGCGGACGACAGCGTCTCATACTGTTCCTTCGTAATCGCTTCGTATGGCGCTAATTGGTAAGAGCCGCCGTCGAGCGCTAGGAATGATACCGCCGTAAACTCGTCCCACTTTTCGTATACGATCGACTCGACTTCGGCCCATTCGTGCGGCCGGACCGTAATCGTATTCGACGAGTTATGTTCGGTATAGTAGCGCTGGAAATCGAAGTACGTATCGAGCTGGCGCGCAGCACTTACGTCATCCTTCGTCTCGGTTGCAGCTTCGCCATTTGCCGTCGCGATTGGGAAGTCGATAACCAACGTGCGGGCAAGCGATAGCTTTTCAGCCTCCGTTTCGCCCGGCGTTCCCACTTCGGCATTAATCGTCCAGCCGAGGTCACGGACCGCCTTTGCGAGCGGATCGGTCGCATTAATACGGATACGGCGGATATAATACGGTGAATGCGACCAGTGTAGACCGGACGAAACGCCGCCGGCGACTTGCGATATCGTTCCCTCCGGCTTGACCGTTGTGACGAGTAATGGCGTCGATACCCGGAGCTGCTTCGCGTAAGCGTCCGCTTCTTCGCGGGCGATATCGCCCAACAACGCCAAAACAGTAGGCTCGTAGTCCGGATCGGTAGTTGCGGCGGCGAACGCATCCTTAACCCCGGTTAGCGAAGTGCCGAGTAGCCGGTCACGTTGTTGAATCGCGTCCCAATGAGGTAATTCCAACGTTGCGAGCGTCATACGAAGTCCAGCGCGGGCGGACAAACGTTGCGCCTCGCCAAGTCCCCCGATATCTAACACTCCGTCCCGGACGAACTGCGTCATATTGACGGTTGTCAAGTTACACACGCCGTACGAATCGAGCAGTATTTCCGCGCAAGGATTCAGACCCTCCGCATTCGGTCGCCGGCGCCGCGCTTCTTCGAGGTTAACGAAACCAGGCTCGCCCTCCGCTTGCATCATCTCGAAAACGAGATTCAACGTTGCCCGGTCCGGCTTCGTCTCAAACGCGATCGAGTTGTTCGACATCCGGCGATGATGCAGCGGGCGTGCATTCGGATCGAAAAGCGGTAAACTTTCGAGGAACGCCGCTTCCTTCTCGAGTCCGAGCGCTCGGGCTTTCGTTATGACTGCGTTATGCTTATCCGCATCCCACACGCCGTTAAGTCCGTACTTGGCGAAGATACATTCGTAATCGTCCGCGTCCATGAGGAATATTTCCGCAGTTCGACGCACGCCCCCGACAACAACGTTATTGCCGATGAGATTACCGATATCGAGAATATGAATCGGGCGGACGCGGCGATAGTCTTCGTATTTACGGTCGTCATCGCGTGCGGCAAGTAGCCCGTACGGGTCCGGATACGCTTCATCCAACGGTGCCAGCGACGGATCAATCTCGTTTTTTAATACGCGGTCGATTCCGTCGAACATTTCGCGCAGCGGTTCCGGACCCGACGCCGTGCCGCCAAACGTATTCAGCCGCTCGCCATTCGGCCGGACGGAGTTATACGAGATCTTAACGGTATGGATATGTTCGTACTCCGGCTTCGTCAGAATATCAAGGTACACGCGCAGGCTATCGACCCAACCTTCCTTCGAATCGCCGACGTAAATCTTCGCGTACCCGTTCGCCATGTCCCGTAGCACTGTCGATTCATATCGGGCGGACTTCGGAACCGGCTCATACTCCGAATGAAGCAGCGTCGTATTCGTGCGGATCGGCGGAAGCGCGGCGACCATCGCTTTCGTACACTTAAACCCTACGCCTGTACCTACGAGCAGCAAATAGAATAAATCGCCCAAATCCGACCATGACGCAATGTTAACGAAGCTGCAATTGAAATTTGCCAGCGGATATTTCTCCGCAACGCCACCGTCAGCGCCGCCGACCCACAGCGTACGACCCGATAGGAACTGGCGGAGGTTAAACATATTTTCGAATAACATCTCGGCCTCCTTCCGGTGCCATTCGTAATCGACCGGATATCCGATGCGCTCGTGGTGCTTGACTGCCAGACCCACGTTAAACTCGGTTGCACGCCGGACTGTCTCCTTCCACGTTTCGCGGCGGCCCTTTTCCGGCAGAAATCGTGAGTACGTCCGATAATAGACGAACGTACCTAGCGCGTTCATGTGCGGTGGGAAATCGGGATATTGCGTTATAAATTCGTCAGTCAACAGTTGTTTCGTTTCAATCACGTAATCGCTCCTTTAGCGTTGTTAGTACGAATATGCGTCTGGCCTCCGTTCAGTTTCCGCTATCAACCGGTCCAGCTCGTCGCGGCGCGCCTCCAACTCCGCTAGCCGACCGGACTGAACCGCGATCGCCCGTTCAATCTCCGCCCGCTCACGTCTTAGTAACGTCAGGATTTCCGCCATCTGCGTCGATCTCGCCCCTTTCGATGAGGTACGCCAG
>Ga0160445_100815_pt1 | contig 11603 bp, 7 predicted proteins | sample HID1972M_E1MG_FD_108215 | JGI IMG/M metagenome (GOLD analysis project Ga0160445, IMG submission 108215) | Enriched pill bug-associated microbial communities from UW Madison campus, WI, USA - HID1972M_E1 MG | ecosystem: Host-associated > Arthropoda: Insects > Digestive system > Unclassified ... | reverse complement strand
TCATATACAGGTTCCATATTGATTATTGGTCTGGGAGGCAACTTTTCCCACATCTTTGAAACAGGCCCACTGTTTATGAAATTTTGTGCATTGGCACTATTACTGTGCCCTGACTGGTATCCGATTATATCTAGCCAAGTTTCGCCGGCATAAGCTTCTCCAATCCAAGACGATCCTCCCGGATGCAATGCTACAGGTCCTCGGTGCTCTTCGCTAAAAACTGCCCGGCCAATATTTTTCCATCGCTGTTCATTTTCGTTAATATAATTGCCATCTCCGCTTAAAATCCAAATCACCTGATTTCCGCCGTAACGTGCCACCATATAACGTGCTAGCAATATCGCTTCCTCTTCAGGCAAGTAATAGCCTGGGCTAAGATCGCGTCCCTGTACAGTAGCCAAAGCCCATAAAAGTACAGGAGCGGCAATCAATCCATGTTCATTGATTTTATCAATTTTACCATCAAGATGACGAAAAAAATCAGGATTGATTTTTATATTTCCAGTACCTTTAAAGGCCACCTGTCCTAAACTGTTCTTGTCACAGCCACGCCATTGGGTGCTAACAAACTGAATGACATTATATCCTTTTTTTGAACGATCAGCAAGATAAGCGTCCCACTCTTCATCAGTTGACTTAAGCGTTCCATTCCATGCAGTACAGCCCACCCAAAAGAAGGGTAAGCCATTAGCATGTGATAAATGATAAGATCCTTTAGGATGAATAATAGCGCCAAATTTATAAATCGCTGCATTGTTCTTATTTGAATCACAAACAAAGCTTCCCATTTGTTTATCCAATCCTGCGTTAGTTGTATCAGAGCACTTCGATTCCCATGTCCAGGTGCCCTTTTCGTCCGGGGCAAATCTTACTTTCCACAACCGATCACCATCCCAAAACCCATTGACGACTTTTATCCTGCCGGTAGGCGACTTAAATATGATATTAAAAATTTTAATATCATAAAGCGGGTTTTCATATGTTTTATTGCTAATGAATGAATGTTCAAATTTCATCCACAAGCCAATATGTCCATTAACCTCAGCAATGCCCCGAAAGACTGAAAGCTGAATCATCATAAATAATATAGATCCGGCAATATAGCCAGTTTTGAAATCTCCATTCGGTATCATCTTTTTTTCCATAGCTAATAAAAATTTCTATAATGATTTTTGTGTTATAATTGAAAGGACAAATATATGGCTGATCGTATAAATAATTCCTCTATATTGCTTTATATCGCTTTTATTTTGGTCACCTCATCTGATAACAGATGCCGCTGTATTCTTAATTTAAAAAACATCATATGATTATTTTCGCTGAATAACCAAATCATCCATCAAACGGGCTATCTCTTCATAATTTATACTATCTTTTAGCCTGATATAGGCATGCTGACCTTCTTTGCCGCTTATCCATTTATTACTGCCATCAGCATATACTCGGCAATAACCATTTTTTACGGTTGTAAAATAATTATTAGCTTCATTGCTAAGCATAAATATAGCTACCTGGTCCCAGCTGGACCTGCCTTCAAAATTGTTATACAATTGATAGGTTTGATATACCGGATTGGAAGGGGAAAGATGGTCTTTTAGATATTGTCCTCCAGTTTTGATTTTTTCCCCTACCTCCCATCCAGCAAAAATGACAGGTCTGCTCCAAACTTTTAAGCAATATACCGTAGATTCGGGATCGGGCCTGTAAAAATTGGCTTCTTTCCCTTCTGGAAAATTTCCGCCCATACATAGCCATTTTATCACTTTTTTTTCTATCAGTTCTCTGCCATTTAATGACGACAGCTCATCGCCGGTTGATTGTAAAAGGTATTGCAAATTGCTGAGGTGCCCTATTGTTACAAGGATGACAGAGGAATCGGGACTTTCCACCAGTAATTTCCGGTATAAAAACGTTGCGTCTTCCGCCTGCTCGAAAGAGGTTAAACGGCTGGGGAATTTTTCCGCGATTTGACGAGTATATCTGGAATGGTTTTTTAGAAAAGCTTGGTTCTTTAGAAAACCAACGGGAAGATTTGGCCTCTTGTAATAGCGGTTAATCGCATCGGCACAGATCGGCGCGTAGGGATCTTCGCTGGTAATGATCACTCCTATTAGATCAATAATTTGCTGATCTGCAAAGGTATGAAGCATTGCCAATGCTCCTGCATCATCCACATCTGAATCTATGTCGGTATCCAGAATTACTTTGGGCTGAGCGAAAATCGTTATACTTACAAGTGACAACAGTACTGCCATCATTATTTTTGTGCCTGAATACATAATCAATCTGAGTTGGGTTTTAATAAAGTAATTCACTGTTGAGTCCCTTCCGGTAATCAAGCTCCCGGAAGGAAGAAATGTCATTAGTAATTGGGGTTCTGAGGAAAAGGCACCGTCAGCCGGTCTATTTGATTTTGCGGTATTGGCCTTAACAAATGATAGGGCTGTATGTTCTGTCCCGCTTCCGAATGTGCTCTAATTCTGTCTATTGCCGTACCGGTGCGCACCAAATCGAACCAACGGTCCATTTCCCCAGCTAGCTCCCGGGCTCTTTCATCCAGGATGGCGTTTAAAGTTAATTCTGAAGCATCGATGGAAAGGTCAGAGCCAGGTCGACTGGCCCGTTTTCTGATCTCATTAAAATAAGTGACGCCTTCTCCCACATTACCAGACATCATTAAAGCTTCTGCAGCTATTAAATAGGTTTCCCCTAAACGGAAAACAATAAAATCTTTATTCCCGCGCTCATCATTTACATTTGGGCGGGTAGGGTCCCAATACTTTAGCAACGTAGGATGGAATTCTATCTTGCCCTTCCAGCTTTCATCCACAGGATCACCCACTTGCTTACCCGGCGGCAAAGTGGCAGGATTATTATAATAATAGTCATCAAAGGTGCGCCAAATATCTGTACGTTCATCCTTTTCATCGTCAAACAAACTCATTAAATAGGAGGTAGGTGCAAACCTCGAAAAGGGCCTTCCCCATTCAAGAACACGCATCATACCTGGAATATCCGAATAAGAATTCTGAAAATAGAGATGCGTTCTATTGCCAACTGTACCTGAATTCACAGGATCATTCTCATACTGTATCGAAAAAATTATTTCTTTATTTACTTGATTGCTATACAGGAAAATATCATTAAAATTAGGTAACAACCCATAGTTTGCCTGATCGGCGATCACTTTTTTGGCAAATAAAGTTGCGTTTTCCCAGTCGCGTGTAATCAAATAAATTTTGCTGAGTAGATGCTGCGCTGCTCCTTTTCGTATGCGCCCCCATTGCTCATAGGAAGGGTCTAGATTGGCCTCAGCAAACAGCAAATCTTCGATCATGAAGGAATAGATATCCGAAACAGGTGTACGTGTTGCTTCTGTTTCAACGGAAATAGTTGGCGTCGTTCTTAAGGGTACGTCCCCAAACTGCTGGGTTAGCCAATAGTAGGCCAATGTACGGATAAACTTCGCTTCAGCCACGATGCGCGCCTTCCCAACCTCATTCATTTCTACCTGTTCAGTTGAAGAGATTACCGTGTTACATACATTTATGATTTTGTAACAGTTGGACCAAAGGAATAACACTTCTGGAGAAAAAGAGTTAAGATCCGGATCATAAATATTAAAAGGTAAACCTTGTGTACCTTTTCCATGCGTATAAATGTCTGTCCCAAGGATAGTGAGCCGAAACGGTTCTTCGTTTTCCCCATATAGAGGCCGCAGGTCAGCATAAGCCGCATTGATCCCGGCATTGAGTGCCGCCTCATCGGTATAGAACGTAACTGGATTTAAGACAGACCGTGGATTTTCTTCCAAGAAGTCCTTTGAACAAGACACAAAAGTAAAGAGAGCTATTAATAATAAGCATATGTTAGATTTCATATTCGTAACGTTTAAGCATTCGTTAAAAGCGGGCATTTAGCCCTAATAAAAATATTTTGGCACTTGGATAACTATCTAAGCTAGCGCCTGCTTCTGGATCCCAGCCTTTGAACTTGGTAAACGTAAAGGGGTTCTGGGCACTTAAATAAAGTCTTAGCGATCCTAAGCCGAGGTTTTCCAATGTATTTTCTTTGAAGTTATAACCTAGGTTAATATTTCGTATTCTTACAAAAGAGGCATCTCGGTAACGGATGACACCAAGGTTCGGATTATTGGCTCCTGCTGTAACCGGCTTTGGAAAGTCATTGCTCCGATTTTGCGGTGTCCAGTAATTCACAAACGTAGGGAGACTATACCTGCCCTCCAGATTGTCCAGCGCATAGATAGCACTGTTTACCATGAAATCCTGGCGTACATTGATAAAAACAGACAGATCAAAACCTTTATAGCTGAAATTATTAGTGATGCCTCCGCTCCATTTAGGAAAAGGAGATCCTAAAATCTTTCTATCATCTGCGGTAATTTGATTGTCGTTCGTTAGGTCCTTCACTTTGATCTGTCCGGGCGTCCGTCCATAAACAGCAGCTTGCTCTGCCTCTTCCTCCTGCCATATTCCATCAAACACCAAGTCATAGTAAACAGAGATGGGTTGACCGATAAACCAGGAATTGCCAACATCGTCTTTTTTGTCTCCATATAGATCCAGGATCTCATTTTTGTTGATGGATACATTCAGGTTGGTCGTCCATTTGAAACCACTTTTCAAGTTTAAGTTAATGCTGGACAGATTCAGTTCAAAACCCCTGTTATTAGTAGCTCCTATGTTGGTGATAGTACCGTTATATCCGGTATGTGGTGCTAGGGCCCTTTCCAGTAAAAGATCTGTGGTTTTAATATTGTAATATTCTAATGAACCTGAAAGCCGGCTGTTCCACAGAGAAAAATCAAGCCCTATATTGGTTTGATTTGAAGTTTCCCACATAAGGAAGGCGTTAGGTAGGGTATTGGGTTCAAAGCCCAGAGCGATTTCTGATCCATACATATAAGACCGCTTAATGAGGCTTCCCATGGATTGGTAAGGATTAAGTGCGGTATTGCCGATTTCTCCATAACTGGCACGCAGTTTTAAATCGGTAATGGCAGTAGCGCCGTCCATGAATGGTTCTTGCTTTATGCGCCAAGCTGCTGCCACCGATGGAAAAAAGCCATACTTTTTGTCTTCTCCAAATCTTGAAGATCCGTCCCGTCGAGCGGTTAAAGTTAATAGGTATTTATCCCTTAAGCTATAATTAATCCGAGCCATATAAGAGAGTATGGACCAATGCTGCTGGTCAGAATCATATGACCTTGCTTCTCCTGCAGACAGATCATGCCATAACATCTGTTCCGACGGGAGACCCTGTACTTCCAGCGAATTAGCTTCGTAGGTTTGTTCCTGTATACTGTGCAGCAGGGTAGCTTCTATATTATGAATCTCATTGAATGTCCGATTATACTGAATAATATTTTCAAGGGTATAGGCTTTGGTGTCCGACTTGCCATTGGATGCCCTATTGGATCCTCCCTGCAGTGTGGACGTATTGCTACCGATAAAGCGTCCTTCATTGACGAAGCTAATATCCGGGCCAAAATTTAAGCGGTACTTTAATCCTTTTATAAATTCATATTCAGCAAATATGCTGCTAAAGATCCTCGTACGAGTGCGCTGATTGATATCATTTTCAAGGTCAAGAAGTGGATTGGCAAGTAAAGCCTCGCTGGTAGGGAAAAGACGATAACTGCCATCCTCATTATATAGATCCCCTAAAGGACTGATTCGCATAGATTGCCCAAGTACTTGTCCCATATTCACGATGTTTTCTTTTGAAGTTGACAGCATCGTAGATGTGCCGATTTTAACCCGGTCTGTTAGTTGATGGTCTAAGTTCACCTGAAGCGAGCCTCGTAAAAAGTTGGAATTCTTGATTATGCCCTGTTGTTCCAGGAAATTTCCGTTTACCGAAAATTTGGTTTTGTCATTTCCTCCCAATACGCCAACGGAATGGCTCTGTTGGCGGCCATCTCTTAACACTAAATCCTGCCAATCGATCTGACGACCTTCGTTATAGTTTCGAATTTCGATCGGATCCATCGCATTTTCCAGATTTTCTGTATTAAAGGCAGTTTTCTTATAATTCACCCAACCTTCCGCATCTAGGACATCAACCTTATTCAGAATGGTTGAGAGTCCAAAGTAAGAATCATAAGTTACCTGCGATTTGCCATCATGACCCCTTTTCGTGGTTACAAGTACTACACCGTTTGAGCCCCTTGCTCCATAAATAGCAGTAGCAGATGCGTCTTTCAGCACTTCCATTGATGCAATTATATTCGGATTAATGTCACTTAACCCACCCGAAATAGGTATCCCGTCTACTACAAACAGAGGGTCGTTGCTTGCCTTAATGGAATTGTTACCTCGAATACGGATGGTAGCGCCAGCACCGGGCCCATTGCCTGAAGCAATAACATCAACCCCGGCTGCCCGTCCCTGTAAGGCCTGATCTGCAGAAATTACTGGAACTGATTCAATATCGTCGGCACTAATAGAAGAGATTGCCCCGGTTACCTGACTCTTTTTCTGGGTTCCATAACCTACAACCACCACTTCCTGCAGATTTTCTGTTTCGTTCTCCAGTATAAGGTTATAGGTGTCTGGTTTTGTAAAATTTAGTTCCTTAACTGCAAAGCCTATTAATGAAAACACTAAAGTCCCATTCTCTTTGCTGGTTGACAAGCGGTAATTACCGTTTTGGTCACTTATGGTTTGGCGGGTAGTGCCCTTCTCTGAGACCGTAACATCCGCTAGGGGATTTCCCTGCTTATCCGTAATTTTTCCCCGGACATCAGTTACTTGACTTGCATACGGGAAAATAAGCCGGTTCATTACATGTAATTGAGTAGCGTACGATTCTGCATACGACATTTCAATAATGCACAGATAGCATAAAACTAGTCCGTACTTGACAAAAGAATCCTTTTTTATCATAATTAATTTAATTGGAAGTAAAGTATTTATAACGTTCTTTTCAATATTATCAATGGTTCGTTTGCATCACCATGAGAATAATATATATTGTAATTTTTGTTTGATTATATGATAAAATATCCTATTATTTAAATTATTCCCCTGCGGTAATTATTAACCCTAATCCTAAGACGAAGAGGAAAAACATAGCTGCTATTAAATTGCGCACGCTTTTGTCGCTATTCTTAAATTCTTTCCAAATGAATACGCCCCACAAAGCAGCAATCAACGTAGCCCCTTGGCCTAAGCCATAAGAAATAGCAGGACCAGCCTTACCAGCAGCAATCAGATTAAATAAATTACCAAGTCCCCAGATGCAACCGCCAAAAATCCCAACAAAATGCATACTGATTCTACCCTTGAAATACTCACTATATTTTATTGGGTCACCCTCAAGCGGTCTTCTCATAAGAATCGTGTTAAACAAGAAGTTGCTTATAAAGATTCCTATTGCAAATACCACAAATGCAGTATAAGGTGTCATTTTTCCAACGGCAGGAGCAACAAAGTTTTCAAGGTCCATGCTCGCTGCAATAAAGGGATAGAAAACTGACATTAAAACTCCAGCGATAATGGATACCACAATCCATTTAGAAGTAAATTTTTTCTCGGCATCCCCGGAATGGCGGTGATAAGCAATCGCATTAAAAACAATAGCAAGCGTCACCAAGGCAACTCCCAGAAAAAGCAACGTTGGATTACCCTTACTCACCATCAAATAGTTTATAATCACTCCTATAATGAGTGCGAGACCAATACCTAAAGGAAAAGCCACAGCCATACCAGCACCCGCTATTGCTGCAGTAAGTAAAATATTAGCAAGATTAAATAAGACTCCTCCCGCAAAGGCATTTATAATATTACCCTTTTCCGCTTGAGCAAAATCCATGATAAACGGTCGACCAAATTCCCCATAACTTCCCATCGTGAAAGCCCCTATTATTGAGATTAATAAGATTCCCAATACATAATCCCAGTAAAATAGTTCAAAGCGCCATTTTTTCTGAACCAATTTCTGAGTGTTAGCCCAAGAACCCCAACAAAGCATTGTAATTAAACAAAAAACAATAGCTAACGGATAACTTTCAACAATAAACATAATGGCGATATTAAAGGTGAACTGATAAATTTTACATTAAATTATTTTTTACTTGTCTTCTTGATTACTTTTTCAAAATCACTAAGAATCATCTCATTTCGAAAAGGAATGGAAGATTGAGCCCCCATACGCATCACAGAAATCGCTGCCGCCTGACAAGCGAATTGCACTGCCTGGATTAAATTTTTCTCTTCAGCAATTGCAACAGCTAAAGCACCATTAAACACATCCCCTGCAGCCGTAGTATCTACAGCATCCACGATAGGAGCATCTATCATATGAAACTCACCATCCTCTAATAAAAGAGCACCCAATTTTCCGAGCGTGATGATCACGTGATTAATTCCTTTCTTATGAATAATTTCTGCTGCCTTACGAGCAGACTCTATATCTTTTATCTCTATTCCCGAAAGCTTTTCGGCTTCTGTTATATTAGTCGTGATTATGTCGATATATTGAAATAGCTCCTCAATGAGAGGATTATACGGAGCGGGATTTATAATTACGTAAATCGCTTTAGAATGAGCAAAAGAAGCCGCAAAATTCACCGTTTCCATTGGGATTTCCAGCTGCATCAACACTATTTTGGCCTCATTTATGCAACCGTTATTAAATGCTAATTTTACATTATCAGGCGTTAGGTTAGCATTAGCACCAGAGGCAACAACAATGCTATTTTCCCCTAATTTATCAACCGTGATTAAAGCAACTCCCGAAGGGTAATTATTGTCAGAAAGCAAATTCGTAATATCAACCCCTTCCTCATCAAACAATTGAGTCGACTGTTTCCCAAATATATCATTTCCCACTTTCGATATAAAAGTAGCGTTACCACCTAAACGAGCAATTGCTACAGCCTGGTTAGCGCCTTTGCCACCTGGGGTCATCAGAAATGCGCCCCCTAAAACAGTTTCTCCCGGAGTAGGTATATGGCTACTTTTTACAACCATGTCAATATTAGTGCTACCTACGACGATAATTTTATTTTTCTTCATATTTTCTTTTAATGACAAATCAAATATATTTAGATAAATACCTTCTTTATTACCAAAAAAGTCAAGATATATTAATCCTGACACGAAGCACATTGGCAAAATATTTGGTATTGAGGTAAATAAATGGTTATTTTATTGTTACAAAACCATCGGTTACAATAATCTTGACAATAATATGGTACAAACAGAGTTATTACAGCTTATTAGATCATTGTCCAGTGCTGAAAAAAGGAACTTCAAGCTGCTATGTAAAAAACAAATAGGAGATAAAGACTATCTGCAATTATTTAACCTGATCAATGAAGCGGATAAAGACGTTGAATTAAAAAGTATAAAGATTAACTTTAATAAGAAGTTTCCCACCAAATCCTTTGAAAACACTGCACAGTATTTATTTAAAACCATAACCGATTCTTTAATTCAAGTCAGGATCATTAATGATAAATGGTTTCAACAACATTACAATATCATGGGTGCAAAAATTCTTCTAGAAAGATCCTTAGTAAAGGAAGGATTCAAAGAATTAAAAAAGGCGCAAAAGACTTCGCTTTTACTTCAAGATAATTTTACTCATTATCAAGCATGCCGATATGAATTAGATTTCTTAACTAATCATGACTTCATTGGCGTAAATGAGCAAGCTCTTATCGACAAACAAATGAAGGCTAAAAGAGCATTAAGAATAACCCTTCAAACCCATGAACATAATTCATTGTTTGAGACGCTACGTCATCGATTTATTAATTCAGGAGTATCCATATCAGACGGAGATAAAGAGAAACTTAATGATTTAGTATTAGGAGAATTAAGCTTAAGCGATAGAGGATCGTCCTATAACTTTGAATCTCAAAAGCTTCATCTATTATTTCAATCCTTTTTTTTCATAAATATTGGTGATTATAAATCATCCTTAAATTCATTTACAGAGTTAAATGCACTGTTTGAAAAACACTCAGACATTTGGAACTATCCACCTTATGATTACCTGTCTACGCTGGAAGGCATTTTAGACAACCTGCGCACAATAAAGTATTATCAAGAAATGTACTATTTTATTGATAAGCTCAAAAAGTTGGTAAACAAGAACTATCCAGGAAATTTTGAAATTATAGTCAACCAAATGATCATTACGAATGAACTATGTGTTTTAGTTAATACAGGTAAGACTAAAAAAGCAATTGAGCAGATTAAGACATTACCATCCAGTATGTTTAAAGTACATCAACTCATTAACTATGAAATAATCAATGAATTATACTTTTACATAGGACTAGCGCTATATAAAAACAATGAATTCAAAAATGCAAACAAGTATATTGGCGATATCCTATTTTTAGAAAAAACAAACTTCAATTCATCCGTCTTTAAAGCATCGAGATTACTTCATATTATAGTTCATTATCAATTAGGTAATAATAGTTACTTAGACTATACGATAAGATCCTATAAGCGAGCCTTTAAGAAAGTTGGAAAAGAATTGAAAATCGAAACTCTACTATTGAACGTTGTCACCTTGGATCCAAAAAGAAGAAGTAAAGCCCAAAATGCTAATTCCTTAAAAAAGGCGAAAGTAGAAATAAGCAAAATAGAAAGTAGCAACTATGAAAAACAAATCTTAAAATATTTCGACTTCTGTATTTGGATAAAAGAACAATTCAATAAGAATTTATAATTAGTATTTGTTTTAGATTTGCCAAGAAAATACTTAGGCCGTGAATGTAACACTTTCTTTTTTGAACTGGCTGGTTGACGACATTTCAAATATAAAATTATTCAATCAAAATCTAATCATTTAGATGTTAAAGAGGTTGTGAAAAGAGAAGGTACATTCACTTTTGAGCATCTAATATTAACACTAAATCTGCCAATGATAAGAGGTATACAAAGTCACCTCTTATCCTAATAGAAGGTGTCTAAACGTATTGTTAATATTCAACATTTATAATATATTTGAATTAGGATGCTTTATCCCAAACGCACGCAAAGTTCTAACCCGCTAGTGGTAGAGAAAACAGACTGAGAGTATGAAATTACACGATAAACAACATACGACAAATTATTTTGATACTTTTATTGAAGTGGCCGACGACTGTAAAGTTTCAGCCGGACAATTTCCAGAAGTTAAGAACGACAAAAGAACTATTGCTTCCATGCAATTTGAGATGTTATCAAAAAATCCGTATAGATATACTTCTGATGATGTGCTTTTTCAAGTATATGCTGACAGGAATAATTTGACAGAAAGTGAATTTGAAACTGCAAGAGAGCATTTTTTTTCCAAAGGACAGCCATGTTTTAGGGCTTCACCTCTGACAAAGCAATTTGGTTGGGGTATTCATTGTGACGCAAACGCAAAAATTGCACTTTATGGAATGGAAACCGAAAAATACCAAAAATTTGTTGACGATCCGAAAATCAAAAAAGTAAAAGCAATGCGGCATCTAAAAAATAACAGTATGAACAATATTTAATACATCGAGCTTTTTAGCATTATATTACTGCTATACTTTTAAGATTTCCATGCATGAAGTAAGCGTCTGATGACAACGATTTCAGCAGTGT
>Ga0160445_100814_pt1 | contig 11608 bp, 10 predicted proteins | sample HID1972M_E1MG_FD_108215 | JGI IMG/M metagenome (GOLD analysis project Ga0160445, IMG submission 108215) | Enriched pill bug-associated microbial communities from UW Madison campus, WI, USA - HID1972M_E1 MG | ecosystem: Host-associated > Arthropoda: Insects > Digestive system > Unclassified ... | reverse complement strand
TACTTCGTGATCAAAAGCGGACTTTTTGAACAACCTCTTAAATGCAGGAACAATCCGGGCAGTCAACATCAATAAAATCAATGTTAAACGAGGCTGCCGGGACTGTCAATGCAATGCATGCCAGAATCGGCTGGCACGTATTGGAAATCCCATGCCAGCCGAGTATTGAGCAGGTTATTATTTATTTCGCCATCTCGCCTTGGACCGATTGCGCAACCTTCAACATCTCGCTCTCCGGCAGATTATCGCTCGTAAGGCGGAATTGCTGACCCTCGTACGTCCAGGTAAGCGTCTGCAGCTTGTCATCGCCCGTGATTTGGCCAATGTTGTCGAATCCGACATCCACCATACGTCCGGGAACAAGCGTGGTTGCCACATCCTTCGGCATCGTCTGAATGAGCGTGTAGCTGTATACTCCCTCATAACGTGTAATCATGCCGGGATTGCCGCCGAATACAATGTCCTTGGCATCCTTCATCGATACGCCTCTCGGGAGGTACGATGGTCCCATAGCCACGAAGTCGGCCGGCTCTTCGCCTTCCACGCCAGTCGATGCATCCTCTTCTTCTGCACCTGCTTCTTCGTCGCCGGGTTCTTCCTCGTTATTGCCGCTTCCTTCAACCTTGCCGTCCGTATCCTCGTCTTCGACGGCATCGTCGCCAGGCGCCGTGGTATCGTCGCTGTTCTCCGGCGTTGCTATGGTCGGTTCGTCGTTGCCGGCCGATGGGGAAGCTTCCGCTTGCATATTCGCTTCCGTCTGGAATACGCTCGGCTCGAACTTCGTTCCGAACTCGAAGTCGTCGAACTTCACGTCTACGACGACGGAAGCGTTCGTATCGCTGACTTCCACCTGTACCGGGCTCAGATCCGCTTTGTCCAGCCAGATCTTCTGACGGGCTAACGAGCCGTTGTTATAGCTCGCCATCACGTCGAACACGTAGGCATTCTCGTCTACGGCGAAAACTCTGGAGTTATCTACGATGATGCTTTGCGCAAGCGTCTGGTACAGATAAACCTGGCCTTGATTTTGCGGCCAGTCGCTTTGAAACCGGAATACTTTGTTCAGCTTGGGTGTCAATACGAATACGCCATCGTCGTTGCGAAGCACGATCTGCGTAATGTCCTTCTCCTCGTTCGTCAGCTTGATGCGGTAGTAATGCGGCGTCTGGTACGACACCTCCACCTGATACGTCAGCGGCTGCTGGCCGGTATGAAGCGTCATCGTGCCGTTTCCCTGATAACTCTCCATGTCGTTCACGTACTTCTCGAGATCCTTCACCACGGACTCGGCGTCCTTTGTACCACCACAAGCAGATAGAACAAGCGCGAATACCATAATAATTGCCGCCGTCCATGCCATGCGACGCATGTAATCATCCCCTCTGACCATCGAATTTTTACTGGATGATAACATGTCTATGTGGGGACTTGGACAATTATGCGGACAGGGTTGACGAGCTGGCGGGATATTTTTAAGGATGAGGTCAAACCCTGATATTTTCACCGATTAATTCAATCGCTTGTCGTACTGTTTAATACGAAAATACATCATGCGGCGTCAACCCTTTTAATCTAAGCATCATTCCGTTCTCGCCTGTTTCAAGCTAAATCCACACGGCCTTGTTGGCGATATTCGGATGGCGTAAGCCCCGTTTGCTGCTTAAAATTATTCGAAAAGTAATGAATACTGTTATAGCCAAGACGTTCTGCGATGCTCTCTATCCTTTCGCCGCTTAGCAGTAATTGTTTTGCCCGTTTTACTCGCTCCGTCATCAAATAATCCTTCGGACTGGTTCCCATTTCCATCTTAAACAATCTCGAATAATGGACAGGATGATAACCGCATAACGCCGCTAACTCGGCGACAGTCCAGTGACGTTCAGGCTCTGCGCGGATAGCGTCCAAAGTAGCGGCCAGGAAAGGAGATACAACTCGCTTGCTTTCCCCCAATTGGCAACGCAGCATATGTGTGATCATCTCCAGCATAATCCCGCGCAAGCTCCAATCAAACCAACCATGCCCGCCTCTATATTCCTTTACCAAACGCAATAAGAAAAGCTCCATCCCCGGATATGCGAACTTGTGAGGGAAAAGCTCGCCACGACGGTCCCCAAGCGAGATCTCATATCGAGCCGCTTCTTGTGCGAGCTGCTCCGGCTCGCAGCCCAAAATCGCATATGCGGGATGAACCGGCGCCGGAGAAACATGATCGAAGTGGAAATGAACGCTATAGTAGTCGGTCTCTTCTAGCGTTTCCAGGCGATGAGGACTCTCGCTTCCAAAAAACACACCTTGCCCTGAAGCGATCGCGATCTGTTCGTTGCCCAGTTGCAACACGGCACTTCCTCTGATTACATAAAAGATTTGACAATCCGGAATAATCCGCGGTCCCCACACCGTGCAAGGTTCGGCCTGATCACGGCTTGCAAAGTTGACTGTCGGTTTCAAATCGACAATAGAATATATTCTCACCTCAACCTGCGCTCCCTTATTCCATTCTCCGAAAAATGTTGAATAATTATAAAGATATCTAGCACTATTGCAAATACATCTGAAAACCCTTCCACTATGCTTATAGTATCAAATATTACCTGATAAAGGTATGAGAGGGGATTATCAACACATGTTAACAAAAGCGCAAATCGAACAATTTCATCGGGATGGCTTTTTAAAAGGCGGGATCGTACTAAGTGAAGCCGAGGTCGATCTGCTGCGCGCAGAGCTTGATCTTGTCATGGAAGGGAAGTCCGTGCGGAAACCAGTAAGGAATGTAAATTTGCTGGAGGGTGCTGGAAATATGGGCATGGACATGACAGTAAATGAAAAGGTCGTGCAAATCGTCAACATTTGGATGGCGAGCGAAGCCTTCTATCAGCATGCGCAGAATGCAACGATTTGCGAAGAGATCGCTCAGCTTTCGAATACGGATACGGTAAGAGTTTGGCATGATCAGATCCAATACAAGCCGCCTTATTCCGGCGGACCAACCGGCTGGCATCAGGACCATCCCCTCTGGCCCATCATCCAACCCGCTGATCTCGTAAGCGCTTGGGTCGCTTTGGATGATGCCGTCATTGAGAATGGCTGCATGTGGATGGTGCCCGGCAGTCATCTTTGGGGCAACCACCAGCGCTACTTGGCAAGCGACGATCATTTCAAACCGTTTCATCGTCAACCGGAACTGTTGCCTGCAGATGCAATCGTCGAATCTGTGCCGTTCGAGATCAAAAAAGGTCAAGTAGGTTATCACCACTGCTTAACGTGGCACGGCAGCCCCCACAATCGTTCTTCATTAAAGCGACGCGCGATTGCCGTCCACTACATGCCTGGTCATACACGCTATGAACCTGCAGGCGGACATCCGATGGAAAGTCACGTAAAAGTACAGCCTGGTGAAATCCTGTCGGGGGATGACTTCCCTGTCGTCTGGACACGCGATACTCCTCAGCAATGATCATCGATAGATGTCGAAGGGGATCGCAATGATAGCCGATTCGATGGAGAGAAACGTATTTATCCGCTGCGAAGGGATTGGTGTTACAATACGGGTAGACTGTACATTTTCCCATAAGCGAGGAACCCTGCATGCCCTTCAAGGAAGAACCCGCCATCCTGCTGCTCGATCGAATGAACGATTTCCGCCATAGCGATCCCTTGTACGCCTTTGCCCTGGATGAGCTCCTCTGCCGAAGCGCCGGCAAAGGCGGACCGGCGATCTGTCATCTATGGCGCCATCCCCATGCATTCGTGCTGGGCCAGAAAGATAGCCGTATGCCGCGAGCCAAGGAAGCCAGGCAGTGGCTGGAGGAGGGGGGCTGGATGACGGTTGTACGCAATTCTGGCGGAGCGGCCGTTCCTCTGGATGCCGGGGTCGTTAATGTCTCCCTCATTCTTCCCAAGAAGAATGCCTTGGATCTTCGATTCCATAACGACTTCGAACGGATGTATGATTTAATAGCGGAAGCCTTGCAGAGCACCGGTCGATTGGTGGAGAAAGGCGAGATTGCAGGCGCCTATTGCCCCGGCGACTTCGATCTGAGCATCGAAGGCTACAAATTTTGCGGCATCGCTCAGCGGCGGCAGACACATGCATCGATCGTACAGGCTTTCGTCGTGGCAGAAGGCTCCGGCCGCACTCGCGCCGAGCTCGTCCGCGCCTTCTATGATGTCGCCTCTTGCGGCGACGACTCGCTCGGCCATCCCATCGTGGTCGGCGACAGCACCGCCAGTCTGGAGGAGATTGCCGGCCTTGGCCCGCAAGGTGCGCATGTCTTCGCCGCTGCCATCAAGTCTGCCATTCAGAGCAGGCAGACGCCAGCCGGTGTCGAGGAAGCCGCTGCTCGACTAATAATGCCCACGGAGGAAGAATTGGATACGATGGTGAGCTCGCTTAAAAACCGATACGCGGCGGATTGTTAGCTCCATTGCTTGCTCTCGTCACCGTCAGCTCTACCAACAGCTTGATCCATTTTCATGCTGGAGTTGCGACCGAGAGACCTTGTTTGTTTTCATACTCACACGGTCCGTCACTGCCTCATTCGGCGAATTGTGTATGAATTTTCATACTCGCACGCTTCATTACTGTCTCACTCGGCGGATTGTGTATGATTTTTCATACCCGTATGCCCTATCATGGGCCAATTCGACGGATTGTGTATGAATTTTCATTCTCGCATGGCCTAACATGCACCTATTCGACGGATTGAGTATGATTTTTCATACTCGCATGCCCTATCGCACGCCTACTCGGCGGATTGTGTATGATTTTTCATACTGGCATGCCCTATAGCACGCCCGCTCGGCAAATAGTTAAATTAGGCTGCTCAGGAGCCCCCTTTGGGTTCCCGAGCAGCCTTTTTTCCGTACGTCCCACCTCACCGCAATCCCCCCTCCCGGTCGTGCGTCCGAGTCCTGCCCCGCCTAAAGACCAGTTCCAACAATAGACTGCGGACTGTTACGAAGCATTCGCCCGAGCTATACAATAAGGACATAGATGAGCAACACGAAAGGATGAATGCGAGATGAAAAAATTGTTTCGTTCCACTTCGGACAGTAAATTAACCGGATTATGCGGAGGACTTGGACAATGGCTGGGGATCGACTCCAACATCGTCAGAATGCTGGTCGTTATTGCAGGTTTCTTCAGCTTCGGCAGCGTGCTGCTCATTTACTTGATCGCTTCGCTGTTCATTCCGAAGGCGCCGTATAATGATTTCCGTTTCGTCGACCACTACTAATCCGGCAACAACCAAAGCAACAACAACCACATCTAAACTAAACATATAAGGAGAGAAATGACATGGGAATTCTACAACGCGTATTGAATATGACGAAGGCTGCCGCTAACGAGATGCTGGACAAAATGGAAAATCCGGTTATGATGCTTAACCACTATTTGCGGGACTTGGATGAGGTGATCGAACGCACGGAACGTTCGATGTCGCAACAACTCGTCCAGGAGCGCGTAATGGGATCCAAGCTGGGAGAACTGCATGCGCAGGCTCAATATTACGAGGGCAAAGCGGAGCAAGCCGCGTTGGAAGGCCGTGAGCAAGAAGCACGCATGGCGCTGGAAGCCAAGCTGCTATATCTGGAGCAAGCGGAGGAAACCGCAAAGCTGCGCGACCTCGCCAAGCAATCGGCAGACGACCTGCGTTTGCGCGTGGAAGGTCTGAAGGAAGAGAAAACTCGTCTGCAGAGCAAACGCGAAGAGCTAATGACACGCGTAAGGCAAATGTCGGCAACGAGCGAAGCCGGCAACGGCAATGGCGTATACGGCGGACCGACCCACCTGCATAGCAGTTCGGCAAGCAAAGGCTTCGAGAGAATCGAGCAAAAGGTTATGGAATGGGAAGCCTCCCGCGAGCTTGCAAGAACAGCTCCGTCAGGCGTGGTAGGCGGCGGATACGCCCCTGTCGACATCAAGGAAGAACAGCGTTCCGCCCAGGTGGAAGAACAATTGCAACGGCTGATGAGCAAATCCGGCAACTAGCCTTTATATACAGCTCTTGCTTATGGGGCTGGCCTCAGAAGGAGCAAAGCCGATGAGCCGGTCCCGCCTGTAAAACGAAAAAGCCTTCAAACCATTGTCTTATTGGGTTGAAGGCTTTTCGCGGTATAGGAAATCATATGATTTCCTGATTTCACCATAGTCTCTCTCTCTATTTCTCGGCAAGGTTAAGAGCCGCGCCGCCAAAGGACGGCAGCAGTTTCACCTTGCTTTTGCGCATGTTATTCCTCAGGTGCCCCTTACTCCGCGTAAATCATTTTGCGAGTCATGCCGCCGTCCACCGTTATATGTGTACCCGTCACAAAATCGTTCTGCGGATCCGTCAGATACAAACATGCTTTAGCGATATCCTGCGGCTTGCCTACTCGTCCCGCAGGATGCTGGGCATGATCCTCCGTTCGCAGCGCTCCGTAATCGCCCGTCTCGATCCAACCGGGACATATCGCATTGACCGTAATTCCGTCGTGACCGAGCGATGCAGCGAGCGCGTGCGTCAGCGACAGGATCCCGCCCTTCGATGCTGCATAGGCTTCAGAGTAGGGCTCCGACATGTGCGCTCGCGTCGATGAAATATTGACGATGGAGCCGCCGATTCCGTCCTTCCTCATCAGCTTGGCTCCCTCGCGCGAGCAGAGAAACGTGCCTCTCAGATTCGTATGAACGACATGATCCCATTCGTCGATCTCCAGGTCGTACGGCGACTTCCAAATACCGAAGCCCGCATTGTTGACAACGATATCCAATCGCCCGAACATAACCTCGATATCCGCGAACAAGCGGCTTACTTGTTCAGGCTTGCTGATATCGACAACAAAAGATGCGGAATCCAGCTCTTCGCGTTCCAATAGCGCAGCCGTTTCTTCCAGACCGGCTTCGTTCCGGTCCGCAATGAGCGACAATGCCCCTTCCCGCCCATAAGCCAGCGCCAGCTCGCGCCCGATTCCTGCTCCCGCTCCCGTAATAAGCACGATTTTCCCGTCATGCGTTCCTTGTTCCGTCATTATTTCATCCCCCGCCTTTCTGATGGTTTGTCCTATTTTAACATAAGAAATCCCAATACCTTGTTTGTGAATTTGTTCACAATTTTGACATTGTCATGCCGACCTGTTTGGCGTATGATATGAGCAAGACAACGTTGTGAAATAAATCACATTATGGATTGTGAATTAATTCACTATATACATTAGGAGGCGCTTTATATGACAACCCCTACTCGCATTGCCGTGATTGGATGTACACACGCCGGAACTGCCGCGATTCTGAATATGGTTAAACTTTATCCCGAGGCCGAGATCCATGTCTTCGAGAAAAACGACAATATCTCGTTCCTCTCGTGCGGTATTGCTCTTCATGTAGGCGGCGTCGTAAAGAAAGCGGAAGATCTGTTCTACGCTTCGCCGGAGCAGCTTGCCAAGCTGGGCGTGATGACGCATATGCGCCATGAAGTATTGAATGTCGACACCGACGCGAAGCAACTGGATGTGAAAAACAGCGTGACCGGTGAAACCTTCGCGCACAGCTTCGACAAACTCGTCGTAACGACCGGCTCGTGGCCGATTATTCCGAAGCTGGACGGCATCGGACTTGATAACATTCTGCTCTGCAAAAATTACGGGCATGCCCAGACGATTATCGAGAAAGCCAAAGAAGCCCGCAGGATTGCGGTCATCGGCGCCGGCTACATCGGCATTGAGCTCGTGGAAGCGTTCGAGGCATTGGGCAAAGAAGTGACGCTGATTGATAATATGGACCGGATTCTATACAAATATTTGGATCGCGAGTTTACGGACATTACGGAACGCGAATTGACGGACAAAGGCGTACAGCTCGCACTGGGAAAAACGGCGCAATCGTTCAAAGGAGATCCAAGCGGCAAGGTAGCCGCGGTCGTGACGAATGACGGAGAGTTCGAAGCCGATATGGTCGTTCTCTGCATCGGCTTCCGCCCGAACACGGATCTCCTCCGCGGACAAGTCGACATGCTGCCGAACGGCGCCATTATCGTCGACGAATATATGCGGACCAGCAAGCCGGACGTGTTCGCCGCAGGCGACAGCTGCGCGGTTCGCTACAACCCGACCGGGGCGCATGCCTACATCCCGCTTGCGACCAATGCCGTCCGGATGGGTACGCTGGTTGCCCGCAACCTGATGAAGCCAACCGTACAGTACATGGGTACACAAGGAACGTCGGGCATCAAAATTTACGATTACAATATCGCGTCGACGGGTTTGACAGAGACGGCCGCGACGGCAGCCGGCCTAAACGTCAAGCAAGTAACGCTGCAAGACCATGACCGTCTGGAATTTATGCCGACCTACGAAGACGTTACGCTGAAGGTCGTCTACGATGCCGACACCGGCCGTATCCTCGGCGCGCAGGTCATCTCGAAGGTCGACTTGACTCAATCGATCAACACCTTGTCGGTCTGCATTCAGAACGGCATGACGATGGATGGTCTCGGCTTTGTGGACTTCTTCTTCCAGCCGCATTACAACAAACCTTGGAACTTGCTTAACCAAGCCGGCTTGCAGGCGGTGTAGCCCTCGAACGCCCCATATACAAAGAGCCAGTCGCGTTTGCATCGCGGCTGGCTCTTTGGCAATCTGCGAGTCGTATTACTTTTCAACGGTTCTAACAAAACCGCCGCTTCCGTTCTACTCAACCTTGCCGTTGGTTTCAATGTTTCGTCGGGTCGGGATAATCCTATTAACCCACCCCCCACCTCAAACCGCAGCCTCGCTCTCAAGATGCTGTCCCTTCGCGAGCTTGACGTACAGCTCATGGGAGCGAAGCAGCTCCATATGCGTGCCTTGCCCCGTCACTTCGCCTTTCTCTAATACAATGATCCGGTCCGCATTGCTGACCGTCGACAAGCGATGCGCGATCACGAGCGTCGTGCGTCCCTGCATGAGCTTCTGCAACGCATCCTGCACGAGCCGTTCCGACTCGCTGTCCAGATGCGCCGTCGCCTCGTCCAGCAGTAGAAATTCAGGGTCGCGAAGCATCGCTCTCGCAATAGCGAGACGTTGCCGCTGGCCCCCCGACAGCTTCACGCCGCGTTCGCCAACCTCCGTTTCGAGCCCATCGGGAAGTGATGCGATCAGCTCCGCCAGATTCGCTCCCTCCAACGCTTCGGCAATTCGTTCCTCGCTAACATCCGAGCTCAAGCCATATGTGAGATTATGCCGGATAGAGCCGGCCATCATAGGGCTTTCCTGCGATACGTAAGCCAGCCGGTCCCGCCACTGCTGTAACGACATCGCAGACACGTCGTCTGCACCGTAACGAATCGTACCTCCCGTAGGTGAGTAGAAGCGCTCCACAAGCGAAAAAATCGTCGTTTTGCCCGCGCCGCTGGCGCCTACGAAAGCGGTCATGCCGCCGGCGACGGCCTCGAACGACACCCCATTCAAAATGGGACGATCCGGGGAATAGGCGAAGCTGACTTTCTCAAAAGAAATCGTTTCAGAAGCAGTTATTCGTCTCCCGCGTTGTTGATTCGCTGGACGATCGTCGATGCCCCGCTCCGTCTCCGCCGGCTCTTCTATCAGCTCGATAATTCGCTGCGATGCGCCAAGCGCCTTCTGGAACTGTGTAAAGAACGATGCCATCTGCGTAAACGGCATGACGATCTGGAACATGTAGAGAATGATGGCGACAAGTTCGCCCGTCGTGATCGTTCCTTGCGCGACTCTGACGCCCCCGTATCCGATAAGCAGCACGAGAATGAGCAGCATGATGGACATCATTAGCGGCGTAACAATGGACATGATTTTCGCTTCCTTCATGCCGAAACGGAACAAGCTGCCAATGCGGCCGCGTCCTTGTCTCAGTTCGGCCGGCTCGGCCAGCGAAGATTTGACCAGCCGAATTTCCGTCAGCACTCGCCCCAGATCGCCCTGAAACATCGCGGTTTCATCCTGCATCGACTTCGAGATCGCGAACATCTTGCTACCGAGCGGCCATAGGATAAGCAGCGACGCCGGAACGGCGATCAGCATAAGCAAGGTCATTCGCCAATCGAGGTACAGGAGAATGCCCACGCCTCCAACGATGGAGACAATGCCTCCCAGGAAAGATATGACATGCCCAACGATAAAATCCTTGATGACGTTCGTATCGTTGGTTATCCGACTCATCGTCTCGCCTGACGTATTGCGGTCGAAGAACGAAACGGGCAGGCGGAGCACCCGCTCCCAAACCTCCCGGCGCAAACCGGCCACCATATACTGTCCGACATAGGACATGGTATAGACGCCGAAGCCCGACATTGCGGTCTGTAGCGCGAATACAGCACCTAACATAATGACCGTAGCGCTTTGCAACGCGGATGCGGAGGCTTCCTCGACGACATCCCGCGTGAGCAGCGGAATGAAGAGCGACAAGGCTGTTTCTCCCAGCCCCAATATTATGGCCGCGGCAATAATCCAGCCCTTCGGCCGGTGTTTGCCGACAAGCGCCAGAAACGGTTTAACGTTCATCTTGACTCACTCCTTTCAGCCAATCCTCTTCCATAATGCCGACCTTTTCCATGACAGCCGCGAGGAATAACTCTTCCTCCTTCGAAAATCCGCTGTAAAAAAGCGCGGGATCAAGCTCCGCTTCCGGATTGCCAATCTCGGACATCGCTCGCTCCATCTCGTTCTTTTGCTCTTCGCTCAGATGCTCCATCGCTTGTCCGATGACCTCGCTCAGAAGCTTTACTAACTGCAGCCCCGAGCGCAGTACTTCTTCATCGTCTGTACTGCGACCTTCGCGGCAATAGCCCGTCAGTTCAACCAGCACAGCCGTCATCCTCCTCTCAAGCTCCAGCCGCTCCGCCTCCGGCATGCCCTCCATAAAAATCGCGCCGACAACAGGAGCCGGCAGCCGTTCCGCCAGGTAACGCTTCTGCGCTTCCTCGTTCTGAATGTTGTGTATGAAGAAAAGCAGCAGCGAGCTGTCTATTTCTCCGGCTCCTTCAAGGAGCATCCGCATGCGGTCCAGCGTGCCAATCGCCTTATCCAGTTGATCCCGCTTCTGGCTTAGCAGCTCGCGCTGCAGATTAAGCGTAGCGGTCATATCACGGTTCCGATCGCCCAGATGCTCCGCGATTTCGTCCAGCGAGAAGTCCAAATATTTCATCGTCAGTATTTGTTGCAACCGGAGCAGATCCCCTTCTTCATAGAAGCGATGCCCTTGCGCATTGCGCCCCGATGGCTTCAGCAGACCTTTGCGATCATAGAAACGCAGCGTACGCTCCGTCGTTCCCGTCATGCGGGCGAACGCCCCGATCGTATACGTGCGCCGATCATCGGCCATTTCGTTACCGATTTTTCCGTTCGCATTTTCGTGTTGGTCGCTCATCACAGTCCCTCCTCTCCCCTTCCTGCCAAGGTGACTCGGCCGTGCCGTCCTTTGGCAGCGCAGCCCGTTTCAATTCGAGATATATAGAGAAAGTATGGCGAAGATATACTTTCCTTACTTCAAAGCATAGCACTTGACGTTACGTCAAGCGCAACCCCTTTGTTTCGGTTTTTTTTGCGCCGATTTGACGCCTCGCTTCCCCGCTTCTCTTATCCTGGTAGGTTCGGCATCCCGCGAATTGATTTCTGG
>Ga0160445_100811_pt1 | contig 11652 bp, 11 predicted proteins | sample HID1972M_E1MG_FD_108215 | JGI IMG/M metagenome (GOLD analysis project Ga0160445, IMG submission 108215) | Enriched pill bug-associated microbial communities from UW Madison campus, WI, USA - HID1972M_E1 MG | ecosystem: Host-associated > Arthropoda: Insects > Digestive system > Unclassified ... | reverse complement strand
TATAAGCAATAAATTTGAATATTTGCAGTTCAAATTCCTTACGCAAGATTACTAATAATGAAGCATAAAAAAAAGCAAAATAATTCTGCTTATGTTTGCAAAAATGAGTTAAAACCAAATTTGGACTTGAGGAGGCGTTTTTAATGATGGGTATAATAACCTTAACTACGGATTTAGGGCATAAAGATTTTTATCAAGCAGCGTTAAAGGGAAGCATTCTATCGCTATACCCTGCTGTAAGGATTGTGGATATATCCCACGATATTACGCCTTTTGATCTACAGCAGGCAGCTTTTATTTTAAAAAATGCATATCAATACTTTCCAAAAAAAACGGTTCATTTAATAGGGATTGATTCCGTTTATAATGAAAATACCAGATATCTGGCTCTAAAGTATAATGGATATTATTTTATTGGCGCTGATAATGGAATCTTCTCATTAATTTTTGAAAATCAGCCGGAAGAAATTGTTGAATTATCGATTATTCAAGATTTAAAGTTTCTTCATTTTCCGCTGACAGATATTTTTGCTAAAGCTGCCTGCCATTTAGCGAAAGGCGGAAAATTGGTTGAGATAGGCGAACCAACTAACGAACTTGTTCAAAGAAGAGTCTTCGAACCTATTGTTGAACAAGATTCAATCCGTGGCAGCGTTATTTATATAGATTCTTTTCAGAATGTTATAACTAATATCCATAAAGAATTATTTACTCAAGTTCAAAAAGACAGGCCATTTGTGCTTTACTTCAGGCGGAATGAAACTATAAATCAACTAAGCTGGCATTATAATGAAGTATCAGAAGGTGAAAAACTCTGTTTATTTGGTATTAGTAATTATCTGGAAATAGCAATTAATAAAGGTAATGCTAGCGGATTACTAGGTTTACAAACTGATGATGTGGTTCGAATTGAATTTTTAAATAAATAGTTAAATGATTTCTAAGATATTTCTATTTTTTATTCTTTTATTCTTAAGTAGCCAATCGCTCCTTGCTCAAGATACGTTGGCCTATGAAGTTCAACGTCAACGGGTAAATAACTTACTTAACAAGCGCAGTGCAAGATTCGGTCAGTTTAATCAAAGTTTACAGTCCAGAACAGGAATATTTGGTTTAAAGACTAAAAAAGATATGCAGGCTTCAATCGATATTTTGAAGGAGATTGTAGCTACCGATAATTATATCTTTAAGGAAACCAAGGTTCTGTTAGATTATAAAGATATGGAAAAGACATTTATTTCCTACCAAGCCGAAGAATCCATTGCACGCATAAATGGCTATGTTAATACGATCAGTAAACAACAAAAAATTCAAGAAGAACAGTCACTGCAAATCAAGGAGCTTCAGCAAACGTCAAACCGTTATTTGGTTTTCTTTATATTCAGCACACTATTATTAGTTATCTTGGCGATTGTTCTAGTAAAGCTAAAATTACCGAAGAAAACCGCCCGCATTCGTTAATTTCTTAGTACTTTTGCCCCGTTTAGATTAATAAATATGGCACGTAACCCATCGAGCACAAAAGAAGAACTTCCCAAATCCAAATTAAATAAAGAAAGTATTAAAAGTGTTAAAAAACTTTTAAAGTATTTAAAACCCTACCGAGTTAAATTTATAATAGGAATGGTTTTTCTTTTCTTTTCAAGTATAACTCTTCTTGCCTTTCCAGCCCTTTTAGGCGCTATGATCGATGCAGCACAGTCTAAGCAAACTTACCCCTGGCTTCCCGCAAATATAGCCACAATAGGTTATATTTCCTTTGTTATCTTGTTTATTCAGGCGGTAGTTTCTTTTTTTCGGATTCGTTTTTTTGTAGAAGTCTCTGAAAAATCGATAGCCGATATTCGACGCGATACTTATTATAATCTCATTACCTTACCTATGGATTTCTTTTCAAATCGCTGGGTGGGTGAATTAAACAGTCGGCTTTCTGCAGATTTATCACAGATCCAAACAACCATGACCACTACCCTTGCTGAAATGATTCGGCAGATCATAACAATGATTGGTGGTGTAGTATTTTTAATTGTAGTTTCACCAAAACTTACCTTACTGAATCTAGCCGTTTTGCCTCTAATGATTGTAGCAGCGGTTTTCTTCGGACGCTTTATACGAAAACTGTCACGTGAAACACAAGATAAGTTGGCAGAGTCAAATACCATTGTACAGGAAACTTTACAAGGAATTTCAAATGTCAAAGCTTTTGTTAATGAAGCCTTTGAAGCAAAGAGATATCAAAAATCACTTTCGGAAGTTGTTAGAATTGCAATTCGTGGTGCAAATTATCGTGGTATCTTTGTTTCCTTTATAATATTCTGCATTTTCGGAGCTGTAATTGGCGTGATTTGGTACGGGTCTGTACTTGTTTTACAAGGTGAAATGACCGTTGGTGACTTAACTACATATATTTTGTATTCCATGTTTGTAGCAGGTTCTATGGGAAGCTTTCCAGACTTATATGCCAATGTTCAAAAAGCAGTTGGCGCAAGTGAGCGTGTAATTGAGCTTTTGGAAGAAGAACAAGAAAAAATTTCGATCGATCCTTCGGATTATAAAAACAGAAAACGAATTTCAGGTAATTTAAGCTTTGATCGTATCAATTTTTCATATCCCTCTCGTTTAGAGTCGCCTGTATTAAAGGATGTTTCTTTTACTGTTCATGCTGGTGAAAAATTGGCTATTGTTGGGCCAAGCGGTACTGGAAAATCAACCATTGCATCTTTGATTTTAAGATTTTATAACCCTCAAAGCGGCCAACTATTATTTGATAACCAGCCAGCTGATAATTTTTCATTAACTGATATAAGAAGTCAAATCGCTATTGTACCGCAGGATGTGTTGCTATTTGGCGGGTCTATACGAGAAAATATTGCTTACGGAGAATTAAGTGCCTCTGAAAATGAAATTATTGAAGCCGCAAAGCGCGCCAATGCACATGAATTTATTTTAGGATTTCCAGAAGGTTATAATACCTTGGTTGGTGAGCGAGGAGTTAAGCTTTCAGGCGGTCAACGTCAGCGAATTGCAATTGCAAGAGCACTTCTGAAAGATCCAGCCATCTTAATATTAGATGAAGCAACTTCTTCGCTTGATTCAGAATCGGAACGCTTAGTTCAAGAAGCACTGGAAGAGTTATTAAAGAACCGTACATCCATCATTATTGCTCATCGTCTGTCTACTATAAGACAAGTAGATAAGATCATTGTCATTAATGAAGGCAGTGTTGTAGAGAGCGGAACCCACCATGAGCTAATCCAACATGAAGGGGGTATGTATAAGTATTTGTCTGAATTGCAAACAGAAACCAAACCAATCCAATCTTAAAATGTATTTAATACATGAAGAAAGCATTCTTTAAGATTTTATTGAGCATAAACAATGCTATTTTACCTAAATATGGAGGTAAAGATCCAATGGGATTGAATAAGTATCAGAAAACTATTCTAGCTTTTCGATACTGGGTTTTAACAAATGCTTTATAGAGGTTCAGAAACTTTTTTAATAAATTCATTTAAATAATCATCTTCAATTAAACCATCACGCATTCTTACGATACGGTGGGCGTGCTGGGCTATGTCTTCCTCATGGGTTACTAAAACAATCGTATTTCCTTTGGAGTGAATTTCTTCTAATAGACCCATTATCTCTATTGAAGTTTTAGTATCAAGGTTTCCGGTAGGTTCATCAGCTAAAATAATTGAAGGATTATTGATTAAGGCGCGTGCAACAGCTACTCGTTGGCGCTGACCTCCAGAAAGCTCATTAGGTTTATGATGAACGCGATTTCCCAATCCAACATTTTCAAGGGCTACCTGTGCTCTTTCTGTACGTATACGTTTATTAATACCTGCATATACCAAGGGCAAGGCAACATTATCTAAAGAAGTAGAGCGAGGTAAAAGATTAAAGGTTTGAAATACAAAACCTATTTCTTTATTCCTTACATCGGCTAATTCGTCTTCTGACATTTCACTTACCCGAATATTATTTAGCAGATATTCTCCACGGGTTGGAGTATCCAAACATCCTAAAATGTTCATCAAAGTTGACTTTCCTGAACCTGAAGGCCCCATTAATGCAACAAATTCCCCTTTTTTAATCTGTAAAGAAACAGATTTAATAGCATGGATGGTTTCTGCTCCTATAACATACTTCCTCCCAATATCCGTAATATCTATAAGCGCTTGTTCTGTCATTTCTCGATTTTATAGGATTAGATAATAAATCACTGTGATTGTTACGTTTTTTAACTATTCAAGTTGTTTTTAAATAAACCATAGGTTATATCTCGTAGATCATCAGCACTTATATTGTGTCTGTTAGTCTCAATGGGTTCTAAAACATGAATATGCACAACTCCAGGTTTGCTACCATATTTTTTCGCATCATCCCAATGAATTTTCCATGCATCCTCAATTACTATTGGTAAAATAGGAATATTTAAGTCGGTAGCTAATTTAAATCCTCCATTTTTAAAAACCTGTAATTTAGGCGGAAAGGAATCATTTATTCCTCCTTCAGGAAAGATAGCAATACTTTTTCCGCTTAGTAAATATTCCTGAGCACGTTTAAAAGCTCTAAAGGAAGAAACCTTACTTGAGCGGTTAACAGGTATATCAATAGTTCTAAAAAAAAATCCGGTAACTGGATTTTTCAATAACTCATCTTTGCCTATAAATGAGAAAGCCGTTAAACATGATTTCATTACTGCGGTAATATCCAAATTAGAGGTATGGTTAGCAACTATGATATAGTTTCTATTCCAATCGATTTCTTTATCATATCTTATTTTATAAAATATACCTGACATGGAAGAAGATAGACAAGCAATTGTTCTCCTCATACCAGCAATACGATTATAATTTTTTGAACTGCTTTTTCCCAGGAAGTGTAAAATAGGCCATGTGAGAATAAAAGTCAATAAAACTAATGCTAAATAAATATTCCTATGCAAACGTTTCAAACCTTAGCTTAAATTTCACCGTGTGCAAAGATGCTTTCCTTGACACCGCTTTTCTTCAATAAAAAATAATGTGATAACATTGCTTTATATGCCGGATAGCAAGTGTAAGGAAGATTGTATTCTTTCGCGTAACGACGAATAATTGGAGTTATCCTGGGATAATAGGTATGAGCAACATGCGGAAATAAATGGTGTGCAACATGATGAGTAAAGCCCCCAAAAAGAAAATTAGCCAATTTGCTATCCGCACTGAAATCTTTAGTTACAGTTAACTGATGGACAGCCCAGGTCGTATTCATTTTCCCATCTGACGGGGGCATAGGGAAAACGGCATCCTCATCTACATGTGTTGAAATCAACGCTATAACTCCTAATGAACTGGCCGAAATATGCATAATAAACCAAGCAAATACTATGAAATACCAGGGTTGCTCCAAAACTAAAATGGGAATAATGATCAAATAGAATAAATTAAAAATTTTAGCTGCAAAAAGCTTAATATATTCTACTTTAGGAATAACCAATATACGTTTCAGGTAATTGTCTTTGGTTCCAAAGAAATCTTTGAAATCGCGTACAAATAACCAGTTTATTGTGTATAGCGGATAGAAAAACCACATATAAATATGCTGATACTTATGTATTTTCATGATTGGGCTGTCAGGAAATAAATGTACGATATCACTCTGTTTAATATCGGTATCCCAATTCTGAACATTCGGATAAGGATGATGCAATAAGATATGCCGCTTAGACCAGATATAGTTGTTGCTGCCAAATAATTCCAGGATATACATAAACCATTTATTGTATTTCTTGGATTTAAATGCAGCGCCATGGGCTGCGTCATGGAAAGCATTGATGAATAATACAATGGTATTGAAGCCTAAGAATATATATAATAGAAAGAGAAGAGTTGTGTTATTTCCAAACAATAATATGAATGTATACACCAGGAAATAGGAAAACAACAGAAAAATCGATTTGATTACATTTAATCTTTGGAAAGAAGGGTTATTTAATACGTTTTCTTGAACTTCCTTTTGTAACTTTTTAAAAAAATCGTTAGGATCGGCTTTTTGATAAGTAGGTCTAATTAATGTGTTTTTCATTGAGTTTGTGCGATTTAAAAAAAGAACTGTCTAATAAAATTGAAAAAAGCATCTTTTAAGATTCCAGCGATTAATATACGAACTTGTATTTAACCTTGTCGTAAAAATTATATAATAGAGAATCTTAGATTTTTGTTTTAAATAGTTATTCAATTAATACCTACTTAAAATAATTTCCATAGTTACATTATTCATAATTTCTTTATCCATAAAGGTATTAAACTTTTTAAAGGAAATAGAAATCACCGCTTGTTAAACTGATAAATGCCATTAATTCGAATTTAAAAATAATTGCTTCCTTCCATTATCGAATGTTTACTAGAATTCTGTATTTTCGCAACCATATGGAAACAGTTGTTAGCGGTATTAGAAGTACCGGAAAATTACATTTAGGAAATTACTATGGTGCAGTAAAAAACTTCTTGGAGATGCAGGACAATTATAACTGCTTCTTTTTTATTGCAGATTTACATGCATTAACAACCCACCCTACTTCAGCAGAAATGCATGCAAACGTTCGACAGGTTGTAGTGGAATATCTTGCTGCAGGTATTGACCCTGAGAAAGCAACCATTTATGTTCAGTCTGATGTTCCTGAGATTATTGAGCTTTATCTTTACCTCAATATGAACGCATATTTAGGTGAGCTGGAGCGCAGTGCTTCTTTTAAAGATAAAGTAAGATCACACCCAGACAATGTTAATGCGGGTTTATTGACCTATCCCGTATTAATGGCTTCAGATATTCTTATCCACAGAGCTACGAAAGTTCCCGTTGGAAAAGATCAGGAACAGCATTTGGAAATGGCCAGAACTTTTGGTAATCGTTTTAATAGATTATACGACAAGGAGTATTTTCCAGAACCTTACGCTTTCAGCTCAACTGAGAAATTGATTAAAATACCAGGCTTGGATGGCAAAGGAAAAATGGGCAAATCAGAAGGGGAAGGAAATGCTATCTTCTTGTCGGATACACCGGAAGCCATTCGTAAAAAAGTAATGAAAGCCTTAACCGATTCTGGCCCGGATGTTGAAAATCAGGAAAAACCCGATTATATTCAAAATCTATTTGATCTAATGAAAGTTGTTTCTTCAGCTGATACATTAACTCATTTTGATCAATTATATAACACCTGCCAGATTCGGTATGGTGATTTTAAAAAGCAGTTAGCTGAAGATATGATCTTAGCCACAGAGCCTATAAGATTAAGAATTAATGAAATTAAAAATGATCATGAGTACTTAAAGAAAGTAGTTAATTTAGGTGCAGAAAAAGCCAGAGCATCAGCACAAAAAACAATTTCAGATGTTCGGCAATTAGTAGGAATTAAACCGTTTTAAAAGGAATTATGCATATAGCAATCGTAGGGAATATTGGGGCAGGGAAAACTACATTAACTCAGTTGTTATCAAAGCAGCTGGGCTTTGAGCCTCAATTTGAGGCTGTAGAACATAATCCCTACTTGGAAGATTTTTACAGTGACATGAAGCGCTGGTCATTTAATCTTCAAATATTTTTTCTGAACAGTCGTTTCCAGCATATGTTGGAACTACAGAAAGAAAAAAGAAACATCGTACAAGATCGGACAATCTATGAGGATGCCTATATTTTTGCAGAAAACCTACATGACATGGGACTAATGACCTCTCGTGATTTTGAAAATTACAGCAATATCTTTGAAAGTGTCTTGCAGTTTATTTTTCCGCCAGATTTATTGATTTATTTAAGAGCATCTGTGCCAACTTTGGTTAATAATATTCAACTACGTGGTCGAGACTATGAAGCAGGTATTCGTTTGGATTATTTATCCAAATTGAATGATAAATATGAAAAATGGATAAGTGGCTATAATGGCGGAAAACTTTTAGTGCTTGATAAAGATAAGCTTGATTTTGCAAATAAAACTGAAGATTTAGCGTTCGTTATTGAAAGTGTGGATCGACAATTAAATGGCCTATTTTAAGTATGAAAATCATCGGTGTTATTCCTGCACGTTTTGCTTCCAGCCGTTTTCCGGGGAAACCTCTGGTAGATATTGCAGGTAAATCAATGATTCAAAGAGTTTATGAAAGGGTTCTGTTGGCCAATACGATATCATCCGTTGTTGTAGCAACCGATGACAATCGAATCGCGGAGCATGTAAGAGCTTTCAATGGTAATGTCATTATTACATCTGCGAATCATCTAAGTGGAACTGACCGTTGTGCTGAAGCTGCTACTCATTTTCCAGACGCTGAAATAATTATTAATATTCAAGGTGATGAACCTTTTATCCAACCTGAGCAAATTGATCTGTTAGCTAGGTGTTTCGAACAAAAGGAAACAGAAATTGCAACGCTTATAAAAAAGATAACAGATAATAAAGATCTCTTTAATGTAAATATTCCAAAGGTAACTGTCAATAAAGCATTTAAGGCACTATATTTTAGTAGAACCACCATTCCCTATCAAAGAGGTATCCCAGAAACCAACTGGTTGGAAAACCATGATTATTTTAAACACATCGGCATCTATGGGTTTAGAAGAGAAACTCTTCAACAGTTGACTTTGTTTCCGGTCTCTAAACTTGAACAGGCAGAAGCGTTGGAACAATTGCGATGGCTAGAAAATGGTTATTCTATTCAAACTGCAGAAACTATTCATCAGTCACATGGTATTGATCATCCTGATGATATTACTGAGGTATTAAAAGAATTTAAACATCTTTTATAATTAGTTCTACTGAAGATAATTACCGGAACGCATTAATAGTGCACGGTATTTATTGAAAATAGCAGACTTGGATACAAACCCTATATATCTATTATCAAAATCTACGACAGGAAGAATCCAGATATCTTCGCGATCCATTTTTCGCATCACATCGTACATATTGGCATCTACACGAATTATATCTTGTGGGGGTTGAACAAGCTCTTTCATTGTTTTATCAGCTGCCGCCTCTCCTATCAGAATTTCGAATAATTTTTCACTATAAATAATTCCAACCAGAGACTTCGCATCATCCACAACCGGAAATATATTTCTTTTTGTATGAAGAATATCTAGTCGTCGGTCCATTGGTTTTTCATCTGGATGAAGTACGGTAAAATTGCGTTCAACAACATAGCGTAGTTTCATCATCTTTAAAACCGTTCTGTCTTTATCCTCATGAGACAGCCAATCGCCTTTCTCTGCTAATGATTGAGTATAAATTGAATATTTCAATGTACTTCTATTAATAAAATAAGAGACTGCAGAAACAATCATTAATGGTACCATCAATGCATAGCCACCTGTAATTTCTGCTATCAAAAAGATGCTCGTCAAAGGTGCATGCATTATCCCGCTTAAAGCGCCTGCCATTCCAGCCACAATAAAATTGGCAGTATTTAATTCAATCAGTCCTGTTAAATTAATTCCGTAAGCAAATGCAAAACCTAGTAAACCACCCATCACTAAACTTGGACCAAAATTTCCACCATTTCCACCACTATGTAAAGTAATAACAGTTGAATATGCTTTTGCAAAAACCGTTACCAAGGCATATAAAACTACAAGCCAACCAATATTTTGGTATTCGGAAAAAACACTATTGGCTAGTAATGATGTGTTTTTTCCTGCTAATAAATCTTGAATGGCTAAATAGCCTTCACCATATAATGCTGGAAAAACAAAGATCATGATCCCCAATGTCAATCCACTAATAATGGCCTTATTATACTGGCTTCTGATTTTTTCAAACCATTTCTTTGCCGCTAGATTTAATTTATTAAAAAAAACAGAAAAGATCCCTACAAGCAATGCCAACACTAGATAAAAAACCAAAGCCTCAAATTCCCATGTATCCGTAACCAAAAAGAAAAGCGGTTCACTGTATAAAAGTCTCGAAATTACAGATGCCGTAGCCGCAGCCATTAACAGCGGTATAAAAGCGGGTATGGAAAACTCTGGAAGAAGAATTTCTATTGCAAACACCATTCCTGCTACCGGACTGTTAAATGCCCCTGCGATACCCGCTGCTGCACCACAGGCCAATAACATAGTTACTTCTCGATAATTTAAACCAAAGAATCTACCAATATTAGATCCAATTGCAGAACCACTGGCAACTATAGGTGCCTCCAACCCAGCAGATCCACCAAATCCAACCGTCAAGGCACTTGTAATTATTTGTGAATATACATTATGTACAGGTATCCTGCTTGAGCGATTTGAAATGGAATATAAAATAGGTGTAATTCCATGTTCCATCTTTTTGGCACTAAGAAATTTGCGAACATACAATACACTTAGCAAAATACCTATTAACGGAAAAAACAAATAGAGATAGCCTCTTAAGTCCCATGAAACTTCATTTTGTAAAAATGTGGCTATATAAAAAGTTAAAGCCTTTAAAGCCGAAGCTGCCAGCCCACCAATTATACCAACAATAACTGCGAGTATAATTAGAAAATTTTTATTTGATAAACGCTGTATCCTCCACTGGTTTAGCCGGTTGGCGAAAAGCGTTATTTTTTTGATCATGTATTGTTATTGAAGTCATTGCAAAAATCTGTATTAGGAACTTAAAAACCAAGTTTATCCCTTTTTATTAACAGGTATTTATATATAGTGCTTATTGCTACCTTTGCTGAAAGTAATTAATGATCCTAATAAAAATGTTTCATGAGAATTTTTGACAAAAAAAACCTATTAATTGCAGCCTTACTGATTAGTGGAATAACTGGTAATTCATTTAAATTTCTTGACGAAGGCATGTTCCCTTTAAGTGATCTCAACCGGATTGATTTAAAGAAGGCGGGACTTGAAATTGACCAGACTGATATATACAATCCTGGTAAGGTTGGGTTGGTTGATGCATTAGTTCGCGTAGGCGGATGTACCGGATCTTTTATTTCAGATGAAGGTTTGATCATTACGAATCACCACTGTGCATTTGGAGCTGTTCAGTTGGCCAGTACACCCGAAAAAGACTACTTAACCAATGGCTTTGTTGCGCGTGAAAGAGAACAAGAGATCAAAGCAGAAGGTTTAACAATACGTATAACAGACAGTTACGAAGATGTTTCTAGTCGTGTATTGCAGGCAGCAGACCAATCTGCTGATCCGGCTGAAAGAATTCGTTTAATTAACGAAGAAAGAAAAACGATAGCAGATGAAGCAGAAAAAATAGATCCTTCCATAAAAGCCGAAGTTTCTGAAATGTTTATTGGCAAGAGTTATGTACTTTTCAAATACAAAACGATTGAAGATGTTCGTCTTGTCTATGTCCCTCAGAGAAGCATAGGTGAATTTGGCGGGGATACTGATAATTGGGTATGGCCCAGACATACAGGTGATTATTCATTTTTACGTGCCTATGTAGCTCCTGATGGTTCTCCAGCGAGCTTCTCAAAAAACAATATTCCTTATAAACCTAAAAAGCATCTAAAGGTAAATCCAAATGGTGTTAAAGAAGATGATTTCGCATTTATATTAGGATATCCTGGCAGAACATTCAGACATCGCCCGGCACAATACATAGAATATCAGGAAAAATTCTTACTGCCTTATACAGCTGCTCTTTATGACTTCCAAAATAATGTAATGCTTGAG
>Ga0160445_100808_pt1 | contig 11668 bp, 15 predicted proteins | sample HID1972M_E1MG_FD_108215 | JGI IMG/M metagenome (GOLD analysis project Ga0160445, IMG submission 108215) | Enriched pill bug-associated microbial communities from UW Madison campus, WI, USA - HID1972M_E1 MG | ecosystem: Host-associated > Arthropoda: Insects > Digestive system > Unclassified ... | reverse complement strand
TTATCAAGCTGCGCAAACTGGAGGAACAATTAGTGGGTGGCAAGACTACAGCTACGATTAACAGCTCTAGCGCCCGGCCCGATAGTTCCGTAAGACCGGATGCGTATACGGTACGATCGGGTGATTCGCTTTGGAAAATTGCGCAGCAGCACTTGGGCAGTGGCAGTCGGTACATGGAGATTGCCAGTTTAAATAATATTAAGCCGCCGTATACGATTTATCCGGGCCAGGTGGTCAAGCTGCCGAAAGGGTGATACATCATGATGGAAGTCCTGATTACCCGCTTTGACGGTACTTACCGTGTTCCGGCGGAGCGAGTGGAGTGGAAAGGCTCCAAATACCGTGCCCCGCGCACGGTGACGGCGGAGTTGGTATCTACCTCCAAAGGTTTGCATCAGCGTGTGCAGGTAGAGGAAGGAGATGCGCTGCTCTTCTTGTGGAAGGAGCGGGAACTCTTCCGCGGTACGGTGTTCGCTCGCGAACAGACCAACGACGGCCGACTAACGGTTACGGCCCACGACAACCTGTATTACCTCATCAAAAGTACGGACTCCTATACGTTCAAAGGAGTGACGGCTTCAGATATATTGCGACGAGTTTGTGCGGACTATAAGTTGCCTACCGGGAATATCGCGGAGACGGAATATATCAAGCCTAGTCAGCTCAATGAAAACGATACACTTTACGATATTGTTCTGATGGCTCTGGACACTACTTACAAGCAGTTAGGTTCCCGCTACACAATCCAATCGCGCGCGGGGAAAGTAGAGTTGTTAAGGAACCGCGACAATATGATGAAATGGGTCATCGAGTACGGAGGGAATCTGCTAGATTACACGTTTAGCACATCTGCCGAGGATGCGGCTACACGCATTAAGCTGGTGGCAGGCAATAAGGAAGAACCGATCATCGTCGTGGAAAACGATACAAATATGCAAGGGCGACTTGGTATTCTCCAGCACCTGGAGTCCGTATCGGAAGAACTGAACCAGGCACAGCTCCGACAGAGGGCACAACAAATGCTGGCAGCCAAAAGTGTTGTTGCACGCAGTTTTAGTTTATCCTCCATCGGTATTCCGGACGTTGTATCCGGTACCGGAATTCATGTCATCGTGCCGGAATTGGGAATCAAAAAAGGCTATTATGTGGATGAGGATCAGCACACGTTTGAGGGCAATAACCATACGATGAGTCTTACGCTTACCGAAACGGACGAACTGCCGGAGATCGATGCGAATCAGCCATATTGAAGCATAGGAGTGAATATAGCGATGCGACAACATATAAGGCGCATGATTGAGACTGGCGTAGACGCTGGTAAGCCGGTTGCATTAACTACCGGACTGGTGACGGCCAGCAGCCCCGATCCGCTGGAGATAAGCTTGGATCAGAAGCTTATCCTGACAGCGGATTTTTTAATTGTCCCTGAATCGCTGATGCAATATGAATTAGAGTTGAGACACTTCCATTCATATAGCGACAGCAACGGGAGCGGCACGGTTACCAAGACCACGGATGCCGCTCTGCCAGAGGAGCCGATTATTATTCGTCGAGGTTTGGAAGTCGGGGATCGGGTATTGCTGCTGCGAGTCCAAGGCGGACAAAAATTTGTCGTATTCGACAGGATGGTGATGTCATGATCCCGGAGATCCAGCCTCCTGCGTTGTATTATCGCACAACTTTGCCTGGCCGAACGTATCGGCTTGATTCGGATAAAGGCGTGGTTCGCGGGATGATTGACGGATTGGATGCTGTGCGGCAATTCGTGTACAAGGCGCTGCTGACGACGCGCGGGGAGCACGTTATCTATTCGTCGGATTTCGGCAGCGAGCACGGGACCGTCGGTCAAAGTCATACTTTGCTGCAGCAGTCCGAAATTAAACGAACGATCACAGAAGCGTTAATTTATGACGACCGCATTAGTCGTGTATACAACTTCTCTTTTGAACAAGCAGGGGAAGCATTATTAGTTAGATTTCAGGTTGATTCGATTGCAGGCAGTTTCCAGATGGAGGTGATCTAATGTATGAGGCGATGACGTTCGAATCCATATTGAAAAGCATGCTTACGCGAGTGCCAGATGACATGGATAAACGCGAGGGCAGCGTCATCTATGATGCTTGCGCCCCTGCGGCTGCAGAGCTGGCACAACTCTACATCCAGCTTGACGCGCAGCTATTGCTTGTGTTTGGCTCTACGTCCAGCGGCGAGTATCTGTCTCTTCGCGCAGCGGATTATGGAGTGGCTCGGCAGACAGCTGCTCCAGCGAAGAGGAAAGGCTTTTTCTACGGCAATGGAAACTCGCTGCTTGATGTGCCTGTAGGCAGCCGGTATAGTGCCGAAAATTTGAATTTTATCGTTCGTGAAAGAGTGGCCTCAGGTGAGTTTGAACTGGAATGCGAGACTCCGGGCCTGGAGGGTAATTTGTATTTTGGCCCCCTGTTGCCTATCGATTATATTCCCGGACTGACTCGGGCGGAACTTGCAGCAATATTGGTGCCGGGCGAGGACGTGGAGTCCGATGATTCATTACGCGCTCGCTACCTGCATCGGGTGCGCAATCCGTCCAGCGGCGGCAATGCGGCGGATTACAGGGATTGGGCGATGGACGTTGCAGGTGTAGGCGGCGCGAAAATCTATCCACTGTGGGACGGTCCCGGTACAGTGAAGATAGTCATCGTGGATAGCAATAAGGAGCCGGCTAGTCCGACATTGGTGTCAGAGACGGCGGCGCATATCGAGATGGTGCGTCCGATCGGTGCGGCGGTGACGGTTGTGTCAGCCACTGCGGCGCCGATTACAGTCGCTGCAACGGTCGTGCTGTCAGAAGGCTATATGTTGCAGGGCGTGACAGACGCCTTTACGGCAACACTCGAAACCTACTTCCGTTCTATCTCCTTCACGGCTGCTTACGTCAGTATAGCCGCCATTGGCGTCCTGCTCCTGTCCATACCTGGCGTGCTGGATTATTCCGGGTTGACGCTCGATGGCGGGACGGGAAATGTGCCGCTGGACGACGAGGGAATTCCGGCGTTGGACAGCGTGGAATTGGAGGTGTAGGCCGTGCTGTATCCGGACGAGGTAGATGTATTTAAGCCGAAATTGAACAAGAAAGCGGACGGCGCAGCGTATACCGTCCAAGAGCAACTGCTGCTTACAGAAGGTCGATTCGAAGGGTTGCTTGCCCACGATAACATCGCCAACAGTTCCGTTCGAGTGTACACCGGGCCGAATATGACTGGTGACGAGGTTACAGCATTCACGGTCTCCATACCTGTGGATACGCCATGGCGGCGGTATATCCGGGTGTTTGCCAGTGCAGGGCTCGTCTTTGTAACCTATCAGACGCCAGGTGACCAAGTGGATGCGGATGATATCAACTCGTTGCAGAGCGCAGTCACGGCAGCACAAAACGAAATTGAACGATACAAAGCAACCGGCGTCATTGACGGCGGATTTTTTGACGAGGAGATGTGACGGATGGCGCAAACGATATTGATCATGCGTGGGACGAAAGCGCAATTACAGGCGCATGGCGCGATGCAGAGCGGGGAAATGGGGTTTTGCAGCGATACGAAAGAGGTTTACATCGGCGACGGAACGTCAAACGTCTTTGTAGGCAGGGTGATGTCCGGGGCGTACGCAGCCAGGCCGTCGGCTTCCAGCTCTGGCCGCATGTATTACGTCACGACAGGGGAGAATGCTGGGCGGTTGTATCTGGATACGGGTACAGTTTGGGCGAATGTGAATGTGCTCGACTTGGCTGACCTAACCGGAGATCTGGACGATATTGAGGATGGCTCAATCTATGGCAAGGTAAGATTGACGGAGTTGACCGGTGGGCGTGTGAGTCGGGTATCCGACGGAACGAACACGAAGACTGCTGCGGAGATCAAAACGCATATTGACGATGCAACCAAACATAGGATTATCAACGATTCCGGCACCTCGCCAACCGAGTTATGGTCTGCGCAAAAGGTGAAGAACGAGTTGGATCTTGCCCGCGCCGGACAAGAGTATCAGGACAGCGTCAAGGATAAGGACTTGGCCGCGCCTCCGGGATCGCCTGCTGCCAAGGATCGTTATATTATTGGTGCATCTCCAACGGGTGCCTGGGCAAGCCGCGCAAACCAGATAGCTGAATGGGCAGGCTCGTCCTGGAGCTTTATCGTACCGTCGGTCGGCATGACTTGTATCGTCGACGACGAGGCGAAGCAGTACACCTACAACGGAACGGCGTGGGTTCGCACTGGCGGCGCGTTGCAGACGATCGCAGCAGGTAACGGACTGACTGGAGGCGGCACAGCGGATACGGTGACGTTGACAGTTGGGGCTGGCAACGGCATTACTGTCGGATCGACAACGGTTGCGGCCAAGCCGGGTAAAGGTATTCTGGTCAACGGCACTGGCATTGAAGCTAATGTAGATGCGGACAGCATCGTTTACGATGCCGCCAACGGCAACCGCCTAATGGTAGCGGTCGTCGATGGCGGGACGTTCTAAGGGGGCTAAAGGATGCCCAGAAATGTATTAATGCAGGTGCGTCGCGGATTGGAAGCAAATATCGGAACGCTCGCAGTTGGCGAGCTTGGCTTCTGTACGGATACGCAAAAGCTATACATCGGCTCTGCAGGTGGAAATGTACTGCTCGTTGCCGCTCAGACCGCAGGCGACATGCTCAAGAGTATCTACGACACGAACAATAACGGGAAAGTGGACAGCGCAGATGCGGCGGATAGTGTGCCGTGGGCTGGAGTTAGCGGCAAACCAGCAACGTTTGCACCGGCTGTCCATCAGCATAGCGGCGCGGACATCGCGTCCGGTACCGTGGCAGCAGCGCGGCTCCCTACGGCGAGTACGAGCGCTGCGGGCATTGCGCAATTGAATAGTGCGACGAATAGCACTAGCACGACGCAAGCAGCTACGCCAAGCGCTGTCAAAGCTGCCTATGATCTGGCAGTGGGCAAGCTTTCTCCCGGAGTCACATGGGGTCAATTGCGAGGTGGTGTTTGATGTCGTACGGCGATGGTCTATACGGAACACTTTTGTTTGGAGATACGGCAGCGCCCCCGGAGCCGCCCGATGTGATGCCGCCTGACTTGATGGCCTACCTGCCGGCATACTGGCACGGCATACGCGACATGGTTGAGTTGCAGACGACGCTTGCTAAGGAACTGGGTATTTCCATCGCGTCTGCCGCTGATCTGGCGAATCAGTTTTACGTGTCAACAGCGACCTGGGGGCTTTCTTACTGGGAGCAGGAGTTCGGGTTGGCGACAGACCCATCCATGTCGTACGAATGGCGTCGCGAGATCATTTTCGCCAAGCTTCGTGGTCATGGCACAGTAACTAAACAGATGCTGATCGGCGTTGCTGCAGCATTCAGTGGCGGCGAGGTCGACGTGCTGGAATATCCGGAAGAGTATCGGTTCGTGATTCAGTTTATCGGGGTACTTGGCGTTCCGGCCAACATGTCCGGATTCATGGCGATGCTGGAGCAGATCAAGCCCGCGCATCTGTCCGTTTCGTTCCTCTACACGTACACCACATGGGATATGGTGTCTGATCTGACATGGCAGGAAGCCGGAACGCGGACTTGGGGTCAATTACGAACATATGGAGGAGGTTAACGAATGCAGTTAACATCGAATTTAAATTTGAAGAAGCCGGAATCGACGGATAATGTCAATATTGACGATCTGAACGGCAATGCGGATATTCTGGATGCGGAAGTGACGAAGCTCGCCAGCACTACGGAAGCAGGCCGGATGTCGGCGGCGGATAAAACGAAGCTCAACGGCATTGCGGCCGGAGCGCAAGTAAACTCCGTGAGCAGTGTTGCTGGCAAGACTGGTGCTGTCAGCTTGGCGAAAACAGATGTAGGGTTAGGGAACGTGGATAATGTGCAGCAAGCTCCACTAACTCATGTTGGCACTGGAGGTACCGCTCACGCTGCAGCTACGACAGCAGCAGCTGGTTTTATGTCTGCAATGGATAAGTCCAAGCTCGACGGGATCGCGGCTGGTGCAAACAACTATACACATCCAGCGAATCATCCACCATCCATCATTACTCAGGACGCCAATAACCGCTTTATGACAGATGTGGAACGAACGAAGCTTGGCGGTATTGCAACAGGTGCGCAGGTGAACCGTGTCATTGCCACGCAAGCCCAAGCGGAAGCTGGAACAGACAACGCTACAGATATGACACCACTTAGGGTATCGCAGGCTGTTGCTGCTGCTTCAACATCTATCGCGACGCCTAATAAGATCATCCATAGAGACGGAAGCGGTCGCGCGCAAGTCAGTGCTCCAATTGTGGCAGCAGATATTGCACGCAAAGACACGGTGGATAATGCGATTGCAAACGTGGTTCGTGACGCTGGGGCTATTGTGAATAACACGAACTTCAACACGATTACAAATGTCGGCATATATAAGTTGGGCATCATTTCTGCCTCTGCGAATCGCCCACCTGCCACGGCTGATTATGGGTTACTTGAAGTCTTTGTGAGTTCAGATTATCTGATTCAGCGTTACACGGAGATTCTCTCCGGATTAACTTATCAACGTACACGCTATGATGGCGCAGCTTGGACAGCGTGGACTCAAAGCTCATCTAGTGGAGGTGGTAGTGACGTGAAAGAAATCAGTACAGACGTGCTTTATGATTTACCGCCATCAATTACGCCAAATGGTGTTGATAACAGGGATTATGCACACTTGGATGGGTACACACTAACATACACGCAAGTAGGTTCGGTCCTTAATTTGTACGATAGCTCCGGTGCACTTTTGCAAACAGCTACTCTTCCTGCTAGCTACACTGCATATGGCGGCTCGAATACCCTTGCACTAACTCTAAGGCGCGTCAATTCTGATGTTCTCATGTTTTGGGGTTGGTATGGTGGCACTATCACTACAAACAAACTAGCAATTTTCTATTTCTATAAGATTTCAACCAACACCCTCTACAATACATCGGGCACATCTATCATCTTTGCGAGCGATTCAACCGCTGAATATTTGATTTCGGACGCATTTTATTTGAACAATAAGATGTATGTAATCTCTAGGACTACCACTGCAATTGCTAATTGTTGTACTTTTGATTTGAACCTCACAACCTTCGCTGTTACTAATGTGACTCAATACACTGGTAGTTTTAGAAGTATTGCATATAATGCTGGCTTCTTCTATCTTACAGGTGGTGGGGGCAACGCTGTATTTGAAGTTGCAACTGCTAATATGCCAACATTTCTAACCAACTACACTGGCTTCACTCGCTCCCTTTCAAACGTTTGGCAAGGAGGCACTTTTCTTGCAGACTCGTGGGTTAGTGGTGGTAAGCTTTATATTGCTCATCCATACTTAACTCGAATCGATATCGCTTCTTGGACGATTGATAGCTCTTTTGGGTACACCACTAATGGCAAAGCAGGTCTTACCCGTCATTCTCACTTTATCATAACAGAAGGCAGTAGTACGATCTGTGGGTATATTTTATCTGATGCTGGTCAAGATTACAGACCCTCCCTTGTGTTGTCTGGTGTTAGTTCTTCTGGTGTTCCATTTACGAGGCGCAGAGCTATTAGTCGGATTATCGTTTCTGATACTTCTAGTTCTGGAAATCCTCCATCTATAACTTTCAAGAACCAAAACTTCCCCTACACGATTTATAAGAAAGATGGCGCTAAGCACTTGTTCATCATTATTCGCGAACTTGGTAATAGTAGCTCGAACTTTTTTACTGATGCGTTTGCGTGCGATATTACGGACTTTGTGAATGAGGTGAAATCTCTATGAGAATCCGTGTTCTAAATGGTGTTGTTGTGGCGATTTTTAACGATGGTAGTGAGTATGAAGATACAATTGAAGTGGGCGAACTCCCCGTTCCTGATGATATGAATAAACCCTTCGATTATCTGTACGATGGAGAGACGGTCACGATTCGGTACATTGAACCAAGCCCTCCTTTTGTGCCAGAGAAATCACGCATTGAAGTGCTTGAAGATGAAGCCGCCATGCTTGCGCTAGAACTTGTCGATACGCAAATAAGACTCGACCAGTCTGAAACAGATCACGCTATCCTTCTATTTGAGCTTGTTGATAAGGGGGTGTTATAGATGGATTGGTTTGCGACAATCAAGCGCCACTATGATGCGGGACGGTACACGGACACACAAGTCGCGGTTTTTGTGGTCGGTAAAAAGATCACAGCTGCACAGTACGAACAAATCATAGGTCAAGCATACGAAGGCTCCGCATAAGCGGGGCCTATTTTATTGTGGGGGGTGACTAAGCTTTGATTCAGACAACGAAAACCAATGGAGTCAATGTTGTTTAGCAATCGCAACTCCAGGAGTCGACGAGGCATTAGTTTCTCACAAGATCGGGGCGACGGTCAAAGACATCGGGCAGGCGGCTGGCGCTGACGCTGCAATCGCCTTCAACTTTGCTGACACTGACCAACGGTATACCGATCGGGCGAGTCATAGCAGATGGCAATACGGTAATTTCCTACGCCTACCTGTGGCCACATGACGGATGGAGTCGCAAAATGGGTAGGGTACATTTACTTTTTATCAAGGAAGATGCCGCGAAGAAAACACATCAGTGAAAAGAGTGGGACAAGAAAATAATCGCTTAAATTCTGATATCTTTTAATAAATTAACTTTTATATGCCACACAGAGGCTCCGCCCCAACCGGAGCCTTATTTATATGGAATCGAGGTGAACGGATGGTGAAAGACGTTGCAACGTTTATCGCGGTCGTCGGGGCCATGTCCGGGATCAGCGGTATCTTCTTAGGCTGGATTGGGCGGGCCCGGGCGGCAAAACAGGAGCTCAAGGACGACGTGCACCGGGATGCGCGCATAAGCGCCGATATGGAATACATCAAGCGGGGTATCGATGAAGTCCGGCTTGAGCAGAGAGCTCAAAGCAAGCGATTCGACGAGTTGTCCGAGCGAGTAACGAGATTGGAAGAGTATGCGAAATCGGCTCATCATCGAATCGACCGCATAGAGCAGGGGAAAAGCCGCGCCTGATGGAGACGATCGATCTTGTCAGGCACCGGCTACATGGGGCGCTGCTCGCGTCGCACAACGGCGACTAGAACAAACACTTCCACCAACTACAACAAGAAAGAAGGAGATCGCATTTTGATTGGAGATTCGAAACCTCTGCTGATCATCGACCCCGGTCATGGGGGAGCGGATCCGGGAGCGGGCGGCAACGGCATCGTGGAGAAGGCGATGACGCTGGATATTTCGTTATACCAGTACAACCGGTTCCGGGAGTTGGGAGTCAAAGTTGCATTGACCAGGAACAGCGACATGACGCTGGAGCCAACGCCTAGAGCGGAGATGGTGAAGCAAAGCGGTGCGCAATACGGCATCAGCAATCATATCAATGCGGCGCCATCCAGCACGGCGGCAGGGGCGGAGGCGATCTACAGCGTGTACGCGAATGGCAAAATGGCAAACGCCTTGCTGGATTTCATTGTAGGCGCGGGCCAGCCGCGAAGACGCGCGTTTTCGCGCTCCAATGAGTCGGGCGGCGACTATTACTTTATGCACCGCAATACGGGCAAGGTCGCGACGGTCATCGTCGAATACGGATTTTGCAGTAACGCGCAGGATGCCGAAAGGCTCAAGAAGCAGTGGAAAACCTACGCGGAAGCGGTCGTTCAAGGTTTCTGCGCCTACATCGCCCATCCCTATAAGCCTCCTGCTGCTGCAACCGCACCAAGCAAGACAACGCCTGTAGCGAAGCCTGCCCCCGCCATAAGGGACATCCAAGGCCACTGGGCAGAGCAATCCATTCTCAAAGCGCTGCAAACCGGCCTGCTCGTCGGAACGGCGGCAGACCGATTCAGCCCGGACGAGCCCATTACGAGGGCACAGCTTGCTGTGCTGCTGGACCGACTGCATTTACTCGATAAGGAGGCGAAAGCCGCGACATGATGAACGAAATCATCCATTATATCAAAGAAGAAGCGCTGGCATTGATGCCGGCGCTTTTTGTTATCGGCCTGTTGCTTAAGAATTCCCCCAAGGTACCTGACTGGACTATACCGTGGACACTTCTGGCGTGCGGAATCGCAGGAGGCGTCTTTTTGCTGGAATCCCCGCTCGAGGGAGTGCTGCAGGGCATTCTCGTAACAGGAGCGACGGTGCTAACGCATCAATTGGCCAAGCAAACCTATGAGCGGTAATCGATCTTGGCTTATGGCTGGGAGTGCAACTTTTGGAATGAAAAAGCTGTCAATGATGTAGAGTAATTGAAAGCGAAAGCGGTACATTCGGAATCAGCGGATTTAAAAAGAGGAGGAAATCGCAATGAAAAGTTGGAGAACGATGAGCATCTGCCTGCTGACCCTGTTTTTGACGATTTTGATGGGATGTTCTTTCAGTCAAGAATCGGGCGAAGCGACGGGCAGCAGCATAATCCTGGAGTTTTCGGAACCAGAGACGATTACCGATGCAGGCGTTCAGCTCTCGTACGATGACGTTCATGAGGTTAAGAAATTCGATAACTCGTTTATGGTTTATAAAAAAACGACGACCGATTCTCACTTATATCTCGGGTCTGTGCGCGACAAACAATTAACGGAATATGGCTTTGTTGGCGAGGAGACTTATATTCAAGATTTTACGAAAAACGAAGAGTCGTTATTCGGACGACCGATGACGCTTGTTACCGGGATATGCGGGGCAAACTGCGTCGAAAACTATTTGTTTGAGCAGGTGGACGGGCAGCCTCAGCTCATTTTGAGACTTAGCGGACATGTATTGGTTGCTGATCTGAACGAGGATGGCGAGAACGAAGTAGTTATGATGCAAGGCTCCCCCCAAATCGAGATCCATGTCTACAAAAGGATTGGCGATCAAATCATGAAGGTTAATCTGAACGAGGAGATCGGCACCCCGAATAGCGTCACGTACAACAGTCAAACAAACGTGTTCGAGATGATCATCAATAATGAAACGAAACAGTATCGGTATGATACTGACAGTGATAGCTTAATTTCGTTATAAAGGCGGGAACCGACAAAAAAAGAAGGCAGTGCTCTCCCTAATCATAAAGGGATACACGACCTTCTTAAAATGACATGCACACCAAAAACCTACGTCCCGCAAAACGTCCGATAAGGCCCGCAAGCCTCCGGCACAATCGCATACTCCGCCTGCTCCGGTCGATGATCATAAGGATCCGCCAGCGCGCGCAGCAGATCCTCCATGACGCTGAGATCGCCTTCCACAGCGGCATCCAGCGCTTCCTCGACGCGATGGTTGCGAGGGATGACGGCAGGGTTGCTGGCTTTCATGAGCCGCAGCGACTCCTCTTCCGGCTTGCGATGCCTGCTCTGTCTCCCCTGCCACCGATCGCGCCACGCGGCGAACGCCTCGTCACCGTACAGCGCTTCGCCTTCGGTCTTGCCGAACGTCAGAGCGACGAACGTATTCGTATAGTCCGCTCCGTGCTGCTTCATCAGTTCCAGAAGCTCTTTCACGAGCGACTCATCCTCATCCTCTTCGCCGAACAGACCCAGCTTGCCTCTCATGCCAGCCATCCAGTGACCGTGATACAAGTTCGTAAACTCGCCCAAGGCCTCCTTGGCCAACTTCACCGCTTGCTCCTCATCCTCATGCAGCAGAGG
>Ga0160445_100806_pt1 | contig 11713 bp, 8 predicted proteins | sample HID1972M_E1MG_FD_108215 | JGI IMG/M metagenome (GOLD analysis project Ga0160445, IMG submission 108215) | Enriched pill bug-associated microbial communities from UW Madison campus, WI, USA - HID1972M_E1 MG | ecosystem: Host-associated > Arthropoda: Insects > Digestive system > Unclassified ... | reverse complement strand
ATTAATAAACCTCAAGCGGTAAATAACCCGTTGGGGCCATCCAAGTCTTTCGACCCCGAAGAGCCTTATACATCCAAACGTGTAACCCGGGGTGGATCCTTCTTATGCAATGATAGTTATTGTTCAGGTTACCGTGTTGCCAGACGCATGAAAACGACCGAAGACAGCAGTTTGGAAAATCTTGGATTTAGGACTGTTAGAGATAAATGATCGCTATGAATGAGAATATATGCTATATGATAGATGGGCTGATAAAAAGTGATCCTTTAAGTTTTAAGATGATCTATAAACTTTATTGGAAAAAATTATATCATATAGCATATAACTTATTACAGTCTGAGCATGAAGCTGAAGATGTTGTTCAAGATGTTTTTAGTTCTTTATGGTATCGTAGAGAGCATATTCATATTAAAGTAGGATTGGAGAACTACCTTGTAAGGGCTACGAAATATACTGCTTTTTTTTATCTTAAAATACGATCAAAGAATCAAACTATTGAACTAAAAACTCCTATTTCATACAATGATGTGCAGTCAAAGGTTGAATATGAGGAACTGGAAACACTTATATCGCATTTATTAGATTCATTACCCAGTAAAACAAGCCGCATTTTTTCATTGAGCCGTTTTGAAGGATTAACTTATGTACAAATTGCCGAAGAAACCGGGCTTTCTGTTAAAAGTGTTGAATACCATATATCTGTTGCATTAAAGAAGTTTTCTAAGGAGTTGGTTTATGTGATTTCTGTCTTCTTCTTTATTTTTTGAATAACAAACATTTTCTTTAGGGTATAACCCCTTTTCTTACACTCATTAGTATAAGCTGTAAATACACAGAATATTATAACATGCCGAACATAAAAATTAAAAACTTACTTGAAAAATATATTCATGGGACCTGTACTCCTGAAGAGGAAAAGTATGTTCATGAGTGGTTTGATCAAGATGAAGATATTACTGAGAATCAAAATCTCTTATCACAAGAAGAATACACCTTTAAAGAAGAGAAGATATGGAACAATCTTCAACTTACCGTATTAAATAACAATCCTTCTTTCTCAACGAAAAAGAAAAGTATTAATTATAGTCAGATTTATAAATACGCAGCTATTATCATTTTGTTTATGGCATTGATCTTCGAGATAAATAGCTATGGAAATGGTGCATTCTGGTGGAATGGTGATCGTTATACGACTGCTTATGGAGAAATTAAAGAAATAAGTCTGAAAGACGGTTCTGTTGTTACGTTAAATTCTATGTCAGAATTAAAAGTTCCAAATAATTACGAAAAAAGTAATAGAGAATTGTTTTTAACAGGAGAGGCGTACTTTAAAGTAAAAAAGAATACAGAAAAACCCTTTATTGTATATGCAAATGCTGTATCGACTACCGCCTTGGGCACCGAATTCAATATCTCAGCCTATACCGAGGATAATAAAACCATCGTTTCACTAAAGAAAGGTAAAGTTGAGGTTAAAGAAAGCACACTCAACACTCAAAGAGAAGTTATCTTAAATCCAGGCGAAGAAGCTCTTATTCAACACAACCAAGCTTTAACCAAAAGCACCTTCTCTGATACGGAACGCCTTGGGTGGAAAATAGAACATTTATTGGTGTTTAAGGACGCCAATATTGAGGAAGTTTTGAGTAAGCTAAGGAGACATTATGGGGTTAAGTTCAATTATTCTCACTTACAGAATAAGCAGTGGAAACTTACAGGAGAATTTAAAGAGCAATCTTTGCATGATGTATTAGAGAGCTTATCCTTTAATTATAATATTCGATATGAAATTCGGAAAGGCGAAGTGATGCTATTCGACAAATAAAACAACTAAGACTAAATTAAACCAACCTCAATTAAATTATGAACAGCAGTTAAAAATATAAGCTGGCAAACGGATGCCGCCAGCTTATACAGTAGAATTATTTATTTATCAACAGACAGTTTGGAGACCGGGCTGTTGACAACAATTTAACTAAACAAAATTATGAAAAAAAGTTTACTAAGGATCCTTATGTTTACATCAAGGCTAAGTTTGATAGTTTTTGCTATTCAACTCATAAGTGCTAATCTTATATTCGCATATGAGGCTAGTGCTCAAATGAATGTTCGAATTCACACAAATGCATCAAATACTACTGTCAAGCATATTTTTGACGTCATCGAATCAAAAACAGCCTACAATTTTATTTACGATTCTAATAATGTGGATGTAAATAAAACTATTTCTTTAAATGAAAATTTAACAGTTAAAGAAATCCTTACTCATTTAGAAACAGACTTAGGTCTCGTTTTTAGACCGATTAATAATACAATTACTGTCGTTAATATAAACTCCCAGACAAAAAACGCGAGAGCATCCAATCTCTTTTTACAAACTCTGTCTAAACAAGCTCAAATAACGGGTACAGTAACAGATAATAAAGGTGAATCATTGCCCGGCGTAAGCGTAAAAGTGAAAGGTGCGTTAAATGGATCATCGACTGATATCAATGGTCAATATAGTTTAAATGCACCTGGTAGCAGCACACTTGTTTTTACTTATATTGGTTTTATAGCTCAGGAAGTTGCTGCCAACAATCGATCATCTGTTAACGTTATTCTTTTAGAGGATACTCAAAACTTAGAAGAGGTAGTCGTGGTGGGATATGGTACACAAAAGAAAGTAAGTGTAACTAACTCAGTAAGCCAAATACAAGGCGAAGTACTTACCGAAAGACCGGTTTCTAATTTAGGGCAGGCCTTACAAGGACAAGCTCCAGGTTTGACAGTATTGGATTTAGGAGGTATGCCAGGACGTTCTACTTCTACTATTCGTGTGCGTGGAATAACAACATTACCAGATGCTAATAATCCTGCTAAAAACGATGCGCTAGTTATTGTCGACGGTATCGAGCAAACTCTTTCTGATATAAACCCAGATGATATTGCAACAGTTTCTATTTTAAAGGATGCTGCCTCAACAGCCATTTACGGATCAAGAGCTGCTAATGGTGTAATCTTAATAACTACTAAGCGAGCTCAAGCAGGTAAAGCTTTGGTAACATTCAACAGTTATTATGCTTTACAAAATACAATCAACCGTCCTAAGATGGACACAGAGTCATATATGCGTTTACAACAAGTAGCCTATGAGAATGCTGGATTAGCTATTCCTTCGATGTATACAGATGAATCTATTAAAACATGGATGACTAGTAATGACCGTGAAACATACCCATTAGCCAATGTTTGGTTTGACGAGTTATTTCAAACAGCACCTCAACTAAATAATACTTTATCTATAAGTGGGGGAAGTGAAAACTTTAAAGCACGTATGAGTGCCAGATACATGAAACAGGATGCACTTATCTCTGGCTATGGTGCCAACTTAGGGGAGATAAGGGTAAATACAGACTATGTAGTATCCAAAAAAATTAACGTTGTTGCCGATCTAAATTATCGTCGTAACGATTCAAAAGCACCTACTTTAGAAGGCAATGTTTATGATCGTATGTTTCATGGAACTTTGTTTACTGTTCCTAAATATTCAGATGGGAGCTATGGTCTTAGTACACAAGGACAAAGTCCTTTAGTATATGCTGAACTTGGAGGTGCTTCTCAACGATATATGGAAAACATTATAGGTAATATAAAAGGAGATTGGACAATTATAGATGGATTAAAATTCACAACTCAATTAGCTGCACGCATTGACTTATTCAGAGAGAAATCATTTGGTAATGAATTTACAGTCACCGACAAGCGATACAATGTAACTAGATCCGTTTTAAATAACTCATTAACTGAAACGAGAAACAATACAACAGAATATACTATAAACAATTTGCTCACCTACGACAAAACATTTGAAAGACATAATATTTCTGCTTTAATAGGTAATTCAATAATCTCAAACGTAACAAATACACTTAGTGCCTATCGTGAAAGATTTTATAACAATGATATTCAATCTATTGGACAGGGAGCAAATGATGGCACTAAAAGCAATGATGGACGCGATGCAGAATGGAATCTAGCTTCCTATTTTGCACGTTTAAATTATTCTTTAAATGACAAATATTTGTTTGAAGCGAACGGACGATATGATGGCTCATCTCGATTTACAGGTAGCAATCAGTATAGTTTTTTTCCTTCCTTTTCAGCTGGATGGCGACTGTCACAAGAAGAAATTTTTAGGAATATTGACGCGCTTAACGAACTAAAAATTAGAGGCTCGTGGGGAAGAACAGGTAATCAAGCTGTAGGATTATATAGCTATTTTCAAGCTCTGTCTACATCATCATATGCATTTGGTTCATCTTCTGTAATAGGTTATAGCCCGACAACACTTTCTAATCCAGATATCACGTGGGAAACAACAACACAAACTAATATTGGATTAGATGCACAATTGTTTAGAAACTTAAGCATTACCTTAGATTACTACAAAAAAAGAACAGATGGCATTTTAATTAACCTTCCAATTCCTCAAACTATCGGACTATCAGCTCCTCCACAAAACGCAGGTGTAGTAGATAATACAGGTTTAGAGGTTGCATTAGGCTACAGAAATAATTCTCATAATATTAAATATAGTCTTAATGGTAATATCGCTATAAATAATAACAAAGTAATTAGCCTAGCAGGCACTGGTCCATATATTTCAGGTTCTGATATTAATCCTCAATACATTATTAAAGAGGGGTTACCAATCAATGCTCATTGGGGTTATTTAACAGATGGTTTATTTCAAACCGTTGAAGAAATTAATAACTATCCTACCATTACAACTAACCGGAAACCGGGTGATGTTAAATTCTTAGATCTTAATAACGATGGAATTATCAATTCTGACGACATGACAATGATTGGTAATTCTTTTCCTAAATACACATTTGGATTTTCTGGAAATATTAGCTATAGGAACTTTGAGCTATCTGCCTTTTTACAGGGTGCCGCAAAAGTGGATACACGTCTCGCCGGAGCTTTAGCAGAAATGGGGAATAATGAAGGGTTCACTCCTGGCTTAGTAACAAAGAACAATTATTGGACACCAGAACATCGGGATGCACGGTTCCCACGTCCAGTAAAGAGAGATATTACAAACTCTAATACTTCTGATAGAATGGTAATTGATGGTTCATATATACGACTTAAGAACATTCAATTAAGTTACACTTTACCTCAATCTTTTATTGAGAAACTTAATCTGACAAAAATAAGTGTATATACATCAGCAACGAATTTGTTTACCATTTCGAAACTAAACGAATGGGGTCTGGATCCTGAGACTCCCTCAGGCAGAGCTACTTATTATCCACAAACTTCATTGTGGACGTTTGGTTTAAATGTTCAATTCTAATTATATTAATAAAAAATATTATGAAAGCAAGAGTTTTCTATATCATAACAACCTTATCGCTGACCGTGGCCAGTGTAGTAACAAGTTGCAAAAAAGATTTTTTAAATACAATACCCAATGATCGTTTATCTAGTGAATTTTTCTGGAAAACAGAAGAAGATGCAGAATTAGCCGTCAATGCAATATATCCTAATCTAGATGCGCAATCTCAATTATTTTTGTTAGATGGACTAACAGATATTGCCCATGTAAATGAGTTTTTTGCGGTTAGTTCTCAAGTAGAACAAAACGTATACGATGCCTCAAGTTCAGTTATTGCAGATCAATGGTCAGCAGCATATAAAGGTATAGCAGCAGCTAATTTTGTCTTAGATAATATTGATAAGGTTTCAGAAACGGAAACAAATAAATTGGCATTAAATCAATACAGAGGTGAAGCAAAAGCGCTTCGAGCTTATCAGTACATAAAATTGGCGACTTCTTTTGGAAATGTTCCTTTAGTTACAAAGCAAATAAGCATTCAAGAGGGGAAGCAATTAGTTAATACACCAATAAATGAAATTTGGAATTTTATTGATAAAGAATTGAAAGAAGCAGTAGAACTATTACCATCAACAATTGAAAAAGGAAGAATATCAAAGGGTGCCGCATGGGCTCTTGATGCTAGAGCAAACTTATACGCTGGTCGTTATCAAGATGCTGTTAATGCAGCTCAAAAAGTATTTGACCTTAATCTTTATAGTTTATATCCTCGATATGAGAAACTATTTAGTTATGCTGCTGAAGGAAATCAAGAAGTAATTCTTGATAGACAATTCTTAAAAGACGTTTTATCGAACAATGTATTTAATACAATAGCACCATATAGCCAAGTAACTTCCCGTAATACTTATGTACCTACGAAAGCAATAGCTGACTTATATCCAATGGCTAATGGCCTCCCCATAACTGATATGGATAGTGGTTTCGATAAATTCAACCCATATACAGACCGGGACCCTAGAATGCGCTATTCTATGTTTGTACCAGGAGATGTATTACCAGATGGTAAAATCTTCAATCCATTACCTAAGAGTGGAACTCCAGATGCAATAGGAAATACTTTTAATGCAACTTCAACAGGATATACAATTAAAAAGTATATTAATAACGAAGATCTAGCCAGTCCTTCAAATAATGGTATTAATAGCATTATTATCCGTTATGCTGAAGTGTTATTGACTTATGCCGAGGCAAAAATTGAATTAAATCAAATTGATGACCGGACTGCATTAAACGCTATAAATGAAGTACGACAACGTGCGGATGTCAACCTGCCACCTCTCTCTAATACTCTTAACCAAGATCAATTGAGAGAAGCTGTTAGAAAAGAGAGAACCATAGAGCTTGCTTTTGAAGGATTTCGAATGTTTGATATCCGTCGTTGGAAAGTTGCAGAAACTGTTATTCCTGGTTCGGTTTATGGAATTACCTATTTAGATAATGGACAATTGAAAACGATTGAAATACCTTCATATATCAAGAAGTTTGACAAGAGTCGGGATTATCTATGGCCTATTCCTCGGAATGAAAGAATCCTGAATCCGAATCTTGGTCAAAATCCAAATTGGTAAATTATTAACTTAAATAAAGAACTAATGAAACAATGGTATATACTATTAATTGCTTCCTTTCTCACAACAGGAGCAATTGCCCAACAACAAAAGCCAAATGTCATCATCATCATGATGGACGATATGGGCTATGGCGATATAGAACCTTATGGGATGACCGGAATATCTACTCCTAATTTTAATAGGATGGCAAAAGAAGGAACTAGATTCACACACTATAACGCCGCCCAGGCAGTTTGTACTGCCTCAAGAGCTTCACTGTTAACGGGTAGCTACCCAAATAGAGTAGGAATGGCAGGTGCTTTATTGCCTGGAAGTAAAGTTGCTTTAAATCCAAATGAAGAAACTATAGCAACGTTACTAAAAACGTCTGGATATACGACTGGAATGCTAGGAAAATGGCATCTGGGTAATCAGGCTCCTTATTTCCCATTAAGTTATGGTTTTGACAGTTTTTATGGCATTCCCTATTCTCACGACATTTGGCCAATCGATTACGATGGAAATCGTATCACTGATCCCGATAATATGCGTGGTCAATGGCCGGCCTTACCAGTCATTGAGGGAAATAAAGAGATCGATTCAATACTAACTCTAAAACAAGCGGCTCTTCTGACTAGTACATTCACTGAGAAGGCTGTTTCCTTTATAAAGGAAAACAAGAATAAACCTTTCTTCCTCTATTTGGCACATCCAATGCCGCATGTACCTCTGGCTGCATCTGAAAGATTTACCGGCAAGAGTGAAATGGGTATATTCGGGGATGTAATCATGGAACTGGATTGGTCTATCGGACAGGTACTGGACGTCTTAGATGAGGAGAAGATTGCTGATAATACAATCGTGATTGTAATCAGCGATAATGGTCCTTGGATGCATTTCGGAGATAATGCAGGTTCCTCCGGGGGCTTCAGGGAGGGAAAATCCACCTCTTGGGAAGGAGGTACACGTGTGCCATTTCTAATTCGTTGGCCAGGAAAAATTGAAGCAGGAGATGTAAACAGCAATTTAATGACCAATATGGATTTACTTCCTACCCTAGCAAAGGCCACAGGTTCATCATTGCCCAAAAATAAGATTGATGGATTAAACTTTTTACCGCTATGGCTTCAGGAAACAGATAAAGGACCTCGGGAGGTTTTCTATTATTACTTTGGAAAAAACAATTTGGAAGGAGTACGATATAAGAACTGGAAACTGGTTCTTCCACACACTTCAGGTACGTATGTTGGTTTACATGGTAAAGATGGGCATCCAGGTGTAAACTCACGCTTGGAAGTTCCCTTAGCCTTATATGATTTGGCCCATGATCCCGGTGAGGTATATGACGTTCAGCAATTGTATCCGGAAATGGTGCAAAAGATCATGAGTTTTGTTGAGGAAGCCCGTGTTGATTTAGGTGATGATCTTACAAAAAGAGAAGGTAAAAATATTCGAAAAGCAGCTCAATTACCTTAGTTTACATAATATAATCATCCAAAACCTATGCCCTTTCATTAATGAACAGATTAATGAAAGGGCATAGGTTTTGGATGATTCAGTTTGGCAATATTCAAAATTGTATTTATAGTATAAATATGATTACACAAGAAGATAAAATAATTCAAAGAATTCGTATCTTGAAGTATGAGCAATATACTTCCATCGAAATTAGTTCAACGTTTAAAGGACGAGTTTCTCTTTGAGGAGAAACCTTATTTTGAAGGCGCAGCGAATACAAAAAACAATGCCCTTATAATTATTGATATTCAATATGATTTCTTGCCCGGAGGTTCTTTACCTGTTCCGGACGGTGACAAAATAATTCCAATTATTAATAAGATACAGACGCAATTTGATTTAATTGTAATTACACAAGACTGGCATCCAGTAAATCATAAAAGCTTTGCATCATCTCATAAAAACAAAAAACCTTACGATATAATTAAATTAAATGGAAATGATCAGGTTCTCTGGCCAACTCATTGTGTGCAGGATTCAGCCGGCGCAGGGATTTCATCTGTCTTGGAGACACAAAAGACTAGTTTAATTATACGGAAAGGAATGAATTCGGAAATTGATAGTTATAGTGGTTTTTTTGATAACGAAAAACTGAACTCAACAGGGCTGGCAGGATTCCTGATTGAGAAAAAGGTAGACAAAGTATCTATCTGTGGTTTAGCTGCTGACTTCTGCGTTTACTATACAGCAATGGATGCGTTAGATTTAGGATTTGAAGTAGAAATTATTACTGATGCAACAAAAGCTATTGATACTGATGAATTCAAAATTAAGCTAGAAGCGTTTAAAGAAAAAGGAGGAAAGGAAATAACAACTAATATTATGAGCTTTTAGAAATATGATTATAAAAAGAAAGGCCTTCAGCCGGGGAGACTGAAGACCTTTACTAACCAATTATAAACCTAAATTATGAAAGTACAAATATAGTGTACTTCATACACTATACACAAATTATTTTTGTAAAATGAATGTAATAATTCAATTGTTGCTTATTAAAACTGGAGCCTTAACAAATAGCTCTGTTCCGAGTTATTAAGATAAACGCTTTTCTTTTTAAAATATTTTAGAAAATCCAATTAATTTAGTTTCGGGTAAAACTTTCACTTATTTAGATTCTCTATTCTAGCCCCGATTGCTTGAGGCGATTGATATTGTAAACCTAGCAAATGTGTCATAGTTTGTGCAAATTGATTTTGATATAGATTGGCATTAACCTTCATTTCTCCCAAGGGACTAATTCCCGGTCCCATGATAGCAAACCATATCTCATTAGAATGAGGTATGGCAGCTCCATAAAGGATCACAGAATCTGCTCCTCCAAACACTTCATTCCATCGGGCTCCATCTATCGTAATTACAATCAAATTCTCTGCACGATCCGTTGATTGTGCAAAAAGACGCACGATTGGTAATAAGAAAACAATTAAAACAATTAACTTTTTCATAAAGCTTCTTTCAAGGCTATTTGTGAATAGTTATTCCACTCCCAAAGAATCAGTAAACATTGAACTGCTTCTACCTCCAGGAGTTTCTATAATATAGTTTAACTTCAAAGGCCCTTGTCCTTTTCCCACAAATGGCATCTCAAAAGTATCTTTATAAAGCGTTGCATTGTTATCTGCTTTATGCCCATCTATCGTATAATAGACTGTACTATTTGCTACAAATGGGGTAATTGTGACTGTTTTGCGGCCCGAAATATTATTTACCGAAACTTCAACCTTTGCTTCCGGAATACGATAATTGATATGACGACGCTCCAGTTCTTGTAATCTTTCTGGTAAACGCTGAGTTGTAAACTCATCGTAATTTTGCCTTGCAGCACCTGTCCATGCTACTTCTGCAAGGGCAAGCATACGTGGAAATAACATGTATTCCAACTTATTACCGGTTGATATATATTCTGTCCATAGATTTGCCTGTACACCAAGTATATGTTTTTGTTCATCCTGAGTTAATGCACCTGGCCTTGGATTATAACTATATACCTTATCTAAAGACACAAATCCGCCAATTGATAAAGGCTCTGAGGCTGCATCTTTAGATTGCAGGTAATCTATGTATAGATAACTATTGGGTGTCATAATAACATCGTGGCCAGCTTGTGCAGCAGCTATGCCACCCTTCTCTCCGCGCCAGCTCATTACAACGGCATTCTCTGCAAGTCCACCGCCTTCTAAGATTTCATCCCAACCTATAAGTCGTCTACCGTGTTTGTTTAGAAACTCTCCAACACGATTGGTAAACCAACTCTGCAATTCATGTTCATCTTTTATTTTGTTCTTCTTAATAAAATTTTGTGCTATGGACGACGTTTTCCATTCATCCTTTGGTGCTTCATCTCCTCCTATATGAATAAATTCACTTGGAAAAATATCCATTACTTCCGTTAATACATCTTCTATAAATTTGAATGTTATTTCATTAGGACCCAAGATAGTAGGCATAACTCCCCAATAGCCTAAAACATGGTAAGGGCCTGTTCCATTCCCAAATTCAGGATATGCTGTTAATACTGCTGTATTGTGACCCGGCACTTCTATCTCGGGGATAACTGTAATCTTTCTATCAGCAGCATATTTTACAAACTCACGAGCTTCTTCTTGTGTATAATAGCCTCCGTGCTTTTCCCCATCGTATACAAAAGGCTTAAAATCAGAATACCTTCCAATAATTGTTGAATCTCGCCAGGCTGAAATTTCTGTAAGCTTTGGGTACTTTTTAATTTCTAATCTCCAACCCTGATCATCCGTTAAATGCCAGTGAAGACGATTAAATTTAAAGTATGCCATTTGATCAACTATCTTTTTTAATTGATCCAGAGTAAAAAAGTGTCTTGCTACGTCAATCATTACTCCACGATAACCAAACTCCGGTTTATCGTTAATGATAACTCCCGGAACCGTTAATTGCCCATCTGCATTCTCAATAAGCTGAAGAAGGGATTGTAATCCATAAAACAATCCTGCATTTCCACCTTTAATCACGATCTGATCCTTACTTACATCAAGCGTGTATTCCTCTTCATTTGCGGGTATCGATTCTTCTAAAATAATAGCATTCTTTGCTGCATCTAATGAGCTCACAGCAAGGCGTACTTTATACCGATCCCATAGCAAATCATTAAATAAGGATACCATTTTACGACTATCTTCATTTTTGGCAACGATCTGTGTTTTATTGCTTAATTCAAAAGCAAGATCTTTAGCTTGTATCGAGGCTGGTTTGGGGATAATTGAAAAAGTTTCTACTTGTT
>Ga0160445_100805_pt1 | contig 11734 bp, 7 predicted proteins | sample HID1972M_E1MG_FD_108215 | JGI IMG/M metagenome (GOLD analysis project Ga0160445, IMG submission 108215) | Enriched pill bug-associated microbial communities from UW Madison campus, WI, USA - HID1972M_E1 MG | ecosystem: Host-associated > Arthropoda: Insects > Digestive system > Unclassified ... | reverse complement strand
ATTTCCCAATCCCACCAGGTGCTGCTGCTGCCCTGGGGCATCGTTTCGTTGTAGGCATTCTGGTAGAGCCAATCCAAAGCGCTGAGAATATCGTTTCTTAACTGTACATTCCCCTCCAGATCCGATCCTTTTGTCGCATAGGCCAACGCCATTGCGGCGAGCCGCGAGTAAGTGGTTGTTTTCTGTTTGGGCACACTGATGACATTACTGGCATCACTCCAAAGATAGGCACGGTTCGCAGACTTCAACATCGTGTCCCAATTGTTTTGGGCCGCCTGGTCGATTTCGGTAATTCGCACGGCGATGTAAGGATCTGCCGGATTGTAGGCTGTGCCGCCGGTCAACATCGTCTTCCACTTGAGTCGTAGCGCATCGTGGCTGCTGCTTGCCGAGATGTGGTTGTCTCCTCCTACACCCTGGGTCAGCGTTGACAGCATCACCGCCATCAAAAAAGCAATAAACGTTCGCCTCATTATCCATCCCTCCGATTTTAGAATGCGCTTCCAAAACTTTTGGTTTAAAGAAACCTTCACATGGAGGGTTTCATCCCGTCTGCAGTCGGTCCCGAGGCGCAACCTCCCTCTTCTGTATGCTTCCGGCTTGTCCCGCTTCGTTCGGATGCAGATGGTCCTTAAACGTCTTTATTGTACTCTCCAAGCAAAGCGGTGCGAATGTTCATTCTTCTTATTTCTGATACAATTGTATACTTTATGATCGGTAGGGTCTCGAGGCGGGGCGTGTAATAGAATATTAACGCTCAGTCCAACTCCGCACTCTCCTTTGCATCCCCATACTGTTCATTGACTGGCAAATCTTCCGCTTCCCTGTAAACACCGCCATCCAGCCGCACCAGTTTGATATAATCGAAGACTAGTGAGTAGCCGCTGCTGTTGGCATTATTGCCGGTGATCGTAAACTTGAATTGCTTGGTGCCCGCGGTGTTGAATTGCTTGTCGCCTGCATAGACCTCGACACGTCCGCCCGCTGCGCTGTAATAATCATAAGGAGCGCCCTCGTCGTACCCTTGGATAGTCAATTGCGCCTTGCCCCGCTCGTTGACTGTTTTCGCTCCGATCAGCACGCGATAGTTGCCGGGTTCGGGGAGCGATACATTATATGTCACATAATCGCCTACGCCATTGGCGGCAAGCTTGGTTCCTTTGCCGCCGCTCATGGGGGCTTCATTGATCACCGTGTGCGGGTCGCCGGACGATGCGGCCACCGTCAAGTTTTCCGTTTCATACAGCAAGGTCGGCTTTTTGACAAACTTGGCCTGGAACGGTTTCCCGCGCAGACCGGCGTCGACGCTCAACTTGATGGTGGGCGACAGCTGCGTCACCGTAATTCCCGCATCCGCAACCAGGGTTCCGCTCGCGGCATGATTCAGTTCAATACTGATGCTGCCCGTATCGATATGGGTTGGATTGGACACCGAAACGGCAATTTCCGTCTCCGTTTCCTGGACCATCACGGACGCTTTTTTGTTGCTGGTAATGCCGGCCACGGTTTTGACCGCATTATTCCAGAAATTGACCGCTATCATGTTCAGCGTATTTTCTCTTACGGCATGCGCCTGCGAAGAATTTTCCAGGATGGCAATTTGCGGATTATTGGCATAGCTGTTCACCTGGCCGGCTGTTTTGTTCGGCAGGAGCACATAAGAATAACTTGCATTTGTTGGATCGGCGCCGTGATTGATCCACATCGTCATATAGTTTCTTGTAATCGGGTTGTCCGGAGTGCCGGATCTGCTGTCGATTTGCTTCCATGTACCCGTTCGGGATTGACGCAAGCCGTTTACCGAGACGGGCGACGGGAAATAGTAGCCGATATCGGAGCCGGCCTCGCTGCCGGCAAGATGGGCCGATTTCACATTGGACATCGTTTCCGACCATCCCAGCGACGTTGGTTTGGCTGAGCCGTTAACAGTCAACGCATTATTGCCCGAGCTGTTCAGCTTACGGTTCTCGACAATCGTTTCGATCACCTTGCCGTTTGTGCCCGATATATCGCTGCCCACAGCCACAATTTCATCATCGAACATAAACCACGACTTTTTCATCGACAATGAACTGTGTCGAAGCAGTTCCATGCCCATTGCGCCATACGTATCGTTCAGAACGGTGCCTCCAACCCAATCCTTGATGCTTTTGAATCCGCTACTTACGGTGGTGTTCTGCTGCACGGTTGTGCCCGGCAACCGGTAAGAGTTTACGGTCGGCCAGAAGGCGTCGCTATATTGGCCCAAATCGTTGTTATACAGGTAAGTCATTCCTTCTCCCGTATACCAGCCTTTCAGATTTTCGCCATTAATAGATTCGTAGTTGGCGATTCGGGAGGAATGGGCGCTGATGGCAAATCCGAAGCCGGGCCGCAGATGAACCGTTTTGTCCATATTTCTATATTGCCGATGAGTGATCAATTCTGCTCTTGGGGCAATAGAGCTGTCGTTCACAACCGCCTTCCCGAGTACAATCATCGGAATGGGCGCTGCGAAGAAGTTGCGGTACGTATCCTGCTGAATCCACTCTTTGGCCATCCGTTTCATCCTTAATGCATCGGCCGGCGGGGCAAACTGCGAGATGCGCAGAACGGCCTGAATGATCGTGTGCCCCGATCTATGGGAGTCCTGGTAATGGCGAGAGATCGATCTGCCCCTTGTCATATCCATCATTTCCCCTTTATAGACCAAAGGTTCGAAGGCATCGTATACAAAGGCGTAAATATTTTTTTTATCCGGATCCGTAACCGCCCAGCTTGAACCATCCAGCAAATAAATAACTCGGGCCAAATCGGACAGCATCGAGCTGCCGTATCCGCCGGTATACGAATATTTTTCATGCTGAATAAACGATCCGTCCATGTAGAACCCGTCGCCTGCCGAAGCATAATCAAACGCCGGACTAACGCCGTTGCGGGCGGCCGCAATCAGTCCGCTATTTTTCGTAATCACGCCGCGCACCGCAATAACGGTACATTCCCATAAGCGGTTGGCACCGGTCATCGTAACCGTCGGCTGAAATTTTCCGACTGCCTTCATGTAATTCGTAATTTGGGCGGAAGACAACTCGTCATAGATCAGCGCCACGATATCGTTAAGCGGCAGCGGAGCCCCGATTTCCCAATCCCACCAGTTGCCGCTTGCGTTTTTGCTTTCATTATATTGATGAGTGTACATCCAATCGAGGGCGCTTTTCAGATCGGCAAGCAAGGCAGAATTGCCTTCCAGTGCCGCTCCTTTTGTCTCGAAGGCAAGAGCCATCGTTTTCAGTCTGGTGTAGGTCGATGTAAGATGGCTGCTCTGCGAGAACGTCAGATCGCTCCACAAATAGGTGCGTGAGCTGGACTTGTTCATCGAATTCCAATTCGTTTGGGCCTCTGCATTGATGCTCGTGATTTGCGCGGCGATATCCGGGTCCGACGGATTGTACGTCGTGCCCCCGGTCATCATTTCCTTCCACTTGAGCCTGAGCGAATCGTATTCGTCGGCCGCATAAGCCGACGTGGGGGCGGTCAAGGGCAGACAAGCGATCAGCAATGCAAACACCAGACCATAAACAAACAGCTTTTTCACCATAAACTTGCGCATACGATAATACCTCCCTTAGTAGATATGGCCTCATCACAATCCCCATTGAAGCGAATATTCGTTTCATCATCTCCGCCGATATACGACATCCAGAAAGAAAGCGCTTACTATTCAAAGTGTAAAGCAATCTAAAGTTCTTAAACAGGGAATTTACTTATAAAAAACGGTGTATTTCTGAGATAGATGAGCTTCCGCCAAATTGTAACAGACAGGAGAGACCCTTAGAGCGCGAAATCGGTCGAATCTGAAACTGTAACGGACAACTGTGACTCTTAGAGCATCAAATCGATGGTTTGTCGCCGCTTTTGAGCTTCCAAGGGTTGCGTATGTCCGTTTACATTTCGAGAAATGCCAAAACGCATCTAAGGGTCTCATTTGTCCGTGAGAAAACCGTTATCGATAACATTCGAAGAGGAGCGACCAGAAGACCGTTATCGATAACATTCGAAGAGGATCGACCTCCAACTTGGCAAAGCAAAGCAGCTTCGTAAGCATCAGGCAGGTTTTATCGCCAATAAGAATTTGTTTTTCAGCAAGCTGGAAAATGGACAAATTCGTATGGTTACAAATTCCAAGCCCACCTTTCGGCCGCCAACCCTTCTACAGCTTCTCAAGGATCAGCTTTGCCGCTTGCTCGGCGCATAACCTGTAGCCTTCCTCGGTGAGGTGCAGGCTATCTTCGCACTTGTAGAAGTTTGCGTCTTGCAGCATCAGCGAATATAAATCGTTAACCGTCATATTTTCCTCGGCGGCCAACCTTCTTGCGGCTTCATTATATTGAACAACCCAGTCGTTGTTATATTTTATATTTACGCCTGTCCCTGTGTTATCCAGCGAGGAGCCTCTACGCAGCACCGGGGTGGTTGTCGCAAATATAATCGCCGCGCCATTGCGGCGAATTTCTCCAATGATTCTTTTTAGAAAATGGATATATTCATCGATCGGATGCACCGCTTCCGTCATGGGCGCTTCAATGTTCATATCCCAATATCCGTTATTCCAGTGCACGACATCGAATTGGCCATATTTTCTGAAAAGCTGGTTGGCCTGCCAGAGCGTATACGCCGCGAAACGGCCGTTGTCCGTCTCGTCGCAATAAACCTCGCATTTATCCTTCAAAATATCCCTGACATATTCGTCATACCCCATACGGATGGAATCGCCTAATAAAAGCACCTTTTTCATATAAACAGCCTCCACATTCCTAACATCTCGCGCAAATATCAATGATGAATGCGCTTCCAAATCTTTGGCAGAACAAAGCCTTCGCTTGGAAGGCTTTATTCCCCTACAACCGGTTCAGAAACGGAACCGCCATCTGAGCGATTCGGGCGTGTCCCGCTTCGTTCGGATGCAGACGGTCCGTCGTGAAATGGCCCAGCGTCAGCTTGTTCAACCCGCTCTCCGCAAAGAGATCGAGCACGGGCAACGCATATGCCCGGCCCAGCTCCTTGATCGCCTGAACATAGTCGATCAACAGATGCCCAAGCTCGTTGGGTCGCTCGCTGTCGTAGCCATCCTTGTCCCGCTGAATCGGCGTCCACAGATTGAGTCGGCAGGAGGGGGCGGCGGTCAGCACTCCCTCGATCAGGGCGGCATAAGCGCCGAAGAACGTATGCAAGCTGTCGTCTTGCGGGAAACCTAGCGGCATGCCCAGCCGGTAATCGTTGGTGCCTGCAAAAATCGTCAAACAGTCGTAGCTTCGCGTGAGCCGTCGCCCGACATGAACCGTGGCGCCTTCATCGCGATATCCGCCCGCGGTCATGCAGCAGCCGCTCCGGCCGTAGTTGTCCACCTCGCCGAAGCGCAGCTCGGCCGCCACAAGCGGCTGGTAGACGCCTGCCGCGCTAATGCTGTCGCCGAGCGTGGCCCAGCTTCGTCCTTCCCAGCGGCTCATATCCCCGTCTCCTTGCGACCCTGGGCATCGAACAGGCGGACATACGCGACCAGCTCGGCAAAGTCGACCCAGGAAATGCCGACCTTCTGGTCAGCCGCGCCGTAGGACATAATCAATTCGTCGCCTACGACAATTCCCGCGGTCGTGAACAGGCACGGCGTCGGATAATCGGTCGGAAGCTCCCATTCCTGCTGCGCGTACATCAGCCGCTCCGGGCAGCGATGGATGACCTCGGGGAAGTCGTTCTCCCGTTCCCGGACAATCATGAACGATTGCGTGTAGCCGAAATAAATATCCTTTTTGCCATGGTACGAAACTAGCCACTCCCGGTCGGCTACCCGCAACGGCGGCCAGCTTGCGCCAATTCTGTCTTCCTCCCAGTCGAAGATGCTTGTAGCAAGCAGTTGATGCGCCGCCTGCGGCTCAGCCAACCCTTCCAGCGTCTCCGACGCCGCCATATAGATCGACGGGCCAATATTGTCGCCGCCGGGGAACGGCTTCGGATTCATCGGGCGATGCAGCGCCACATATTGCTCTTTCCCGTCAATCCGCATCTTCTCCGGGAAGAGGAAGACATCGCGATTGTCGCTGACATGGCCCGCGGACAGCGGGCATACATACGTGAACGCCTCCTCATACCGGCGCTGCTTCAACTTGTCCAGATTCAGCTTGTACAGCACCGTCACTGTATTGTTGGTGCGGCACACCTCATAGAACGGCCCTTCGCCGCCCTGTTCCACCCAATCCGGGACGTAATTGTACCGGGTATTGACGGGCGGGTCCTGATCCGCCATCCAGTAAGGGCCGGGCGGGAACATGCGGCAGGCGACGGATACGTATAGCTCGCCTTCCATCGGGAAGATGCGCGGGTCCTCGATGCAGCCGTTCGCATAATCCCGCACTTTCCTGCCTTTGTAATCGACAACCCAGATATCTTCATCCCTCGAGTTCAGCGCCGGAGCCAGAGCGGGGCGGGAGAAGTCCGCATCCCAGCTTGCTCCGCCGTCCTCGCTTGTCGCGTAGCCAAGGAAGATCGGATAAGGAGGCAGCGTGTCTTCTTTCTGCTTCTGCGGCCAAGGTCCCGTTGCCCGGAACAGCATGTGCAGCGTATCCGACTCCGGATCTTGAATAATAGCGGGATTCAATACCATCTTGCTTGCCCAATCGCAGCCCTCGGCCGGCGCCAGGGCAGGCTCCGGCGAATAACGGAAATTCGGTTTCATCACGATCATTGTCCTCTCCCCATAAGTGTTATATTTCCAGATAAGCGCCTTGTTTCTTCAACTCCGCTTGCAGCTCGCGCACCGAAATTTCATCGGTCGGCTTGCCGCCCAACGCCGCAAGCGCGGCCGCAACGCCGCCGCCATGGCCGATTGCCCCGGCGATCGGCGTCACGCGAATGCCGCCTTGCGCCTCGAAAGTGGTCGAAATGCATCTGCCTACCGTAACCAGATTGCGGACTTTGTCATTGATCAGGCAACGGTAGGGGATGCTGTACGTTTCTCCCGCCTTCAAATGTTTGATTTCCTGGTTTCTTTGCTTGAAATGCTCTTCCTGTTCGCCCTTGGGCGGATGAATGTCGATCGGATAACCGCCGTGCGCGATGACATCGTCGAAGGAGCGGCATTCGATTAGATCGTCAAGCTTCAGCGTATACAGACCTTTGATCTGTCTGGAGCTGCGAATGCCGACCGATGGGCCGGACGATACAACGATGGCGTTCTCGAAACCGACGATTTTCCGGGTCAGGAACGCCTCCAGTTCCTTCACATGCCTTCTGCCTACAACCTCCGCTTCGCTCAGGCTCCAGGGATCCGTGCTGTCATAGCCGAGAATTCGCGAGGTGTTGACGATCACCTCGCCCGGGTTATTGGTCTCGAAGAACAGCAGATCGTCGCGCACGCCCGACAGCTCGCCGCTATCCATCGCTTCCTTCATCGCGCCGACGAAGCCGCCGATCGACAACCGCTCCGCTCGCAACACCCGTTCCCGATCCTCTTCGGCCGCAAGACGCGGGAATTCCTCCGGATGGGCGCGGATATAATCTTTCACGCGGTCGATATCGACATTGCGAACCTTCATGTTCATCGTCATCGGCTGGGTTGCTCCGTCAAGCTCCCGGCCTTTGTTGAACTCGACGCCCGCCCAGGCGGACAGATCGGCGTCGCCGGAGGCGTCGATAAACACACGGCCGGCTATCTCGCTTATTCCCGCTTTGTTGACTACTTTAATGGAGCGGATGGCTCCGTTCTCAACGTTCGCCTCCGCCAGCATCGTATGGTACAGCAGTTGGCCTCCGGCTTCCGTAAACATCAGGTCCAGCTCATATTTCATTCCTTCGGCGTCGAACGGCGTAACGGTGTACGTGTAGCCCGTCGTGTCTTCGATATGTCCCGGCGACTTGCCACGCGACTTCAGCCTGTCGATGAGCTCGCCCGGAAGGCCTTGCACGACTTGCGTCGGCCCGGAATGAAAGGTCATCATCGGTCCTACCCCGGCCGCCGTCAGCATGCCTCCGAGAAAGCCGTATTGCTCGATCAACACCGTCTTGGCGCCGCAGCGCGCAGCGCCGATCGCGGCCATCGCGCCGGCAATGCCGCCTCCAACGACGACAACGTCAAAGTTTCTGTCCATCTCCCGATTCCTCCCTTACTGCTTTTCTCACAAAGGATTCCCGGTAGTTTCCGGGGGAGTCACGTAGCCTGCGCCCAGGTCCAGAATTTGCCCGGCCTGATCCAACGCCTTACGCAGCTCCGGGTACGGAAGCTCCTGTACCTTTCCGCCCCTGCGCGCCGTCAGAGCGGCAGCAGCCCCCGCCGACTGTCCCAGCACCATAAAAGCCGGCTCCATCCGGATCGAGCCGTAAGCCGCATGGCTGGCCGACAGGCATACGGGCACAAGCAGGTTTTCGCATTCTTCTCCACGCGGCACAATGGCCCGGTAGCTGATTGGGAACGGCGCCTTCACCGACGCCATAAACCCGCCTTCCACGCAAAGATAACCTTCGTCGTCCAGGCAATACTGCGTGTAGTGGGAGTCGATCGCATACGATCCAAGCCCGACCGGATCATGATCCGGCATTTCTCCTCTTACCGTCCGCTCCGTCATGACGCGTTCTCCCAGCATGCGTCTGGCTTCCCTAACGTAAAGCTGCGACGGCCAATGTCCGTTGTCCGTAAATTCATCCTTCGGAAGTCCCCATGGCCGATAAAATCCGCGAACTTCCTCCGGCACGCGCGGATGGTTCTGCAGCGTCCATACGAGCCCTTGCTGGTACGTCTCGTGCGCTGCCTCGATCGCCTTGCGGGTCGCGTAATCCGCCTCCGCGTAATCGTAGTTCATCCCGATATAGTCCGTCGAAAACGCGCCCATGTTATTGGAATCCGTCTTGCGGCCCGGCATCATCGTCAGCTTGAAGATCTGCTTGCGATAACCAGCCTCCAGCATCCGGAACAATATTTCATAATCTTCCTCGTTGTAATGCTCCGGCTTACTGATCGGAACAAGGTTGTTCGGATCGTCGGTCAGACACATGCGATAATTGTAGGCTTGCACCTTGCGGTCGCCGCCGCCGATGGTCCCGCCTGCATTTTCATTCACGCGGGCCAGCAGCCCGCTTGCGGGATCTCCCGGAATGCGATAGGGATCAATGACGGGGGCAATCCGCTTCGGCTGGCGAATGCCGTTGTTCAGTTCCCCGTATTGATCGTTGCCTTCCCGGCCCACCGTATAGGAAACGCCGGCTCCGGCCATCAGATCCCCTTCATAGCTGGCGTCAATGAAGACGCGGCCCCGGATGAGCTCGCCCGATTCCAGCGTGAGCGATACGATGCGCTTGCCCTCCAGTCCGACGCCGCCTTGCTCGGCCAACCTGACGCCCGTTCGAACGCATACGCCGTACTCTTCCACGCACTCTTCGAGAACCCGCAGAGCCGCCTTGGGCTCGAAACGCCACATCATGCCTTCGCGGCCGCCGTTCCTGGCCAATCGCTCGTAGAATTCCTTGGCAAAACCGCCAACGCCGGCAGGATCGCCAGCGTCGGTCGCGCCCAGCCCGCCTGTCGTCAGCCCGCCGATTCGTCCGCCCGGTTCGAGTACAAGCGGCTTCAAGCCCATCCGGGCTACTTGCACCCCTGCCGCGATACCGCCCGCATTGCCTCCGTATACAACAACATCGTACATTGTCATGTCATCCACTTGTTCGCAAACCTCCAGCCTGTTTTAATCCTGACAGCCGTCTTTATTGTAGTCCCTTGGCGGGGCGAATCGAATGTTCAATCTTTCGGTTTCTGATGTTATCGTATGTTTTTTTTGGACAAAAGAAGGACCGGTCTTCACCGGTCCTCCGTTACTCTGATTTCCACCCTGGTTCCTTCATGCAGACGAGATTCGATAACCACGTCGGACGTCGAACCGAAATACAGCTCGATTCTTTCTTTGACATTAAACAGCCCGTAGCTCTGCCGTTCCTCCTGCATATCCATGTTCGACAGCATCGCAAGCGTCGTCCCGTCCATCCCGACGCCATTGTCGATAACGGCAAGCCGATAGCCGCTGTCGGTCAGACAACCTTCGATCCGCAGTTGTCCTCTCGCGCCTTCCAACTGCTGAATGCCATGGAGCAGCGCGTTCTCGATAATCGGCTGCAGGCTCAGCTTGGGGATTTTTCGAATCAGCAGCTCCGGTTGAACCTCGATTTCATATTCGAACATCTCATGGAAGCGATGCTTCTGGATCTCCAAATACGATTTGGCCAGATTGATTTCATCCGCTACCGTCACGATGTCCTTACCTTTGCTCAGGGACAATCTGAAATATTGGGCAAGCGAATTCACAATGGTGCTGATCTCGTCCGCATCGCGCCGAATGGCCATCCAGTTGATCGTATCCAGCGTATTGTACAGGAAATGCGGATTGATTTGCGCCTGCAGCGCGCGAAGCTGCGCTTCGCGCTCTCTCGCATTGGCGCTGTAGGCTTCTACCGTCAAATGTTTGATTGTTCCGATCAGCCGATTGACGTTGCTTTCGAGACTGATGATCGAGCCGCTGCCATTGTCGGTCTGTCCGATCTCCGCATCGATGCCTTCCTTCTTGATCATCACCGTCATATTGCGAATTTTGCGCACCGTGCTTTCCGTAATGGCCGCAAAAATAAAAATGACGACCATAATAAATAAAATCAAACAGCTGATGACAATGACGAGCGTTGAAATCGTGGCGTATCTTTCGTTGCCCGCCGAAATTTTGGCGGACGGAATACGCGCCGCTATCTTCCAATCCGTCCCCTCCAGAACTCGGAAAATCATATACTCTCCGCCCGCGGCATCCTCTACAATGCCTTCTTCCAGGCTGCTTATTCGTCCCCAGCGTCCGGCATCCATAGACTTTCCGATAAACTCGCTGTTCGGATGCGACACGATCGTGCCGTTCCTGTCATAGATCGCTATGTCGACTCCTTCGAACTTTACGCTCTCGAGAACGGAAGAGACGAGCCGCTCCGGCATATCGACGGAAAGCAGCCCGATAATATGCGAGAAGTTTTCCGGATGTTTAATGGTGCGTACAAGCGGAATAACCCGAACGCTCTCGGTTGCATTCAAATAATGAATGCGCTGCGTCGGGAGCCAGACCGACGCGCCCAACTTCTCCACGGCCTGTTTGAACCAGGCTTGCCCCTCGATCGTGCGCAGGTTGTAGAAGGTCAGGTTGTCCGATGCATACAGCTTTCTCTCTTCCACGAACAGACGGATTTTCCAAACCTCGTTGCGGCTTTCCAGCGATTGGATCGTATTGGTCAACTGCACCGCATCCGCAATTTGCACCTGGACCGTGTCGTCCTCCGGCAGCCTGCCAAGCCGCTCGTACAGCTCTATATTTTTAACCAGACTATCGGAGGTTTCTTTCACCTTGGACAGCCGGTACGCGATATTCGATTCCACCTGCCGAACGGCCTGCAGCATCGAATCGGCTACTTCGTCCTTCATCATGGCCGATGTTTTCTCGAAGTAATGACGGACGAAAAGAAGCAGCGTCGATACGATAATAAGCAGGCAAACCCCGAGTATTTTTTTCTGTTTCATGCCGGCCATCAACGCCAGCACGGCATGGATGCGCCGCGATTTCATCGGCTTGCCCACTTAATCCCCCTCCGGTTCAAACGTGCCGTGCAAATTGCGAAATTCGCTGGGGCTTAGGCCCGTATGCCGCTTGAACATTTTGCTGAAATATCCGGGCTCGGAATAACCGAT
>Ga0160445_100801_pt1 | contig 11764 bp, 8 predicted proteins | sample HID1972M_E1MG_FD_108215 | JGI IMG/M metagenome (GOLD analysis project Ga0160445, IMG submission 108215) | Enriched pill bug-associated microbial communities from UW Madison campus, WI, USA - HID1972M_E1 MG | ecosystem: Host-associated > Arthropoda: Insects > Digestive system > Unclassified ... | reverse complement strand
TCAAGCGAGGCGTAGATGCTGCCCCGTTGCTTGCCGTTGACGCGTTTGATGAAGTTGAGCGTCCAATAACTCCGCGATCCATCCGCCAGCTTCGACGTGCCGCTGCTGGCTCCCTGCAGCGTGTATTCCTCCGGGATGCTGACATATTGCCGCAGCAGGCTCTCCGCCTTGGACTTGCTGATCGCTGTCTTGACATTGGCACCCGAGGCTGCCCCTGTACCTGGATTAGCCGCGCCTTCTCCCGACTCGACCTTCGCCGGCAAGCTTCCGCCCGCGGCCGAAGTGTCTGCCGATACCGGCACAGCCCAAGCCGTCGTCAGCATGGCCAGCGCAATCGCCGCAGCTGCCTTTCTTTTTCCATTTCCTTTCCAGTTGCTCAAAGTCATTCCCCTTTCCACTTGTAAATTTATTCATATTAAAGACGATCTTTTAATGGGAATGGTTGCGTTTGCGATATAAATATTCACAGCAATTTTCGAAGCCGACCACGCTCTGTCCAAACACTATTTAATCCATCGAATGGTAGATGCAGAAAAATATGTTCAGAAAATGTTCAGTAAGTCCAACTACATTAATTTAGTCGTTAGAATTGCATGTCTTTGGGCTCATGAGTGAAAAAACAGGAAGTCGATCTTACGCCAAACTTTAGAGAAGGGCAGAGTCAACTATGAAAGTTGTGCTGGTGGATAACGAAAACTCGGCGTTGATCAGTTTAAATAAACTGTTGAGTGCAAGCAATGATGTCGAGGTGATAGGCGCATTTACGCAGATCGGGCCTGCGATCGAACAAATTTTGCAAAACCAGCCCGAAACGGTGTTTATGGATATCGAAATGTCCGAAATGAGCGGATTGGCTGCGGCAACCGTCATTCGTTCCATCTCCCCGCGCACCGAAATAATTTTTGTAACCGCTCACCGTCAATATGCAACTGATGCATTCAATCTAGAAGCGTTCGATTACCTGTTAAAACCCGTTAAGAAAGAGCGTTTATCGAAGACTCTCCTACGCCTGCGCAAAAGGGGATACCTGGAGCCGGCCAAACCGAGGCAACCTTACATTTATTTGAGATGCATGGGCAGAATGCTTGTGCACGTGACCGGACATGAGCCCCGAGCGTTGAAATGGCGGACAACCAAGGTGAAGGAATTGTTTGCGTATTTGCTGCATAGCCGCAATCAGATCATTAGCAAAGACAAGCTGATTGAGCTATTGTGGCCGGATGTTGACGAACAAAAGGGTACCTCCAACCTTCAAACCAGCATATATCGAATTCGAAGATTGATCGAAGATCAGGGACTGGAGCAATGGATTATCATTCGTTACCTCGAATTCGGTTACATACTGGAAACCAAACAGTTGATAATCGATGCGGAGGAGTTGGACGTTAAATTTCGACAATTGATGCCGATCTCGCCGAATCATTTGACCGAGCATCAACAGTTGTTCGAAGCATACAACGGAGATTACATGGGGGAAGACCAATATTTTTGGGCAGAGACCGAACGTCTTCGTCTTAGGACGATGTGGCTCCAGCATGCACATAATCTGGCAGACTATTATCTTGAACAAGGAAGGGAGCTTGAAGCTCTAACCGTATACCATCGCATCTTGCGGCTTGATCCTACTCTGGAGGAAGGCCATGTAGCGTTAATGCGCATCTACGATCGGCTTAATGATCGAAACTCTGTCGAGCAGCAGTATGCGTTGATGACCACGATCCTGAAACGGGAAGCGGATGTGGAGCCGAGTGCGGAGACGATGGAATGGTATCAAAATTGGCAGCAGAAGCGCTGAAGTAACGGAACGGGATTATGAAACAAACTGCACTTTTTATAGCGTCCGCAAACCAGCCACGAGATGGTCAGCAGTTGGTCAGTATCGGGTAAGCGTTTGGTGAGAGGATTGTCTTAAAATGTTCTTGATTGACACTTACAAATATCGACAGGAGGGCGATATATAAGAAAAAACAGGGGTGAATTTGTAGAACATTGGCGTTTTCTCGGAAAAATTTGCAATGTAGTTAAACCAAGGAGATGAGTTGAAATCATGCAAGCAATGAAAGTACGATCTTGGGTGGCCAGGTTTCTTGTCATGTGTCTGGTCATAACATCCGTTGGCGTATTCGGCGCGGATCGCGTGAGTGCGGCTGGAGTCAGTATTATGGTTCCGAATGTGGCAACGATTCAATTGGCTGACCCTCCCCAAGTAACCGTTGTGCCAAACGTACCTGCGCTCGAACCGGATGATAGCGTACATTTGCTGATCTATGCAAATGACGTTGACGAAAAAGACGGAGAATGGGATAAAGTAAGCTGGAACGGCACGCCTCTCGGCGTTGGCCTGGATCAAGGTATCCTGACAGGAAGTAACGGTCAGGACAGTACTACTGTATTCGAGCTTGATCCGGCAACCGTACTTGAGGGTAACAATACGGTAACGATAGATGTCACCAAGGATCCCGCTCGACCGGGCGCCTGGGAATTGAACACGTATTGGATCCAACTCGTTATCGGAGGCGGCCCGGCCGACAAAGCGGAAATTTCCGGGCTTCAGCCGACAGCAACCGCTGCCGATACGGTAACGGTCGCGGTCGACTCAAAAGCGATCCTGGCTGGCGACTATTACCTGGAAGTCAATTTGATTGACGAGCAGGGCTATAACCGCGGGATCAGCACGCAAACCTATACAGGAGCGGATGCTGACGAAGTGTTCGCGCATTCATTCGATGTGTCCGGCTTGACCCCGGGCAGATATACGACCAATGCCATTCTCTACGATTACACTGGCGGAGTAATCGGAGAAGTTCACCACATTCGTTCGGCGACGATTAACACAGCTCCCGAGTTGGATGGACTAAGCTTCGTCCCAAGCGGTGGATCAGACTCTGTCGTATTGACGCCTGATTTTGATCCCGATGAAACGGAATATACGGGTGAAGTACCATATGGCATAGACATGCTGAGCCCGGCGCCTATCTTGTCAACAACAAACGGTCAGTTGGAAGTGCGAGTGAATGGTGATATCTTCGCTGTTACCGATCCGGCGAATCCGACCAACATTCCGCTTCAAGTTGGCAGGAACACGATCGAATACAGAGTAACGACACCTTTCGATTCGACCGGTACTGTTTACACAGTGACCATTGACCGTGCACCGAAGCTTGACAATCTGATTCTTGATCCGGCAACGGGCCTTGAGCCAGACTTTGACGGAGATACGCCGAATCCAAGCCCTGGCTACCACACGACAGTCGGCAACCCGCAAGACAGCATCGTGCTGACTCCGGTTCTCCCGACAGATGCGCATGAAGATACGACGATTACCGTGAGCCTGAACGGCGGAGCATTCGAAGTATTGCCTGATGGTGGTCCGGATACGGACGATTTGCCTCTAAATGTCGGCCGCAATACAATTATCGTTCGTGTCACATCGCCTGATGGTCTTGTTTCCACAGACTATCCAATCGTTGTCGACCGTGAGCCGGCGCTTGCCGCCCCTGGACTGAGCGCAGGCGGGGACGACCTGTCTCCTGAGTTCAGCAGCGACGTGTACGACTACGTGACCGTAGTTGGCCATACAGAAACGCCGATTACGCTGACGCCTGAAGTAAATGGCGGTGAGACGATCGAAATTCGCGTAAATAGCGACGATGAAGCGGACTTTGCACCTGTAGGCAGCGGAATCGAGAGCGATGAGCTCGATTTGATTGCCGGAACGAATATCATTGAGGTTCGCGTGAAATCGCCAGATTACGATACTGCGCTTGCAGGCGTCGACCCGGCCGATAAGGCCGATCTGGTCAAAACATATACGTTTACCGTTATTCGCAGCCCGTTCCTGACTGATCTGATCGTTCATGACGAGGATCTGACAGAGGCATTTGACGCAGCCGAACTGGGATATGCAACTGTGGGTTCGCTCCCATACACGCAATCCTCCGTTACGGTAACGCCTACGACAACGGATGCGCCTGTCAAACTGGAAATCCGCGTTAACGGCGGAAATTATGTTGAGATTAACAGCGGAGATGAGAGCGCGGAGCTTCCGGTAATAAGCGGCGACAATACGATTGAAGTTCGGGCGACATCGATCAATCCGATCGACGAGGAAGAATATTCGACCGTCTACCGCGTCGTTGTTCGCAAAGACTACCCGCCATACGTTGGACCAATCCTTCCGGTATCTCAGCTTGACGCCGGCGTAGACGAGAAGGGCCAACGCGTTCTGGTAACCGATATTATCGGCAAAGAGCTAACATTGTCGGCATCTCTCCTGAAGTCTGACGGCAAGGCTCTGGATCGTCCATCGTTTACGATTGGCTCGAACGGCAGCTACACGCTTGCTAACATTCCAGCCGATTCGTACGATATGGTGCTGACCGTAAACGGTCCTGCAGGCGAGAAGTTGGCCGGCCATGTGGCCGAGCTAGCAGTTGGACAGGACGGCCGCGGCCAAGCTGACGGCAAGCTGATCGATCCACGCAGCAAGGTAACGGATATTGCGACGGGAGATGCACTGGCTGGTGTTGAAATTACGCTGTATTGGGCAGACACGGAGCTTAATCGCTCCAAAGGACGTACGCCTGGCGAAGCAGTAAAACTCCCGGAATTGCGTAATTTTGCACCGCATCAGAACAACGCTGTTCAAACAACCTCGGCCGACGGTCTGTTCGGTTGGGTACCGTTCGTAGACAGCGACTACTACTTTATCGCAACAAAAGAGGGTTACCACACGTTCGACAGCCGCGACAACGCTCGCAGCGGCCAGTTCGGCAAGGACAGCCAAATCGCAGGCGGAATCATTCATATCGGCCAATCTATTGTCACTTACGATTTCTCGATGAAGCCGGAAGGCGCCGAGACATCGTCCGGAACGCATGAGCCGTACATGAACGGATATCCGGACGGCAAATTTAAGCCGGAAAGAGGGATTTCCCGCGCGGAACTCGCGGCTGTACTATCCCGCATTATTCCGGTGAACCCTGCCGTATCCGTTAACGTGCCGCAGCTTAGCGACCTGAAAACACGCTTCTGGGCATCGGAATCCATCGAAACGTCGCTTAAGCAGGGCTGGTTGAAAGGCTACACAGACGGAACATTCCAAGCGGCAAGATTCGTCACTCGCGCAGAGCTTGCTCAAGTCATTTACAATATGAAGGCTGCCGAATGGAAAGACGTAAGTCTTGATTCCAAATTCAGCGATATTGCCGGACATTGGGGAGCGAAAGCGATCGCTGCAGCTACAAATCAAGGTTTGTTCACGGGCGACGCAAACGGCAAATTCCGTCCTAACGATGCGGTAACGCGCGCGGAAGCGGTAACGTTGTTCAACAACCTGCTTGATCGCAATCCTGAGGAAGTGAGCGGAACACCTAGATGGTCGGATGTGCCAACTTCTTATTGGGCATATGAGGACGTTATGGAGGCTTCCATTACTCACGAGTATGTAAAGTATGACAATGGCGTTGAAGTTTGGGCTGCCGAATAGCTCATTTTATGGCGATAAGAGAACCTGATGCGGAAACGCATTGGGTTCTCTTTTTTAGTTTATTTAACTATATCCCGCTCGTGATGGACGCGTCGAGTCAAACACTCTAATGCCCGGTCGCCGCAACAGCGAAGCAACCGGGCATTCTGCTTTTAATTTTCGCTATAAGGAATCGAAGTATCGATACCGACCAAGCTGCGCTGCGGGTCCCAGGTCACGCCGAAGTCAACCAGCTTTGCAATATCGCGCAGCTTGAAGTAGTTATTGCCGTCGATGTTGTAAGGGATCAACGGCACCTCGAGGCCGTCCACGTACAGCTTGGAGCCCGTCTGAAGCGCCGTCTTGTTCTTAGCGCCCAAGTTTCCGGCTGCAAGCTCTCCCCCGACGGGGGTATAGGCCACGCCGACCGCCAGGCTGATGGCTTTCTTGGCATTGTCCCAGCCTACCTGGAACGCCTCCTCCGTGCCGTCCAGCGCCATGGCGAGATCCCGCAGCTTGAAGTAATTGCTTCCTGCGATTTTGTACGCGTCAAACGACACCTTGCTGCCATTAACAAGTACATCCGACGCGCTTGGCGTCGCCACCGCCGTCGGCTGCTTCACTGCGATGGATACGGTCTTCTCCGAAACCGGCTTGCCGTTTGCGGCATAGGCGGTCACCTTAAGCCCTACCGTCTTATTGATGTGCGGAGCAAAGTCGTACTTGAACGACCAGGGCGCCTTCGTCGCCGTCGCGATCGTCTTGCCGCCGATGGAGTAAACCACTTTGGACAGAATCGGCTCAACCGTTCGGATAAACGCGCTGAGCTCGACAGGCTTCGGCGCAACGGTTGTACCCAGCGGCTTGTACGAAACCTTCGACTCCCCGCCTATCGTCGATAGATAAAATGGATTGGCGACCGCAGCCTTGTATGCGGCCAGCACCTTCGCGTTATCCGATAAGCTATACGAATTAAGTCTCCCGTCTGCCGTCCTCGTCGTATCGAACCAGAAGACGCCCTTGACCCCGGGATAAAGCATGGGAAGATTGGCGTAAAACTGCTCGATCTGATAGACCGCCCAATCCGTCTTGTCGGTATGATGAACGGGGTCCGAGTAGGAGATGCCGCCCTCGGAAATAAATACCGGCTTCTTTTTGCCGTACAGCTTGTAGATATTATCGAATTTCTCGATAAAGCTGGACCGGTCTACGCCTTTCTTAAGCGGGTCAAGCGTTCCGTTGTGCGCCTGGTACATACTGACACCGACCCAGTCGACGTATTCGTCTCCAGGGTAATAATCTTCGATGTTGTCGATCGGGAAATAAGCCGGCGCCCAGACCATCGCGACATTTGGCGCTTCCTCGCGGAACACCTTGGCCACGATTCTGAATTTGTCGATATAGTCCTGCGGATTCGTCTCGTACCACTCGATCCAGCTGCCGTTCATCTCGTTCGCGAATCGAAGAAAGATGGGGATGCCGACATCCTTGGCGGAGCGGGCCAGCGAACGCAAATATTCTCCGTCCTGTACCTCATCCAATCCATTTATGGGCTGCAACGCAACCTGAAGGCCGACGCCGGCAGCTTTGGCGCGCTCGATATGCCCGCTGTATTGGCTAAAAAACGGTTTCCCCCAGCTCGTGTACAGCAGATACATGGCATGTTTTTTGCCCGTCAACTCCGGAAAGGCGCTCATATAATGAGGATTGCCGTCCGTAGAATCATGCACCTTCTTGTCCGCTTCGGCATAAGCGCCTATGTAGGCCCCCGTCTTTGGCTCATACGGCGCCCCGTGGTAGATCGTATTCGGCGTCTCGCCCGCCTCCTGCGTAACGAACAGCTCTATGCGGCTGCGCACCCAATCCGCCTTCCGATTGGCGGCGATGGATTCTTGCGTCTTGCCGCCTTTGGCCCAATAAGCCGCCTCGCTCTCCCAGCTTTTGACCGCATCGTCGTACTTGGCCAGCGCAATCTGGGATTCCGCCATCTTGTTGTACATTAACGCCGCGTTCGTGACTTCTCCGCTCTCCACAAACAGCCTGATGCTGGCTTTATAACCCTCGATAGCGGGCTCGTGCCTGCCAGCCGCCCTATCCTCTTCCGCCTGCTTGTACAACTGCCACACATTGGCCGCCGCAACCGGCTTAACCTCCATCATAAACAACGAAATTACCGTTGCGAAAATGAGAAATAATTTGACTCTTGCCATGCTTCCAGCCCTGCGATTCAATCTTCTCTGCCTCCAGTTTCCTAGTCGAATAGTCATGTTTCCATTGCTGTATTCGCTAATGAACTGGGAAATTCCTCCTCCCAATCCTCCAAGTTCAACATCGGAAGGCCTATTTAAACAAAAAACCGCCGGCTGCAGCTTTGGGCTGCGCCGGCGGTCATGCGATTGTCGAGGGTTCCGACAATACCATTTACATTTGGTTAGCGATCTTGGCTTTCAGAGCGTCTTTGCTCTGCAGGCCGACCATCTTGTCAACCGGTTGACCGTCCTTGAACAGGATCAGCGTCGGGATGCTCATTACTCCGAATTGGGAAGCGAGCTCGGGCTGTTCGTCCACGTTGATCTTTGCGATCGTCGCTTGGCCTTCCAGTTCTGTAGCCAGCTCCTCTACGATTGGAAGCTGCATCTTGCAAGGTCCGCACCATGGTGCCCAGAAGTCAACCAGGGATACGCCGCTTTCCACGCTTTGCGTGAAGTTGTCTTTAGTCAGTGCTACTGCCATTGTTAATCATCCTCTCTTATCCAATTCTATATGATCAAGGGGAATAACCCGTATCACCATCACTACTTTACCCGCTAATCGCACGCGTGAATCTGCTTTAGCACATTGCCGATCGTAATGCCGAGGAAATGCTCCTCCAGCTGCTTCTCCGCCTTGCAGAAGATGCCGTACATGACCTGCGTCATGTTGGAGCCTACCTTGCAATCCATGTCCGGATCGCCGGAGCACCAGCTTGGGATCAGCGAGCCTTGGGCCATCACCCGGTAAATATCGGCCAGCGTAACGGATTCGGGATCGATCGTTAAGCGATAGCCGCCTCCCGAGCCCTCGCGCGTCTCGACATAGCCGCTTTTGCGCAAAGCGCTCATTACCTTGCGAACGCGGGCGGAATGCGTGCCTACGTTCTCGGCAATCATGTCGCTGCTCGCCATCTTCTCCGGCAAGTAAGCCAAGTATACCAGACTGTGCACGGCAATTGTAAATTCACTGTTCACGGTAAGCGAGCCTCCTTGCTTGTTACTGTAATAATATCCGTTACAGTTAGTCTTGTCAAGAGGCGGCACATTTTTTTCACCATGCTAGATAGCATGCGAAACATGACCGCTGGTTATGCAGGCGCCACTCAAGCTCGAGACATTTTTTTGCGTTCGGCAGTCATGATGGCAGCAGGTTCCCGAATACAATGAAATACCTGCTCCGAGTCGAAGGAGCGGCGAGTCTCCAATCCATGCGCTCGGCGGCGAGCCTTGAGGAGGTGGTGATGATGGGATTGTTTGGAAGGCGATGGGTGACGGTCCGAACGGAGAGCGGCTCCAAGGCGGACGACATCGACAGACTGCAAGCCGTGTTCAAGAGCAACGGGTTGAAGTCGAAGATTTTGATGGAAGGCAGCCATCTGAAAAAAATTCAAGTCACAACCAAAGATGTTGAACGCGCGAAGGAGCTGATCGACGTTTTTGAACAGGAAATTTGATGGAATGTACTTCATGCCCGTTCAAGTGGAATAAACCAAAAATAGGTTTTGGGAAACGAATTTATCTAGAAAATGGACCTAAAATGCCACTTCGAAGTGGCATTTGGGGTCCATTCGTTTATTAATGGGAAAGCTCCCGTTCAGATCCTCCAACCCGGCAAATAATCAGAGATGTTCCCCAGCATCCGCCGGAACAGCTCCTTGTTTCCCCTTCGAAGCTCGTGAGTCTTCCTCCCTTATCCTTTTAACCCCGTAGTCGAGATGCCTTCCACGAAATACTTCTGAGCCATGAAGAACAAAATGATGCACGGCACGATGCTGACGACGGACATGGCCAGCACCTGGTTCCACGACACCGCCGAAGATGCGTCCAGCGTCATGCGAAGACCAAGCGATACCGTAAACTTCTTCACGCTGCTGATATAGATGATGGAATTGAAAAAGTCGTTCCACGTCCAGATGAACTGGAAGATGCCGACGGAGAAGATTGCGGGCTTGCAAAGCGGCAGCAGAATCCGTATTAATATCGTGAACGAGTTGCAGCCGTCGATCTTCGCCGATTCGTCCAGCTCCCGCGGCAAGCCGCGGAAGAACTGGATCAGCATGTAGACGAAAAACGCCGATGTCGCAAACGCCGCCGGCACGATAAACGGCAGGTACGTGTCCAGCCAGCCCATCTTGTTGAACAAAATGTAGCGCGGAATCATAATCGTCGAATCCGGCAGCATCAGCGTCGCCATCATGAGCGAGAACAGAATCGTCTGCAGCGGGAATCGGAATCGGGCGAAGCCGTAAGCGACGACAACGCTGGAGACAATGGTGAAGATTACGGTCGGAACGACCAGCACGAACGTATTAAGAAAAAAATCCTTGAAGCCGTACTGGCCCGTGCCTGCCCATCCCTTCGCGTACGAATCCGTCACGTAGCTTCCCGCGAACAGGCTGCTGGAGCCGAAGATGTCCGCATTCGTCTTAAACGACGATACGACCAGCCAGATAAGCGGATAGACCATGGCGAAGCCCAGCACGACGAGTAATACGTATGACAGCAGCTTGTTCCCGCTTCGGGCATCCGTCATTTGCCTTTCCCCCCATCCTCGTAGTGCACCCAGTACGTTGAGCTCTTGAATATAATCGCGGTCACGATCATGATAATGACGAACAGCACCCAGGACAAGGCCGATGCGTAGCCCATCTTGAAGAAGGTAAACGCTTCTTCATACAGCTTTAGCGCGTACAGATAAGTCGATTTCATCGGTCCCCCGTTCGTAATGACGAAGGCGCCGGTGAATTCCTGGAACGCGTTGACCATCTGCATGATCAAGTTGAACAAAACGATCGGAGTCAGCAGGGGCACCGTAATGGTGAAGAACAAGCGCGTCTTCGACGCCCCATCGATGGCTCCCGCTTCATATAAGTCGCCGGGAATCTGCTTCAATCCCGCCAGGAACAGAACCATGGACGAGCCGAATTGCCAAACCGACAGCATGCCCAGCGTGTACAACGCGATATCGGGATCGCCAAGCCAGTCTACCGCCGGGAGGCCAAGCGCGCCCGTCATGCCGTTGACGACTCCGTCCTTCATGAACAGGAATCTCCAGAGGACGGATATTGCCACGGAACCCCCAAGGATGGACGGCAAGTAATACATCGTCCGGAAGAAGTTGATGCCGCGCAGCTTGGCGCTTAGGATCAGGGCGATGAACAAGGCGAACGCAAGCTTGACCGGTACCGCCATCAGCACGTAGATCGTCGTCACCTTTAGGGCCTGGAGAAATCCGGGATCGTCCGTCAATATCTTCTTATAGTTGTCTAATCCCACGAACGTCGGAGCGCTGACCATATTGAAATCGGTAAACGAATAATAGAACGAAGAGAGAAACGGATAGAACTGAAAGACGAGCAGGCCGACGACCCAAGGGAGCACGTAAAGCAAGCCGACATATTGGTAGTTTCTTTTCTTCAGGGACACGGTATCATCGGCTCCTTTCCTTCTACTTTCTTCCTTGCAGCTCGCTCAGCTTCTTCTCCAGACCTTCGATCAGCTCGTCCGCGCCTTGCTCCGGCGTATTCCGTCCGTATGCGACCTTCTCGATCGTGTCCTGCAGGATAGCGGAAATCTCGGAATTGGTCGAGATGGAATTTTCGACGATGCCCGCGTTCGCGAGGCCTTCCTCCACCGCCTTCGTGATGGCGGGATCGATCTTGCCTGCTTCTACCGCCGCTTGCTGCGCCTTCGACGATGACGGGACCGAACGAACGTCGCCCAGGATTGCTGCGGCTTCCGGATCATTCATGAACCAGTTCAGGAAGGCGGTTGCCTCTTCGGGATGCTTGCTCTTCTTGCTGATCGCGATCAGTTGGGAAGGGCGAACCACGACCGACGAAGCTTTGGCGTCGAGAGCCGTAGCCGGCAGCGACGTCGTCACTTCCGTCCCCTCGGACAGGACATTGCGCAGCGACAGAAGCGTGCTGCTCATCGAGGAGATCATCACGATATCGCCGTTGATCCACTTCGGATTTTGCTCCGTCTTGCCGTAGAACAAATCCGCCTCGCCCAGCGGCTGGTAGACACCCGCTTTTATCGCCTT
>Ga0160445_100799_pt1 | contig 11778 bp, 10 predicted proteins | sample HID1972M_E1MG_FD_108215 | JGI IMG/M metagenome (GOLD analysis project Ga0160445, IMG submission 108215) | Enriched pill bug-associated microbial communities from UW Madison campus, WI, USA - HID1972M_E1 MG | ecosystem: Host-associated > Arthropoda: Insects > Digestive system > Unclassified ... | reverse complement strand
CGCCGGTCTATCCGCTGAAGGTAGATCGGGAGGATGCCAAGGCGCTTGCCAAAACTTTTATCGGCCAGGTCGCGGGCACTTACTTGGGGGAGCTGAGGCTCAATGAGTCGTTCGGCGTGAGCCTGCTGCCGCCGCTGACGGGAGCGGTTATTCATACGCTTAGATATGAGCGTGTTGTAAACGGAATCTTCTTCCCTGCCAATTACATACAAGTGGAGCTGGACAGCGACGGTCACGTGCAGTCGTTCGAAATGAATTGGGATGAGACAATCGTTTTCCCTAAGGAGAACGACATCCTGTCCGATGCGGAGGCGGAGGACGCGATTCGTAAGGCGGCCGCGCCGCAGCTGCGATACATCGTTCCTTACAATGCGGGCGGCAAGCTGGAGCCTGCGCTCAGCTACGCCCTGCCTGCTTTCGCTGTCGATGCGGTGACGGGGGAGCGGAGCGAAGTGTTCCAATTCTATGGGGGCTTGCGGGGAGGCAAGGTGTCCGAGAAGCCGCTCAGCGACAAGCCGCTCGGAACGAAGCCGCGTTCGGGCAAGCAGAGTGAAGACGCCGCGCGGGAAGCCGTCGAGAAGGCGTTCTCCTTGCCTGGCGGCGCTGTGTTCCAGCAAGCGACGTACAACGAATATGTGGACGAAACGACGGGCAAGACGCGTTCGTATTGGGATCTTAACTGGACGATCGAGAAGGATGGCCGCGAGAGCGGCGGCGCTTGGGCGAGCGTAGACAGCCAGAGCGGGGTGATCCGCAGCTTCTATCAATATGGTCCAAACGAAGCTGGCAGTGCCGCATCCTCGCCATCTATCACGTTGGAGTCGGCGCTTAAGAAGGCGGAGGATACCGTGCGCAAGCAACTGCCATGGCTGGCGCATGAGCTGCATGTCGTCGTACCGGAAGCCGAGCAATACAAGGATCGGAAGCCCGAGGAGATCGGGAACTACTCCATTTCCTTCGAGCATCGGGTACATGGAGCTGTCGTGGAATACGATCGGGTGTACGTCTCGATCGACGCCCGCAGCGGAAATATCCAATCCTTCGAAGCGTCTATCGCCGATTATGTCTATCCGGCCCAAAAGCCGGCCGTGTTGTCGGCCGACGAGGCGATCGATCGCTGGATGGGCTTCTACGACACGAAGCTGCAGTATCGAATGAACACGCAATATTGGTGGGACGGCGAACCGATGCCGATCGAGAAAGTGAACGTCATGATTGCGGCAGGGGAAATCAGTGAGGATCTGAAGCAGAAGACGACTGTGGAATTGGTCTACCAGCTGACATCGAGGCAGGTGCACGAGAGCGTCTATCTGGACGCGGTTACCGGTGACTGGAGAAGCATGGAGACGGGCGAGAAGACGGCGCTTGAGCTCCCGCGGGCGACGGATGCGGAAGGCCATTGGGCCGAGCAATCGCTGCAGTTGATGGTTGCCTACAAGGCGCTGGATCTGGAGGACGGCAAGGTGCGTCCAAACGAAGCGATCACCAGAGGCGAGCTGATCAAGATGCTTGTGCTGGCGAGCAGCGGCGGACGATACGTCGCTTACGAAGGAATGTCATCCGGCAATCAAGCGAAAGCAATGTTCAACGACGTCGCGGCCGACTCCGCCTATTTCTCCTATGTGCAGGCAGCCGCCGCAAGCAACCTGATCGACGAGGGAGACGGCTCCTTCAATCCCGACGGGAAGGTAAGCCGCGACGAGATGGCCGAGCTGATCGTTCGGGCGCTGGGATACAATTCTCTTGCAAACAACGATCATCTGTTCAAAGTATCCTTTAAGGACGAAGCCGACATCGATAACAAGGGGCAGTCTGCAATCGTGGTGGGACTCGGCATTATGAGCTTGTCGGACGGCCGGTTCCAGCCGGATAAGCAAGTGACGAGAGCGGAGGCGTCCATCGCGTTCTACCGTTACTTGCAGAAACGGGCCGAGCTGCAGGAAAATTCGCTGAGAATGTAGGAATGTATGAAGCAGAATGATAGCGCGTAAGGCGCAGAAAAAGGGCAGTCCGCCATGGCGGACTGCTCTTTTCTATTTATAGAAGAAGGACGCGTTTAGTTCCTGCGGCAGCAAGACGCAACCCAGTCGGCAATAGAAATGTCCCCCTGATCTCGCGATAAATATCCCCCCGCCCATCAGATGAATGTCACCCTTCGCGCCGTAGAAAGTATCCCTCGACTTGCCCTAACATGAGGTTGTAAGGCAATCGCGTTTCGGTCGTCCTGACCGGACGGCGGTGGGGCCAAATAATCTTGAGGGGGATTTTCAAGTGAAAAAATCAGCATTGTCCATCCTTAGCGTATTGCTCGTTATGACGATGTTCATAGCGGCTTGCGGCAATAACGGCGGCAATAACACGAGCACGGGCGGCAACGCCACAGCAACCGACAAGCCTGCGGAAGCGACAGAGAAACCGACAGATAAGCCGGCAGAGAAGGTGGAGCTTCGCGTATTCTCCACATTCGGCGGAACGGATGCCGCGAAGGAAGCCTTTCAAGCCGTCATCGACGAATTTACGGCAGCTAACCCGAACGTGAAAGTCGTTAACGACGTGATGTCCGCGAACGACGACGGCTTCCGTACGAAAGTCAACACCGACATGACAAGCGGCAACGAGCCGGATCTGCTGTTCTACTTCGTGGGCGCTGATGCCAACGAGATCATCAAAGCCGGCAAAGTGGTGGCGATGGATGAGATCCTGGACGGCGACGCGGCTTGGAAGGGCGGATTCGCGCCTGCGGCTCTGGACTTCGTAAAGAACGCTTCCCCTGACGGGAAAACGTACGCGATTCCTCTGACGGGCTTCTTCGAAGGTCTGATGGTCAACAAAAAGCTGTTCGAAGAGAACGGCGTCGAGCTTCCAACCGACTGGGATAAAATGAAAGCCGCAGTAAGCGCGTTTGCGAAGAAAGGCATCATTCCTTTGTCCGGACCGTTCGACCAGTCCCACTACCTGATCGAGCACTTCGTGCTGGCCGCTGCCGGTTCCGAGGGTCAGAACAAAGGTCTGAAAGACGGCATCGATCCGAACTGGGAAAAAGGTTTCGCGGCTATGAAAGAACTGTATGACCTGGGCGCATTCCCGCAGGACGCGGCGACGATTGACCTCGGCATGGCGGGGAACTACTACTCCGAAGGCCTGGCCGCTATGATTCTGGAAGGCTCGTGGGCGATCGGCGGCTTCTCTGACGACGTGAAGGCGAATACGACGGTTCTTCCTTTCCCTGCGATTCCAGGAGGAGTGGGCACAGGCAAAGATGTAGTAGGCGGCTTCGGCACCGGTTTCTACATGTCGCAAGCGGCTTACGACAACGCGGCTAAAAAAGACGCAACCATCGCACTCTTGAAACACCTGACATCCGCGGCAAGCATCAAAACGATCGCAACGGCGAACGGCGGCACTCCGGCAGCTGCCGGAGTACAGCCGGAAGGTGTGGCGCAAGCCGTGCTAGACGGTTTCGCGATGGTATCCGAAGCCACTTCCGTTAACGGACCGATCGACTCCAAGGTGAAGCCGGAGACATTTACCGAGCTTCGCAAAGTACAACCGATGCTGAAAGGTGAAAAAACGCCAACTCAGCTTCTGGAAGCGGCGAAAGCCATCGAGGTGCAGTAATCGCAATCAGCGAGAACCATTCGAACGCATGAACGCATAGCCGCCGCCGCTCTACATGACAGGGAGCGGCGGCGTTATTCTACGGCCATCATGCGCCAGAAAATAAACATCAAAGGTGATAAGGATGAAGGGCGATCGTAAGTATATCTTCTTATTTCTGCTGCCGGCAGCAGTCTTTATGTCGATATTCCTGTACTACCCGTTCTTTAAGAGCATGTACTTAAGCTTCTTCCGGACGAGTGGTTTCTTTAGCAAGACGTTTGTCGGATTCGACAACTATGCTCGGATGTTTTCCGACGAGCTATTAGGGGCTGCCACGCTGCACACGCTGGAATTGATGTTATACGTTATCGTATTCCAAGTCGGCATCGCCCTTATTCTGGCCGTATTGGTCGACAATGTAACCTGGGGCAAAGGCTTCTTCCGGATGGTGTTTTTCTTTCCGGTCGTGATCTCCGGAACGGCCATCGCTCTGCTGTTCGTTCTGTTCTACAATTTCCAGTTCGGCCTGCTTAACAACATTCTTCAGAATCTCGGTTTCGATAAAATATTATGGCTTAGCGAAAGCAACGCGCTCAAGGCTGTTGCGGTTCCAACCGTGTGGCATTATGTCGGCTTCTACTTCGTGCTGTTCCTGACGGCGATGTCCAAGATTCCCGCGGATTTTTACGAGGCGGCCAAGCTCGAGGGTATTACCGGCGTCAAAAAGACGTTCCTGCTTACGATTCCTCTCATTATGAGCGATATCAAAGTCGTGATTACGCTGGCGATCACGGGTACGCTGAAAGTATTCGAATTCATATTCGTTCTCACCCGAGGCCAAAGCGGCACGGAGGTGCTCGGAACTTATATGTACAAAAAAGCGCTCGTGGATCAGAACTTCGGCTACGGCTCGACGATCGCGATCTATATCGTGGTATTCGGCGTCTTGCTGTCGCTGCTCGCCAACCGTCTGCTGAAGAGAGACGAAATCACATACTAAGCTGGCAATAGGGGTGTACGACGATGCAACAATCTGTCAAAAGAGAGCTTGGGCCTAGAAGCGTCACGATGAAGAGGCGCAGCTTCCCGCTGGGTACGATTCTAATGTACGCCGTCTTATTCGGCTGGTCGCTCACAACCATCTACGCGTTGTTCTGGATCGTGAACAATTCGTTCAAAGTATCCCGGGAAGTCATGAACAACTCGTTTAAACTCGCATTGGATCCAGTCATGGTTAACTATACAAACGCGTTCGACCGCATCAATATCGGCAAGGGTTATCTAAACAGCCTCATTATGTCCGGCAGCACCGTGCTGCTCGTGCTTCTGTTCGGCGGCTTGGCCGCATACGTGTTGTCCCGGTTCCAATTCCGCGGCAGGAAGGTCATCTTCTCGATCTTGTACGCCAGTCTGCTCATTCCCGCTTTCGCGACGGTCGTTCCCGTCTACGAGCTGCTCATTCATTGGAAGCTGGCCAACACGTACGGCGGTCTTATCTTCCCACAGACGGCTGGCAACCTGACGTTCGCCATTCTTGTTCTTGCGGGTTATCTGTCCACCATTCCGAAGGAGTTGGAGGAAGCGGCGTTCATCGACGGCTGCAACCGCTGGACGATGTTCATAAAGATCTTCCTGCCGATCGGCCGGCCGGCATTTGCCTCCGCGAGCATCTTCGTATTCCTGTGGTCGTACAACGACCTGTTCTCCGCCCTGATCTTCGTCAGCAAGGAGAACGTTCGCCCGATCGTGCTGCTCCTTAGCGAAATCAGCTCGCAGTACGGCACGGACTTTGGCCTTATGGCTACCGCCGTATCCTTGACGGTCGTGCCGGTACTCATTATCTATTTGTTTATCCAGAAGTATATCGAGAAGGGACTGACGGAGGGCGCGGTTAAGGGATGAGGGCTCGATGCGGGCCAGAAAGTGCAACTACGACTTCGACTCCGCAAGATGTACATGAGCCACGCACCAGCCGATCGTGATCGGCCAGGGCGTGGCTGGTTGGCGTTGATCGGGGGGATTTCTAGTCGGTTTTCTTTTTCTTGGACGAGAAATTGGTCACGGACTTGGCGTCTTCGATCGTGTCATTGACGAAGGCCATGTCTTGATTCTTTGCTTTCATATGCGTAGTGCCTTTGTAATTGCCCTTGCGGGATTGATTTTCCATGCGGAGTCACCTCCTCCTGACGGTAGTATTGCCGGGATGCGGCTGGCGCCATTCGGATGAAGGAGCCGGAAGGAGTAGTAGCCGTCTGGCTGGCGCTTTTCGCAAATAACGATTTCAATTACGAATCCTTGCAGAACTTGATAGCGATGAGATGGACTTTATTATTGTTCTATACACAAATACTTGCATATTGCAAATATAAGTGTTATAACTGTTTCAGGAGGTTATGCTAAATGGAAAATGTGCGAAACATGTTTCAGATCCTTTCTAGAAACTTCGGATTACTTAACGAGCAATGCTGCGAAAGCTGCTGTGGGCAAGAGGTCTCACTCGTTCAGAGCCATATTCTATATGAAATTAACCGGCAACATAAACCGTCTATGCAGGAAATAGCGAGTGCTTTAGGAATGGACATCACAACCTTCAGCAGGCAAGTGAAAACTCTGGTAGAGAAGGATCTAGTCAAGAAAACGCCACATCCTGCAGACAACCGAGTCAATATTTTATCGCTGACACCAGAAGGATTACACATTGAAAATAGTATCAACCTTACTGTAAATACGCAACTAAATGGCGTGTTGTCTCTACTGTCAGAGTTCGAAAGAGAAACCGTGCTTCGATCCATTCAATTGTTTAATGATACATTGATTCAGTCTGGTTCATGCTGCGCGCCTCCAAAGTAATGGAGGCTTGATTTCCATTCAATACTTGCGTATTGCAAGTTAATGACTCGATAACATAAAGGAGGAAGCTACATGAATCATTCTTTACCTACTGCTATTATTGGAGGAGGACCGGTTGCAATGGCTGCGGCAGCACAACTGGTTAAACGTGACATGCCTTTTGTGCTTTTTGAGAAAGGGGCAGAAGTAGGGGCATCGGTACTTAGTTGGAAGCACGTCAAAATGTTCTCGCCATGGGAATTTAATATAGATGCTGCCGCCAAAGAGCTCCTACTTGAAAATAGTTGGCAAGCCCCGGATAAGGATCACTTACCAACAGGCGAGGAGCTTGTGAGCCAATACCTTAAGCCATTATCGAACCTGGAGAAAATAAGACCCTGTCTAAAACTTGAGTCAACGGTAACGGCAATTCATCGCAAAGGATTAGATAAAATGAAAACGGCCGGTAGAGAACACGCACCGTTTATCATTGAATACGAGCAATTCGGAAAGGTTGATCGGATCGAAGCTTCGGCAGTTATCGATGCGACCGGAACCTGGCTTACTCCGAACCCAATTGGAGCCAGTGGCAATTGGGCAGATGGAGAGACACAATGTGCGCAACAGATTATGTATGGCATTCCGGATATCCTGGGATCGGACCGGGAGCGATATGCCGGAAAAAATATCGTAGTTATAGGCAGTGGGCATTCGGCCATTCAATCATTAACGCTTCTTCATGAATTGAAACTGAAGATCCCAGAAACAACTATTCATTGGGTGTTGAGGAAGCAAAGAGTGGAAGAAGCCTTCGGCGGTGGCGAAAACGACGGATTACCGGCTAGAGGCGCACTTGGAACACGGGCTCAGCAATACATTCGGAATGGTAATGTAATAGTTCATACACCATTGTTAGTCAGCAAGATTAAAAAACAGGATGGAGAGCCGGGGCTGACACTACTTGGAAGCTCTATGGACAAAGAGTATGTGATTAACCGAATTGATGAGATCATCGTAGCCACAGGGGCGAGACCTAATTTCGATTTCTTGCGGGAACTTCGTTTTTCAACTGACACGTCAATTGAATCAGTGCCGCAGCTCGCCGAGTTAATAGACCCTAACATCCACAGCTGTGGTACAGTACGACCACATGGCGAAGCTGAACTCCGTCAACCAGAGAAGGACTTTTACATCGTAGGTTCTAAAAGTTATGGCCGGGCACCGACATTCTTGCTGGCAACTGGATATGAGCAGGTAAGGAGCATTGTAGCTGCATTAGATGGCGATTATGAAGCTGCCCGCGAAGTGAAGCTGCACCTCCCTGAAACGGGGGTATGCTCAGCAACTGGAGCATTATCTACGGATGAAAACAGTTGCTGCGGCCCCAAGCCAATGAAAATAGAAAGAATGAACAAAAGTATTCCCATTATTAATTCGAGTAGCTGTTGTCATTAAAAATTTTCGGATAAGCTCTTCACTTGCTTGGTACTCAACATAAATGCATGAGCAGTTTAACAGCTACTAGCTAAAAAAGGCAGACGAATTTTCGTCTGCCTTTTATAAATGAAGACTAGGCTTTGTACAGCTTCTCCAACGCTTCACGTTGTGGAGGCTTTATGTTGACTTTAGGTCGAATGGACTTGGCTAATGCTTCTGCTTCTTCAATGCCCTGACTCTTACCCAGTTCAATCAATGTACCTACGGCCACAGCCCCGGTTCTGCCGCTTCCGCCTCCGCAATGGAAGCCAATCTTTTTACCAGCTTTGAATGCCTCTACCACATGGTTAACAGCTTGTTTGAATAGTTGTTCTTGTGGCTCTTCAGCATGATCTCCTAGTGGAACTTGAATCCATTGTAAATCATCGTTTGAATAAGCACATTCTGTGGCCTCGCTCCGGAGATCCACTACGACCTCTATGCCTTCGTTCCTGAACATTGCTTCAACATCTGCAGCACCACCGAAAAAGATTCGATCATCAATGAGATTATGATAATTCTTCTGCATTTAATTGTATTCCCCTTAAGTTCGTTTGAAGGATGTAAAATCTATATATGCCAGACTTATTTACCGGTTTCGACAAATTCAATGATGCGTGTTTTGATCGAGTCTCGAACTTCACGGAACTTTGCTGTAATTTCTTCTTCAGTTCCAGTTGCCTTTGCTGGATCATCGAATCCCCAATGCCATTTCACGACATTTTTATTGGATATAACAGGGCAATGCTCGTCTGCGTGGCCACAAAGCGTAATGACATAATCCGCTCGATTTAGAATCTCCGGGTCAATAACATCAGAAGTATGGCTCGTTATATCGAAACCGGCTTCATTCATGGTGGCGACGGCACGTGGATTCAAACCATGAGCTTCAAGTCCAGCGCTCTTGACCTCAAACTTGTCACCGCCAAAGGCTTTCAAAAAACCATCAGCGATTTGACTGCGGCAAGAGTTTCCGGTGCACAAAAAATAGACAAGTGGTTTGGTTTTCATTGTATTTACTCCTTTAAGTTCATTTTATTTGAGACTGAGTTTTTGCTTTCCTGCCGGCATGCAGTTTATTGAACATGAACAAAGAAAGGCTAGCTATAACAGTTACGGCTGCGATGATGATCCAAATATTTATGGTGACGGAGTCAATCACGAGCAGCCATAAATACAAACCAATAAGGGTAAAGAGGAGGGTAGGGACCGTCAAAATAATACCAACTTTACAATAATAACCCCAACTAATTTTGATGCCTTTTTGCGAAAGCACATGCAACCACAATAAGGTCGCAAGAGAACCGATCGGCGTAATTTTTGGTCCTAAATCAGAACCAATAACATTGGCATAAATGAGGGATTCTCTGATTATACCTTCCGTGTTGGTGCCTTTAATCGCCAGAGCATCGATCATAACAGTCGGCATGTTGTTCATAACAGAAGATAAGATCGCTGCAATGAACCCCGAACCTACGGTCGAAATAAACAACCCTTGCTCGCTAACCCATTGAAAGACTTTCCCAAGCTCATCAGTCAGTCCGACATTGCGTAGGCCATATACGACGACGTACATACCTATAGAGAACACGACGACAGCCCACGGAGCACCTTTAACGAGTTTCCATGTTTGTATTGCCTGACTTTGTCTAGCGAAGATAAGGAAAATGATTGCCGCAACCCCAGCGATAATGGATACAGGGACATGAATGAATTCACTTAGCATGTAGGCAACCATAAGCACAGCGAGTACGACCCAAGATATTCTGAATAGCCGTAAGTCTTTAATCGCTTCTTTTGGTTCCTTTAGTTGATTCAGATCATAGCTGGTCGGAATGCTCTTCCGGAAATAAAGGAATAATACGAGCAAACTTGCAACAATAGAGAAAAAGGTGGGGACAATCATGCGACTGGCATACTCCACAAACGAGATGGAGAAAAAGTCCGCCGATACAATATTCACAAGGTTACTTACAATTAGCGGAAGAGACGCAGTATCCGAAATGAAGCCGCTCGCCATGATATACGGCAATATTAAGCGATCATCGAATTTTAACGCCCTTACCATAGCGAGAACGATAGGAGTGAGGATGAGGGCCGCGCCGTCATTAGCGAAAAATGCTGCCACAACGGCCCCTAAAAGGATAACGTAGACATACATTAGTCGACCGTTCCCACCGGCGAAACGAGCCATATGAAGTGCTGACCACTCAAAAAATCCGATATCATCAAGTATCAGTGAAATAAGAATGATAGCAACAAAGGCTAATGTAGCATTCCATACTATTTGGGTCACATCCAGAACATCAGTGAAAGTGACCACGCCACATAATAAAGCAACAATTGCACCGGCAGAAGCGGACCAGCCTATATTGAGTCCCTTTGGCTGCCAGATTACAAATACCAAAGTAAGGAAGAAAATGATCAAGGCAAGCGCGAGCATAGGTACCTCCTGGTTAATCACATTGTAGATTCGTCCTTGTAGCAATTTGTTCTTTCATGGAAGGAAGGTGGTTCATTACTTCATTTAAATAGGGCTTGGAATCTGTATTCAACGAATAGTAGATCCATTGACTACGCCTAGTTTCATTTACGAGGCCCCCGGATTTAAGCTTTCTGAGATGTTGGCTTACATTAGGTTGAGTTGTAGCCAAAATGTCCACGATATCGCACACGCACATTTCTTGTTCTTTCAGAAGGGCCAATATGTTTAGTCGCGTCTTATCCGAGAGTAGCTTCATGCATTCTGAAATCTCTTCAAACTGATTCATGTGTACTCCTTTCATGTGACCTCATTGTGTGCTGCTGTGCATTATTATATACGCATTTGATTATATAAGTAAATGTTTATATTGATGATAAAAGTTTAAGGTATTGTAAATTTCTCTACATACGGGCAGGATAGTTCAGTCCACTTGTCTTTTCCCACTTATATCCATGACAATTGAGGCTCGCTATCCGCAATAATTTAAAAGGATGTAGGATATGAGAATAGCCGGAAATAAACTGGAGACCATTTGTATTGGGTACCGTCTACATTCTCATTTTTATCCTGGGTCAGTTCAGCGTACCCATGGTCTGCTTGATCTAAGAATATAAAAATCGATTCATCAGAATAATAACCGGGACTTTCAAATTGGTTTTTGGGAGGATACCCGTGTATTTCTATAAAGAAGATTTGATCAACGTGATCGTGAAGGACAAGCCCGACCCCTCCGCGGCCAAAGTGATGCAGGAGACGTTAGGCGGCCAATTCGGCGAAATGCGGACCATGATGCAATATTTTTTCCAAAGCAGCAACTTTCGGGGCAAGGACACGCAATACCGCGATCTGCTCCGCGGCGTGTTTTTGGAGGAGATCAGCCACGTCGAGCTGGTGCAGCAGACGATCAACCAACTGCTGGACGGCGCAGGCGAGAATTCGGCCGGCAACGCGGGAGTGGACCATGCCCCCCTCGACGAAGCCATCAAGCACGCCAATCCGCATCATTACATCATGGGCGCCCAAGGGTCCTTGCCCGTCGATGCGGCTGGCAATCCGTGGTTGGGCAGCTACGTCTATAATCACGGCAATCTGATCAGCGATATGTTGAACAACGTGGTGCTGGAATCCACCGGCGTTCTTCAGAAATCCCGCATTTACGAGATGAGTTCCAATAAGACGTTCCGCGAGACGCTGGCGTTCCTGATGGTTAGAGACAATGCCCATCAGAACGCGTTCGCGAAGGCGCTGGAGACGCTAGGGGTGGAATGGGGGTCCCTCTTTCCCGTGCCGAATTACGATCTCAACAAGTATCCGGAATGCCGCAAATACGTGGACCTGGGCTACCACAACGCCCAATTCAACTACAGACTCGACCCGACGCGCATCGG
>Ga0160445_100796_pt1 | contig 11827 bp, 12 predicted proteins | sample HID1972M_E1MG_FD_108215 | JGI IMG/M metagenome (GOLD analysis project Ga0160445, IMG submission 108215) | Enriched pill bug-associated microbial communities from UW Madison campus, WI, USA - HID1972M_E1 MG | ecosystem: Host-associated > Arthropoda: Insects > Digestive system > Unclassified ... | reverse complement strand
TTCTCTGACAAGAACTTTTAGTTAACGCTTATTTTATATGTCTTTTATTATTTATTCAAATAGTTTCTTTTGTTTAAAGTTAGTCTATAATTCAACGGTCTTACAAAATTACTGAAATTGTTTTGTACAAATGCGTAACAGTTCAAAGGACATCATAAACGGTTTAATATCAATAACTATTATTGGGTATTTTATAATACAATTGGGTAGTTTAAGTGTTAACCTCTTCTTTAAAAGCCCCAACAGTTGGTAAAATAGAAATATATCTGTTTAGTTTTTTGTTCCATCAAAAGCCATTAAAAGACCTTCTAAGTTAATTTCATTCTGGGTATTGTAGATCATCTTAATAATAGATAATGGATTTAGCAGTTTTTGCTTTTAAAGAATAAGTACACAGTTATTAAACTGTTGCTGTATCCCATAGTTCCTCACACGATTTATTATGAAACCCACTTTTGAATTGGAATTGATTTGCTAAAATCTTTTTACTTCCATTATCACTTGGCGAGGGTATGAAAATGAATATACCATCAGAGGTCGAACCACATTTATTTTTTTGAATTTAAGAGCAGATTTAAAATTTGACTCATAAAAATTATAAAAAAAAATTATAAAAATTTGAGATTGAAATAAAAACGGATAGTGATTTATCAGGGGTATAAACCCTTACTTTTTACTATCCGAAATTCATTAACTTTTCTTAATAAACTATTTCCTTCATGAAATATTTCTATATTTACTAAAATATTTAGCAATTCAAGGTCAATATAATCAAAGCTTAGAAATGGATAAATTAACTTTTGAATGGAAAGGGCGAACAATAACAGCAAAGCTGGAAATCACTCCTGGACATTTTGGACCTAATACATATACAGTTCATGCCAATAAAACCGCAGCTATATTTGTTTTCAGAAAGGAAGATGGAATTTGGAATCAAGCGTATGGTAAAGAGCATGGAGATATGAAAGATACTATTATAAAGGCGCTGGATGAGAGGTTTGAAAGATAAGTATCATCTTATTGATATTTATTGTATAATAATCGGCTAGTAATTTATGAGAATATAATCCCTTGTTTCACTATCCGAATTTCTTAATAGTACTCAATATTTAAAAGTTATACTTATGATCAGAAAATTAGTAAGTTTGATTAACCAATTACAAACCAAACAAGAATGATGAATTTAATAAAAAGTCTGTATAGGTCTACTGAAGAGCGGATTAACAATCCACTTATTGGGGCATTTTTTACTTCTTGGATAGTATTAAACTGGAAACCAATTTTATTTATAATTTTTTCAAGTAGAAATATTGAAGACAAAATTGATTATATAAAAGACAACTTCTCTAATAACAGCTTGATTCTTTTTTGGCCATTCGGAATTGCTTTATTTTATGTTATTGGATTGCCCTATCTAAATTGGTTGTTTGAAGTCCTTTCAAATAAAGCTGTTACTAAAAGAAATGAATTAGCCACAGATAAAACTATTAATAAGCTAAAAGGAGATGTTAAAATTGAAATTCAAAAAAGTAAAGTAGAGAACGCTAAGCAGGATTATGAAGAGCAGAAGAATTATAATGAAATTATTGACTCATTATCCCTTAGAATTAATAATCTTGAGAATGAAAATCATGGTCTTACGTTAAACAACAATGAAACAATTGATATATTAAGGAATGAATTAGCGGAATCTAAAAAAAGGGAGAATCAACTTATATCTTCATATGAAAGAAAGTTATCTGATTTTGAAAAAACAATGATTGATGTGAGAGTAGGTACAAATAAGATAGCTAATAGAATAAAAAATATCACATATGAAATAAGCGATTTAAAGGAGGAACAAGCTAATCTAAATGACGAGTTTGCCTCTGCTCATCTAAGTGATAAGATAAGACAATTGGAAAGGGAACGTTCTATTGCTCAGAATCAACTTAATGAATCACTTTATATAAATATTGACCCAAGTCTTTTTAATGGAAAAACCAATATCTAAGTGATAAAATAAAATCATTCAAAGATTGAGATTACACCAAGCTATTTTGAACCTTAAATATAAACGCACACGATACTGATTTTCCTATATCACAGTTATAGAAAGAGGATGTTTTAATTATTGATTAGAGGTGTAAATGAGAAAGGATAATCCTTAATAGTTGATTTTAAGGATTAAATAAAAACGGACAATATTTATCAAGGTATAACCCTTATTTTCATTATCCGACTTATCAGTTGTCTTTTTTATTTAGGACAGTCTTTTATTTCCCTTAAAGGATTTATAATTACTGTCCTAAAATGCTGGCTTAGAATCTTTCATGTCAGACTGAATTAAAGTATTCACTTTCTTTTTAAAAGCACCAATATTCTATTAAGATGCTAAGTACAAAGTAGATCCTTATTGATGCATAAATGAAAAATTATAGGATATAAATTATCTTCGTATAACCTCTTAATTTTTCACTATCCGATTATCAAAAATATTCCAGATGTCCACTTTCTGGAAAAAATGCCCACTTCCCTATATAAGGTCATTTATAGGGGGTTTTTTGCTAAAAAGTGGACATCTCAATCCTGATTAATAGAATATCTTAGCACTCAGTAGGTTTATCCATCTTTAAATTGCATAATTATTTTCGTTTTCCATTCATTATTAGGGTGATACCTCTAGAAGATATTATATAAATTAACTTTTCTTTATTATATTTACTTTTACGCAATAAATAAACCTCAATTCCATTTTAACACAAAGGAGATACTTTTGTGCAACTGCATAAAGACTAAGTATCATTAATACATAATAGTTATGGATAATAACGTTTTAGCAAATATTCCTGAAGACCAAATTAGTGCAGTTCATTCTCTCGTAGGTAGAACATTAAAAACTGGCTGGAAAGTAATTGAACGTACTAAGTCTAAACCTGGTTCAACAGGGGGGAATTTTTCAGTTTGTTATATAGTTGAGAAGGATGGAAAAGTCGGGTTTCTTAAAGCATTAAATGTTTTATCATTTTTGAGAGATGATAATGCTGATTTACTTAGCGCGACAGCCGAAATGTTAAATACTTTCAATTTTGAGAGAGAATTGCTAAAAAGGTGTGCAAACAAGAATTTTTCAAAAGTATCAAGGTTATTAGAGGCGGAACAAGAGAATATACAAGGCTTTCTAGTTGCTAATGTGTATTATATGATTTTCGAAAAAGCTGATGGAGATGTTAGAAATCATTTGAATTTTACGGATTTAATTGATGTTTCTTGGAAGCTACGTTCACTTCATAATATAGCAACAGGATTAAAACAACTTCATTCAATTGAAATTTCACATCAGGACGTAAAACCCTCAAATGTATTTATATTTGAAGAGGTGATTTCAAAAGTAGGTGATTTAGGTAGGTCTCTATGTCAAGATATAAATGGACCCCATTCAGCTTTGAATTTTTCAGGAGATACGAGGTATGCTCCACCTGAAGTTTTTCATAAATTTGTCCTTCCCGAATGGAAAGAAAAGGTATTTGCTATTGATTGTTTTTTACTAGGCAGCATGGCTGTTTATTATTTCACTTTGCAAAATATGACTGCCCTTTTATCCCAAAATATCAATCCAAACATTAACATTCTTACACTCTCATTTGAAAATGCTTTACCATATTGGATTGAAGCGTTTGACAATTCCATAATGACAGTCGAGGAACATTTATCAGATTATGATGAAAAAGATAAACTAATCGAAACAATCAAAATGCTTTGTTACCCAGACCCAAGAAAAAGAGGGCACAAAAAAAATATAGCCCAAAACAATGGAAGTAATTTTAGTCTTGAAAGATTCGTTGAGGTTTTCAATTTGCTATCTAAAAAGGCTGAATATAAATTAAAAAAGCAGCATGGCTAATATATTTGAGGAAAAGGATAGACATGTTCTTCCAAACTGGCGCAGTTTTCATAATACAGCTAAGTTAGGAGAACTTAATGGTAGTAAAACCATACGGTTAGATTCTTCATTTAAACCAGACATTTCTGACTTATTAGAGGATTGGAAAGAAAATAAGAATATTGGTGTTGCAGGGGATATACTTGGGGTAGCCATATTATGTAATCAACAAAATAACAATGTTGTTAAAGACGTTTCAAAATTTGTACTTAATCAAAAAACTGGTATTACACCTGCTTTAATCAAAGCAGCATCTTCTATAGATCAGGAACAAAAAGAAGAAATAGACTTTTCTTTTGAAATAAATAATATTGAAACCTTTGCATTTCGCGAAAATTTGGAGATCTTATTTCAAAGAATTAAATGGTATAAACAACGCCTTATTCAAAATCCAAATAATCCAATAGCTTGGGTTGAACTTTCTCGTCTTTATTCAATTAATGGACAAGAAATTCAAGCAGAGAAAGCAATGAGAAATGCCTTGTTTTTAGCTCCTGAAAACAGATTTGTTTTGAGAAATATGGCGAGATTTTTTGTTCATATCGGAGATATCGACTTTGCACATGATAATATTAGGAAATCAATCATTACACAACATGATCCTTGGGTTATGGCTACTGAAATAGCACTTGCTGATTTAAGAGGCAGAGGGTCAAAATTTGCTAAAAAAGGTATACAAATAGTTGAATCTAACTCCTTTCACCCATTTAATATTACTGAGTTATCAAGTTCATTAGGAACTTTAGAACTCGGTAGTTCAAGCTTAAAAAAGAGTAAAAGGTTTTTTCAAAAATCTTTAATTAATCCTAATGACAATTCATTGGCGCAAGCTGAATGGGCTTCACAAGAAGAAAGTGGATTAATGAGCCTTGACCAATCTAAATTTAATGTTATAAATTCGTTTGAAGCCCGTGCAAGAGACGCTAAAGAAAACAAAAACTGGAATGAAGCCATAAACTTTTCCAAAGATTGGTTTCTTGATTTACCCTTTTCTAAAGGTAGCATCTTGTTTGGAAGTGAAATAGCTACTAGTAAATTAAAGGACCATGAAAAAGCTGTTGAAATAGCGAAACTTGGATTAATCTCACATCCTAATGACCATCAATTATTAAATAACATTGTCTATTCTTTATGTTTAGACAATAAAGTTGGAGAAGCTGAAAAGTACTTCAAAAGAATTAAAATAAATCAATTAGATGATAGTGATATTAATAAAGTCTGTATTATTGCTACAAATGGTTTATTACACTTCCGTAAAGGACAATATGAAATAGGAAGACAATATTATCTTGAATCAATGCAACTTGCTAAGGACTTTAACAATAGTTACCTCACTTCTTTGGCTTTTGTAAATTATTCAAGAGAAGAAATCTTATGCAATGAAGAAAATGTTTCGGAATTGGTGACAAAGCTTCTAGAGATTAAGAAAAATTCCACCCACGAGGATATTTCAACATTAGTGGATGAAATAATTGACTTAAAAAATAAAGAAACGAATTCTTAGCACGATATTTCTAAAGCAGAGGCTATTTACCTAAATAAATTTTCTTTAAAATGTCCACTTTCTTTATTAAAAGCCCACATTTTACCTATACAGGATAAATAGAGGGAGATTTTTCGAAAAAGTGGATATTAGAGTTTTCAGTAAATATGGCTTCTGTACTCAAGGAAAAGATTTCTGTATCATTAATTGAGCTTTAAATTGTTTGCTTTCCATACATCTTTAATGCAATTGCAATAGTTAAAAGAGGCTTCGCAGTAAATTCACATTTCTTTTGTATGTTTACTTTGAAGCAACAAATATGTGTTGATATTTTAATACAAGGAATAGTAAAGGGTGATTTTGCTTAGTTGCGAAAAAATTGATCTAGTGGCAAATAAATTAAACACAGAAAATCACAATTAACATTATATAATAAAAATGGCAAAACCGCGAATATTTTTGAGTTCGACATTTTATGACCTAAAGCAAATCCGAACAGATTTAGACTCATTTATTGATTTACTTGGATACGAAGCTATAAGAAACGAGGAAGGAGATATTCCGTATGGAAAAGATGAAGCTTTAGAAGAATATTGTTATAAAGAAATAAAGGCAGTTGATATATTTGTATCAATAATCGGAGGGCGATTTGGTTCAGAATCGAAAAGGAATAATTCATCCATATCCCAAATTGAACTAAAAACAGCTATAAAGGAAAATAAACAAGTATATGTATTCATTGAAAAAAATGTTCTTGCAGAATATGAGACTTATTTAATAAATAAGGAGAAAGATATTCATTATAGATACGTTGACGACAAAAGAATCTATCAGTTTATTGAAGAAATAAAAAACCTTAATAGTAATAATAATATCAAAGGGTTTGAAACTGCTTCTGAAGTTACGAAATACTTAAAAGATCAATTTGCAGGATTATTCCAAAGATTTCTAGAAGAACAAACTAGATTAAAAGAGGTTTCATTAATAAAGAATTTAGAAAAAACTGCTCAAACTTTAAATAAGTTAGTAAATTACTTAAGTGAAGAAAACAACGATAAAAATGATGAAATAAATCGTATATTAATGATTAATCATCCATTAGTCGAGACTTTGAGGACAAAACTTGCCATTCCTTACAATTTTTATATAGAGGGTTTTAACGATTTAAAAGAGCTTCTTTCGGCTAGAGGTTTTACATATCAAGAATCAGACCCTTGGATTAATAATTTTGAATTTAGAAAAGCAAATAATAGAAAAAATTACGAATTAGCTATTGCAAAATCATTATTCGATGATGATTTAAAGTTGAAATTTATTAAGAGAACTGATTGGGTAGAAAATTTAGCAAATTATACAGAGGTAGAAATAGTTGATGATGAGGATGATTTACCATTTTAAAAGATAGCTTTCTTATAAATGAAATAGCCTAACAATGTCCACTTCTTTATTAAAAGCCCACATTTTTCCTATATAGGGTAATTATAGGAGCTTTTTTGAAAAAAGTGGACATCTATCAAATTGCAGGAACTTCCTTCTTAGAAATATCAACAAACTTTGTTAGATCCTTTAAGTAATTTTCGGTCTGTTCCAGACTTGCATGCCTGTTGGCTATCATTATTTCAGCCAGTGTCCATCCTGCCATGAATCTCTTTACATTGGATGTGTGCTTAAAGGAGTATAAAGTATAATTGTTATTTAACAGTTTCAACTTTTCTAGATGTGCAATAAAACGCCTATAAGGTGTTCCATCTCCAACCTTTGTTTTACCGATAATGCTAACCAAAGAACCTGTTAAATAAAACTCTTTGTCATAGTTATCAATATCAAGTTTATCTAATTCCTTCCTGAAATTTGGATCGATATTAACATAAGCATCCTTCTTATTCTTTGAAATATGAGAAGGAACAAAAATAGTTCCCTTTTCTAAGTCAATATGTTTTAATTGAAGCTCCCGAAGTTCTTTCGGTCTGATACAGGTATAATAAATAGCCTTACAAAAGAAATCCGTGTAAGGGTCTGATTTAAGGCTATCCATAATTGTTTTGAAGTGATCATCTTTAAAGACCTGGTGTTTCTCTGTCTTTGGTACTGTACGGGAAGGTGTATAGAGGAAGGGATTCTCTTTGATATACTTTTCAAGAATCAGAAATTGAAAAAGTCCGTAATAAATGCCTTTTGCATTATTGTAAGTTTTCGGACTCCATTTGTAATCCTTTTCTATTCTTGAAAGGAATTTTAAAACATCGTTATCCTGAATATCGTTTACCTTCTGGTTTCCAAAATATCCTGCAATCAATTTAAGCTTCGAATCATAGGATTGTATGGTCTTCTTTCGGCTTCCTTTATCTCTGTGGTGTTGTAAGAAAGCCTCGGTTGCCTCATCAACACCAATACTGATAGCATCCTTCCTGAGCTTTTCATTGTTAAACTCATCAAAAGGAGACCAACCTCCTTCAAGCAGATCATTATACATTTTACACAGCCGTTGTGCTTCCAGTTCTTTTTCTTTCGGGTCTTTTAAACGGTTTAGGTTATCCGTAAATCGGCTGCGTTTCATTTTGTTGCTTTGCGGATCAAAACAATAAAATTCGATGTGCCAAGTCTTCTTAGCCTGTTCAGCTTTTTTGGTACTTCCTTTTGGTACATCTAAAACATCAGTACCTCGTTTAATTTCAGGATTGGTAAAGGTTCTTGCCATGAAATCAAATGTAGGGATGTTTTCTGATATTGGCAGAGTTTTGGCAGAGTTGCTATTATTTAAATCATTACAACATTGATTATCAGTTAATTTACTGGTTCGGGATGAGAATCCCAGTCTCTCCGCAGATAAAAGAGCGACTTTTTCAAGTCGCTCTTTTTCTTTTAAAGGCAATTTTGTTAATTAATCATAAATTCAAAATAGATAGGTACGTGATCAGAGATCAATCTTGCTTGACCTAAATCAGAAAATGTTTTGAAGAATGGAATAATGCCAGTTCCAACCATCTCGACTTTTGTTTGATCATAGAAGAAATTATCGAACTCAGAAGCCATGCAATCGCCATTAATACATTTCTGCCTTAAGGAAGTCTTTACGTCCTGTAATGAAGAAACATAACCTATTTTCTTTAATGGATTGAATACAGTATGAGATTGGGGCAGATTAAAATCGCCACAAAAGATCAAATTATCATTCGGATAGGTTTCAGGAAAGAACTTAAAGTACTTTATTTCAGTTTCAGGCTGTTTAGATTTTGTAATAGCATGGAAACTCACTAATGTAAAGCTTTTACCATCAACAGATAATCTGATAAAGAAGGGCTCCCTATCAATTTCCTGATTGAATTTCTTATCCAACCATGCATCACCAATCTTTTTTAACTTACTCGCCTTCCAGATATAGGCATATCTTTCTGTTGTATACGCTGAACCAGATGTCGGATCACTAATGGAGTAATCCCAGCTTGTGCCTTTTCTGTCTAAAATATCGTGCAAACGGGCAACTGCCTGAGCTCCGCCATTACCTGCCACAACTTCTTGAATAGCTATTACATCAAAATCTCTCAGCGTATTGGCAATGAATTCCATCTCCTTATCATTCTTACTGTTTCCAAAATCTTTCAAATTCCAAGAGCAAACACTTATTGATTGTCCGTAAACTGAAATGGAAACAATAAAAAGAAAGTAAATTAGGAGTAGTTTCTTTGAATAGTCTATCAATATCATTATTTACCTAAAGTACGAGAAGTTATTAAATCAAAATGAATATTTTTGCGTATTTGTATATTCTGTAACCAACGAAAAAATAACAAATGTTTATCCTTCTAAAAGTTATTATAAATAATCATGAGAAATAAAGCTGTATTAGAAGTTTGTGCCTTTCACATTGATTCATGCATCATTGCAGAACGGTGTGGCGCCCTGAGGGTTGAACTGTGCGATAATCCTATTGAGGGCGGCACAACACCAAGCTATGGAACAATTAAACAAGTAAGAGAAAAAATTTACATCAAGCTATACCCACTCCTGAGGCCACGTTCAGGAAATTATTTTTATAGCGATGAAGAATTTGATATTTTGAAAGAGGATATAGAAATATGCAAGCAATTAGAATGTGATGGCATTTCTGTTGGAGTATCAAAGATCAATGCTGAAATTGATATTGAAAGATTAAAGCGTATTGTGGAATGGGCAGGCCCGATGGGCGTTACCTGCAACCGGGTATTTGATTGCTCGCCTGATCCATTTAAAGCTTTGGAAGATATTATTGATTGCGGATGTGAACGCGTGCTTACATCCGGTCAAAAAAGTACTGCTAATGATGCTGCCGACCTCTTAAAGCAATTGGTGCAGCAGGCGGATGGTCGAATCATTATAATGCCTGGAGCAGGAGTAAACTCGTCAAACATCTTAAATCTAAAAAATACAAGTGGCGCAATGGAATTTCATTCATCTGCAAGAAAAATAGCTCCTAATCCTGTTACTTATATTAATAAGGAAGTTAGCGATTATGGCAATGTTTATATTGCTGATGAAACTGAAGTAAAGGCAATGATTGATGCGTTAAATAATTAGTCTTATTACGATTGTTATGGTAGACAAAATAGCATATCTGACGTTGTTTATTCCATTAAAGAATAAATCTATCACTCGTTTTTTCTTTGTAATTATTAATGAAGAATTCACAAAAATCATTTACTCTATCAGACCAGACAGTTATAAAATGAATATCTTTTTGTGGAACACCTACGTATCGATTAATATGCAAGTGATCAACTGTAGACTCTTCAGGGCCGTAATAAACAAATAGACTTTGTAGAATTAAGCTTGAACTATCCAATTCTTTTATTTTTAAAATGATTGAACTGTTGCGCTCCCCATTTAAAAATTCATACTTGGATATTTCTTGAAACGTCATGTTAAAAGCCAATTTTTCTTCAACCAATAATTTGGTTGAATTCTCTCTTATATTTGGATCGAGCATTGATAGCGTAGCTTTTTTCCTAGTTAAAGCTGTGATATTAACCATTTTTGTTTATGTAAATTGACTTACTGTTCAAAGAACATTATAAACACTTAAATATCTATAACTATTATTGGGTATTTTACAGTGCAGTATTAGACCTTTTAAGTGTCATTAAAAAAGATTAAAAAACCAAGAACTTATTTTTTCCATCGGTGTTAAATTTTTAACAATACTATGCCTATGCGAAAGTTCTATCATGCCAGAAACAGGGTAATTAAAGTAGTTGAACTTTATAGGCGCAAGGATAACCATATCGAAATCGTATGCTGCGGCACGATCGTAAAGGAAGATTATATTATTAAAAATAGATTATTCAGTAAAATTAAATGCAAAAAAGCTTATAATCCTATGTATGTTGTAGGCAAAATTTACACAGTACGTGCTGGGGACATTCTTTATATCAAATCATCAAGATTTTGATTGGGAGTATTAATTACTTAAAGTTTCCAAAATCAAGACTTTCACTAACAATTTTATAAAATTTATAAACTTAATATTTCTATCGGTGTTGAAAATTTAAAAGTGCTATGCCAAAATACATCAAAGCCAAGAAAGAAGAAATTGAATACGGAGATGTTCTATTTGTATTGTTAGATCCGATTACCTATCATTTCGAACCAGTTACCATATTGGCTTCCAGAGTTAATGAAGTTTATCACGTTGAATATCTGAACATAGATGCGGAGGATACTGATTTTCCTTTATCACAGCTATGGAAAGAGGATGTTATAATTATTGATTAAGAGGTGAAGAAGCTTTATTTAATCACAAATTCAAAATAGATTGGCACATGATCGGAAATCAATCTCGCTTCCCTTAAATCAGAAAATATTCTATAGAAAGGAATAATACCTGTTGAAACCAAATTTATTTTTGCTTGATCATAAAAGAAATTATCAAATTCAGAAGCCATACAATCACCATTAATACATTTTTGTCTTAAAGAAGTCTTTACACCTTCTAGTGAAGGCACATAACTCCATTTTCCTTAGTGGATTAAATACGGTATGAGATTGAGGCAGGTTAAAGTCTCCACAGAATATCAGGTTATCATTTGTATAGGATTCAGGAAAGAACTTAAAGTACTTTATTTCTGTTTCAGGCTGTTTAGATTTTGTAATAGCATGGAAATTCACTAGTGTAAAGATATTACCATCTATAGATAATCTAATAAAGAAAGGCTCCCTATTAATCTCCTGATTGAATTTCTGGTCCAACCAAGTATCACCGATCTTTTCCAACCTACTAGTCTTCCATATATAAGCATATCTTTCTGTTGTATAAGCTGAGCCAGATGTCGGATCACTAATGGAATAATCCCAGTTTAAACCTTTCCTGTTTAAAATATCATGTAAACGTGCAACTGCCTGAGCTCCGCCATTACCTGCAACAACTTCTTGAATAATTACATCAAAAT
>Ga0160445_100795_pt1 | contig 11839 bp, 8 predicted proteins | sample HID1972M_E1MG_FD_108215 | JGI IMG/M metagenome (GOLD analysis project Ga0160445, IMG submission 108215) | Enriched pill bug-associated microbial communities from UW Madison campus, WI, USA - HID1972M_E1 MG | ecosystem: Host-associated > Arthropoda: Insects > Digestive system > Unclassified ... | reverse complement strand
GCCGAGGAACGCGCTTGCGCGGGGCTTCAGCTTGACGTAGAGCAAGCCGTGAGCGACAGATTGGTATGGCTTGCGCGCGTCCCTGTACTGGAGGATAATCGCCGGACAAGGCTGCTGTACAAATGTTTCAGCGTTATGAAGGCGAATACACTGGCGGCGGAAGCCGGCTTCGGGCAAATGTGGTCCACTCCCGACAGAGTGCCTCACAAGGATATGTGGCTCTGGGACACCGCGTTTCATTCCTTCGGGATGAACAAGCTGGATCCGGATGCGGCATGGCAATGTCTGAAGACGATGCTGGAAGCTATACGGCCGGACGGCATGATGCCTCATCAGATCAACCCGTTTGGCAAATACAGCCGCATAACCCAACCCCCGATTCTGGCTTGGGGGGTATGGGCTAATTATTGCGCGGAGCCTGACGCTGACAAGCTGCGCTACGCGCTGCCTTACTTGCAGCGTTATCTGGCATGGAATTTGGAGCATCGCGATCGGAACTGCAACGGGCTGTTCGAATGGGAAATCCATGGGGATCCGCTTTGCCGCTCGGGCGAATCGGGCATGGATAACTCGGCCCGGTTCGATGAAGCCGCGGATCTCGACGCGGTCGACTTTTCTACGTTTATGGCTTGCGATATGAAATATGTCGCTTGGATTGCCGCGGAATTGGGGCAGGAGGATGTTGCGCGGACATGGCGCGAACGGGCGAAACAAACGGCGGATCGTATTATTGTAGGCTTTTGGAACGAAGAAGACGGATTTTATTATGATAAACACGGGGACGGACGACTGAGCACAGTGAAGGCGGTCAGCGGATTCCTGCCGTTGCTGCTCGAAGAGCTTCCCGAACGCCATGCGGAACGATTGATCGGGATGTTAAATGATCCGAAGCACTTTGCCGCCGAATATCCGATTCCGAGCCTGGCGCTTTCGGAGCCGGCATGGGGAACCGATATGTGGCGGGGGCCGGCCTGGATCAATATGAACTACATGATTGTCCAGGGTCTGAAGCTCCACGGGCGATCGCAGGAGGCTGACAAGCTGGCGGAGCGAACGATCGATCTGGTTCAACGCTATGTCGAACGCTACGGGGTTACTTTTGAATATTACGATTCCAGCGATCGCCTGCCTCCGGTAGACTGCGATCGCAAGGGCCCGCCGGCAGATCGTTATAATATCCGTCACAAGATGGACAGCATCCGCGACTATCATTGGACGGCCGCGCTGACCGCTTGTTTGCTGCTGGAGAAGGATACTGATGTCAACATGGAGGGCGGCATAGCTGTCAACAGGCATGATGAGCAGCCGAGCACAGCGGGATGGATTGCACCGTCCGGGAGAGGGGGATGAGGGATGGCAACTCTTCATCATTATGAAATCGTTGTGATTGGTGCGGGCGTCGGCGGAATTTGCGCCGCGCTGGCGGCCGGCAGACTACGCAGGCGCGTGCTGCTGATCGACTGCGGCAAAGAAGCAGGGGGGACAGGCGTGCATACGTCTGTTTCTCTTGTCTGCAAATTCAGGGGAACCGACGGTACCGTGATCAATAACGGCATTCATCGCGAATTGTTCCCGCAGGCATATGCGGTTGGAAGAGGGCTGTTCGGGGAAGAGGACGATGTGCCGACGTACGATGAACAGGAGCTGAAGGCCGCTTATCAGAATCTGTTGAAGCGGGAGCCTTATGTAACCGTCTGGACGGACAGCGAAGCGACAGAGGTATTTACGGAGCAGCGCGTCAACGCTTCCGGCGAGAAGGCGCGGCGAATCCTGGGTGTGGAGGTCGTCAAAGGCAAGCAGCAGCGGATTCGAGTGACGGGAGATCAGTTCCTGGATGCTACTGCCGACGGCAATCTCAGCGCAATGGCGGGAGCGGACTTTCAACTTGGCCGCGAGCAGGACGGCAAGATGCAGACGGCTACAGTGACATTCAAGATGAGCGGATTCCGGACTTCGCTGCTGCAGAATCCGAATGTGCGCACATGGAGAGGCATTCATGCATTGCGCCGGGAACTGACCGGTTATTACGAGCAGATGAAAGCGCTCGGCCAGACGAATAACCCGAGGCCAAGCGTGCTTTGTTTCCCGTATCCGGATGGACAGAGTCTCCTGTTTAATTCAACCGCGGTTACCGATGTCGATCCGACGAATCAAGAATCGGTAGACAGGGGAATGGCGGAAGGAGTCAGACAGGCGACGGAGCTGATCGAGGCGGTGAAACGCCATCCCGCATTTGCCGATGCGACGGTCGACTTTATTGCGCCGAGGCTTGGCATAAGGGAGGGAAGGCGCGTAGTCGGCGAATATATGCTGACGGCTGACGATTGTTTGACAGCCCGGACCTTCGACGATATGGTAGCTGCGTGCGCATACAGTCTGGACATTCATGATCCGCTCGGCGGAGCATCCAAGCTGACGCCGATTCAGGAACCGGGGTATTATCATATCCCTTATCGCTCGCTTATCGCGAAGGGCTGGGATAATCTGCTGCTTAGCTCGCGTTGTATCAGCGGCAGCCATAAGGCGCACAGCTCGTATCGCATCATGTCCGGCGTAAGCGCGATCGGAGAAGCGGCGGGAACGGCGGCCGCGCTGGCCTTGTGGCTGAAAAAGGAAGACGTGCGGGAGGTTTCTGCCGCACGGATCCGTTATGTGCTGCAGACAGCCGGTCAATTCGTGGAGGGCAATGTAGAGAAAGTAACGTTGGGGTAACGAAACGGCGCCGGCCTATGCGGCACGGCTACGCTTGACGTATAGGAAAGTAAATAAATTCTGGTTTGACGAAAGGGAGATCACGCGATTGCGCCTCCTCGAGAGACTTCGATTAAGTGCTTACCTCGGCAGCAAGTGCGAGGAGAAGTCAATCGCATACCGCATCGGAGAATAGAGGGAAAAGCTCCATATAATCTGGATAAATGGGGCTATCGGCTCGGCTTAGAGGGAAAAGTGCCCTTTAATCGGGGTGATTCTTCCCGAATACCGCACTTCGGCCTGGATTAGAGGTAGGATTTCCCTCTAAAGCGCAAGGAAGGTCGGAGACGGGGCCATTAGAGGGCGTTTTTCCTCTTATTCGAGAGAGGGAAGATCCAACAGTCATGAGCGAAGCAGATGGCCTTTTTCGCACTAGCACAAAAAGGACCGTCAGGGCGGTTTGTCCCGACGGTTTTCTTTATTGAATTTTTTGAATCGCGCAGATGAAAGCTTGAGATGGATGGAGTCCGCTTGTCCATCATGAGCTTCCATCTGCCTTTTTCTTGCTTGCAAAGATAGCCGCAAAGTCATGCTCGACACGTTCATTAAAAGAAACTGATCCAAAATATTTTTTGCACATATTAAACTAAAGATAATGACTGATTGGTTTTAAATACAAGGTGTTATTGATTTTTATTTAATTAATTTCACACATTGACAAGAAATCATCCTCCTAAAAACCAGGCGTTTTAACCGATAATAACTTATGAATATGGACTGCGTCCTGAAACCGATAGGCTGAGTTCACAATGATTTTCGTACACGGTGTGCCTTCCTTGGCGGAGCATATAATGGTAAACTTTGAAGATGAGCAAAAACGGAATTCGTAAGGGAGCTATCCTCGCATGGCCAAAATAAAAACGAAATTCGTATGCACCGAATGCGGCAACGAGTCGGCAAAGTGGCTGGGCAAATGCCCGGGCTGCCAAGCTTGGAACACGATGGTGGAAGAAAAGGAAACCGTCGTGAAGACGAAAGGCATCGGTTTATCGGGAATCCATACGAAAGAAAAACCACAATCGATCATACACATAGAAAGTGGGCAAGAGCCGCGCATCGAAACCCGGATGGTGGAATTAAACCGTGTGCTGGGAGGCGGCGTCGTGCCGGGCTCGCTCATATTGGTTGGCGGAGATCCGGGTATCGGCAAGTCTACGCTCTTGCTGCAGACGTCGCATGCTTTGGCCGTCAAGGGACTGAAGGTGCTGTACATATCCGGGGAGGAATCCGTAAGGCAGACGAAGCTGAGGGCGGATCGGCTCGGAGCGCTGACGGAAACATTATATGTGCTGTGCGAGACGAATATGGAGCATATTAATGATGCGATCGAATCCATAGATCCGGATTTCCTGGTTATCGACTCCATCCAGACGGTCTACGAACCGCGAGTCGAGTCGGCCCCGGGCAGCGTGTCGCAGGTGAGGGAGTGCACGGCGCACTTCATGCGTACGGCGAAGATTAAAGGCATCGCAACCGTATTGGTCGGCCACGTCACAAAGGAAGGCGCCATCGCCGGTCCTCGTCTGCTGGAGCACATGGTGGACTGCGTGCTGTACTTCGAGGGCGAGCGGCATCATACATACCGGCTGTTGCGCGCGGTAAAGAACAGGTTCGGCTCCACGAACGAGATCGGAATCTTCGAGATGAACGAGGACGGCCTGCGCGAAGTATCCAATCCGTCGGAGCTGTTTCTGTCGGAGCGGCCGCTCGGCGTATCGGGCTCGACGGTCGTGGCCAGCATGGAAGGCACGAGGCCTGTCCTGGTCGAGCTGCAGGCGCTTGTTGCGACGACGAATTTTCCGTCGCCGAGGCGGATGTCGACAGGCATCGACCATCATCGGATGGCCCTTATCATCGCGGTGCTGGAAAAGCGCAACGGGATGTTTCTTCAGACGCAGGATGCCTATCTAAACGTTGCCGGCGGCGTAAAGCTCGACGAGCCTGCCGTCGATCTGGCCGCGGCAGTCAGCCTGGCGTCCAGCTTCCGGGATGCGCCTACGAAGCCGTATGATGTTATTTTTGGAGAAGTGGGGCTGACGGGCGAGGTCCGGGCGGTCTCCAGAGCGGAGCAACGGGTAAAAGAAGCCGAGAAGCTCGGCTTTAAGCGGGTCATTATGCCGGAGAAAAGTCTCAAGGGCTGGAAAGCGCCGGACGGAATCGAGATCATCGGCGTAAATACAGTAGCAGAAGCGTTAAAGGCAGCGCTGGGATAGGGGGCAAGAGATAAAATGAAAGAACCGACGCATCAGGAAGTTATGAACCAATTGCTGCAGTTAGTGTCGCCAGGGACCCCGTTCCGCGAAGGGCTGGAGAACGTGCTGCGTGCGAAGACGGGAGCTCTTATCGTCGTGGGCTACAGCCCCGAGGTGATGGAGGTCGTGGACGGAGGTTTCTCCATTAATTGCGATTTCTCGCCGAACTATCTATACGAGCTCGCGAAGATGGACGGAGCCATTATTATGAGCGAGGATATGCGCCGCATTCTGTACGCGAATACGCAGTTGATCCCGAACAGCTCCATCCCGTCGATTGAGACGGGCATACGTCACCGGACGGCGGAGCGCGTAGCCAAGCAAACAGGCAGGCTGGTCGTGTCGATCTCGCAGAGGCGCAATATCATTACCTTGTATCAGGGCAATCTAAGGTACTCGCTTAAGGACATCGGCGTCATTCTGACAAAGGCGAATCAAGCGATCCAAACGCTGGAGAAATACAAGGCGGTCCTGTCGCAATCGCTTACGAATTTGTCGGCTCTGGAGTTCGAAGAGCTTGTGACGCTGCAAGAAGTGGCGCATGTCATTCAGCGCGTGGAGATGGTGCTGCGCGTCAAACTGGAGATCAACCGTTACATAACGGAGCTCGGCACGGAAGGGCGTCTCGTCAGCATGCAGATGGATGAGCTAGTCGGAGGCGTCGAACAAGATGCATGGAACCTCCTCAAGGATTATGCGAAGGACAACTCGGATGAGAAGATTCGCGAAATTCGCCTCGCTTTGAGGAAGCTCAGCTCAGACGAGCTTCTGGACGAGTCTCCGATCGTACGGCTGATCGGCTATCCTCATACCAACAACATGGCGGACGAATCCGTGCTGCCGAGAGGTTTTAGACTGCTAAACAAAATTCCGCGTCTGCCGCAGATCATCATGAATAATTTGGTAGAACGGTTCGGCCGTCTGCCGCATATTCTCATGGCGACGATCGAGGAGCTCGACGAAGTCGACGGCATTGGCGAGGTACGCGCACGCGCGATCAAGGACGGACTCAAGCGGATACAAGAGCAGATGTTCATTGACAGGCAAATTTAATCTCGAGTACAATGGATAGAATGTGTTCCAATCATTGACGTGCGAACAGGCTTAGTCGTGGGGCATAGTAGAGAAGAGGTGGAATAGATGATCTTAAAGTCGATACCGAGCCTTCTCACGGTTGGTAATTTGTTTCTTGGTGTAATAGCCATCCTTATGGTTTTCAACGAAAAGCCGCAAATGGCGGCCATGATGGTGCTGATCGCCATGCTGCTTGACGGCGTGGACGGCCGGGTAGCACGTGCTCTCAACGCGCAGAGCGAGTTCGGCAAGGAGCTCGATTCCTTATCCGATGTCATCTCCTTCGGAGTGGCGCCTGCCTTTATTATGTATGTCGTTGCATTTCAAGATCTCAGTCCGGCGCTTGCTTGGACCGTGACTGCCATCTTCCCCATATGCGGGGCGCTCCGCCTCGCAAGATTCAATGTCATTACAAGCTCGGCGGGTTACTTTATCGGCCTCCCGATACCGGCTGCCGGCGGCGTGCTCGCCACATTGGCGCTGTTTAAGGACGATATTCCGGTAGGCGTCCTGCTGGGAAGCACCGTCTTGTTGTCCTGCCTGATGGTCAGCACCATTCGGTATCCGAACTTCAAGAAGGTCGGCATTCCGCGGAGCGCGGTTTGGCTCGTGCCGATCGTCGTTGTCGTGTCCGTGGCGCTCGGCTTGTTGTTCGAGAGCCAGCTGTCCAAGATTTTGTTCGTTCCTCTCTTGCTGTACGCGCTCTACGGCCTAAAAAAAAACGTTGATCGCAGACTACCGAAGCTGCGCAAGCGCCGCAAGCTAAAAGAAGAGGAAGAAGCGGCGAAATCCGAGAAGCCGGCGTAGCCTGCTGCAAAAACAAACCGTGCATATTCGTATGCACGGTTTTTTGATGTACAGAAAATGATGCAACAATTTAGAATGTGGATACCGAACGGAGCGGGACTGTCGTTGAACTGTGCATAGGTGAAACTTCGGGCAACTGTCCGGTAAGAAATGAACCGGTTGCTTCTACGCTAACGGAAGTGAAAGGCGTTATTTCAGCAAAAAGCACCGCTTCGCGATTCCAATGGAACTGACAGCCCTTATGATGGGCCAAAGTCCTCGGTTTGCCTAGATTTCCCGCGAATAAAGTCGCAGGGTTCCGTTAGATTTTAATATTATACCAATTAATTAAAATAAGAGCTCTCATTTCCGTTGCAGGTTGGCGATGATCAATTGTAGCTCCGATTAGCGTCCATAGGCGTTAGTAACGCTTATGGCTCCAAAAAGTAGGCGAACGAGCAGCTGTAGGCGTTAAAAACGCCGATGGACCGGAAAGTAGCTCTGATTAGCGTGCATAGTCGTTAGTAACGCTTATGGCTCCAGAAAAGTAAGCGGACGAGCAACTGTAGGCGGGGCGACAGCCCGTTTCACCTTGTGAGATCTTAATATCGTACGTCTAACGCAACACTGAAATTTCTACCTAAAGTCTCTGCTTTTTCGGTTATTCGAAAAACAGCAAGCGGTTACAATTAGGAAGCAGACAAGTTGAGAACAGGGTAAAGCGCCATCTGCAAACATTATTTGGGAGGGGATAGTCTTGAGGAAAGCAATGAAGGTTATCGGTCTGCTTGCCATATCGCTGACAATGACGCTGGCAGGCTGCTCGCAAGGCAGTAATGAAAATCCAGGGTCGTCGCCTTCGACGAACAACGGTTCGAACCAAACGGACAAGGCGCCTAAGGACGTAACGCTTAGAATGTCTTATTGGGCGGGCTCGCAGCTAACCGTAGACAAAAACAATGCTGTAATCGAACTGTTCGAGAAAGCGTATCCTCACATCAAGATCGAAGCCGAATATTACGCCGGAGACGCCTACAACGACAAAATCAATGTACAGGCTGCATCCAACAGCTTGCCGGACATTATCCGGGTGGACTACGCGCAAATTAAAAACTATGTCAATAAAGGGCTGCTGACGCCGCTTGACGATTACATCTCCGATCAAACCATCAATATGGAGGGCGTTGCCGAAGTTAATATGAAGGGCGGCATGATCGACGGCGTCACGTACGGCATTAATATCGGCAACAACGCGCTAGTTATGTTCTACGATCCCGACAAGCTCGCGGAAGCCGGCGTAAATCCACCCGGACCGGATTATACATGGGAGCAATACGAAGCCGATCTGCGTGCCGTAAAGGATAAGCTTGGTTTGTACGGAGATACCCATCTGGCCCGAGAACACTTTGAAGTCTGGTTGAGGCAGCATGGGCAGAAGCTGTACGCAGCCGACCAGAAGACGTTAGGTTATGAGGACGATCAATTGTTTGTTGAGTTTATGGAACAGCAGCTTAGATGGCAGAAGGAAGAAATGATCAGCCCTATCAGCGTTGAGCTGGAAATTCGAGGTTTGGAAGACGGACCGTTTCCGAAAGGCGAATCCGCCTTTGGCGGCTATTCCTACTGGAGCAATCACGCCGACATTATGGAGACTCAACTCGGCAAAGAGCTAGGGATGGCGATGTATCCGGGCTCCGGCGACGGCAAAGGCATGTATATGAAACCGTCCTTCTTCCACGGGGTTTGGTCGGGTTCCAAACATCCGAAGGAAGCGGCCATGTTCATCGAATTTTTTACCAATAACATCAACGCGGCCAAATCTCTAAACGCTTACTTCGGCATGCCGTATCATCCGAATCTGGTGCAGGAGATGCAAGCAACGTTCTCGGAGACTCAGAAGCGGGTGTCCGCATATCTCCAAGTGGTCGAGCAGCATTCCTCGGAGATAGATCCGCCTGCGCCGGTTGCCGGCTCGGAGGTCGGGAAAATCTTTACCAACGTAGCTTCGGAAATTTTCTACGAGCGAATTACGCCCGCAGAAGGCGCGGCCAAATTCAGAACGGAAGCGAATGCGGCTTTGGCGAAAGCAAAGTAACGATTCCACAGCCAGGAGGTGACAAGAGCATGCGCGGAGTTGGCAACAAATCCATATGGTCTTCCGACAATACGGCAGGATATCTCTTCATATTCCCCTGGCTGTTCGGATTTCTTGTCTTTTCAATCATTCCCATCGGAGCGTCTTTGTTTCTCGCCTTTACGCGCTACGATATTTTATCCCCGCCCGAATGGGTAGGAATGGACAACTTCAAAGCAATGTTTACGGAAGACAGCCGGTACTGGCTGTCGGTGAAGGCGACGCTTCTCTTCGTATTCATTGCCATCCCCTTGCGTCTCGTCTTTGCGCTGATCGTGGCGATGGTTCTGAACCAGAAACTCCGATTTCTCGGGTTTTTCCGTTCCGCTTATTATTTGCCTACGCTTATTGGAGGCAGCGTGGCGGTCGCGGTGATGTGGCGCCATCTGTTCGGACTTAACGGAGCGCTGAACTCATTTCTCGAGAGCGCCTTCGGCATCACTGACAAAATATCGTGGATCACTCATCCGTCCACGGCGCTGCCTTCGTTGATCCTGTTGTCGGTATGGCAATTCGGCTCCGCCATGCTGATCTTCCTCGCGGGATTGAAGCAAGTGCCCAAGGAGCTCTACGAGGCTTCCGAAGTAGACGGGGCCGGTTCCTTCCAACGCTTTAAGTCGATAACGTTGCCGCTGCTGACGCCTGTGCTGCTGTTCAACTTGATCATGGGCATCATCAACGGATTTAAAGTGTTTACCGAAGGAATGATCGTAACCGGAGGGGGACCTTTCGACAAAACGTTGTTCTACGTGCTGTATTTGTACGAAAAGTCGTTCCGGTATTACGAGATGGGTTATGGCTCGGCGATGGCCTGGATTTTGCTGATGGTTATCGCGGCTTTCACGGCGATCGTGTTTACGACGTCCAGGCATTGGGTGCATTACGAGTCGAAGGGGGACTAACGCATGGGAACGTCTGTGAGGACAATACGCCTGTTCCGAAGAGGGATTTTTCATCTGGCGGTTACGGTCTTTGCGCTCGTCATGCTGTATCCCATGTTATGGATGCTGTCGAGTTCGCTCAAGGATACGACCGAGATTTTCGTCAATTCGCATCAGTTAATTCCAAGCGAGTGGAGCTTCGATAACTATGTGACGGGGTTTAAAGGGTTTGCCGGCATTTCGTTTTCTGTATTTTTCAAAAACTCGTTTATCATAACGATTTTATCGGTTCTGGGGACGGTGATATCCTCCGCGCTGGTGGCCTACGGTTTTGCCAGAATCCGCTTCAAGTTCGCGCCGTTTTGGTTCGCATGCATGATGTTGACGATGATGCTTCCCGCTGAAGTGCTTATGATTCCCCAATATATTCTGTTTCACAAAATAGGCTGGATCAATACCTTTCTTCCACTCATCGTGCCGTCGTTTTTCGGAGGAGCTTTCTTCATATTTCTGATTATTCAGTTTATGAGAGGGATTCCGAAGGAGCTGGACGAGGCGGCGGTCATTGACGGATGCGGCAAATATCGTACATTCGCCATGGTCATCCTGCCGCTGCTGACGCCGCCGCTTATTACGACCGCGATATTCAAGTTTTATTGGACCTGGGACGATTTCTTTAGTCCGTTGCTCTACTTGAATTCACCTAAGCTGGCAACCGTATCGCTGGCGATCAAAAATTTTTCCGATCCGACGATGAAGACGGATTGGGGAGCGATGTTTGCGATGTCCGTGTTATCGATTATACCGATCGTCGTCGTCTTTTTTCTCTTCCAACGCTACATCGTTGACGGAATCAGCACGACGGGACTCAAAGGGTAAAAAGAGGAGAGGAGCAGAAGAAATGGACAAAATAACAAGAATGCTGCGTACGCTTAATCAGGAGGCGGTTGATTATCCGCCGGTAGGGTTCTGGTTTCATTTCAACGGAGAGGAAGGAATGGGGCAAGCTTGCGTCGACGCCCATCTGAACTACTACAGGGAGACCGACATCGATTTCATTAAGATCATGTGCGACGGATATTTCCAATTCCCGCTAGCCGTCGAAATCAAGGAAGCGGCCGATTGGAGAAAGATAAAGCCGCTGAGCGCGGATCATCCTTATATCACGGAGCAAGTGGAGCGGGCGCGGCTTATTACGGAAGGCGTGAACGGGGAATGCTGCACCTTCTACAGCCTGTTCGCCCCCTTCTCCTGCATCCGGTTCGCGACGTCCGACGAGTTGGTCATGAAACATCTCAAGGAAGATCCGGAAGCCGTTCTGTACGCGCTTACCGTAATAGCCGAGGATCAAGCGGCGCTGGCGGAACGGCTCATTGCGGAGGCAGGCTGCACAGGCATCTATTATTGCTTGCAAGGCGGCGAGATGGATCGGTTCTCGGAAGGGGAGTATCGCAACCTGATTATGCCGAGCGACAGATACGTGCTCGATCGCGCGAACGGCTTCAGTCCGAACAACCTCCTTCATATGTGCGGCTGGGCGGGCGTGCGCAACAGATTGGATAATTGGAGGGAATACCCTGCCAAAGCGGTCAACTGGGCGATCTACGTCGAAGGGCTCGGCATTCGCGAGGGAAGGGAGTACTTGGGCGATCATGCCGTTCTAGGCGGCTTCGACAATACGAAGTCAGGCGTTCTGCACAGCGGCACTCGCTCGGAGGTTGAGCAATTTGCCAAACAATTAGTAGCCGATGCGGGAACGCAAGGGCTTATTGTCGGCGCGGACTGTTCGTTATCGCATGACATAGACAGGGAGCGAATCAAATGGGTAGTCGAAACCATCCGTTCGGCCTAGATTCTGATCCGATGCCCTATACGCTGGTCGCGCATGACGAGCATGATGAACGGCATCAGGGAGCCGTCGTGTACCCGATCTACCAGAATACGCTGTTCACTTATGCGAG
>Ga0160445_100794_pt1 | contig 11841 bp, 11 predicted proteins | sample HID1972M_E1MG_FD_108215 | JGI IMG/M metagenome (GOLD analysis project Ga0160445, IMG submission 108215) | Enriched pill bug-associated microbial communities from UW Madison campus, WI, USA - HID1972M_E1 MG | ecosystem: Host-associated > Arthropoda: Insects > Digestive system > Unclassified ... | reverse complement strand
TACGTCTGCCAGCTTTTCCTTAGCGTCCTTGATCTTGTTCTCGAAGCCGGCGATAAAGTCCGATGCCACTGTTTCTTGACCAAGCATTTCGCCGAATTTGGCGACAAGAGCCGGCCAGTTGGTCCATACGTCCGTCTGCGCTTCGTCAATGACGACGGTCGTCGCGATTTTCTCCAACTGCTCCGTTACTTCGGCGTTGACCGCGTTGCCCGCGATGATGAGATCCGGACCGTACTCAAGCAGGCTCTCCATGTTTACCGTCGTGTTCTCGCCGACGACCGCCAGTTCGTCGATCTTGTCGACATAAGGCTTGTAGTTCTCGGAGTCCAGCGAGGAATTTTCCTTTGTAAACGGCAGCGCAAGCCCTACCGTCTTCAGGTCGAATACCAAGATGGATTCGATATATCCCCAGTGAACGACGGCCACGCGCTCCGGCTGCTTCTCGATTACGATGCTGCCGTTTGCCGCTTCGATCGTGCGCGGGAATGCCGCGGTCGGTTCTTGCGTTGCTTCCGCGTTCGGCGAAGCCGTAGGCGATGCGCTTGGCGCGCCTCCGTTATTGGATCCCGCGTTGCCGGAGCAAGCGCTTAGGAACAGAACCAGGCTCAGCAATCCAACGATTGCGACATAACTTGTTTTGCTCGACTTTCTATTCATGACTAGCATCCTCTCTTCGGTCAACCACGCCGATAACGATTCTCATTAACAAATAAAACAGTACCATCCCTCGCGCGGAATGAGAATAGAGAGATTCCCGCGGGAGGGATGGACGATTTCCATGCGAGGTTGCGCGTCAGCGTTCCAGCTCCCTGCCGATCAGTCCGATTTGACTGGGAGCGATGCCTTTATATTTTTTGAACAGGCGGCTGAAATAATACGGATCCGCATAACCGACGCTGCGGGCGACGGCGGACACCGAAAATTGCTTCGTCTGCAGCCACTCCTGCGCCTTGTTCATCCGATAGTGGATCAAGTAGTCGATAGGCCCCATTCCGGTATACTTCGTAAATAGATGCGAGAAGTACTTGGCCTTCAGCTTGTATCGCTCGGCAAGCGTCGCAAGCGTAATTGGTTCCGTAAAATGCGTCTGGATATACTGAATCGCATCTTCGATGACAGGATAACTTTCCTTATTCTGCCCATGCCGCTCCGATTGCAATACATTGGCGATAATCTGGTAGAAGATCGACTTCTTCTCCAGCAGGTTCATGAAATCCGGGGACGAGTCGGCCTCCAGCAAACTGTCGACGAGCCTCAGCAGCTCAGGCGCAAGCGCCGCCTCCAGCAACGCAATGTCCCGGGGCTCCCTTATTTCCCCTTCATCATCCGCACTTTCCTCCGAGCGGTCGAGGAGAGCCTTATCCGAATCAATCTGCATAGGCAAATAATGGACAAGACAATAACGAAATCCCTGTTCCCCCGCAATAATTTCCAACCGCCTGCCCGCTCCGCCGATCAATACCTTCCCCGGTGCCAGCAGATAGCTCTCATCGTCGAACTGAAACTCCGCTTCCCCATCGAGCGCGATAAGGACGCCGCATCGGGCCGTCGGCTTGTCCACATGTCCGCCGTAGACCCGATTGGCTTCCAGTTGCGTGCGGTATACGCCGTACAGCGCAAGCGGCGTATTGGCGAAATATTGAGCCAGCTCCTCGTAGGCATATCCCATTGTCGACAACCTCCTAGCCTCTCGTTCTTGTCATCAAATACAAGAAATAAGGCGCTCCGATGACGGCCGTGACGATGCCCGTAGGAATCTCGGAAGGCCGGATAGCCCAGCGCCCGATCGTATCTGCCGTAAGGACCAGCAACGCGCCGACTAGTGCCGATGCCGGCAGCAGTCCTTGATGCTTCGGTCCGACGAGCCGCTTCGCGAGATGCGGGCCGATCAAGCCGACAAAGCCGATACCGCCGCTGACCGCGACGCAGGATGCTGCCAGCGCTACGCCCGCCGCAAGGAGCTTAAGCTGCTCGCGCGAGACATGGGCGCCGAGGCCGCGCGCCGTCGCGTCGCTTAAGTTCAGCACGTTCATTGTCTGAGCTTTGGTCATGACGTACGGAATCAGGAACAACAGCCATGGCAACAGTGCCATTACGAACTTCCAGTTGGTGCCCCATATGGAGCCTGCCAGCCATGTAGCGACCATCTGATATTTCTCGGGATTGAGGCGCAGCGTCAATACAATCATGGCCGCGCTGATCCCGGCGGCCACTGCGACGCCCGTCAGAATGAGACGGGTCGGCATAATGCCTTCATGTTTTTTGTACGCGAGCACATAGATCAGAAACGCCGTCAGCGCCGCTCCCCCGAAAGCCAGCATAGGCAGGAAAAAGACGGGAACGTTGGCCGTTGTCGGGAAGTAAGACACATACAGCATGACGACGAGACCCGCGCCGGCGTTTATGCCCAGCAGGCCTGGATCGGCAAGCGCGTTGCGCGTGATGCCTTGCATAATACAGCCGGATAATGCGAGTCCCGCGCCGATCAGCATCGAGATAACGATACGGGGCAGCCTGAATTGGAAAAGAACAAGCTCTTGCCGATCCGTTCCTTGCCCGAACAAGGTCATAAATAAATCCTTTGGCGTCAATTTGATGACGCCGGTGTTCATGCTTATGATGAATGTGGTGAAGATAAGTACGGCAAGTATGCTCATTACCAGGATGGAGCGGCTGCGGCGTTTCTTCTCGATGGATTCTGCGGTGATGGCCTGCATCTACAGCTCCCTCCTTTCCTTGCGCGCCAAATACAGGAAAAACGGCACGCCGATAAGCGCGATGAGCGCTCCGATAGGCGTCTCTTCGGGCGGATTAACCATACGGGCGGCAATGTCGGCAAAGATAACGAGCAGCGCGCCCAGAATGGCGGAACACGGAATGATCCAGCGATAGTCGACGCCGACAAGCTTCCGCGTCAGATGCGGAATAATGAGGCCGACGAAGCCGACCGCACCGACGACGGCTACCGCGGAGCCCGCCAGAATAAGCACCACGATGGCACAAAGAGCTTTAACCAAACCCGTTCTCTGGCCGAGACCGCGCGCAATGTCCTCGCCCAGGCTGAGCATAGTCACCGAACGGGATAACACGATGCCCATCACGAGCGCCACGACAACCCACGGAAACATAACCTGCAATTGATCCCAGCGTGTTCCCGCGACGCCTCCCGCATACCAGAAAGCGATGTCTTGCCCGATCTTGAAATAAAGCGCGATGCCCTCTGCCAGCGCGCTAAGCAATGCGCTCAACGCGGCTCCGGCCAATACGAGACGGGCAGGCGAAAGGCCTCCCTTGGCAAGCGCGCCGATGCCGTATACCAAGCCCGCGCCGAGCGCCGCTCCCACAAACGAGAACAGGATAACGGACATGAACGGCAGGCCCGGGAAAAATGCGAAGCAGATAGCAAGCATAAAACCCGCGCCGGAGTTGATGCCCAGCAAGCCGGAGTCGGCGAGCGGGTTGCGGGTCATGCCCTGCATGATCGCGCCGGCCACCGCGAAACTCGCCCCCACCATTGCGCCGCCAAACACGCGCGGCAGACGGAGTTCTCTGATAATCTGGTGATCGGTCAGCTCGGGATTGAACTGAAAGATCGCTTGCCACACGACCTTGAATGAGATGTCCGCTGCCCCGAAGTTAATAGAAAGGAACAGTCCAAGCACGAGCGCGATAAGACCGCCAAACAAGACGACCGTAGCAGCAATCGGTCTGCTCTTGATGGGGGCGTGCGAAGATGGCGTAGTCGTTGCGGTACCAGAAAATGCGGGATGATAAGAATGAGATGACTGCTGCGCTTCCGATACGGAAGATGTTTGCATTGTCGCATTCATTGCTGCTGCGTCCGCCTCTGCCGGCTTGGAGCCGTTACTGGTCTTGTTTGATCTAGTCGACATGGGTTCCTATACCTTCTTATCTTTTATTGATATTGATTCTCAATAACAATCACATTGAAATTATAGAGGAAATGCCCACCGATTGCAACGATAAAAACTCTTTGCCCAGCAATTCGAGCGTGAAATCAAAAACCTGACGCATTCACACGTCAGGTTTCTTATTTGCACGATTAAGTTTGAGCAGCCGCCGAATCCTAGAAACGAAGCGACATGGATCGACTCCGACGGGTCCTATTTATGAAAAAAATGATGAACCATGTTTGCGAATTTCCCTCTTGCTAGTTTCTCAGTGGGGACTATTTTACCATCAAGAACTATGGCAGGCATCGCTGTAATGCCGTATTTGCTAACCTTTGACTGCATATCCACATTTGGATCCGTACAATTAGCATCATATACGGAAATAGAACACTTCGGGCAAGCATATTCCTTCACAAGATTGACGATATCATCTCCGTACAAGTTGCTGTCTGTAAAAATTTCAATATTTTTACCCATGATCGGCTTCATCCCTTCATGATTTGTTTTAGAACGGGGCATTCCTGCTTTGGCAGAGGAAGCAGATGTGTCGGCATGGCAGTGACTTGCTTTAATAACGATTTGAAATTTTCCAACTGAGCGATTTTTTCTTCGATCTCTTTTAACTTTAATGCGGCGAATTCGTACATATCCTTTGATGGGTAGTCGTTCTCTTGTTGGACGAAAGCCAATAGATGTTTGATTTCATTTAGAGTAAACCCCAAGTTCTGCGCTTTCTTGATAAAACTCACTTCTTCAACAGCCGCTTCCGAAAACATTCGGTATCCCGCTTTATTTCTATTGGGTTTCGATAGCAGTTCCCGTCTCTCATAATATTTGATGGTCTCTACATTTACGTTAGATGCTTTGGCCAACTGGCTTACGGTGAGGCCATCCATAGCATCCACCTCCTCATAAATAATCATAAACCCGGTACTATGGTACCGAGTCAACAGGCTGCTGTTCTCCGCCCTTATCGAAGCGGCCCTGTTTGGTCCATAGGCGTTTTTTACGCCTACAGCTGCTCGTTCGACTACTTTTTGGAGCTATAAGGTTAAAAGCGCCTATGGGCGCTATGCCGCATAATTTCCTAAAATAAAAAAGCCCTGCTCCCCGTCCTGCAAACGGGAAACAAAGCTTGAATTGTCACTGTGTCATCATCCTACCGAGGAGTTCAATCTGCCGAGCTCGTCTTCGACAAGGGAAGTTAACTCATCCTCATATCCGCCTGTTATGCGATATTTGCGAATGTAATCCTTCACAAACTTGCGCGGGTCCTTGGGCTGGAAAATTCTCGTAAGTTCCTTCAGGCTTTCCTTGACTTCATTCTGGCTATGCTTCGCCATGAAATCTCCTCCCTTATACGATGGATGGTCGTCCTAAACAGTATAATCCGAGAACGTATGCGGCTCTTACACCGCAAGAACCCCCTTCGGTGCAGGCAAACTCCATGGCCAATGAGTCACAATGTTTTCATTTTTCTTACTATTATATCAGTTTGCCCACAATTATGAAAGTGAACAAAAATTAACCCTTGGTCTGTTTTCGTTCGTCATCTGCCTCCGAGTCCGTGCTGGAGGCATCCTCCGAGGACTTGGATTCGGCGAGTTTCTCCTTTCTGTACATACGCAAATAAGCCACTACGCCGACTACGCCAACCGCAATTCCGAATGCGAGCAACGCGATCGTAACCCAATCCCGGGGCATGCCTCCACCTCCAATCTAATTCAAATATCGGCGAATCCCGACGTGGAATGTAGGGTCAAATTGCACAAAAATTATTCCATATATTAGCTAATATTATATCGAAATCAACATAGACTGGCAACTCGTGGAAACTGTCCTTATGGGAAAATTTTCTTGCGATCATATTTTCCGGTAAGCTCCGCTCCCCCAGGCAAGAAGCTTGCCGTCCCCATCCATGACCGACGCCCGCAAAGTAATCGTACGTCCTGTGCGATGAATGGTTTCCGCTTCGCAGATCAAAGTTCCTTCCCTTGCACTGGATAGGAAATGGGTGTTCATATTGGCGGTAACGGTCCGCTCATTGCTCTCGGCAAGCATGACGAGTAGCCCCATTGCATTGTCCATCATCGACATCAGCACACCGCCATGCACGATGCCCAGCATGTTCAGATGAGAGGGCTCGATGTTCAAACTGATCGTCGTCTTGGCTCCGTCCGCCGACACGACCTTGCACCCGAGCCTCCCCCAAAAAGTCTCCTCGGCCCGCTCCGCAAGCCGCTGCCATGCTTCTGCCTCCTCGGCTCGGCGCGCTGCCTCGTCTTCCCTCATTGCCTTCTAACCCTCCTTCGCCTTCTCCATCGACTCGGCTTCCTCTTCGACCAACTTGCGGCGCAGCACCTTGCCTACCATCGTTTTTGGAAGCGTTTCCCTAAATGCATACCGGTGCGGCACCTTGTAAGCGGCCAGACGGTCTCTGCACCATCGGTCAAGCTGACTGTCCGACACATGCCAGCCTTCCTTCAGCACAATGAAAGCCTTCACCGTTTCGCCGCGGTATTCGTCCTTCACTCCGATGACGGCAGCTTCCCTCACCGCCGGATGCTCGAACAGCACCTCCTCAACCTCGCGCGGGTAGACATTGAAGCCGCTCGCGATAATGACGTCTTTGATTCGATCCATAATCGTACAGTAACCCTCTTCGTCGATTGTCGCCAAGTCTCCCGTATGGAGCCAGCCTTCTCGAAGCGTTGCTGCAGTTTCCTCGGGACGGTTCCAATACCCTGCCATTACCTGAGGGCCGCGAACGACAAGCTCGCCCATTTCCCCCGTCTTCAGCCTGCGTCCGGTAGACGGATCGACAATCGCGACATCGGTATCCGGGAACGGGAGGCCGATCGTGCCGATTTTCCGCTTGCCCCAGATGGGATTCGCATGGGTGACTGGCGATGCCTCTGTCAGGCCGTAACCTTCGACCAGCCTGCCGCCCGTAAGCGATTCGAACTGCTCCTGAACCTCCAGCGGCAGAGCCGACGATCCGCTGATGCACACGTTAATGGAAGACAGATCGTTTTTGGCGGCGTTCGCATGGTTGATCAGGGCCACATACATCGTTGGAGCCCCAGGGAAAATCGTCGGTTTCTCGTCGTCGATCGTCTTTAGCACGGCGTCCAGCTCGAAGCGCGGCAGCAGCACGAGCATCCCGGCCCGCAAAACGGACATGTTCATTAGTACCGTCAAGCCGAACACATGAAATAACGGCAGCGCCGCCAGAAATTTTTCCTTGCCGTCCTCCGCCTTATAGCACCATGCCGACGTCTGGAGCGTGTTGGAGACCAAGTTGCCGTGCGTCAGCATCACTCCCTTTGGCGTCCCGGTGGTGCCTCCGGTGTATTGCAGCGCCGCAAGCTCATCCCCGCGTCCAAGCTCCGGAAGCTCCACGGAAGGCGCGTGCCCGGCGAGCAGCTTTTTGTACGCCAGCACGCCGTGCTTCCCGTACGGGATGTCGTTCTTAAATCCTTCCTTGCGCTGCTTGATGGGATACAGCAAATTTTTCGGGAAGGGCAGACCGTCTTTAATGGACGTGACAATGACATGACGAAGTGCAGGAACCGGTCCTTCCTCCGGCTTGTCGCCGCGAACGCGCGACAGCCTGCCGTAAAGAAGATCAACCGTGAGGATCGCGACGGCGCCGCTGTCCTTTAATTGATGCTCCAGCTCCCGCTCCACGTACAGCGGATTCGTCTGCACGACGACGGCGCCGGCGAGCAGCACGCCATAGTAAGACACGACCGCCTGCGGACAATTCGGCAGCATAATGGCAACGCGGTCGCCCTTCGAGACTCCGAGCGCGACGAGTTCGGTGGCCAATCGGACGGCGGCGGTATGGAGCTCGCGGTAGGTCATCGTTTTGCCCAGGAAGTGCAGCGCTTTGTGATCGGGAAAACGTCCCACCGAGTCCAGCAGGAACTGCGCGATGCTCTGATTCGGGTAGCTCAGCGAATGCGGCACCTCCGCCGGGTAGTTCGCCAGCCAAGGCCGGCTAAACGGCGCCTTGTCACCAGGCGGAGTGCTCTCGCTCGACGCGTTGTCTGCGGTGCCCCCCTCGGCGGGTGGGGCATCTGCTTCTTGCAGAACGTCTAACGCCGCATCAGGCGAAGACTCCTCGGCAGGCGAATCCGCCCCCGGGAGCGCTTCGGTATCCCCGGCTCGATCCGCTGCCGGTTCAGGCGCCGCTTCCGATGCGGGAGCAGACTGCTCCGGCGGCGGAATGGCATCAACCGGTATTCTCGCAGCCAGAGTCGACGGTCCCTCTTCCCCGACGGCATCGGCGTCATGATCCATCGCTTCCGGCGAGTTAAGGAAGATGTCCGTTTCATCATCGACATGACCAGCGTCTGACGCTTGGTTCTGAGAGGAGGATTCTCCCCCCGGGTCGGTGTCGCCGCTCTGAGCTTGAAGCTCGCTCAGAACTGCCGGACTCTCCCCAGTCCCAGGCTCTGCAACGTCCCGATCCCCCCGAGCCTCCCCAGACTCGGCAGGTTCGGGAGCCGAGAGGCTCCCTTCCGAGGCGTTCTCACGTGCTTGCGGCTCTGCGGATACAGCTTCGGCCGAATCTCCCTCCTGCTGATCTGCGGCGCGCGAATCTTCGTTCGGCAATGAATCGGACGATAGCGGTTCTCCAGGTCTACGCGATTCCATCGCTGCACTCCCCCTCTACACGACATAGTGTTCACTGCGAATCACGCGGGCCGCGATCTCTCGCTTGAGAGCGATCGTATCCGACAGTGGCGCCCGCATCAGCTTCTTCAAGACGGACAGCTGCATCTGCAGCCCGTCGCCGCGCTCCAGAGCAGAGAGCGCAGTCTTGGCAAGCGATTCGATCTTCTCCATGGCCTCCTGCACGAACACCTCCGTCATAGACAGCGCAAGGCGAGCGTCCTCCGTTCGCGCTCCCCCTTCTCTGGACAGCATCTTCTGCGACCGCAGCAGCGCGCTTTCCATCGCGAAGACTTGAATCATCAGATCCGCTAATACGCATAGCACCTCCTGCTCTCTTTCAAGCTTCGTGCCCAGCTTTTGGACCGCGAGACCGCCGATGGCGAGAAATGTTTTTTTCGCTTGGGCAACGCGGTAAATTTCCTTGTCCAGCGGCTCCGAGAATGTCGGCAACGACATGGGTCCCATCAGCTCGCCCAGAAGCGACTGCGTTTTTTCCATGAGCGGGAGCTCGCCTTTCATTGCCTTTTTGAGCAGCGTGCCAGGGATGAGCATTCGGTTGATCTCATTGGTCCCCTCGAAAATCCGGTTAATCCGCGAATCCCGATAAATCCGCTCTACCTTATATTCGCGAATATAGCCATAGCCGCCGTGAATCTGCACGCCCTCGTCGATGACGGAATCAAGCGCCTCCGATGCAAAAACCTTTAGAATCGAGCATTCTATCGCATACTCGCTGATCGCCTTCACCGCCCGTGCCCCGGCACCCGCCGAGCTTTCGGAGTAATCGTCTCCGCCCCCCTCCTGCTCCTCCAGCTCGCGCAGCGTCGCATCAATGTAACCCGCGATCCGGTATACCATGCTCTCCAGCACGAACGTCGTAATGTTCATCTCCGCAAGCTTGGCTCCGATAAGCGGGTAACGCGACAGCTCGTGACCGAACTGCTTGCGCGTATTGGCGTAAGCGGATGCCAGCTCAATGGTCTCCTTCGACGAGCCAAGGCAAGCCGCGCCGAGCTTGAAGCGGCCAATATTCAAAATGTTGAAGGCGATAAGATGGCCTTTGCCGACCTCCCCGAGCACATTCCCGACCGGGACGTGGACGTCCTCGAAGAACAGCGGGCACGTCGAAGAGCCCTTGATGCCCATCTTATGCTCCTCCGGACCGATACTGAACCCCGCCATCTCCCGTTCCACGATAAACGCCGTAAATCGTTCTCCGTCAACCTTGGCATACACGATGAACACGTCTGCGAATCCCGCATTCGTAATGTATAACTTGGAACCGTTAAGCACATAAAATTGCCCATCCTCCGTCAGCTTCGCCGTCGACTTCGCACCGAGCGCGTCGGAGCCTGAAGCCGGCTCGGTCAAGCAATAGGCCGCGATCCGATTCCCCGACGCCAGGTCCGGAAGGTACTTGGCCTTCTGCTCGGGCGTGCCGAAGAACACGATCGGGAGCGTCCCAATGCCGGTATGAGCGCCGACCGACAATGCGAACGACGATGCCCTCGCCATCGTCTCGGCAAGCAGCGTCGTGCTCACTTTGTCGAGCCCGATGCCGCCGTAGAGCTCCGGCACGTCTGCGCCAAGCAGACCCAGCTCCCCGGCTTTGCGCATGAGCTGAACCGTCAGCTCATAATTGAGCGCTTCGACCTCCGCGTCGCGCGGCGCCAGCTCCGTCTCCAGGAACTGCTCTGCCGCCTGGGCCATCATCATCTGCTCCTCCGTGAAGTCCTCCGGGGTCACTACCGACGCCGGATCGCTGTCCTGTACGACGAACCGCCCGCCGAAACGTATCGTTCCCGTCGCCACTATCGCATTCCTCCTCAAGTCATAGTCAGTCGAACATCCGATGCTTCCATCCCGCCTCCGATGCACATCGTCACGAAGCCAATTCCGCCACCGCGACGGCGCAGCTCGTGGATGAGCGTTGTACGCTAACTCTTCGGATAGACCTCAATAACGCCAGCGGCTCCCATTCCGCCTCCGATGCACATCGTCACGACGCCAATTCCGCCACCGCGACGGCGCAGCTCGTGGATGAGGGACACAGTCAGCTTCGTGCCGGTACACCCCAAGGGATGCCCGAGCGCGATCGCTCCTCCGTTCACGTTCACACGTTCGGGATCCAGCCCCAGCTCGCGGATGATCGGCACGCACTGGGCCGCGAACGCTTCGTTTAGCTCGAACAGGTCCACCTGCTCCTTCGTAATGCCCGCTTTCGCCAGAGCCTTGGGAATCGCCTCGATAGGACCGATGCCCATCACCTCGGGTGCAACGCCCGCAACCGCGAAGCTGCGAAAAACGGCAAGCGGCCTCACGCCAAGTTCTTCGGCCTTCTCGCGGCTCGTAACGATGACGGCTGCTGCCCCGTCGCTCATCTGGGAGGCATTGCCCGCCGTCACCGTTCCTTCGCGAGCGAAGGAGGGCTTGAGCGGAGCCAGCGTCTTTGGCGTCGTCTCCGGTCGAACCCCCTCGTCGACTCTAAACACGAATGTTTTCTCCCAAGGACGACCTGCATCGTTCGTGCCGGAGCGTGTAGCGGTGACCGGAACGATCTCGTCCTCGAAGCGTCCCGCCGCAATCGCGGCCGCCGCTTTCCGATGACTGCCTGCCGCGAATTCATCCTGCTCCTCCCTGGATACGCCGTACCTTCTGGCGACCTCCTCTGCCGTATGGCCCATTCCCATGTATACTTCCGGCATGGCATCTACAATTCCGGGGTGCGGTGACACACGGAAGCCGCTCATCGGCACGTGGCTCATGCTCTCCACGCCGCCGGCGACGACAACGTCCGCTTCACCTAGCCGAATGCGTTCGGCGGCATATGCGATAGACTGCAGCCCCGAAGCGCAGAAGCGGTTAATCGTAACCGCCGGCGTGGTGACCGGCAGCCCTGCGTATAGCGATACGATACGCGCCATATTAAGCCCTTGCTCGCCTTCCGGCATGGCACAACCGATGATGACATCCTCGATGGATGTCGGATCAAGCTGCGGCACTTTCGCCAGCGCCCCCAGCAGTACGGCCCGCCCCAGATCCTCCGCGCGAGTCTCTGCCAGACTGCCTTTATTCGCCTTGCCTACCGCCGTCCTCGCCGCAGCGACGATAACGGCATCTCGTCCTGACTGCACGAACGGCGAACCCGGCAACGATTGCTCGGTCCCCATAATCAAATGCTCCTTTCGCAAAACGTAATTGTTCGGTCTCGCCGACTTATTCGGCGGATTCGACCGCCGGGCGG
>Ga0160445_100789_pt1 | contig 11920 bp, 11 predicted proteins | sample HID1972M_E1MG_FD_108215 | JGI IMG/M metagenome (GOLD analysis project Ga0160445, IMG submission 108215) | Enriched pill bug-associated microbial communities from UW Madison campus, WI, USA - HID1972M_E1 MG | ecosystem: Host-associated > Arthropoda: Insects > Digestive system > Unclassified ... | reverse complement strand
CAAAAATAGAGCGCACTAATGCCAGCTTATTCCTCCCTATGAGTCCAATCTTCATGCCACGTTTTACTCCATGACGGGAAGTTAGCAGCGAAGCAAGCCGATTTGCCTGCGAAAGCAGCTCGCGATAGGAGACACTGCCTCGGTCATCCACGATGGCTGGAGAGTCTCCATGCGTTCGCTCCGCAATTCTAAGCAGGGCCATCACATTTATGCCGTGCCTGCCAATCGCCGACAACAGACGCCACAGGCCAGCTGGCGTAAGCAGCCGAAGCTTGTACATCACCTCGAGCAGAAGCAGAAATCGCATTACCGCCTCTCCCTTCTCCGCAATAGGAGAGGAGCCGCTCGCTCCCATGCCCCTCTGCCCCATAAGGAAGCAAGCTCACCGAAAGGAAGCCACCATGGCCTGATTCTTCTTTGTCGCGTGTAAATGGCTCTTGCGATAAGCTGCGCGGCATGTTCGGCGCTCATCGCCGGACTGCTCTCGTAAGCTTTGGTCGGCGCAATCATGGGCGTGCGAACAAGCGGAAGATAGACCGACGTCGTGGCGATCCCTGCCGCATTCAGCTCCGGCGCGGCAGAGCGGAACCAGGTGTCGAAGGCGGATTTGGACGCTTGGTACGCAGACCAGTGGGGGAATGGAATTAAGGACATATTAATCGTGGAGATGTTGATGATTTGACCGCCATTACTTCGCAGACCGGGAATAAGCCCAATCAGAAGCCTAAGCGGCGCCGTATAATTAATAGCGATCGTACGATCGAAGTCATGAGCGCGATCGAGCGAGTCGAAGATGGCTCTGCGGATCGATAAGCCCGCGTTGCTCACGACGATATCCGGCTGGTTCGGAAGTTCCCGAATAAAAGCATGCAGCGCCTCCAGTTGCGCCGCATCCCGAAGATCCGCGCTAAAAATCGACACTTTCGCTTTCTCCGCCTCCTCTTCGATCGACCTCTTGACCGCCAGCAGTTTCTCCTCTCGTCTTGCCGTAAGAATGAGACTTCCTCCACATCTGCCTGCCAGATAAGCAAGCTGTTCCCCTATGCCGGAGCTGGCGCCGGTAATTAGAACCGTTTTGCCACTCAGCGCCTCCTTTAGTTTCATCTCGCTCAATCGAGTACGGGGGAACAAAATTCGCTCCAGTACGCTGTAGCTCTTCATGTTGTTCGCCCCCCTTCCGTACTATCCGAATCATTGACCGTCGAATAGATTTTTATAGTCGCTTCGAGCCGTCTTCACCTTTGACTATCGAGTAAACCTTTAAGTCGCAATGAACGCCCTTGTTCAACACAACCTTGCGCAACGTTCCTTCGTAAGTCATGCCCGTCTTCTCCATCACCCTGGCCGAGCCAATGTTAGGTACGAGACATCTTGCCTCGAGACGGATAAGGTCCATCTCCGTAAAACCGAATTGAATGATTGCGGCCGCGACCTCTGTCATGTATCCCTTACCCCAATAGCGCCGTGACAACGCATATCCCAGTTCCGCTCTACGGTGAACGGGGTCCCAATGCACGAAGCCGCAAGTACCGATTAATCGATTTGCTTCCTTGTCCACGATACCCCACGGCGCAACTTCGCCGCTATCGTATTTGCGCTCCAGATGGCGGATAAAGCCGAGCGTGTCATCGAGCGTCCCATGGGGATACCAGCTCGTATATTCGGCGACGGCTTCGTCCGAGCAATAGCGGTACATATCTTCAACATCCTGTAAAATGACAGGACGAAGCTTCGTCCGCTCCGTCTACAGTAAGGGAAGCTTTCCAAATACGTCTTATATTTGCATAGCCGCAGCCTCCTTAGTATTCGATTCAATAGGTTGATGTATAAAGAGTCCGTATAGTCCGAAGCTTGAATAAGGTGTATCATTAAATTTACATCAAGTGCAGGGTGAAGGAGAGTGGACGTAATGTCTCGTTATATAGATCAATTTGTGCGCAATGAAGAAGAACGTTTACGTGTGGAGAAAGTCGAGCGTTTGGCTGCGAAATTCGCGGAACGTGCGGCCCGGCATGATGAGGAGGCCTCTTTCCCATTCGACAATTTCGCCGACCTGCGGGAAGCCGGTTATCTAAAGCTGACTGTCCCTGCGGAATACGGCGGCGACGGCATCGACTTGCATGGGCTTGTCCTGCTGCAGGAGCGCCTGGCTTACGGCGATGGCTCCACGGCTCTCGCCGTAGGCTGGCATGTCGGGCAAGTGTTTCACTACCGGGAATCGGGCAAGTGGCAGCAAAAATTGTTCGCGGAATTATGCCGCTCCGTCGTTCGGGACGGCACGATGATCAACACGTTCGCAAGCGAAGCTTCGACGGGAAGCCCCAGCCGCGGCGGCAGGCCGGAGACAATCGCCGTCCGTTCGGATGGCGGCTGGCGGTTGACGGGCCGCAAGACGTTTAGCACTTTGTCGCCGATTCTGGACCGATTCGTCGTATCCGCCTATATCCCCGAAGAAGCTGCCGTCAGCGAATTTCTAGTCATGAAGTCGGAAAACGTAACGCTGGTAGAGACCTGGAATTCGTTAGGGATGCGGGCGACAGGCAGTCACGATGTCGTATTGGACGGCGCGTTCGTTCCATCGGAGCATCGCATCGCGGGCGGCGGCATCGACGACGGGTCCGGCTGGCTGCTGCATATACCGGCATGTTATATGGGCATTGCGCTTGCCGCCAGAGACTACGCGCTGGAATTCGCCCGCACCTATCAACCGAACTATACGGACAAGCCGATCGCTTCCTTCCCGGCCGTTCAAGCTTCCATCGGCGAGATGGAGCTGGCGCTGCGGTCTGCTCGCACCGTTCTGTTCGCTGCAGCGGACCGATGGGACAAGGAACCGGACAATCGTCCCGCTTTGAAGTCCGAGCTTGGTCTCGCGAAACATGTCACGACCAACAACGCGATTCGCGTCGTGGATCTTGCCATGCGGATTGTCGGAGGCACCAGTCTCTCTCGCAGCCTGCCGTTGGAACGTTACTACAGGGACGTGCGGGCAGGACTGCATAATCCGCCCATGGACGGCACGGTCATTCAGAATCTGGCATCCTCCGCCCTTTCCGACGGCGTTTCATCGTAAATATACCGCTCCAAAAATCCGTTCCGGAATTTCCGCTCGGGATCGAACTTCTGCACCAGCTCCCTAAAGGCCGGCAGCTTCGGATAGAGGGCTTGCAGCTTGGCCGGCTCCATGGCGAAGAGCTTGCCCCAATGCGGACGCGCGCCGAACGGCTCAAGACCGGCTTCAATGATCGGCAACGCCGCGCTGACTCTCTCCCAATCCGGCTTCCATGTAAAGTGGATGCCAACGGAGTCTTGTCCGAAGCATGGACTTAACCACAGGTTGTCGCTTGCAATCGTTCGCACCTCCGTTACGAACAGAAGCGGAGAGATGAGATCGCGCAGGCCATCCAGCGCCTCGAGAGCAGCGTAGGCATCCTTGCGCGCCACAAAATATTCGCTCTGCAGCTCCTCGCCCGCGCTTGGCGTAAAGTCCATGCGGAAGTGGGCCAACCTCTCATGCCAAGGTCCCGCGATGCCGCGTTGATCGCTGCAGTTTTCCGCCGCATAGCCCGGCACGGGATGAAGATTGACATCGGATAACAAGGCTCCGTAACAGCTAATGGGATCTCCCCCCGTTGGCTCATCGCCTGGCTTTACAACGGACTTCCTCCACACCTGGTGGAAGGACGAAGACTTCCAATCCGTAAACAAGCTGACGCTGTATCCGGAAGCGAATAGGTCCTCAAAGCAGTCCGCAAGCTTGGAGAGCGGCAAACCCTCGTAGACATGTTGCTTTATTTCGAAGGCTGGCACGAGATCCAGCGTCAGCTTTGTCACCACACCCAGCGCGCCAAGACCAACGATTGCTCCCGCGAGCAGACCATCCTCGTCATCCCTGGTTAGAGTGATCAGTTTCCCATCACCTGTAGCCAGCTCGATGCCATAGACCACTGTAGCCAGATTGCCGTTGAGATCCCCCGAGCCGTGCGTCGCCGTCGCGCAAGCTCCCGCAATCGTAATATGCGGCAGAGAAGCCAAATTGTGAAGCGCATAACCATTCTCATGCAAATAACCGCACAGCTCGCCGTAGCGGATGCCGCCCTCGACCGTTACTCGATGTTGGACACGATCCAGCTCAACGACGCCATTTAACCTCTCCAGTGACACATGTGCCGCGTCCGTATCCGCGATGGCATTGAAGGAATGTCTGGAGCCAAGCACCTTTATTTGATCCAGTCGGCCCACTAACTCGCGCACCTCTTCGGCCGTCCCCGGCACATGACATTCCTTGGCTTGGTACATGTAATTGCCTGCCCAATTCCGTTCGTATCTCAAGCTGCTTCGCTCCTTTGGCGTCTTTATTTCACTAAAATTTATTCAATAAAGTTCTTATTCAGTTTATCGCAGAACGGAATTCTTGTCTTTATCGAGTTGCCAGGATACCGAACAATGATAGCCCAGTATTTGCCAAAACGTGGTAAAATAGGCTTAGTCTTTTATCATTCAAAACTGCAAGGGGGATTATCGCATGGGATTGTTCGACGGTTTAATGGGCAACGCCTCGGAGCTAAAGATGGAAGAGGTTCAGAAGGAATTTGGTCATATTCTGAGCAAGTCGGAGAGGTTCGAAAAAGCCTATAAGCTCATTCGGGATTTGTTCGTCTTTACGGATAAGCGGCTCATCCTGGTCGATAAGCAAGGACTCTCAGGCAAGAAGGTCGAGATTCACTCTTATCCTTATAAAAATATAACGCACTTTAGCATCGAGACCGCGGGCACGTTCGACATGGACGCCGAGCTGAAAATCTGGATTTCCGGCTCGGCGTTGCCCGTTCAGAAAAAATTTAATAAAAGCCTGAATATCTACGAATTGCAAAGCGTGCTTGCGGAATACGTATTGAAATAATTGCTATTCGTAAAGGGATACGGACTTCAATAGTCCATCTTCTTTGGACAGCGAGTAGGTAATGAGAATATTTCCGTTAGGAAACGGAACGTCCATTCGGAATACGTCGACTGCTTCGTTGCTGGATTCGGAATCTTGCAGCTCGGCGTATCCGAATTGTTCTCCCGCCTTCGTCAGGTATTGAAGTAGCGTCCCCACTTCAGCTCCTTTATAGAGGTCTCGCAATTGCGCCGTCCACTCCTCCGCGTCCCAATCAGGGCTTTTCACCTGTATCTCATGGTTTTGCAGCATGTCGAGCAGATCGACAACCATCCTTCCGTCCCCTTCCTGCAGGGCAACCGCAAGCGCGATTTGACTTCTGTTCAACGTCGGCATATAACTTTCCAGGTTTTTCGCTGCCAGCATGTGGAATATGGCAGCCGGTTCATGATGTTTGGCGAACCAATAGGAATGAACGTCCATCGGATTCAACGGACTAGTGCCCGGTATTAGGAACCTGCCGTCCGCCGATACACGGTTTAATGCAGATGATTCTAGACGGGCCGAATATTTCAAGACGAACACGTTTTCGCCGTTTCCGTCGACGAAAATTCGTACGAATAGCGGTTCGCGCGGCTTCTCGTCTCCTGGAAGAATCGCAGCATAACCGTTATCGCTGGAATAATAGACGCTACCGTCGTTCGAGCCATGACGGACAAGCCGATACAAGATCCGACTCTTGCGCTTCATCGGCTCTACCCAGATACTCGTAGTATTTCCACTCGTCGTTCGTACCTCTTCATCTATTTCCCATACGATGTCGGCAATACCCCGAAGCTCGTCTGGCTGTCTTCCATTCCCCAGTTCCGGCAGCTTCATATCCAATTTGTAATCTTCTGAACGCCATTCGTATGCGGTGTAGTGTTGCTCAGAAGCATAGAAGACATCCGAGAAGTTCGAACGGCTCATGATGCCTTCATAAGTCGGCTTCTGTACCGAATCGAACAGAGTCAGATGTTTCCCCGACGAGGCATACACGCCTCCTGCAACCAATGTCGGAATAAGGAGGACATGGATAATGGCGATGAGCCGGTTATGCGAAGTGACGACGGGCTGCAGTTTGGGGATTGAGTCGCCGTCTTTCTTGAGATTGGATGCCAAGGTAAACATGAGAGCCACGATTAGCAGCGTGCCTATGCCGGAATGGAGAAGCAGCGGGACGGCGTAACCATACGGAGCCGGCATCATTCTCGTCAAACTGATCGCGAACGTGCACAACATGGCGATCAAAGCTAGCGGGAGCATGGCGCCGAAATAACGGCGGAACATGCCGGGCGCTTTCGCAAGAGCGTCGCCTAACGTCACGTCTTGCAGTACCATGAAGTAGGGCGTTATGGAATAAATCATCATGACCACGAGTAAAAGAAGTCCTAGCGGGAAAAATACCGCCGATAAAAAGAGCATAAGGACTCCCGCCAAAAACTGAATAATCGACCACGCCAGCATTTCGCTAAAATAGCGGCGTCCGTTTGCCCAAAACGGCGCAACCCTTCGATCGACAACCCATCCTCTCACTCCTCCCAGAAACATGCCCCTTACAAAGCTCTGAAGGACCAATACCGCTGCCGAAACGAGCACGCTTGCCGCTCCCCACAGTGGTTCACCTCTCTGAAGCGATGTATATCCCGCCTTCAAGTCCTGCAGCGACGGCATATATAGCGGCAGTGTAGCATGGAAACTTTCCGTCCGGGTTTCCCAGCCTGCCGCCCCGCCTCCAATGAGATTAACCGATGAGGACGAGGGAACATAGGGATAAACAGAAAAGCCGTAATAATAACCCGCCACGATCAATGCCGTAATAAACACCTCAAACAACAACACGAGCACGATTAAACGGCTATATGTCACTGTCCCTCCCACTAAAAGGAACCTCCGCACATAAGCCGATTCCACTCCTCGAGCTCCGGAAGCTCGCTTTGCTGGACGCCCGGCGGGGTAATCGCGCACAACTGTTTTGGCTTGCCCCTGTTTCCGAATGTTAGGATAACCTCCGTCCGAATCGGACGGTTGTCAATCTCGAACGTTAACTCCGCATGTCCGGTGCTGTAGCTTCCATCGTCGAATTCGGCTCTGATCCCATCGAATGTCAGCAGCTTGAAATCTTGTTTTTCGAATAATTCCCGCATGTCATTCGGCCAACTGTTGTTGGCGGTGGAATCCTCGAACCGATTCATCGCCTCATTAAAATCTTGCTTGCGAATCTGCTCTAAAAAAGCTTCTGTGTTATTTTTCAGGAGTGGCGGATTCCAAAACCAGCCTATCGTCTGGAAGAAAAAGTAGGCAGCTGTACCGATGCCAATCGCGAAAATGACAATTTTAATCCCTAAACTTGTTCGTTTGCTCACGTTATACCTCCGCTATGCTTACATATTACCCTATAATTAGAAACGCATGTTGTTCAGAAAAGTTGCCTTTCTATAGGCGATTTCTGAATTATGGCTATCTGGGAAAAAAGATCACTTTAAAAATAGAAATGGCGGTGCTAGAGAAACTTTCCCCGCACCGCCATTTCCGGCTTTTTCGCAGAAACCTGTTTCAGCGACGTTATCGTCTGTTGCCGAAAGCTGATCGGACAATCCTTTATGTGGCTCAAACGTCCTTCGGATTGCTTCGCAATTCGCAGCCGTTATCTCGTCTTAAGGGCCGAAAGTTTCCAGCGGAATGGACATGACGTTAATTCGCGAGCCGTCCTTCGCGCTGTATTCGAACAACTCCAGCGTCAGCGTGCCGTTAACGGGCTGCCCAGACTCCGGAATTTCGAGTTCGATCGCGAACGGTGACCATGCCGGAGCCCCTTCCGCAAGAGTATGGAATTGTTCCAGCAAATAATTATGCCCGTCCTCGACGGCATAATTCATGACTGCTTCGAATACCCGCGCAGTTCCCGATACGATATATCTGCCATTAGAACCGTTGACGCTGACATTGCAAAATGCATTGTTGCATGGGCGCATATCCTCGCTTGCAGTGATATGGACTCGCCTTAAAGCATCATCCCAAGCAACCGATGCCCCCAACAGATCGCCTACGGACCGAAGGGGCACATACGTACTTCCCTGATAATTCAGCATGGGCAATTTTCCATCCGTATAAGCCACATTATTTACGAATACCGGATACGATGCTTCCGTCAAAGAATACGTCGTCTTCTGCGTCGCCGCCATCGAAGGCAGCGCCGTCATGAGCAATCCTCCCATGACCAAGCCTATTATGAATCCTTTCGCATTTTTAAACAAACTTGCACCTCTCTTCTCCTCAATTCCCTCAGCGGGATTTATTCCATCTTATGCAGAAGAATAGTGAATCCATGAATGACGAATCTTCGGCGATAGCGAAGGCGCTGGGCAAAATCGCATACAAACAAAGCAAATACTCGCCCTTGCAACTCGATTGCGCGCACGATACGCTTGTATGACTACTAACAACAGAATGGAGCGTGCGCCTGCTATGTTTGTTAATCGCCTTTCAATAAGCAGCTGGAGTCTTCATCGCTGCCTTGGTCCACTTCGCTGGACCGTCTGGGATCAGACTTCCCGGACCCAGTCCACCAACATTCAGGAGCAGCCGGAGCTTTTTTCGCTCCTTGATCTGCCATCCGACGCCGCTTCCCGAGGATTGTCGTATCTGGAGCTCTGCCATTTTCATTTCCCATCCCGAGAGGACGATTATTTAAAGAAACTCCGTTCCTCGTTTGCCGATGCCGGCATCGCCTTTCATACTTTGTTAATCGACTATGGCGACATCTCCTCTCTGGATCCCGTACGCCGGGAATCCGATATCGCTTATTTGAAGGGCTGGATGGAGACCGCTGCCCTGGCGGGCGCCGCTGCCGTCCGAATCGTCGCCGGCGAACAGCCGGCCGGAGACTCGGAGGCGATCCGACGAAGCGCGAATGCTCTGCTTGAACTGAGCCATTACGGGACGCCGCTAGGCGTTAAAGTAGTCACGGAAAATTTCCGCGATCTAACATCCACCGTAGACAGTTGGAGAAATCTGCTTGCCGAGACGGGCAATGAGGTGTCCACTATCGTCGATTTCGGCAATCTGGCTAAGAAGGAGAAAGAAGCGGGCATCGTCTTTGGAACGCCTCTCGCGCACTCCTTCCATGCCAAGCCGGAGTACGGCGACGATGGTTCCATTAACGCCGAATCGCTGCGGCAGCTGCTCCGACTAGCCGGAGCGGGCAATGCCGATGCGCCGGTGTCCCTTATTTTCGACCGGGACGGGGATATGTGGGAAGGCATCGAGAGGATCAAGAACGTCGTTCTGAGCGTATAAGAATAGCCCCGCGAAAAAAACAAAGACGCTCTGTCATCCAGTACAATCACCTGGATGCGAGCGTCTTTATTGTTCGGCATAAATGTTGCCGCTTATGACATTTTTACGAGGCTGTAGTTCTTTTTGCCTTTGCGGATAATGATAAAGCGGCCGCCAATGGCTTGACCTTCGGACACCTCAAGCGTGAGGTCGGTTACGCGTTCGCCGTTCATGGAGATGGCGCCATTCGTAATATCTTCGCGCGCTTGGCGTTTGGATGGTTCGATGCCGAGTTCCACGAGCCAGTCGACGATGTTTTTCGCCTCGCGGCCCGATTCGAACGTCGGCATTTCCTTGAAGCCCTGCTCGATCTCGTCCGCCGTCAAGGAGCCGATATCGCCCGTGAACAGAGCCGCCGTAATACGCTTCGCCTGCTCCAGCAGTTCCTCGCCGTGCACAAATCTCGTCATCTCTTCGGCAAGCTTTTTCTGAGCTTCGCGTTTATGCGGCTCTGACTGCACCTTTTCCGCGAGCGACTCGATCTCTTCCATCGACAAGAAGGTAAAGTACTTCAAGTATTTGACAACATCGCGGTCGTCCGTATTCGCCCAGAACTGGTAGAATTCGAACGGCGTCGTTTTGTTCGGATCGAGCCAGATCGCGCCGCCCGCCGTCTTGCCGAACTTCGTCCCGTCCGCTTTGAGCATGAGCGGAATCGTTAGTCCAAATGCCTTGGCTTCGCTGCCTTCCTTCTTTCGGATCAGGTCCAGGCCGCTTGTAATGTTGCCCCATTGATCGGAGCCGCCGATTTGCAATTGCACATCCTCGTTCTGGAAAAGGTGAAGGTAGTCGAGCGATTGCAGAATCTGGTACGAAAACTCAGTGAAAGAGATTCCGCTGTCGAGACGACTGGACACGACGTCCTTCGCCAGCATCGTGTTGACGCTGAAGTTTTTGCCGTAGTCGCGCAGAAATTCGATAACGTTGATCTTGTGCGTCCAGTCGTAGTTGTTGACCATCCGGATGTTGTTGTCGCCATCCGTGACGAACAGCTTGCGCAGCTGCGCCGTTAGCGCTTCAACATTGTCCTGGATCTGCTCCAGCGTCTGCAGGGATCTCTCCGACGTACGGCCGCTTGGATCACCAATAGTACCCGTTGCGCCGCCGATCAGGATAACAGGACGATGGCCGGCCAGCTGGAATCGCTTTAGCACCATAAAGGGGATCAAATGTCCGATATGCATGCTGTCGCCCGTAGGATCCACGCCGCAGTATAGCGACAAGGCTTTCTCGTTCGTCAAGGCGCGGAGTCCCTCCGCGTCGGTCTGCTGATTAATGGCGTCGCGCCATTCCAATTCGTCGATAATGTTCATTTGTTCTGCACTCCTTCGATTGTTCGTGGAATAAGGGGAAACGGTTGCGCCAACCTCGGCGAAATCCTGTACTTTCTTAATAATTAAAAAAACGCCCCTAGTCTATGGAAGACATAGGGACGATTATTAACCGTGTTACCACCCAAATTGCATCAACTAAGCAGCGCCCGCGGACGTGTCGTTGATACCACTCTAGGCGAGATATCGTTCGCCAATCCGCCCGGCATTACCCGAGATGCTCCAGAGTGTATTTCGCAGGCTTAATGTGTGCCGGGTTCCATCGCCCCCCGGCTTTCTGGGACAGGGACTAAGCCGCTACTGCGCTCTTTCGACGCAAGTCGCTTATAAGATTAAAGCAAGTATAGAGAATGACGCATGGATTGTCAACCGTCTCTATCGATGTCTGTGTCGATGCCTGTGTCGACGTCTCTCCCGGCTAAGTCTCTGTCCGCTCTATTGGCCCGTTTCTCTCTCGCATCCGAAGGGGGGTACCCGTAATATCGTTTAAACAGCTTGCTAAACGTATAAATATCGGCATACGCCAACGCATCCGCTACTTCCGTTACGGTCATGGCCGTCTCCTCCAGCAAGTGGACCGCGCGCTCCATGCGCAGCTTCGAAATCGTTTCCTTAAGCGTCAGCCCGGTATGACGTTTCATGAGCGAGCTAACGTAACGAGCGGTGAGACCCGAGGGGGCTGCTACAGCTTCGTAATCGATCTCCTCCGACAGCCGAAACCGTATCTCGTTATGCACTTGCTGGATCATCTGTTCAACATAATAGTTGCGCTGCGGCATAAGCTGCCTTTCCTTTGCTTTGCGCCAACGGGTCAGAATCAACTTAAGCAGCAGGTCGAACTCGGCTTCCTCCCCCGTCTCCGCCAAAGAAGCCAAATCGACAAGCTGGTGAAGCAACGGCTCCATCCGGTAAGTATCCCCAATATGGACGCAGCGCTGCTCGGTCAAGGGATCGGGCAGCTCTCTCCCGTGCTTCGTTTTTTTATTCACGATTGTAAAATGGCAATAGAGTACAGTAAGCGGATTGTTCGGGCGATGGCTGGCTTTGATCTCGTCGCCAGGATGCAATATAAAGCATGAGCCAGGCCGAATGTTATACTTGTCTCCGTTGATCCACATATCCCCTTGTCCTTTGACGGCATACCAGAGGTCGTAATCCGGCAGCGGAAGCGGCTGCCAGGACCAGTTCGGCTCACATCTGGCTTTGCCGCTCGAGCCGCTTCTCGCAAAAAAACGCTCTTCCCAAGGCCATGCTGCCGACTCTCCGCCAAACGTGATTCCCATCATCACCAACCCCCACTATTAGCATCTTTGTCCAAATTCATGTGATT
>Ga0160445_100787_pt1 | contig 11953 bp, 6 predicted proteins | sample HID1972M_E1MG_FD_108215 | JGI IMG/M metagenome (GOLD analysis project Ga0160445, IMG submission 108215) | Enriched pill bug-associated microbial communities from UW Madison campus, WI, USA - HID1972M_E1 MG | ecosystem: Host-associated > Arthropoda: Insects > Digestive system > Unclassified ... | reverse complement strand
TGCTCTTCGATGTGTTGGAACTTCAATGGTTTCCCTGCCACTTAAATAACGGCCGGTAAAACTTTTTTCACTTTTTAATATGCCTTTATAATCGCCTGCATAAACCAATTCTCCGCCGTGAGAACCAGCTTCAGGACCAATGTCAATAATATAATCGGCTGCCTGCATCATTTCCTGTTCATGCTCTACAACCACTACTGAATTCCCAATATCGCGAAGTGATTTTAATACGGAGATCAATCTATTCGTATCTCTTGGATGTAAACCAATGCTCGGTTCATCAAGTACATAAATTGATCCGACCAACGAACTGCCTAAAGAAGTAGAAAGATTAATTCGTTGTGACTCGCCTCCCGACAAGGAATTCGACAAACGGTTTAAGGTTAAATAAGGCAAGCCCACTTCATTAAGAAAAAGCAGCCTATTATTTATTTCCAATAAAAGACGTTTCGCAATCTTGGCTTCGGTATCAGTTAAAGTTAAAGTTAAATTTTGAAAAAAAGTTAACGCTCTTTCAATAGGAAGTAATACGATATCAATTATAGACCTGTCATTGATTTTCACAAATGAAGCATCTTTTCTTAAGCGTGTTCCCTTACATTCCGGACAATCTGTTTTTCCCCGATAACGGGAAAGCATAACTCGATATTGAATTTTATAAGTGTGCTCTTCTAAATCTTTAAAAAATGCATTTAAGCCTCCGAAATATTTATTACCCGTCCAAAGCAATTCTTTTTGTGCATCGGTTAAATCAGTATAAGCTCGGTGAATAGGAAAATCGAATTTTATAGCATTATCAACAAGTTTCTTTAGCCATTCACTCATTTTCAATCCACGCCAGGGAGCAATTGCACCGTCGTATACAGATTTACTTTTATCAGGAATAACCAAATCGGGGTCAATTCCAATAACTTTTCCGTAACCTTCACAACGTGGACAGGCTCCATAAGGATTATTGAAACTAAAGAAATTAGGACTTGGTTCTTCAAAGCTCATTCCATCGAGTTCAAACAAGTCACTAAAGGAATACTCATTTTCATTAGCCTCTATTGCGCATCGTCCTTTCCCTTCAAAAAAAGCCGTTTGTACTGAATCGCCCATTCTACTCATTGTCTCCTCTTCCCCATCTACGCGAATACGATCAATAACAATAAATAATTCACCTAACTTAAGAGCCTTATTAGGAGTTTTTTTATCTTCAAGAAGTGTTTCTATCTTCTCCAGAGAACCTTTCCATTTCACTCGCACAAAACCCTTTTGCAATAAAATGGAAAGCTCTTCTTTTAGCGTACGCTCATTATGAGGATGCAAAGGGCTAAATAAAGTTATTACGGTATCTTCTGGTAAAGAAAGCATAAAGTTAACAACAGAGGTTACCGTATCTTTAGTAACTTCTTTACCTGAAACAGGCGAAATAGTCTTGCCTATTCTGGAAAAGAGCAATTTCAAATAATCGTAAATCTCGGTTGAAGTGCCAACCGTAGATCGGGGATTGCTGGTAATTACCTTTTGCTCAATGGCAATTGCCGGAGCTATGCCTTTAATATAATCAACCTCTGGCTTATTCATCCTCCCCATAAATTGACGTGCATAAGAAGATAAGCTTTCAATATATCGTCTTCTGCCTTCAGCATATAGCGTATCAAAGGCCAATGAAGATTTTCCAGATCCAGACATTCCCGTAATTACAACCAGCTTATTTTTGGGTATCGAGACATCAATGTTTTTAAGGTTATGAACTCGAGCTCCCTTAATTAAGATATGGGTTTTTGGATTTTCTGCAATAATTCCTGACATAAAATTCTAGATTACGGCATTAAAAGAATAGATAATACCGATTGTTACAAAAATAATGAATAAGTGGCAGAACGCATTATTTTAAAGATTATTCTTTGTTTTTATAAAAAAAATGTCTTTTTTTGGGGTGTTAATAATTTCGTAACGGAAAATTAACCTCTAACAGAACAGATACTATAGGCTAAACAACTACTTATTTTACTTTTTTATTTAAACGAAAAGAACAAAGTAGCGCAGTATGGAACTACAATCCACAACTGATCAAGAACTTATTCATCTTTATATTTCGGGCAATGAATCGGGATTAGAAGAATTGATTCATCGACATAAAGCTAAAATATATACCTCCATATTTTTATTGGTAAAAGACACCTATCTGGCTGAAGATTTATTTCAAGACACTTTTATAAAAGTAATCAAAACTTTAAGAAGCGGGAAATATAATGAAGAAGGGAAGTTCCTTCCTTGGGTAATACGGATAGCACATAATCTTGTTATTGACTACTTTAGGAAAGAAAAAAGAACCCCTGTTATAATCAATAATGACGGCTTTGACATTTTTGATGTTTTGCATTTCTATGATGAAAGTATTGAAGATCAAATTTTAAGAGACCAGACTTATCAAGATTTAAGAATGATGATACAAAAACTTCCCGACAGCCAAAAGGAAGTATTGATTATGCGCCATTATGGAGAAATGAGTTTTCGGGATATCGCTGAAATTACAGGCGTAAGCATTAATACGGCTTTGGGAAGAATGCGTTATGCTATCAATAATTTAAGAAGAATGATGCATACCAAGGAGCTTTCCATTAATCTGCTGGCAAACTTAAAACCTTAACCAGAATTAAAGATTCTCAAAAGTTTTCAGCGTATCAATGATTATGGAGATGCATTCCAATAATTGATCTTCTGTAATAATAAGCGGTGGGGCAAAACGAATGATATTGCCATGGGTAGGTTTTGCCAATAAGCCATTTTCCTTAAGAGCCAAACAAATAGCAAACGCAGTCTCGCTTTCTTCTGTGTCATTGATAACAATCGCATTGAGTAACCCTTTGCCTCGAACCAGGCGAACAACTTTGCTATCAACAATATATGCATTTAATTTTTCTCGGAATAAGAGACCCTGTCTTTCGGAATTTTCAGCCAGTTTTTCATCTTTAACTACTTGAAGAGCTGCAACTGCAATGGCCGCAGCCATTGGATTTCCTCCAAAAGTAGAACCATGCTGCCCTGGTTTAATTACATTCATGATCTCATTATTTGCTAGAACCGCTGAAACCGGGTATACCCCTCCGGATAAAGCCTTTCCTAAGATCAATATATCAGGATGAACACCTTCGTAATCTACAGCCAATAGCTTACCTGTTCTGGCAATACCAGTTTGTACTTCATCTGCAATGAACAATACATGATGCTTGTTACAAAGCTCTTTTGCTTTCGACAAATAGCCCTCGTGAGGAACGTATACACCTGCCTCACCTTGAATGGGCTCTACCAAAAAGCCAGCTATATTCTTTTGAGAAGACAAAACTGCCTCCAATGCAGCTATATCGTCATACGGAATTTGAATAAATCCAGCTGTATACGGTCCAAAATTTTTCTTTGCATTTTCATCGTTCGAAAAAGAAATAATTGTCGTAGTTCTTCCATGAAAATTATTTTCACAAACTATAATCTGTGCGGACTCTTCAGCGATACCTTTCACTTCATAAGCCCATTTTCTGCAAATTTTAAGTGCAGTTTCCACAGCTTCGGCTCCCGTATTCATAGGTAAAACCTTATCATAACCAAAAAGATCGGTCACATAGTTCTCATAAGGACCTAATTGATCATTATAAAATGCCCTGGAAGTTAATGTCAGCGTTTGAGCCTGCTTTACCAAGGCATCAATAATCTTTGGATGGCAATGCCCTTGGTTCACAGCTGAATAAGCAGAAAGAAAATCAAAATATCTTTTACCTTCTACGTCCCACACATAAACCCCTTCTCCTTTGTTTAATACAACTGGCAAAGGGTGATAATTATGAGCTCCGTATTTTTCCTCTAATACTATATAATCCTCTGATGAATTGTTATCCTTAAAAAATGACATAATGCTTTAAATTTGCTTTGACAGCAATTTACGAATTATAAATTAGTTTGTCCTTTGCTAGAGAAAAAAAGCAATAAGCTTGATTTTTGTACGCGTTAAATAGAAAATTCGGATCTTAAATATTTCCTATTCTTATTGAAAACAAATCACTCCAATTTAACGTTTTTATTACTCGAACTTAAGTTATTAAATACTATTTCCTATTATTGTAAGATTGCACTAGAATAATCGAATTCGTCGTGCGCAACAGCCATGTGAAATGAACGTGAACCCAAATTTGATCCAAAATCCATAGAAGCGATGATAAACCAACGATATGCATGGCTTTTGCTAAGCTGGATCCTGTTTTCCTATGGGGAAAAAGAAAACGACCTCCAATACAGCGATCTACCGTTTGGACAACCGGAAATCCGTCTACTATCGGATTCGATAATTGTGGGCAACGACGCCATTACCGCTGTTTGGAATGTGAACAACGGAAAAATCCACTTGTCAAATCTGGTTAATAAACTGGATACCAGCGAACTAGTTTTCGATGAAGACATGGAGTTGTTCACCATCGAATCGGCCGACGGTCGAAAGTGGAACAATTTAACATTGACCTTAGCGGGTAGACTGCGGTTGAGCTCCTTAGATGCGGTAGACAGCCTGCCAAGGGCGTCACTCCGCTATAAGGGGAAACGGATCGAAGGCGACTTCCTTTCAACGGACGGTCAGTTGCGTGTCACCTGGTCGGCTGAACTCCGCGAAGGGGCGAACTACGTGCAGCAGCAACTCGCTGTCAGCACCACCAGCCACCCCATACCCGTGAGTAAGATCTCCTTTTTCGATATTCACTTGCCGGGTGCTACGTATGCAGGGTCGGTATTGGGAAGCCCCATCCTAAAGGGTAACTTTTTCTTCGGGATGGAACATCCGATTAGTCATAGCAAGGCTTTTTTCTCCCGGAATTTGGGCAACATAGCCGCCGTCAAAGACGTTACCGCGCTCATCCAGGGACCTGGGGAGTATGTAGTGGCGTTTGAACACGGAAGCACATCTGAGCCCTACAATGTGACGCGCGTGGCTCTCAACGAGAACGGTAGACTGCAATCAGAAAAAAGACAAGTACTCAATGGCCCCGGCGGTAGCAGCTTTTACCCATTGCATGTGGAGGAATACCATCCCAACTCAACATATACAGTTAACCTGGATGTCGAACACCAAGAAAACACACTGGCAAGCATGCATTTCTACGGAAAGCACAACGATATACTTAATTTTTATGTGCAGCGCGCGGATACGCTGAATGTTCATTCGCAGATCATGGAATCTGCTGTCATCGGCGTCTCCTCCCGTGGACAAATGCGGAGATCATTTCTGCACTACATCGAACGGGAAAGGGCCCGTCCCTATAAGCAGTATCTGCACTATAACTGCTGGTGGGATATTACTGATGATGGAGCTTCCCATTTTACTTCCCAACAGTTCGTCAAACAGATGCATGCCTGGCAAGCGCAATTCATAGAACCCTATGGTATCCAGCTCGATGGTTTTGTGATGGATGACGGATGGGATGACCTCGACAGCCTTTGGTTCTTCGATCCTGTGAAATTTCCGCGGGGCTTTTCTGATGAACGGGCACTCAGTGAAAAGCTAAATTCGGGAATCGGCGTGTGGATGTCTCCCTTTGGTGGATACTTGGAAAATAAGGAGCTGCGCATCCAAGCGGGAAAAAGAGAGGGTATGGAGGTCAACGACAAGGGCCTTAGCCTCGCCGGGAAGAACTACTCGAAGCGGTTCTATGAACGCGCCGCAGAAATGCTTCTAGAATACGGGGTCAATTATTTTAAGTTCGACGGTTTCGGCGGGTCGGAACCAGTTTATCTACCGGATATGGAGGCCGGGGCGGCCATCATCGCCGATCTTCGTAAAATCGACCCCGATGTGTATATTAACATCACAGCTGGTTCATGGCCATCGCCTTTCTGGCTGAAGTATGCCGACTGCACTTGGAGAGGTTCGGGTGATTTACATAATGCCGGAGTGGGCAGTTTAACCCAACAGTTCATGACCTACCGCGATGGTACGCTTCATAACAATATAGTAAGCAGGGCTCCACTTTATCCGCTCAATTCGATTATGGTGGTTGGTATTGCCTATGCGCACCTGGGGCATCCCTCGAGGTCAATCGGGGATGATGAAGATGATTTCAAGGATATGGTACGCTCCTTTTTCGCAGCGGGATCCAGCCTGCAGGAACTATACATCAGTGCCGATAAAATGAAGCCGGAATTCTGGCCGGTGCTGGCTGAAGCCGCAAAATGGGCGCGCGAAAATGAACACATTCTCAAAGACGTGCATTGGATTGGTGGAAGCCCCATAAATGAGGAAGCTTACGGGTTCGCCTCTTGGTCGCCGAAAAAAAGTGTCATCTCACTCAGGAATCCCAGCGACCGGGCCGTATCGTTTTCTCTAAACCTCAGCCATGCGTTGGAGTTGCCCGAAGGACACCAGGGTACGTATGAGCTTAAGAGCCCTTGGAAAGAAGATAAAAACGAAGCGGGAATAACCGTCGGATCCTCCATCGTGGCGCATGATATCATGTTGCAACCTTTCGAGGTAAAAGTGTATGAGGTGGCGAAAGTCAATTAATGATAAAACAAAAGGCAAACGACATATGTATTTCAAACAATTAGCAGCTGCAATTTCCTTGCTTTTCATTATGGATACTACCATCGCCCAATATCCAACTATTCGGGATACCACTGTCAACATGAAAACCTATGGTTTTGGCGACCCCAATCCCGTAGCCGATATGAATCGGATTTATCCGTATTTTCGGTTTGACACCTACTCGGATAGCGCCGAATATCGCGACTGGAAAATGGTCATCCTGGAAAATGAATTCATCAAGGTATTCGTATGTCCGGAAGTTGGCGGCAAGGTATGGGGAGCTATCGAAAAATCTACGGGCAAGGAATTCCTTTATTTCAATGATGTCGTGAAGTTCAGGGATGTGGCCACCCGCGGCGCATGGACCTCGGGCGGATTGGAATATAACTTTGGTGTTATCGGCCACTCACCATCAGGGGCAACACCGGTAGACTACGCCCTGAGAACGAATGCGGACGGCAGTGTATCATGCGTTGTGGGAGCAATAGACCTTTCATCCAGAACGAAATGGACCGTCGAAATCAAGCTGGCGAAAGAACGCGCTTTTTTTGAGACACATGTGGCCTGGATGAACATGAATTCCACACCCGTTTCCTTCTATCACTGGATGAATGCGGCAGCAAAAGCAGCCGGCAATCTCGAGTTCCTTTATCCGGGTAAGAAACGCATCGGCCACGGCGGTGAGGTGGGCGAATGGCCTATAGATAACGATCGGGATATCTCTTGGTACGACAATAACGATTTCGGTATTTATAAATCCTACCACATCATCAATAGCTATTCGGACGTATTTGGAGGGTATTGGCACGATGATAATTTCGGTTTTGGCCATTATGCCACCTACGACGATAAACCGGGCAGAAAAATCTGGATCTGGGGGCTTTCTGACCAGGGGATGATCTGGGAAGATCTCTTGACGGATCAGAAAGGGCAGTATATCGAATACCAATCGGGCAAATTATTCAATCAAACGGCGCACAGCAGCAGCACGACTCCTTTTAAACACCGGGAGTTTTTTCCCCATGACACCGAACGTTCTACGGAAATCTGGTTCCCAATCAAGGGCACAAAAGGCATGGTTGCCGCATCTGAATATGCCGTGCTCAACATGGAAAGGAATGGCGGGGAAATTTCCATTTGGCTGAGCGCCTTGCAACCCTTGGCAACAGACCTTGTGGTCAAATCGACCGATGATAAGGTGATCACAAAAATCCCCATCAGCTTATCGCCGCTGGAACTGCACCACCAAAAAATCCCATGGAACGAAGGCGAATCATTCCAGATTGAGCTTGGTGACAAGTGGCTGCTCTATGCATCGGAAGAACAAGTAAACGACCTTGACCGCCCTTATTTGGCTCCGGAAGGATTTGACTGGTCCTCCGCTTACGGATGGTATGTAAAAGGGCTTGAACTGGAGAAACAGCGAAGGTACGCCGAAGCGTACGAGGCCTACCTACAGGGGCTGGATACCGATTCGCTGTTTGCGCCATTACTGGGACGTATGGCTCTTAGCTACTTCAGAAAACAGGACCACAGCAAGGCGGTGTCATATGCTCGTCAGGCCATGGCCTTAGATACTTATGATGACCTGGCCAACTACGTATATGGATTGGCTAGCAAGGCCCTTGGCCATACCGTTGAAGCAAAAAGTGGTTTTTCCATCGCATCGCAATCGCCTGCGTTCAGGTCAGCATCGTTCACGGAGCTGGCCAAGTTGCACCTGGTCTCGGGTGATAACACAAAAGCACTTGATTACGCCAAAAAAGCATTGGCTTTTAATTCGTCAAATATGGTCGCCATGGAAATAAACGCACTGGTTTTACGGATCCAACATGACAAAGTTAACGCAAAGCATATGTTGGACGCGATCTACCAGCTGGACGCCACAAGCGAATTTCGATTGTTTGAGCAGTATCGATGGAACATGATAGGAAAGAATGGCGTGGTGAGCGCCATCACCAATGAGCTGCCGTCTGAGAGCTACCTCGAATTAGCCTCCCGTTATTTGAGCTATGGGCAGGAGGCAGACGCACGAACGGTATTGGGCTTCGCACCCGATCACCCCATCGTGGCTTTTTGGATGGCTTACCTCGATGAGGATAAACGACAACAGGAGACCGAGCGGGCACTGCGTATGAAGATTGACTTGATATTTCCGCACCGGCCGGAAACGGCTAAGGTGTTAATGACTTTAAAAGAAACCAACCCGCACTGGAAAATCGACTATTACCTCGGACTTTACCAATGGAGCATCGGCAACATTCAGCATGCCAAACAGCTTTTCGAAGGCTGCAGCGACTTGCCTGACGAGGTTCCATTCTATCTCGCCAAAATAAGGCTTTTCAGTGACGACACGGCTGCTTGTAAATCCAGTCTCGAAAAGGCAACGCAGTTGGGCGGCCACCAGTGGCGGACTGGCTTGGCCTGGATCAGTTTCCACATGAGAAATAACCAATGGAATGACGCTAACGAGAAAGCCGCGGACTTGTATAGCAATTATCCGGATAGGTATGACGTCGGCCTCGCGTATGCCAAGGCGCTATTACGTAACGGGAACCACAGGAAATGCCTATCGCTATTGGAGGGCTTATCAGTATTGCCTTTTGAGGGATCAACAGAAGGACGAAACATTTATTTCGAGGCATGCATTAGATCCGCGATGCAATGTCTGGAAGATAACGATTTCAAGGGCATGATCACTTTTGCCAACGACGCGAAACGTTGGCCGAAAAACATCGGCGTAGGGAAACCCTATGACGTTGATGAACGCCTTCAAAACTACCTCTTGTCATTGGCATACGCCAGATTAGGTGATGCGGAAGCTGCAAAAGCACACTTGGAAAAAGTAGCGGCGCATGAAACCCCCGGCTACCTCAACGAAAGCGCCACGGCCTACTTTCAACTGACTGCTTTAAAACAGCTGGGTGAGGATCGTAAACTGGATGCAGCCTTAAGCCGGTTTGCCGGCCTATCATTAACTAATAGGTATGTAGCATGGGCAACCGCACAGTTCAACGCGACAACAGAAGCGGCCAGGATCCGCCAAGAAATACAAAGCCAAGATCAAGTCGTCCAAGCTTATGATACCAAATTCGTGGATCAAGATTTTGAACTCGTTCTAGACATCATCGATCAGCTAGCAACCGCTACCTGTAAATAAAACTTTGAATAAATAAAAAAGTCTTCAGGCTTTACCTAAAGACTTAAAAAGTAGTAGCGGGGAGCAGGATCGAACTGCCGACCTCAGGGTTATGAATCCTGCGCTCTAACCATCTGAGCTACCCCGCCATATTTAAAAACTCTTCCGAAAACCGTTTAAATGTACGTCTAAAACGACTTTCTTAAAAAAAGAAAGAATGCTTCCGTTTTTCAGTTTGCAAATATAGTTTAATTTCCCTTTCTTTAGAAAAAAACTTTTAAACTATATTTTCAACACTAAAAATCTATAAATACAGCATATGTCAGAAAAAATAAAATTCCAGTTAGAGTATGAAATAAAATCATCACCCAAAATTTTATTTTCTTTTTTGATTGAACCCAATGCGCTATCCCAATGGTTTGCAGACGAAGTATCGATTCGTGAAAACATATACACTTTTACCTGGCATGATGATGAACGTAAAGCTAAATTGATAAATGAAAAGGAAAACAAGCTTGTTCGTTTTAAATGGTTAGCTGATGAACCTTATTACTTTGAGTTAGAAATTATTCAGGATGAACTAACAAACGATGTAGCACTTTCAGTAACCGACTTTGCATATGAGGATAATCTTCAGGACCGAAAATCAATATGGGATAACCAAATCGATTATCTACTAAGTGTTTTAGGCGCTTAAATCAGAATTTCTACCTACCTTTGCAAGGTGAAAAAAGTTCACATACTTGTACTTAAGGCATTCATAAAGCCCTTTATCGTTACGTTTTTTATCGTGATGTTCGTACTTTTGATGCTTTTTCTATTCAAATACATTGACGATCTTATCGGCAAAGGCTTTGAATGGTACGTCATCCTGCAATTACTTTGGTACGCTTCTGCAACCAATGTAGCCATGGCTCTTCCCCTCTCTATGTTGCTTTCTTCTATAATGACGTTTGGCAACCTGGGAGAAAGTTATGAGCTTGTGGCTATTAAAGCGGCGGGAATATCCTTAAAAAAAGCAATGATGCCGCTTATTATATTTGTGTCACTGTTTAGTATAGGCGCATTTGTATTTAGTGATTATATGCTACCTATCGCTAATCTGAAAATGGGTTCCTTACTCTATGATGTCCGCACAAAGAAAGCAGACTTCTTGATAAGAGAAGGTGTATTTAATAATAGCATCCCTGAATACTCAATAAGAGCAAAAAGCAAAAGCCAAAGCGGAGGCAAACTTAAGGATCTTATTATATACCAGCATAATCCCGGCTCTTCAGGCACGAATGTTTTACTTGCAAAAGAAGGGGAAATGTATAATTCAAAAGATAATAATTACATGGTTCTTCAGCTAAAGGATGGCGTTCGTTATGAAGAGACTTCCGGGTCAAAAGTATATAATCCAAGACAGCTGTTTACCCGTTATTATTTCAATCAAACGGAGCAAAAGTTTGATATGTCCGCTTTTCAGATGAAGAGAACGGATGAGAATCTCTTTAAAAGCCATTATGCGATGTTGAATTTAAGGCAGTTAAAATATTATGCCGATTCAATTTCCCATTTTAATGATAGTTTAAGAAATAACGTATTCAGGGAAATCCAACCGTATTACAAGGTTTATAATAAATATCATCCTTCAGCAAAGGCTAAAAGTCAAGTGAATTATAAAAATTTTTTGGAAATTATCCCTGAAGATAAAAGAATGAACGCGATTTCAGAATCAAGCAATCAGGTAAGATATATCCAAGATGTTCTTTCCTTAAAATCAACTACCGATACGGAATATTCAAATTCGATACGTCGATATTTAATGGAATACCAACGGAAATTCACCTTATCTGTAGTTTGCTTGGTATTTTTTTCCATTGGTGCACCTTTGGGGGCAATCATCCGAAAAGGGGGCCTGGGCTTACCTGTTGTTATGGCTATTATTTTCTTTTTAATTTACTATGTCATTTCAACCCTTGCAGAAAAATCAGCACGAGAAGGGAGTATCGATGCTACGTTGGGGATGTGGACTGCTATTATCGTATTAGCACCATTGGGTGTTTTTTTAACGTATAAATCGGCTACAGACTCTGCATTATTTGATATTGAACAATATAAGGCTGCCGTTAAAAAAATATGGCATCGTTTTAAAAAACAACGTCCCCTTTAGTTATTAATGACGTCCATATTATCTTAAAAACATTCATAAACCGTACTTTTGTACAAAAATTCATACCTATAATTTATGGCAATTCGTTTAAATACAATCGAAGAAGCGA
>Ga0160445_100785_pt1 | contig 11977 bp, 9 predicted proteins | sample HID1972M_E1MG_FD_108215 | JGI IMG/M metagenome (GOLD analysis project Ga0160445, IMG submission 108215) | Enriched pill bug-associated microbial communities from UW Madison campus, WI, USA - HID1972M_E1 MG | ecosystem: Host-associated > Arthropoda: Insects > Digestive system > Unclassified ... | reverse complement strand
CTGCCCTTCGATCTTTGTCAGCAGATGACTCGTTGCCCGGTTAAAAGCAGTCATCTTTCGTTCTTGCAGATCATTGTATCCCATATTTATAAAGCTTCGCAGCGGATTCAGGAATTCAAAAACCAACGCAAATTTGGCTCGATGTGCGATTTGTTTTGCTGTTGCCGCTTTCTTGGACGGCCTGGGAAGCGATCTTAAATAATCGACAGAACGCCAGTTTGATCCTACAATGTTTCCAAGCTTCCCTGAGAATGAGCCTAAAGCTCCTTTTACATAAATTGCCATTTTCTTAAAATTTAATAAGGTGAAAAAATCTGTTAATTGAATGAGCAACCGGTTTGCAATCATTGGGAACAAACATATCGCAGCACCCCAACCGCTGAAACTTATTGGGAATATTGTGTGGTTATGTTCGTGTTTGGATAATATTAAGAGTCTTTTTGCTGTGGCTGTATTGAGGAAGTGATTAGTTGGGAGAAGAGAGACTGGTGGTTATCGGTGGATGGGAGTAGGTGAGGAAGGGATAATATCGGATCAATAATGAAAAGTTAGTACTACAAACAAAAGTGATATAATTAGTAAGATGTTGATAACTAGTATTTTGTTGATAAATATATTACTAAAATAGATAACAATTACTACCATTTTTAGCTATATTTATTATCAAAATAAAAAATAAATATTATGACAAAAGTAGCACCATTTCATTCGATTAAAGCTAATGCACCGAAGGTGTATCATGACAACAACAAGTGTACAGAAGGCAATAACATTGAGAGAGAAAACATCAGATCAGGTACTGGTGGAAGAACTAAGTGTTCTCATTGTGTTCGTCTAGGTTGATAATAATCGAATATTAAAATTTATGAAAACAAACTGACTGCCCCTTATGGAGAATGAGGGGCTTTATTTTTGTATTATAATTTATTTTAATTGTATCAACTAGAAAATGTATTAAACTTTAAAAGCAGCTGACATTAGCATTTGCTCACTGCGAGATATACCAATCCCCTTCGCTATTTCCTGCCAGCCAGACACAGCATTCTCAACTTCTTCTATTATATCGTTCATCTTTCTTTCACTCAATCTGAAATGAGGACCGATACTCTTAGCAAGATTGATATCCAATTGATTATTGTCTGTATCGATATTTAATGCCAACCCACCTTTATCTATAGAGGGATTGATATCAAAAGCCGGGGATAAACGCCAGCCTGCATCTGTAAGTATAAAACCATGATTTCTTAAATGATCATCTGTGTTAGAAATAAGTATGTTAAAAATAATCCTTCTCCAAAGCTGTTGTAAATCTTCCTCTACATGTGCTCCTGAAAATTGAATAAACTCTGCGATATCCAAATATGAAGGTGTATTATCACGAAGGAGTTCTTCATTATTACCTGTCATGGTCATAGCTGAAGCAAAATGAATCCTGATCTTTTTATCTCTATCAAACCGTTTAGTGAAAAAAGTATAATGTGCTCCTGAAATATGTTCTATTCTTGATTCTGTCATAATGATACCAGCATTAATAGCAAGACGGTATGCCAAATATTCCCATGCACCTTTATTTACAGCATTATCATTCTTTGAAGGAAATTTAGCAATCCATGGATGACCTTCATTATCTAGAATATTCGCTTTTGGTCTGGCTCCCCCAAGCGATGAACCTGGAGCCATCAATATAGCTAGCCATTTGTTTATTTCAGTTGAATCTACATCAGATTCAATCATTTTTGCACCATGCTGCAACTCTCTAATATTTGCCCAAGGGGGAGTAGGCGATATTGAATCGTTATCAAGGAAATCCCCATCAGGTTCTCTTTTAAACCTTAATGCTCCCATTCGGCTTAAATCATGTACTCCCAAAAGGAAGTCAATATCATATAATATGGGTGCTGTTTCTCCTTGTTCACGTGCAATGAATGCAGCTCGCCGTTTCATTAAAGTTCTTCCCCAAGTATCAGGCATAGAGTCTAGAAATACTCCAAAGTTTTCTTTTTTATTAGGATATTGTTGCCCGCTATACCATTCAATATCGGGATCAAGCAACAATTGTTCATGAGAAATCCAGTCTCTATCGTATGAAAAACTAAATGCCTTTCTTCCTTTGGCTTGTTGAGCAGACAATATCCCAATACATTTGGGAGAGTCCATACCTTTCCAATCTGCATACACCCATATATCTGTCTTATTTAACATTTTCTACTTTCCTATTAGACTAAGATCTTGTAATTTTCTTCCAAACTCATCATCAGTTGCTACTTTTAAAAACTCATCATGAAGCCCTAAAACTCTGAGTACATTAAAATATGCGCCCATTGAGACACTCGAATTTCCTTTTTCAATATAATATAATGTAGAACGATCAATGCCTGCACGTTCTGCCACTTGTATAGTAGTTAGCTTTCGTCGCTTCCTGGCTAATTTGATATTCTCACCCATTTGTTCTAATGCCTTTTGATACTTTGGAAGCAGAATCTGTTTCTTAGACCTCATAGTATGTTGTTTATTATCTACAATAATACCAAAATTGATTGAAATATACAACATTGTAAAGAATTCATAGTGAAAAATTTATTATATTGTAGTTAAGCATACTATTCGAAGCGTAATTGCATCGGATAATTGAAACAAATGAACTCTATATGATTGTAACAATAACCTCTATGTATAAAACAATTTGGTTATTAAACGGTATTTTTAAATAGACAAAAGTTAATTACCTAAATACTAATCATATATGAATAACTTATGGAAAAAGATACCACTCAAAACGTGGCACCTAAACACCAGCTGAGTATTACTGATGCCGTTGCAATTATCGTTGGTATTGTAATAGGCGCTGGGATTTTTAGAACACCTTCTTTAGTTGCAGCCAATACAGATTCTGATTCATTATTCTTATTCGCCTGGATATTAGGTGGAGCAGTTTCTTTAATCGGTGCACTTTGTTATGCCGAACTTACCACTGCATTTCCCAATGCTGGTGGAGATTATCACTTTATTGGTCGGGCTTATGGAAAAAAACTTGCATTTCTTTTTGCCTGGGCAAGAATGAGTGTCATTCAAACCGGATCAATTGCTTTATTAGCCTATATTTTCGGAGACTATTTTAGCCAGATATATAGTTTGGGAGAGTTTTCTTCCGTTATATATGCTGCCCTTGTCGTCATCATTCTTACAGCCATTAATATTACGGGGATCAGACTAGGTACCGGTACGCAAAAATTGTTTACCGTAGCCGAAGTGGCTGGTGTACTGCTGATTGCAGCAGCGGGTCTTATTTTTGCACCATCCATTGTAGAAACTGTTCCACCTGTAATAGAAACATCCACTTCCTCTGGAAATTTTATAGGTTTGGCGATGGTTTTCGTTCTGCTCACTTTCGGTGGATGGAATGAAGCAGCGTACATATCTGCTGAATTAAAATCTGGCAAGAAGCGGATGGTTCAGGTATTGGTTATCAGCCTATTGATCATTACTGCAGCTTATCTCTTAATTAATATGGGATTCTTAAGAGCATTGGGACACAGCAACATGGCTCAATCTGATGCAGTAGCGGTAGATCTAATGAGAATTGTGTGGGGAGAAACAGGAGTTTGGCTTATTGGGATTATTGTAGCAGTTTCGGCACTGACATCCGCGAATGCAACCATTTTCACAGGAGCAAGAACCAACTATGCTTTGGGCAAAGATTTCCGGATACTTTCTTTTCTTGGAAAATGGAACAATCAGGCGTCTGGTCCGGTAAACGCTTTTTTAACACAGGGGTTGATCTCGCTGTTATTAATAAGTCTGGGATTATTTACACGTAGCGGATTTGAAACTATTATTGAATATACAGCACCTGTTTTTTGGTTTTTCTTTTTATTAGTGGGTATTGCATTATTCATATTACGTAAAAAAGAACCGGATGCGAACAGGCCATTCCGTGTGCCGTTATACCCTATTACACCTATTATCTTCTGTTTAACAAGTGCGTATCTTTTATATTCAAGCTTGATGTATACGGGTATTGGTGCGCTGGTAGGTGTTGGTGTATTATTCGTTGGTGTGTTGTTGCTTATCGTATTTCAAAAAATAGAGAAAAGAAATAAACTTAAAGAAAGAGATAAATACCCTGTCGATAAAGTTAGTATTTAATTAATACATAGATAATAAATTGAAAGTGTAGATATAAAATAATTCATATATTTTTTAACCTTTAAATTAAACAAGATGAAATCTGTAAAAAAACTAATTGGAGTCGTGCTTTTACTAGTATGTACTACTACGCTTATCAATGCGCAAGATCGTCCGGCATTGGATGTTCCATACGTACCAACGCGCCAGGCGGTTGTTGATGCGATGTTGAAAATAGCTGATGTAAAACAAGGTGATGTGCTGTATGATCTGGGATGTGGTGATGGAAGAATTGTTGTTACTGCTGCTAAGGATTATGGTGCAACGGGTAAGGGATACGATATTGATCCTCAGAGAATTGCTGAGGCTAATGCCAATGCTAAAAGTGCAGGTGTGAGTGATAAGGTAGAGTTCTTGAATGCTAACTTATTTGATACTGATTTAAGTGGGGCTTCAGTAATTACCTTGTATCTTTTACCTGATGTAAATATGAAACTACGTCCAAAGATTCTGGCACTTAAACCAGGTACCCGAATTGTATCGCATGCCTTTACAATGGGGGATTGGAAGCCTGAAAAGACACAAGTTGTTGATGGTTCAACAATCTACTTCTGGACAGTTCCTGAAGGAGGAGTTATTAATTAAAGGCTGAAATAGAGTTCGAGAATCTCGAACTCTATTTCTTTGATCACTTATTGAAATCCTAAAAGCTTTTTACCCTTCATTCCTTTCTCTTGAATTAGGAATTTGAATTTGCTACCCATATCAACTAACAGGGTATGGCTTAAAAAGGATATTTTTTGAGCAGCTTGAATAACATCATCTCCATGAGTAAACATCTGCTGTATTACTTCATTGAAGCCCATGGATAACAAGAAATTACCTTGATTTGTAAACCCACACTCATTTAATCCGCTTTTGGTACCGAAATTCATTAATGCAGAAAAATTCACATGAGAGGTGATATCCTGCCCTCCGATGTTGTCGTATAGATTATCGTTGACTGTATGATTGTTATAGCACATCAACGTACCCTGACTTCTATGCGGTTTATATAATTCGGAACTTAGATAACCATAGTCGATCGTCATTACATAGCCCTGATTCAATGAGCTTGCAATTTCCTCCATCCAGTTTATAGCCTGTAAATTTATTTCGCTGCGGAAATCTTTTGGAAGTTCAATATTCAGCTCCTTAAGATATTCTTTCAGTTTCTCTTGTGCAGGCTGTAATACTTCTGTAAAACCATTATCATACGTTACAAAAACTTCCATGAGTTCATCTTTCATTACGATCTGATGAACAGCGAAATTATCTACTAGTTCATTCGATAATATGCAGCCATTAACTTCTGTAAGTTCATCAATTGAATTGAGCCATTCTACTTTTTCAGATAAGTGCGACCTCTCAATATCCCGCATAACAGGGCTTTTTTCGATGATGTAATACTTCAGCTGATCATACATCTCCTCATTCTTTTTAAGGTAGGAAAGAATATCATGACATAACATACCGGTACCTGCACCATATTCGACAATCGTAAAATCAGTACCGCCGAGCGTTTCCCACATTTCTTCTAATTGCTTACCGATCAATGCACCGAAAACCGGTGTAAGATACGCGCTTGTATAGAAATCACCATTCTTTCCAATTTTATTTTTAGGAGAGGTATAGTATCCCAATTCGGGATAATATAAGCACATCTCCATAAAATCCTCAAAGCAGATAGCTCCTTTATCCTCAATCTTTTGTTGAATGATTTCTGTAAGACTCATACTGTTAATACAATAAGAAGAAAAAATAGTTTTTCACTTGATCTTATATACATAAGATACTTATATATAAAAATTATATATTTGTGTTATGAATTCGATTAAATATAAAGGTTTGTTGAAAGGGAGCCTTCAAATAATCATCTTGAAACTTCTTCAAAAAAATGGAAGAATGTATGGATATGAAATTACACAGTTAGTTAAAGAAATCACTAATGGTGAAATCCTACTTACCGAGGGAGCTTTATATCCTGCTTTACATAAATTGGAAAAAGAGGGTTTGTTAGCGGCCAGTGTAGAGCTTGTAGATAATAGGGCACGCAAGTATTATGCACTTAGTGAGAAGGGTAGGACCGAAGTGGAAATTAAATTAAAAGAAACCAAAAGCTTTATGGGAAACCTTGCTTTATTACTCAATTTAAATCCTAAGCTTACATGAAACTAACTGCTCTACAAAAACAAGAGATACGTAAGTATCTGGAAGAGGTAACTGTTGTAAAATCAAATTGTGATGAACTGTTTGATCATATCATTACTGATTTAGAGCAAAATCCGACCTCTGATGGCTTGGATATTGAAAGGATTAAGCAAAATATTGATGTTGAATTTGATTTATTGATTAATACAGAACAGGAGAAAAGAAACTTTCGGCGAATTAATACGATAGCAGGCTTTGCTTTGTTCTTCTTTGCTTTGATAGTTTATTGGCTTAGCATGGAGCCTACGGTGAGCTTTTGGGATTGTGGGGAATTTATTGCTGCTGCATTTAAACTAGAAGTCGGTCATCAGCCCGGAGCACCGGTTTTCCTTATATTGGGAAAAATTTTTAGCCTCTTTGCTTTTGGCGAAAGCTCTAGGATAGCATATTGGGTTAATTTTAGTGCTGTGGTTTCAAGTGCGGCTACTATTTCATTTTTATTCTGGACTATTACGGCTTTAGTTGCGAAGGTATATAAGAATGAGAAGATTAAAGCCAAAACAAAAAGTATCATAATTGCAGGTGCTATAGGTGCTTTGGCTTATACTTTTTCAGATACATTTTGGTTTTCAGCTGTTGAGGCTGAGGTATATGCTCTTTCATCCTTATTTACTGCCGTCACCTTTTGGGCTATTCTTAAATGGGAAAATCAGATAAATGACCGTTGGTTAATCTTTATAGCATTTATGATTGGCCTTTCAACCGGAGTTCACTTACTTAACCTATTAACAATTCCGGCAATTACACTTGTTTATTATTATAAGAAAACGAAACGCAGTACTACCATAGGAACTCTCAAAGCTTTACTGGTTGGATGTGCAATAGTCGCTTTTATTCAGTTTGGAATTATCCAGTACTTTATGTTAGGAGCGTTTAAAACCGACCTTATTTTTGTTAATTCATTTGGATTGTCATTTGGGTCAGGAGCTTTGTTTTATATTACTCTGGTTGGTTTTTTATTGTTCTACGGTATCCGATATTCTATCCGAAAACATAATTACAAGCTAAACTTGTATTTAATATGCACGGTGTTTTTATTGTTTGGATTTAGCTCGTATACAATTATTATTCTTCGTGCAAATGCCAAACCAACTATTAATTTAAGCAATCCGGATAATATATATTCACTTTATAATTATCTTGGAAGAACGAATTATAAATCTACTCCCTTATTATATGGCAATACATTTGACGCTAAGAGTATTGAAAACGAAGTAACGGATAATTTATACAGAAAAGGAGAAAAGAAATACGAGATTTCAGGAAATACGTATAAAACAACCTATGATAAAAATTTACTGTTTCCACGAACATATAGTCAGACACCACAGCATATTGATTTTTACAAAGAATGGATAGGACTCGGAGATGGAGAGACGCCGACTTTTAGTCAAAACCTTGGCTTCTTTGCCTCCTGGCAGATGGGAGTAATGTATTGGAGGTATTTTTTATGGAATTTCTCTGGTCGGCAGAATGATATTCAAGGATATGGAGACATAAAAAACGGGAACTGGATAACAGGGGTTAAGCCTTTGGACGCCATTCGTTTAGGCAGTCAAACGAATCTTCCGCCGAGTATAGTTGCAAATGAAGGACACAATGTATTTTATGGTTTACCTTTTTTGCTTGGTATAGCAGGTGTTTTTTGGCTATTTAAAAGAAATAAACAGATGGGGGTTGTTCTTGCTACTTTCTTTTTCTTTACGGGTATAGCTATTATCTTGTATCTGAATCAGGATCCTATGCAGGTGCGTGAACGCGACTATGCTTATGCAGGATCTTTTTATGCTTTTGCAATCTTTATAGGCTTTGGTTTTCTTTTAGTTAAAGACATTCTTCAAAAAAATTCTACGAAAAGGATAGGATTGATAGTAGCGACAATGATCTGTTTGTTCGCCGTTCCGTTCTTAATGGGTACACAAGGCTGGAATGATCATGACCGGTCAGATAAAACAACAGCATTAAATTGGGCAAAGAACTACCTGAACTCCTGTGCTCAAGATGCCATTCTTTTTACGAATGCCGATAATGATACCTATCCGTTATGGTATGCACAAGAAGTAGAAGGTATAAGAACAGATGTACGCGTAATATGTCTTCAGTTTTTACAGGATGATTCATTTATTGATCAATTGAAAGCAAAGGTAAATTCATCTGAGGCTTTGCCTATTAGCTTATTACATAAACAATATCAGGCTGGTGTTAGGGACTTCTTTCCTTATGTGGATTACGGGATTACAGATAGTGTAGAATTAAAAGATCTGCTTGCAGTTATGACTTCTGAAAATAAAAACGATCAGGTTCAGATGACAGATGGCTCTTATATGAATTTTATACCTGCCAGAAAATTGAAACTCTCGATAAATCCGGATCAATTAATAGATACAAATACGATTCGGCCTGAACAGAAGTCAAACGTAGTGCCTGCAATGGAGTGGAGCTTTAATAAACCCTATGCAAGCAAAGCAGACTTGATCATGTTTGATATTTTGGCAAACAACGATTGGGAAAGACCTATCTATTTTGCTACATCAGTATCTGAAGATACGTACATGGGTTTAGATCAATATCTGTATTTAGAAGGATATGCCTATCGGTTATTGCCTTTAAAAAATGAAGATAAAGAGATAAATAAGACGCAGCGTACTAACACCGATGTAATGTATTCAAATGTGATGAACAGGCTGGATTTCACAGCATTTAATAAAGCAAAATATATTGATGTTGAATCAAGAAGGATCGTGAATAGTACATGGCAGTTAAATAATACATTGACTAATAACCTGATTGCTGAAGGTAAAACAGATAAGGCAAAGCAGGTAATGCAAAAAAGTATGAGAGAGCTACCCTTAAGAAGTTACTCCATTATAGATACTTTGAATAAGCTAAATACGGTTCGAAATTTATATGCTCTGAATCAGAATGAGGAAGCTAACAATGTTACTAATGCTACATTGGATTTCTTAACACAGGAACTTCAATATATAACAACACTCACCGCTTCTCCTCAATTAGCCTATCGGGATGAGGTTCAAATAGGATTGTATGTTTTGGATGAGTTTGAAAGGATTACAGCTGGTTACCAACAGAAGGAATTAAACCGGAAAACTAATGATGTCCTGAAGCAGATGATAAAAGCCTTCAATATTGAAAGTTAATCTTTTAATCTATTGCCAACCGCCTCCTAAAGATCGATATAATTCAACTCTTGCAAGCAAAAGCTGTTGCTGCAAGCTAACTAATTCTAATTCACTGTCTATGGCATTCTGTTGAGCGTTTATAACTTCAAGGTAAGTAGCATGACCAGCTTTAAATAATAAATCGGCTTGTTTTACACCTAATTTAGCCACTTCAACACGTTTTTCAGCAATAATATCTTCTTCCCGGAGTTTTCTTAAGCTAACCAAGGTATTGGTGACTTCATTGATAGCCCGGAGAACAGACTCCTGAAAGTCGAGTTCGGCTTTTTCCCGTTCAATTTTTGCGATCTCAATACTGGTTTTAAGCTTGCGTCGGTTAAAAACAGGTTGCGTTATACTTCCAATCAATCCGCCAAATAAAGAACCTGGAATGCTTACCCAATTTTTTGCGAGCATGCTATTAACACCTCCTGTGGCATCGATGGTTATATTTGGATAACGGTATGCCTGTGCAACACCAACATCCGCATTTGCTGCCCGTAAAGCTAACTCTGCTGCTCTTACATCGGGCCGGTTGTTTACAACGTAAAGCGGTACACCTGCAGAAATAGAGTCTTCCATCAGATGATTTAAATCTAAACCACGCTGAATGCTATCAGGTAACTGACCTGCTAGTATTTGTAGATTGTTTTCCTGAATGGCAACTTTACGTTCTATTTGGGGGATTAATGATTTTGCAGCCAGGCTTTGTGATTCTGTTTGTTGAATAGCTAAGGAAGTAACTTGTCCGGCATCACGTTGTAACTTCACAATACGTAGCGTACTATCGCTTAATCGTAAATTCCGGCGGGCTACTTCTAATTGAGCATCCAGCATCAACAGATTATAATATCCTTCTGCAAGGCTTGCCACCAATTGTGTCTGTAATAATTTCCTTGCTTCATGAGTTTGTAGGTATTGAGCTAAAGTGCTTTCATTTTGTCTTTTAATTTTTCCCCAAATGTCAAGCTCCCAACTTAAACTTACACTACTATAATATTGCGGATTGTACAGATACATATTTTCAGGTGGTGTTTTACCGGTTTCAGTATAGTACTTGGCAGTAGGGCTCGAATAAAAATTTTTGGAACGAAATTGTTGATTAATAGTAGCCAGATCAGCATTGATCTCAGGAAGAAACTGTGCTTTTGCTCTCATGACTTGTTGATCAGCTATCTGGATGTTTTTTAATGCTTTTTGCATATCATAATTATAGACCAAAGCGGTATCAATTAATTGCTGCAAGGCAGTATCCATAAAGAAATCTCTCCAATGGAGATCACCTAAACTTGTTGTATCTAAAGCAATATCCTCTCCTCGATAGCTTTCTGAAATCTTTAGCTCTGGCCTTTGATAATCTTTACCGATCCTACAGGCACTTATGCCTAGCAAAAAGATAATCAAGATTGGAAATAGAAACCTTACATTGGTTGTTTTTATCTTATTCATTATCATCCTCCTCTTGTGGCATTTTTGATTTAATTGTTTCATCGATTTGTTGAAATATCATATACAATACAGGAATAATAAAAATGCCGAGTGTAACTCCAAAGAGCATACCGCCTGCGGCACCTATACTGATAGAATGATTTCCTTGCGCGGAAGGTCCAACAGTCCACATTAAAGGGACAAGACCAGCTACAAAAGCAAGTGAAGTCATTAAAATAGGTCTTAAACGTAATAATGCTCCTCCTTTTGCTGCTTCAATTATACTGGCACCTAGTCTGCGTTGTTGGACGGCAAATTCAACGATTAGAATGGCATTTTTGGCTAATAAACCAATGAGCATGATTAAACCGACCTGTACGTAAATGTTATTTTGTAAACCAGCCAGATTAACGGCTGTATAAACGCCTATTAATCCAACAGGTACTGAAAGGAGAATAGCCAAGGGTAATATATAGCTTTCGTATTGTATGGCTAACAGAAAATAGACGAACAGTAAACTTAATGCAAAGATCATGATGGTTTCGCCACCAGATCCTTTTTCTTCTAAACTCATTCCTGTCCATTCATAGCTGTAGTTAGCTGCCAGATTCTGGTTGGCAACTTCTTCAATCGCCTGTATGGCATCGCCTGTGCTATAGCCGCTGGAAGGAGTAGCATTGATAGAGATTGCATTATAAAGATTATAACGATTAACAGTTTCAGGCCCCATCACCCTGCGTAATTTGATTAAAGTATTGGCAGGCACCATTTCTCCTCTTTTATTTCTAACAAAAATTGATTTGAAAGATTCAGGATCATTGGTAAACCGAGCATCTGCTTGCATGTATATCTTATATTGTCTACCAAAGCGACTAAAGTCTCCAGCTTGTACACGTCCGTAATATCCTTTTATTGCCGTCATTAAATCTTTTGCAGATACGCCCAAAGCTTGTGCTTTTATGAAATCAATGTCCAATTCGTATTGCGGAAAATTG
>Ga0160445_100783_pt1 | contig 11984 bp, 9 predicted proteins | sample HID1972M_E1MG_FD_108215 | JGI IMG/M metagenome (GOLD analysis project Ga0160445, IMG submission 108215) | Enriched pill bug-associated microbial communities from UW Madison campus, WI, USA - HID1972M_E1 MG | ecosystem: Host-associated > Arthropoda: Insects > Digestive system > Unclassified ... | reverse complement strand
GCCAGGGCATTTCCGGTCGCGACCTGATCCTGTTCTTCGGTGGTCTGTTCCTGCTGTGGAAGAGCTCGCAGGAGATGTATCACGCGCTGGAAGGTGAAGACGAAAGCGACGACACCCCCGGCGGCAAGGGCGGCAACTTCCTCTACACCATCATTCAGATTGCGATTATCGACATCGTCTTCTCGCTGGATTCGGTGATCACCGCTGTCGGCATGGTTTCCCATGTACCGGTGATGGTCGCGGCGATTGTTGTGGCGGTGCTGGTGATGATGCTGGCGTCGGGCAAGATCAGCGAATTCATCGACAAGCACCCGTCGCTGAAAATGCTGGCGCTGTCGTTCCTGCTGGTGGTCGGTACCGTGCTGATTGCCGAGTCGTTCGACGTGCATGTACCGAAAGGCTACGTCTACTTCGCGATGGGCTTCTCGCTGGCGGTTGAGGCGATCAACATCAAGCTGCGCGGCGCGATTGCCCGCAAGAAAAAGCAGCAAGACCCGGTGAAACTGCGCAAGGACATCCCGGGCCAGTAAAACGCAACACCCCTGTGGGAGCGGGCTTGCTCGCGAAGGCGGAGTGTCAGTCGACAGCAATGTTGGCTGACCCACCGCATTCGCGAGCAGGCTCGCTCCCACATTTGTTTTGGGCGATATCCAGACTTTTTTGTACCCGCAAAAACCTGTGGCGAGGGGATTTATCCCCGATGGACTGCGCAGCAGTCCCCTGCTTTTGGCTTAAACAACGGGGGCCGCTGCGCGACCCATCGGGGATAAATCCCCTCGCCACAGGATCATTGGTGGATTGGAAATCTGAGAGGTGGATGAACCCATTTTCATGACACTTTTGTTTCAATCAACACTTTAGCTGTGCAATGCTGGCGCCCAGTCCGTTAGCCAACTACAGCTTAAGTATCAAAAACGTAGAAACCGCGCGGTACCGTCAACTTGCTCCTTTGGGGCACTGCTATTACAGGGGGTCTGCATGCTCACCCTGCTCAATCTGCTTTCCGCCGTCGCCCTGCTGATCTGGGGCACGCACATCGTTCGAACCGGCATCCTGCGGGTGTACGGCACCAATCTGCGCCATGTGATTGGCCAGAACATGTCCAAGCGCTGGCTCGCGTTCGTGGCCGGTATCCTCGTGACCGCCATGGTGCAGAGCAGCAACGCCACCGCCATGCTCGTCACCTCTTTCGTCGGCCAGGGCCTGATGGCGCTGACCCCGGCGCTGGCGACCATGCTTGGCGCCGACGTCGGTACCGCGCTGATGGCGCGAGTGCTGACCTTCGACCTGTCGTGGCTGTCGCCGCTGCTGATTTTCCTCGGGGTGATTTTCTTTCTGTCGCGCAAACAGACGCGGCTCGGGCAAATGGGGCGGGTATCGATCGGTCTCGGCCTGATCATTCTCGCGCTGCAACTGATCGTCGAGGCCGCCGCGCCGATCACCCACGCTCAGGGCGTGAAGGTGATTTTCGCCTCGCTGACCGGCGATATCCTTCTCGACGCCTTGGTCGGCGCGCTGTTCGCGATGATTTCCTACTCCAGCCTCGCCGCCGTGCTGCTCACCGCGACGCTGGCCGGCGCCAGTGTCATCAGTCTGCCGGTGGCGATCGGTCTGGTGATCGGCGCCAACATCGGCAGCGGCGTGCTGGCGTTCATGAGCACCAGCATGCAGAACGCCGCTGGCCGGCAAGTGGCGTTGGGCAGTCTGTTGTACAAACTGATCGGCCTGCTGCTGATCATCCCGGTGCTCGACCCGCTGGTGCACTGGATCGACAGCCTCGATTTCAGCCCGCAGGAAATGGTCATCGGCTTCCACCTGCTCTACAACACCGCGCGCTGTCTGATTCTGTTGCCGAGCGTCGGCCCGATGGCGCGACTCTGCGCCTGGTTGCTGCCAGAACGGCCGGAGCTCAACGGCACCGCCAAACCGCGTCACCTCGATGCCACCGCGCTGGTCACACCGAGTCTGGCGCTGGCCAACGCCGCGCGGGAAACCCTGCGCATGGGTGATCTGCTGGAAAACATGCTCGACGCCACCCTCGATGTGCTGCGCGGCAAGCAAACCGCGGTCACTCAGGAAATCCGCCGGCAGACCGACGACATCGAATCGCTGTACAGCGCGATCAAGCTCTACCTGGCGCAGATGCCGCGCGAAGACCTCGGCGAGCAAGACAGTCGACGCTGGGCCGAGATCATCGAACTGGCGATCAACCTGAAACTCGCCAGTGATCTGATCGAACGCATGCTGCGCAAGATCCAGCAGCAGAAAACCTCGCAGCGCCGCTCGTTCTCCGAAGAAGGCCTGGAAGATCTGGCCGGGCTGCAGCAGCAATTGATCTCCAACCTGCGTTTGGGGCTGTCGGTATTCCTCAGCGGTGATCGCGAAAGCGCCCGGCAATTGCTGCGTGAGAAACGCCGCTTCCGCGCGCAGGAACGCCGTTTGGCCCACGCGCATGTCAGCCGTTTGCAACGCAAGATCGTGCAGAGTATTGAAACCAGTTCGCTGCACCTGGAGTTGATTGCTGACATGAAGCGTTTGAATTCGCTGTTTTGCGGCAGTGCGTATGTGGTGCTGGAAACGGCGGACACCGGAGCGCTGGCGTCGGATGATATTGCCGACATCACGCATTCGCCTTGAACGTTTTACGGCTGGGTTTAGTCAGTTACATTGATTCAGCCTTCAGGCCGCTATCGCGAGCAGGCTCACTCCTACAGGGGGACGCATTCCAAATGTAGGAGTGAGCCTGCTCGCGATGGGGCCCTGACTGACGACACGGATCTCCAAATCAGCCGTATGGAAGCCTGTTATGCGTTGCCTGTTGTTCGCCTGTCTGTTGCTCGGTTCCCTGCCCGTCTTCGCCCTGGATCGCTTTCAGGTCGAAGGCTATGCGCTGCCCAACGGTTTGCAGTTGCTGCTCAAACCCGGCACCGAACGCGGGCATGTGGCGATCCGCTTGGTGGTCGGCGTTGGCCTCGATGATTTTGACTGCGACGAAAAAGAGCTGCCGCACCTGCTTGAGCATCTGCTGTTCAGCGGCATCGACGCCACCGGCGAAGGTGGTTTAGAGGAACGCATGCAGGCACTGGGCGGTGACTGGAACGCTTTTACCAGCAACGCCGACACCACGTTCGTTATCGAAGCCCCGGCGAAGAACCAGCGCAAGGTGCTCGACCTATTGCTCGATCTGCTCACGCAAACGCGCATCGACGAAAACGCGATCAACGCCGCCAAACGCGTGGTCGAACGCGAGGACGGCGGCCATTACACGCGTCTGCAACGCTTCCTCGATCGCCAGGATCTCGGCCACACCGCGAGCAACCAGCTCGCCGTCGAGCTGGGCCTGAAATGCCCGCAACGCGCCGAGGTCGGTCACCTGACTCAGGAACAACTGGAGAAGGTGCGCAAGGCCTGGTACGCGCCGAACAACATGACGCTGATCGTCGTCGGCGAACTCGACAAACTGCTGCCGGCCTACCTGGAACGCACCTGGGGCGCGCTCGAAGCGGTTGAGCCGAGCGAGCATCGTCCGCTGCCGGACATCCGCACCAGCGCCGCCCATGAACGCACCCTCACCCGTGGCTTCATCGGCGACAGCGCCAAGCTGCACTGGCTGGTGCCGGAGCCGGTGATTGACGATCAGTACGATGAGACGTTCGACATCCTCAAGGATTATCTGGACTGGGCGCTGTACCGGCAGATTCGTCTCAATCACGGTTTGTCGTACGGGCCGTGGGCTGAGCGCGAAGTGTTTGGTGGTGTCGGCTTCATGAGCCTGAACGCTGATCTGGATCGCGATGACGTCGACGAAGCCATTCAGGTGTTGGAAGACCTCAAGGCCGACCTGCTGAAAAACGGACTCGACCCGGCGACTTTTGCCCGCATCAAACAGGCATCCATCGCCCATCAGGCGTGGGCGGTGCAGGGTAATAGCGCGATGGCGGATTATTACTGGAGTGCCCTGAGCGACTACGAGGACGGCCGCTTCGCCAACCCGGCGCGCGAGCTGCAGGGCGTGACGCTGGAAGCGGCGAATAAGGCCATGCGTGAGTTGCTGTTGCAGCCGGGGTATTTGCGGATCGAGAAGCCGTTGATCAGTGATGATCAGGTGTTGTGGTTGAGTGCGGGTGGAATCGGTGTGTTGATGCTGATTCTGATCGGCTGGCGCTTGCATCGTAAGCGGGGTTGAAGATCAAAAGATCGCAGCCTTCGGCAGCTCCTACATGGAACCCCATGTTGTGATGGTGAGGTCCTTGTGGCGAGGGGATTTATCCCCGATGGGCTGCGAAGCAGCCCCAAACCCTGCAACCCCATTCATTCAGGCAAACCGCATTCGCAGGATTTACGACGGCTGCGCCGCCGATCGGGGATAAATCCCCTCGCCACAGGGGCTAGGCGGCGGTAACCTTTCCGGGATTTTTCCTACAGCGTTGTGAACCCCGACATGCCGAAAATACAGCTCCTGATCCAGCGCATTCTCGAACTGATGAAGCGCTATCCCGGGGTCATTGCGCTCGGTGGTTTCATCTCCGGGGTCGGCAGTTTCATCATGGTCGATCGTCAGCAAGGGCTGGCGAGCTGGATCACGGTGATCATGCTGCTCAGCTGGATCTGGCTGATGCTGGAAAACACCCTCACCGGCCTGTTCACCCGCATCTTCAAACGCGAGATTCCCCAGCCGTTGCTGCGTTACGCAACGCAAATGATCCATCAGGAAAGCCTGTTTTTCGTCCTGCCGTTCTTCTTCATCACCACGACGTGGAACAGCGGCCAGTTGGTTTTCACCGGCCTGCTCAGCGTCGCGGCATTGATCTCCATCGTCGATCCGCTCTATTACAAATGGCTGGCGCCGCGGCGCTGGGCGTTCCTCGCGTTGCACACCCTGACCCTGTTCGCCGCCCTGCTCACCGCGTTGCCAGTGATCATGCACCTGACCACCTCGCAGAGTTTCAAGTGGGCGCTGGGCATTGCCGTGCTGTTGTCGTTCCCGAGTCTGGCGTCGATCTTCCCGATCCGCACGGTGCGCAACGCGCTGGCGATTCTGTGCATCACTGTCGGCATCGGTGGCGTCGGTTGGGTGCTGCGTTCGTGGGTGCCGCCGGCGACGCTGTGGATGACCGACGTGGCGATCAGCACGCAATTGCAGGATCGCACCCCCGGCGCCAGCCTCGACACGGTCAGCGCCGAGCAGATTCGTGGCGATGGCCTCTACGCCTACACCGCGATCAACGCGCCACGCGGGCTCGATGAGCGGATTTATCACGTCTGGCAGTTCAACGGCAAAGAGGTCGATCGCATCCCGCTCGACATCCATGGCGGGCGCAAGGAAGGCTACCGGGCGTGGACGCACAAGCAGAATTTCCCCGGCAACCCGGCGGGCAAATGGCAGGTGCGCGTGTTGACCGAGGATGGCCAAGTGATCGGCGTGCTGCGCTTCGAAATCACCGACAGCACAGCGATCAAAGAAAAGTAGTCCGGTTCGTGCTATTACCTATCCCAGCGTAATCAGCCGAAAAGCACGGAGCTTATGACCAGCAGTTCGATCAGCGGCAATGCCCAACTGGACACGTCGATCAGCCCTGCCCGCCTGCGCGTGACCGGGGACTGGACGCTTGCCCATTACGCCGAGCTCAAGACCCTCAGCGAAAAGCTCCACGGCCAGTACGACGCCAACACCCCGATTGACCTCAACAGCCTCGGCGCCCTTGATACCGCTGGCGCTTCGCTGCTGGTCGAGCTGCTCGGCTCCGAGCGCCTCGGTAAATCTGCCGAGCACCCTGATTGCACGATTTCCACCGCCGACCGTGCGCTGCTGCAAACCGTGTATCGCTCGATGACTGATTTCTGCGTGCCGATCAAGGAAGCGGAAATCAGCGTCAGTGTGCAATTGCTCACGCGCATCGGTCGTGCGGTCGATACGGTCTGGCAGGACACCCTGCAACTGCTCGGCTTCGTCGGCCTGATTCTGGAAACCATCGCTCGCAATCTGTTCCGGCCCAAACGCTGGCGCATTACGCCAATGATTGCGCACATCGAACAGACCGGCCTCGACGCCGCACCGATCGTGGCGTTGCTGACCTTTCTGGTCGGCGCGGTGGTGGCGTTCCTCGGCGCGACGGTGCTGGCCAGTTTCGGCGCGACGATTTTTACCGTGGATCTGGTCGGTTTCTCGTTCCTGCGTGAATTTGGCGTGCTGCTCACCGCGATCCTGATGGCCGGGCGCACTGCCAGTGCCTTCACCGCGCAGATCGGCTCGATGAAGGCCAACGAGGAAATCGACGCGATCCGCACCCTCGGCCTCGACCCGATGGAGCTGCTGGTGGTGCCGCGCGTGCTGGCGATGCTGGTGGCGCTGCCGATGTTGACCTTTCTGGCGATGCTCTGCGGGATCATCGGCGGCGGCGTGGTGTGCGCGGTGTCGCTGGATATCTCGCCGGCGATGTTCCTGACGCTGTTGCAGTCGGACATCGGCGTGCAGCACTTTCTGGTCGGCTTGGTAAAAGCGCCGATCTTCGCCTTCATCATTGCCGCGATTGGTTGCCTGGAAGGCTTCAAGGTCAGCGGCAGCGCCGAGTCGGTCGGCGCGCACACGACGTCTGCCGTGGTGCAGTCGATTTTCGTGGTGATCGTGCTCGACGCGGTGGCCGCACTGTTCTTCATGGAGATGGGCTGGTGAGTCGTCTACCCCGCGCGCCCTCGGAGGCGGTGATCGAAGTCCGTGGCCTGTGCAATCGCTTCGGCAGCCAGAGCGTGCATGAGAACCTCGATCTGGATTTGTACAAAGGCGAAATCCTCGCCGTGGTCGGTGGCTCCGGCAGCGGCAAATCGGTGTTGTTGCGCAGCATTGTTGGCCTGCGTCGGCCCAGCGAAGGTATCGTCAAAGTGTTCGGCAAGAACCTGCCGAGTCTGTCGGAGCACGAGCGTTCGATGGTTGAACGACGCTTTGGTGTGCTGTTCCAGAAAGGCGCGCTGTTTTCCTCGCTGACGGTGACCGAGAACGTCGCCCTGCCCCTCATTGAACACGCCGGCCTCAGCCGTAACGACGCCGAACATTTGGCCGCCGTGAAGCTGGCGCTGGCCGGGTTGCCATTGTCGGCAGCGGATAAATATCCTTCGTCGCTGTCCGGCGGCATGATCAAGCGCGCCGCTCTGGCCCGGGCCTTGGCGCTGGATCCGGACATTCTTTTTCTCGATGAACCCACCGCCGGCCTCGATCCGATTGGCGCCGCGCAATTCGACCAATTGATCCTGACCCTGCGCGATGCGCTCGGCCTCAGCGTGTTTCTGGTGACCCACGACCTCGACACGCTCTACACCATCACCGACCGCGTTGCGGTGTTGGCGCAGAAGAAAGTGCTGGTCGCCGGCCCGATTGACGTCGTCTCGGAAACCGACGACGCCTGGATTCACGAATACTTCCACGGCCCGCGCGGCCGCTCGGCGCTGGACGCCGCCAAATTGCTCAACGAGGTCTGACATGGAAACCCGAGCGCATCATGTGTTGATCGGCCTGTTCACGGTGATTGTGGTGGCAGGCGCCCTGCTCTTCGGTCTGTTCCTGGCCAAGTCCAGCGTCGACACCGAGTTCAAGGATTACGAAATCGTCTTCAATGAGGCGGTCAGCGGCCTGTCCAAGGGCAGCTCGGTGCAGTACAGCGGGATCAAGGTCGGTGACGTGATCAGCCTGCGCCTCGATCCGCAGGATCCACGCCGGGTACTGGCGCGAATTCGTCTGGCCGGTGACACCCCGGTCAAAGAAGACACCCAGGCGAAACTGGCGCTGGCCGGGATCACTGGCACGTCGATCATCCAGCTCAGCGGTGGCACGCCGCAGAGCGCGAAACTGCGTGGGCATGACGGTAAGCTGCCGCTGATCGTCGCCTCGCCTTCGCCGATCTCGCGTTTGCTCAATGACAGCAACGATTTGATGACCGGCATCAGCGCGCTGCTGCAGAACGCCAATCAGATGTTTTCCCCAGAGAACGTTGAGCGCGTCAGCAAAACCCTCGCCCACCTTGAGCAGACCACCGGGACGATCAACGATCAGCGCGGCGACATCAAACAGGCGATGCAGCAACTGGCGACGGTCGGCAAACAGGCTGGCAGCATGCTTGAGCAAACTTCGCTGCTGATGCGCAACGCCAACGGCTTGCTCAACGATCAGGGCAAACAAGCGCTGGGCAGCGCCGAGCAGGCGATGAAGTCGCTGGAGCAAAGCACCACGACGATCAGCGCCCTGCTCAACAAAAACGAAAACTCCCTCGACAACGGCATGCAGGGCCTCAATGGCCTGGCCCCGGCGATCCGCGAACTGCGTGAGACGCTGACCTCGCTGCGCGCCATCTCGCAACGGCTTGAGGCCAACCCTAGCGGCTACCTGCTGGGCCGTGACAAGAACAAGGAATTCACGCCATGAAGCTGACTCGCCTCGCCCTCCTCGTTGGCTTCACCTTGATCAGTGCGTGCTCGATCCTGCCCAAGTCCGAACCGTCGGATGTGTATCGCTTGCCAGCCGCACAAGCGCCAGCCTCGGCCCGTTCGGCGGCGGCTCAGACCTGGTCGTTACGCTTGAATAAATTGCAGTCCAGCGAAGCGCTGAACCGCTCGAACATCGCGGTGATTCCGCAGGGCGATGTGATCAGCAGTTACAAAGCTTCACGCTGGAGCGATCCGGCACCGGTGCTGGTGCGTAACCGCTTGCTCGACGGCTTTCAGCGGGATGGGCGGGTGACGTTGCTGAGCACGGATGACAGCAACTTTGCTGCAGATCTGGAATTGGGCGGGAGTTTGCAGGCATTTCAGACCGAGTATCAGGGCACGCAGGCCAGCGTTGTGGTGCGGGTCGATGCGTTGCTGGTGCGCGGTTATGACCAGCGGATTCTCGCCAGTCGCCGCTTTGAAGAGCGCCAGCCGCTGAGTGATGTGCAGGTGCCGGCCGTGGTCGCCGGGTTTGGCCAGGCCAGTGATCGCTTGACCGCGAAGGTTGTCGCGTGGGCCGTCGATCAAGGCCGGCATTTGGCTCCGGTTAAACCCTGAAATCGCCAAGATCGCAGCCTTCGGCAGCTCCTACAGGGTTATGCATACCTCTGTAGGAGCTGCCGAAGGCTGCGATCTTTTGCTTCAACCAAAGAACCAGTAGCAGACGAAGATCGCGCCAACCACACCAGCAAACTCCGCCAGCAACGCACACCCCACCGCATGCCTTGCCCGCTGGATCCCCACCGCGCCGAAATACACCGCCAGCACATAGAACGTCGTTTCGGTACTGCCCTGAATCGTCGCCGCGACCAACGCCGGGAAGCTGTCGACGCCCGAGGTTTTCATCGTCTCGATCAACATCGCCCGCGCCGCACTGCCGGAGAACGGTTTGACCATCGCCGTCGGCAACGCATCGACAAACCGCGTGTCCCAACCGGCCCATTCGACCAGATGGCGAATGCCGTCCAGACCAAAGTCCAGCGCCCCGGAAGCACGCAGCACGCCCACCGCGCAGAGCATCGCCACCAGATACGGCAGCAGATTCTTCGCAACGTCGAAACCTTCTTTGGCGCCTTCAACGAACGCTTCGTAAACCTTCACTTTTCTCAACGCGCCGATGATCAGAAACAGCATGATCAATCCGAACAACGTGAGATTGCCGAGGATCGACGACAATCCCGCCAACGCCGTCGCCGACAGCGTGCCCAGCAGCGCCATAAAGCCACCGAGAACCAGCGCGCCGGGAATCAGATAAGCCAACACCACCGGATCCCAGATCCGCAGGCGCTGCATGAATGCTACCGAGAGGAAGCCGACAATCGTCGAGCAACTGGTCGCCAGCAGGATCGGCAGGAACACCAGCGTCGGATCCGGCGCGCCTTGCTGGGCGCGGTACATGAAGATCGTTACCGGCAGCAGGGTAAGGGAGGAGGCGTTGAGCACCAGGAAGAGGATTTGCGCGTTACTGGCGATGGTCGCGCTGGGATTGAGCTCCTGCAGCGCCTTCATGGCTTTCAGGCCGATGGGCGTGGCGGCGTTGTCGAGGCCCAGACCGTTGGCGGCGAAGTTCAGGGTGATCAGGCCAAGGGCAGGGTGACCGGCCGGGACTTCCGGCATCAGCCGCAGGAACAGCGGGCCGAGGACTTTCGCCAACCAGTCGACGATCCCGGCTTTCTCGGCGATGCGCAGAAAGCCCAGCCACAGGGTGAGGGTGCCGAACAGCAGCACCATGACTTCGACCGAGAGCTTGGCCATGGCGAAAATGCTCTCCACCATCGCCGCAAAGATCCCGGCGTTGCCGCCGATCAGCCATTGCGCCAGCGCCGACACGGCTGCCACGATGAAGAAGCCAAGCCACAGGCCATTAAGCATCAGTCAAATCCCCCGAAGAATGCCGCGAATGATAACGGCGTGGCCAGAAACGACAAACCCCGGATTTCTCCGGGGTTTGTATGTACCGCTCTTGTGGGAGCAAGGCTTGCCCGCGAAGGGGTCGCTGCGGTCTTACTGTTGCACCGCGTTATCGTTCTTCGCGGGCAAGCCTTGCTCCTACAGGGGGGTGTCAGTTCTTCGAGATTTCGCCTGCTGGCAGTTTGGTCTTGGTGCGCCAGTGTGGCAGGGAGTTCCAGTAGCGCTCGCCCTTGGCGTCGTCGTACATGCCTTCCCAGCGCGAGATAACCAGCACGGCCAGCGCGTTACCGATCACGTTCAGTGCGGTACGGGCCATGTCCATGACGCGGTCGACACCGGCGATGAATGCCAGTCCTTCCAGCGGAATACCGACGCTGCCCAGGGTAGCCAGCAGCACCACGAAGGACACGCCCGGCACACCGGCGATGCCTTTGGAGGTGACCATCAGGGTCAGCACCAGCAACAGTTGCTGGCTGATCGACAAGTCGATGCCATACAGCTGCGCGATGAAGATTGCCGCGATCGACTGATACAGAGTCGAACCGTCGAGGTTGAACGAGTAACCGGTCGGTACCACGAAGCTGCAGATGGCTTTCGGCGCGCCATAGGCTTCCATCTTCTCGATCACGCGCGGCAGCACGGTTTCCGAAGAAGCGGTGGAGTAGGCCAGCACCAGCTCATCCTTGAAGATGCGCATCAGCTTGAACACCGAGAAGCCGAACATCTTGGCGATCAGGCCCAGCACCACGAAGGCGAAGAAGGCGATGGCGAAGTAAACCAGGATCACCAGTTTCGCCAGCGGCACCAGCGAGGCGAAACCGAAGTTGGCCACGGTCACCGCGATCAGAGCGAATACGCCGATTGGCGCATAGTTCATGATCATGTGGGTGACTTTGAACATGCTTTCCGAGACGCCCTGGAACATCTTCACCAGCGGCTCGCGCAGATCCGACTGCAGGCTCGACAGGCCGAGACCGAACAGCACGGAGAAGAAGATGATCGGCAGCATTTCGCCGCGAGCCATGGCCGCGAAGATGTTCGACGGGATCAGGTTAAGGATGGTCTCGATGAACGCGTGTTCATGCTGTACCTCGGCGGCAGTCGCCTGGTACTTGGAGATGTCCACCGTGCCGAGCGTGCTCATGTCGATGCCGGCACCCGGATGGAACACGTTGGCCAACAGCAAGCCGACAACGATCGCGATGGTCGTGACGATTTCGAAGTAGATGATGGTTTTCAGGCCGATACGCCCGAGTTTCTTGGCGTCGCCCACGCCAGCAATGCCGACGATCAGGGAAGAGATGACGATCGGAATCACGATCATCTTGATCAGACGGATAAAGATATCGCCTGCCGGTTGCAAGACATTGCTGATCCACCAGGCCTTTTCGGCACTGAAGTGGTTGAGCAACGCCCCAATTGCAATCCCCAAAACCAGACCGATGAGGATCTGCCAGGCGAGGCTGAGTTTTGCCTTCTTCATTATCTTTACCCTTACTTGCGTTTGACTCAGGCACATGCAGGAACTGGAACGCTTTTTAGCGGAAAAGTCTGTGCATCTGCCTCCGTATAAGTTGCCCCGAAGCGCGTATTTGCGG
>Ga0160445_100778_pt1 | contig 12038 bp, 8 predicted proteins | sample HID1972M_E1MG_FD_108215 | JGI IMG/M metagenome (GOLD analysis project Ga0160445, IMG submission 108215) | Enriched pill bug-associated microbial communities from UW Madison campus, WI, USA - HID1972M_E1 MG | ecosystem: Host-associated > Arthropoda: Insects > Digestive system > Unclassified ... | reverse complement strand
TCCGCCATTGCTCCCAGGCTGCCCATGCCGCGATACGATTTGTAGCTGCGGCCCTGGAACAGAATCACCTCGCCCGGCGCTTCTTCGGTACCGGCGAACATCGAGCCCATCATCACGCAGTAGGCGCCAGCCACGATGGCCTTGGACAGGTCACCGGAGAAACGGATGCCGCCGTCGGCGATCAACGGTACGCCAGTGCCTTCAAGGGCAGCAGCAACGTTGGCGATGGCACTGATTTGCGGGACGCCGACACCGGCGACGATGCGGGTGGTGCAGATCGAGCCAGGGCCGATACCGACCTTGACTGCGTCAGCGCCTGCTTCGGCCAGCGCCTTGGCAGCGGCGCCGGTGGCGATGTTGCCGCCGATCACCTGCACTTCAGGGAAATTCTGTTTAACCCAGCGAACGCGGTCGATCACGCCTTTGGAGTGACCGTGAGCGGTATCGACTACCACCACGTCCACACCGGCATTGACCAGAGCGGCGACGCGGTCACCGGTGTCTTTACCGGTACCGACAGCAGCGCCAACGCGCAGACGACCTTGATCGTCCTTGCTGGCCAGCGGGTAGGCTTTGGCTTTTTCGATGTCGTTGACGGTCATCATGCCTTTGAGGGCAAATTTGTCGTCAACGATCAGAACGCGTTCGATGCGGTTTTTGTGCAGCAACTCACGAACGTCGTTCTTGTCCGCGCCTTCCTTGACCGTGACCAGACGCTCTTTAGGCGTCATCACTTCACGGACGGTGGCTTCCAGACGGTTTTCGAAACGCACGTCACGGGAAGTGACGATGCCGACCAGGTCGCCATCGTGCAGTACCGGAACGCCGGAAATGTTGTGCAGACGGGTCAGTTCGAACAGTTCACGCACCGTGGCATCGGCCTCGATGGTGATCGGATCCTTGACTACACCGGCTTCGTAACGCTTGACCTTGCGAACTTCGGCAGCTTGCTGCTCGATGGTCATGTTCTTGTGGATAATGCCGATGCCACCTTCCTGAGCCATGGCAATTGCCAGACGGGCTTCAGTAACGGTGTCCATTGCGGCAGAAACCAGAGGAATATTCAGCTCGATGCCACGGGTTAGGCGGGTCTTGAGACTGACTTCGTTAGGAAGCACCTCGGAATAACCAGGCACTAGGAGAATGTCGTCGAATGTCAGAGCTTCTTGGCTGATACGCAGCATCGCGGGGGCTCCCGAGCGGGAAAATGGAAGCGCGCCATTATAGTCAGACACCCCCTTCGGATCAACGTAAAACTCAGTCTAATTGATATACGGAAAACCCTGTTTTTTGTAGGAGCTGCCGGAGGCTGCGATCTTTTGACGTTGTCTGTTAATAACCAGATCAAAAGATCGCAACCTTCGGCAGTCCTACAGGGAATATTTGAGGGTCAGAGTTCTACTTTTACCCAACTGACGGGGAGATCGAGCCAGTCGGCGAACTCGTCGAGGAAGCTTTGTTTGAAACCCGCTTCCAGCCAGTTGTTGAAGATGAAGCCGAGGTTGGAGAACCCGCACTCTTGCAGGTACAGGAAGCCGTTGATGTCGTCTTCGTGCCCGCATTCCGGGCAAGTGAAGTTGTCGGTGCGCCCCGGCATCCAGTCTTCCAGGCTTTCGAACAGTGCCTCACCGATCTCGCGACGGCATTCGGCACAACCGGCTTCTCCGAGAAACCCCTTGGCCGGGGTATAGATGCAGCGTTTGGTGACGATTTCCAGACCGTTGATGGGCTCGCCGAACGGCAACGCCTGCGGGTGCAACACCACGGCCCGCGCGCCATCGGCAATCGCGTAAGCCATGCGATTGCCAGTGCGGCCGCAGGTGCTCAGCTCTTCCTTGACGATGTTTTTGCGCACCAGCCAGCGCAAGATCGCCCGGGCCCGGGGTTCGTGCACCGGCAGGGTGGAGATTTTCGGGACGATGATGCTTTGCGAATTCATGGTGCAAGCCTGCTGCAGATACTGAAATTTACCTCTGTAGGAGTGAGCCTGCTCGCGATAGCGGTGGGTCAGACACATCAAGATCAACTGATACACCGCTATCGCGAGCAGGCTCACTCCTACAAAGGAATTGCGGCCGGCAGCTTAATCCCTGACAAAATCCGGTCAAGTGCTGAGATAGCGCCCGATCAACGCCAGCCCACTCGCCAGCACCAGCCACGTCACCAATCGCACAAACGCCTCGCGCGACAACTTCATGGTCAACCGCCGCCCGACCCACAACCCTAGCGCCATGGCCGGCAACAGACACAGCGCCAACATCAACAAGGGTAGCTCGGCATACACCCCGGCGATGGCAAACAGGCTCAAACGCACCACCGTGCTGCAACTGATCAGCGCACTTTGCGTGGCCCGCGCCGCTTCCTTCGGCAATCGGCTGTTCAAATAAATCGCATATAAAAAGCCGCCACTGCCAAACAGCGCACCAAATAACCCACCCACCGTGCCCATCGGCACTGCCCAACCGGCCGACAATTGCGTCGGCCGCGCTTTCACCCACAGGCTGTAAATCGCGTAAGCGCTGATAAACAGCCCCATCAACAGCAACAGCAGGTCGGATTTGAGGTTAAGCAGGAATATCACCCCCAACGTGCAGCCGACCGCCATGCACGGCAGCAACCGTAACAGCTCCGGCTTGGCGACATCGCGCCGCGACGGCAGCAGATTGCCGAACGCCGCGACGAAATCCAGCAATACCAGCAGCGGCACGATCTTCGACAACGGCATGAACAGAATCAGAATCGGCCCCGCCACCAACGCCGTACCGAACCCGGCGATACCGAAGACGATATAAGCCAGCACGATGCCCAAGCCGATAATCACCCAGCCTTGCACGCCCCACGGCCACTCACTCAACAACCCCGCCACGCTCATTGATGCGCTTCCTTAATAAGCTTGAGATGACTTTAGCCAGCGCCAACGCTTGCGACTAATATCTTCAAAGTCGCCAAGTCATCTCGAAAAGGCATACCTGATGCTTTCCACCCGACAATTGCGTTACTTCGTTGAAATCGCTGAATGCGGCAGTTTCAGTGCGGCGGCGGAGCGCTTGTTCATTGCCCAATCGGCGCTAAGCCGGCAGATCAAGGCCATGGAGACACACCTGCAAACGCCGCTGTTCGAGCGCACAGCACGTCAGCCGCGACTCACGGCGGCGGGCGAAGCGTTTTTGCCGCGAGCGCGTAATCTGCTGATCGAACTGAACAAGGCCAGCGTCATGGCCACCGAAGTCGGTAACGGGCAACTCGGCACTCTACGTTTGAGCCATTCCAGCACCGTGACGATCAGTGGGCGTTTGCTCAGCGATATCGGCGCTTATCTACAGCAACAACCGGGCGTGTCGCTGGATATCGGCAAGCTGTCTTCCGAGGCGCAACTGGAGGAATTGGCCGAAGGTCGCCTCGATGTCGGTTTGCTGCGCCTGCCAGTGCTGCGTCAGCGCGAAGGCATTCAGATCGTGCCGCTGTTTAGTGAACGCCTGTTGCTGGCCGTGCCGGCGGATCATCGATTAGCCTCCTTGGATACGGTGGAACTGGCGCAGCTCAAGAACGAAGCCTTCATCTCCATTCCCCATCCACAGCGCGGCGGCCTGAGCTATTTGTGCGCCGATCTGTGCATGCGCCAGGGTTTCTTCCCGAAAGCGGCGCGGGTGATGTCGCGCAAGACCACCCAATTACAATTGATTCAGGGCGGATTCGGCATTGCCCTGCTACCGGAATCAATGCAAGACATTGCACCGAGCGGCGTACGATTTCTGCCGCTGAGCGATCCCGACTGCCAAAGCACCGTCGCCCTCGCCTACCGCCAGAATCCCAATCCCCTGATCCACCACTTCCTCCAGACCTTCACCACTCCACTGTAGGAGCTGCCGAAGGCTGCGATCTTTTGACCTTGATCTTAAAAACCAGATCAAAAGATCGCAGCCTCGTTTCACTCGACAGCTCCTACGGGGATCGTGCAATGAGCGGGACAATGCCTTTAAACTGCGCCCCATGATTAAAGATCCCTTTGCAAGACTTGGCCTGGACCGTGAAGTCCTGACCGTCAGCCAGCTCAACGGCCGCGCGCGGGTGTTGCTCGAAGATGTGTTCAGCAACATCTGGGTCGAAGGCGAAATCTCCAACCTCGCCCGACCGGCGTCCGGCCACATCTACTTCACGCTCAAGGACAGTGGCGCGCAGGTGCGTTGCGCGCTGTTCCGGCAGAACGCCGCGCGCGTGCGCCAGGCGCTGAAAGATGGTTTGGCGGTGAAGGTGCGGGGCAAGGTCTCGCTGTTCGAAGGCCGTGGCGACTATCAGTTGATCCTCGACACCGTGGAGCCTGCCGGTGACGGCGCGCTGCGTCTGGCCTTCGATGCGCTGAAAGAAAAACTCAGCGCCGAAGGCCTGTTCAGTGCCGAGCGCAAAGTGCCGCTGCCCGCGCATCCGCAGCGCATCGGCATTATCAGTTCGCCGACGGGTGCGGTGATTCGCGACATCATCAGTGTGTTCCGCCGTCGTGCGCCGCAGGTTCAGTTGACGCTGATTCCGACCGCCGTACAGGGCCGTGAAGCCACCGCACAAATCGTTCGCGCGCTGAAAATGGCCGATGCCCGTGGCTTCGATGCGCTGATCCTCGCCCGTGGCGGCGGCTCGCTGGAAGACCTGTGGTGTTTCAACGAAGAAGCCGTGGCCCGCGCCGTCGATGCTTGCGTGACGCCGATTGTCAGCGCTGTCGGTCATGAAACCGACGTGTCGATCAGTGACTTTGTCGCTGACGTTCGCGCACCGACGCCATCTGCGGCTGCCGAATTGCTCGCGCCTGATTCGAGCCATCTGATCCGTCAGGTCGAAAGCCTGCACCGCCGCTTGGTGATGCGCATGCGTGACCGTTTGATGCGTGATCGTCTGCGCCTCGAAGGCATGGCGCGTCGCCTGCGTCATCCCGGCGAACGTCTGCGCCAGCAAGCGCAACGTCTGGATGATCTGGACATGCGCATGCGCCGGGCCTTCGAGCGCAGCCTCAATACCCGTCGCGAGCGGCTGATCCGTCTGGAAACCCGCCTCGCCGGGCAACATCCGGGCCGCCAGTTGGCGATGTTGCGCCAGCGCCTCGACAGCCTCGCCGAACGTCTGCCGCGTGCCATGCGTGAAGGCCTGAAAAACCGTCGTCTGCAACTGCACAGTCAGATGCAGACGCTGCATGTGGTCAGCCCGTTGGCGACCCTCGGTCGTGGTTACAGCATTCTGCTCGATGAGCGCGGCCATGCGATTCGTAACGCCGCGCAGACCCACACCGGCCAGCGCCTGAAAGCCAAACTCGGCGAAGGCGAACTGCAAGTGCGCGTCGAGGACAATCACCTGACGCCTGTCACCCTTTCTTTACTGGACTGATCCATGCCGCGTTTTCTGGCTCCACTGTTTTTGCTCTGCCTGACCTTCAACGCCCATGCCGACAGCTACATCACCCGCATGCTCAACAAACCGGTACCGGGTGGCGTCGCCGTGGTTGATCTGGGCACGGCCGCGCAGGCGCCGACCGCCACCTATCAAGGCAAACCGGTGCTGGTGGTCAAGGAACAGGACAACTGGCTGGCAATCGTCGGCGTGCCGTTGACGGTCAAACCGGGTGCGCAGCAGATCAGCAGTGGCGGCCGTAATCTGCCGTTTACTGTCGGCAACAAGAAATACCCGGAACAGCACATCACCCTGAAGAACAAGCAGCAGGTCAATCCGGATCAGTCGAACCTCAAGCGCATCGAGGGTGAGCTGGCCGTGCAGATCAAGGCCTATCGCAGCTTCAGCCCGAACACACCGAGCAATCTGCTGTTGGACAAGCCGGTGAACGGGCCGCTGTCGAGCAAGTTTGGTGTACGTCGCTTCTTTAATGGTGAAGAACGCAATCCGCACGCGGGCCTCGACTTTGCGGTGCCGGCAGGTACGCCAATCAAGACCCCGGCGGCGGGCAAAGTGATTTTGATCGGCAACTACTTCTTTAATGGCAACACGGTGTTTGTCGATCACGGGCAGGGCTTTATCAGCATGTTCTGCCACATGTCGAAGATTGATGTGAAGGATGGCCAGCAACTGGCGCGTGGCGCGGTGGTGGGCAAGGTGGGCATGACCGGCCGCGCAACCGGGCCGCATATGCACTGGAATGTCAGCCTGAATGATGCGCGGGTGGATCCGGCGATTTTCATTGGTGCGTTTCAACCTTAAAAAATAGGGTGAGGCTTACGGCCTCATCGCGAGCAGGCTCACTCCTACATTGGACTGGTGTTGTGAACACGATCAACTGTAGGAGTGAGCCTGCTCGCGATGGCGGCTTATGCTGTACTCAAACACCCTTGGCACCCCATCACCCCCGATTGCGCCCCAATCAAACCTCGCGCAAATATCACAACGACCAGCGATCTCCAGCGCAATAAAATCCTGCAAAACCCCGCATTCCGAGTATTCCTCTCAATTTTTTTCGACTGCTTGCCATCCTCTCCCCTCGCGGTTAGGGTTGAAGGCATGAAAACCTCTCACACCCTCATTCAGCTTCGCCAGCACCGCAGTCTGTGCCTCGTTAGTGCACGACTGCCAGGCTGAATCGCTGTGCCTCGCCCAGAGCTTTTCCCAACATATTCGTAACACCGGCAGGCCGCCTTTTTTCGGCCCAGACAATAAGGAATTTCCCGATGAGCATGCTCAAAGACCCGTCTTCGAAATACCGCGCGTTTCCTGTCATCAACCTGCCGGATCGCACCTGGCCGTCGAAAACCATCGACACCGCGCCGATCTGGTGCAGCTCCGACCTGCGTGACGGTAACCAGTCGCTGATCGAGCCGATGGACGCGGTGAAGAAGCTGCGCTTCTGGAAAACCCTGGTGCAAGTCGGCGTGAAGGAAATCGAAGCCTCGTTCCCGGCCGCTTCGCAAACCGACTTCGACTTCGTGCGCACCCTCATCGAAGAAGGCCACATCCCGGACGACACCACCATTCAGGTGCTGACCCAGGGTCGTGAAGACTTGATCGAGCGCACCTTCGAATCCCTGCGCGGCGCGAAGAAAGCCATCGTTCACTTGTACAACGCCACCTCGCCGTCTTTCCGTCGCATCGTTTTCAACCAGGACAAGGACGGCATCAAGGCCATCGCCGTGAACGCTGCCAAGCTGTTCGTCAAATACGCCGCGATGCAGCCGGACACCGAGTGGACGTTCGAATACTCGCCGGAAACCTTCAGCGCTACCGAGCTGGAATTTGCCAAGGAAGTCTGTGATGCGGTGATCGAGGTGTGGAACCCGACGCCTGAGCACAAGATGATCCTCAACCTGCCCGCCACCGTTGAGTGCGCGACGCCGAACATCTACGCCGATCAGATCGAGTGGTTCGGCCGCAACATCAATCGTCGTGACAGCGTGATCATCAGCCTGCACACCCACAACGACCGTGGCACTGGCGTTGCCGCCACCGAGCTGGGCCTGATGGCCGGCGCCGATCGCGTCGAAGGCTGCCTGTTCGGCAACGGCGAGCGTACCGGTAACGTCGACCTCGTCACCGTCGCACTGAACATGTACACCCAGGGCCTCGACCCGCAGCTGGACTTCTCCGACATCGACGGCGTGCGCAAAGTCGTCGAAGAGTGCAACCAGATTCAGGTTCACCCGCGTCACCCGTACGTTGGCGACCTGGTGCACACCGCGTTCTCCGGCTCGCACCAGGATGCGATCCGCAAAGGTTTCTCCCAGCAGAAACCGGACGCACTGTGGGAAGTGCCATACTTGCCGATCGACCCGGCCGACATCGGTCGCAGCTACGAGGCGGTGATTCGCGTCAACAGCCAGTCGGGCAAGGGCGGCATCGCGTACTTGCTGGAGCAGGAATACGGCATCAGCCTGCCACGTCGCATGCAAATCGAATTCAGCCAGGTCGTGCAGCGTGAAACCGATCGTCTCGGTCTGGAGATGACCGCCAAGCAGATTCACTCGCTGTTGATCAGCGAATACCTGCAAGCCAACACCCCGTACGCGCTGGTCAGCCATCGCCTGCAGGAAGAAAACGGCAACAGCAATGTTGAAGTGGAAGTGGCGAGCAAGGGTCAGGGCGAAACCAACCTGCACTGGCGCGGCAAGGGCAACGGTGCGCTGGAAGCACTGGTCGCCGGCCTGCCGATTCCGGTGGAGATCATGGACTACAACGAACACGCAATCGGCGCTGGCACCAACGCCAAAGCGGCGGCGTACATCGAGCTGCGTGTGAACGGCGAACGTGCGGTGCACGGCGTGGGTATCGATGAAAACATCACCACGGCCAGCTTCAAGGCCTTGTTCAGCGCGCTGAACCGCTCGCTGAGCCAGCCTGAGGCGAAAGCGGCGTAATCGACTGCTGAAATGCAAAAGGCCCCGAAGCTAAAGCTTCAGGGCCTTTTTTTGTCTGCTGGTTTTGGGTTGCCTGTGCCGGCCCTTTCGCGAGCAAGCCCGCTCCCACATTTGGAATGCATTCCCCCTGTGGGAGCGGGCTTGCTCGCGAAGGCGTCCTGTCAGGCGCCGCAGGAATCAGGTGAACTCAAACGTGTCGGCATCCAGATTCGCCGGAAAGCGCTCGCGATACGCCGCCAATGGCGCCGCTTCCAGCACCACCTTGAACACACCGTCCGCCTCCCCCGCCGCCAGCAAGCTCTCGCCCTGAAAATCCAGCACCTGGCTGTCACCGGTATAAGCGAAACCCTTGCCATCAGTGCCAACGCGATTCACCGCCGCCACGTAACAAAGGTTTTCGATCGCCCGCGCCGGCAGCAAACGGTTCCAGTGCAAACGCCGCGCACCCGGCCAGTTCGCGGTGTACAGCAGCAGATCGGTATCCTGCGAATCACGGCTCCACACCGGGAAGCGCAGGTCGTAGCAAATCAGCGGACGCACGCGCCAGCCCTTCAGTTCGAACTGCACCTGCCGTTCGCCGGGCGTGTAGTGATTGTGCTCACCGGCCATGCGGAACAGGTGACGCTTGTCGTAATGCAGCACTTCGCCGTCCGGCCGCGCCCACAACAGACGATTACGATGGCTGCCGTCTGCCGCCTGAATAATCACGCTGCCGGTAATCACCGCATCGAGTTTCGCCGCCTGAACGCGCAGCCATTTGCTGGTCGGGCCGTTCTCGGCTTCGGCGAGCGTTTCTGATTCCATGGAGAAACCGGTGGTGAACATTTCCGGCAGGATGATCAAATCCGCCCCACGCGCTTGCTCCAGCAATTGCTCGAAATGCTCGAAGTTGGCCTGACGGTCGTGCCAGGTCAGGGTGGTCTGGATCAGCGCCAGATTAAGATCGGGTAATGCACTCAGATCACGCATAGTTTCGCCGCCGCTTCACGCAGCGTCTCCTCGCGTTTGGCAAAGCACAGACGCACCAGGCGCTGGCCTTGCGGTGGATTCTGGTAGAACACCGACACCGGAATACTTGCCACGCCGTGTTCGCGGGTCATCCACATGGCCATCTCGACGTCGTTCAAATCAGGACGGATCTGCGAGTAATCGACCAATTGGAAATAGGTGCCCGCGACACGGCTGAAGGTGAAGCGCGACGGGGCCAGCAGGTCGCAGAACAGGTCGCGTTTGGCCTGATAAAAACCCGGCAACTCTTCGACGTGCTCCGGGTGCTCGGCCATGTAATCGGCCAGCGCGTATTGCAGCGGTGTCACGCCGCAGAAGCTGACGTACTGATGGACTTTGCGCAGTTCGGCGGTCAGTGCCGGCGGCGCAACGACATAGCCGGTTTTCCAGCCCGTGACGTGATAGGTCTTACCGAACGAGCTGACCACGAAGGCGCGCTGATACAGCTCTTCGTGCGCGAGCACGCTGACGTGGGGCACGCCGTCGAAGACCAGGTGTTCGTAGACTTCATCGCTGATCAGATAGATGTCGCGGTCGCGGATCAGCGCTGCCAGTTGATCCAGTTCCGCGCGGGTGATCAGGGCGCCGCTCGGGTTGTGCGGGGTGTTGATGACGATCATTTTCGTGCGCGGGCTCAGGGCCGCCGCGAGTTGCTCGAAATCGATGGAGAAGTCATCCGGGTTCAGTTGCACATGCACGCAACGACCGCCCGCCAATTCCGTCGCCGGTGCATAGCTGTCGTAGCATGGATCGAACACGATGACTTCGTCGCCGCTGTGGATAACCGCCTGAATCGCACAGAAGATGGCTTGAGTCGCACCGGGAGTGACGGTTACTTCGCTGTCGGCGTTGACCTGCACGCCATAGCTGCGTTCGATTTTCAGCGCAATCTGTTCGCGCAGCGCCGGCAAACCGGTCATCGGCGAATACTGGTTGTGGCCACTGGCAATGTGCCGACCTACTGCGTCACGCAACGACTGCGGGCCGTCGAAATCAGGAAAACCCTGGGACAGGTTGATCGCGCCGGTCTGCGCCGCGAGCTGAGACATCTGCGTGAAAATAGTGATGCCGACATTCGGCAGCTTACTGGTGATCATCGGGGGTTCCCTGCTCAACACCCGGCTCTGACGACGGCGCGGGAGAGCCCGAGGATAGCCCATCCGGCGCCCATAAAAAAAGGGCGCTCTGGTGAGCGCCCTTCTTATCGCCGAACCCTGTAGGAGCTGCCGAAGGCTGCGATCTTCTGATCTTGCCTTTAAAGCAAAATCAAAAGATCGCAGCCTGCGGCAGCTCCTACAGAAGCCATTGAGCATTTCCACAACAAGGCAGGAATGGCCACCTCAATCACTTCTTGTCGCGGCGCTTTTTGTCGGCTTTCTTGCTGTGCGACATCATCCGACGCTTCCTGTTGACCTGGCGGTCGGTCAGGGTGTTTTTGTTGCCTTCGTACGGGTTCTCGCCGCCCTTGAACTCGATGCGGATCGGCGTACCGACCAGCTTGAGCACACGACGGTAAGTATTCTCCAGATAGCGCACATACGACTTCGGCACTTTCTCGATCTGGTTACCGTGGATCACGATGATTGGCGGGTTAGCACCACCCAAGTGAGCGTAACGCAGCTTGATCCGGCGGTTGTTGACCATCGGTGGCGCGTGCTCGCCAACCGCATCTTCCAGAATCTGGGTCAGACGGTTGGTCGGCCAGCGGGTGACCGCCGACTTGAACGAGTTCTGTACCGAAGCGTAGAGGTTGCCCACGCCGGTACCGTGCAGTGCCGAGATGAAGTGGATGTCGGCGTAATCAACGAAGAACAGACGACGCTGCAGCTCGACCTTGACGAAGTCGCGCTCGCTCGGCGTCATGCCGTCCCACTTGTTGATCGCGATCACCAGCGCACGACCCGACTCGATGGCGAAGCCGAGCAGGTTGAGGTCGTGATCGACCACACCTTCACGGGCGTCCATCACAAAGATCACCACGTTGGCGTCTTTGATCGCTTGCAGGGTTTTGACCACGGAGAATTTTTCGACTTCTTCGTGGATCTTGCCGCGCTTGCGCACACCGGCGGTGTCGATCAGCGTGTACTTCTCTTCATTCCGCTCGAACGGGATGTAGATACTGTCGCGGGTGGTGCCGGGCTGGTCATAAACGATTACCCGGTCTTCACCGAGCATACGGTTGACCAGGGTCGATTTGCCGACGTTCGGACGACCGATGATGGCGATCTTGATGCCGTCTTTTTCACTCGGGCCAGGAATGCGCTTGGCTTCCTCACCTTCGGCAACGATTTCTTCTTCGCCGTCTTCCGGCTCTTCTTCATCACGCGGGAAATCACCCAGGGCGATTTCCAGCATCTGCGTGATGCCACGGCCGTGAGCACCGGCGATTGGAATCGCGTGGCCCATGCCCAGTGGTGCGAATTCAGCGCGGGCCATTTCCGGGTCGATGTTGTCGACCTTGTTGGCAACCACGTAGGAACGCTTGTTACGTTTGCGCAGGTGTTCGGCGATCATCTGGTCGGCGGCGGTGAAACCGGCCTTGGCATCTACCAGGAACAGCACAACATCCGCTTCTTCAATAGCCAGCAGCGACTGCTCGGCCATTTTTTCGTCCATACCGTGCTCGTCACCGGAGATACCACCGGTGTCGACCAGAATGTAGGAACGCCCTTGCCACTTGCCCTCACCGTA
>Ga0160445_100775_pt1 | contig 12093 bp, 5 predicted proteins | sample HID1972M_E1MG_FD_108215 | JGI IMG/M metagenome (GOLD analysis project Ga0160445, IMG submission 108215) | Enriched pill bug-associated microbial communities from UW Madison campus, WI, USA - HID1972M_E1 MG | ecosystem: Host-associated > Arthropoda: Insects > Digestive system > Unclassified ... | reverse complement strand
TACTATGTATTGCTTTAAAGGACTTATCATAGCATTATATAATTTTGTTGATGATTTTGAATCCTTCGTTGGGTCAATAGGTTTTTTAGGCGCTTGACGCATTTTATCCCCTGCTTTTTTTACCTTTAGAGATTCTCTCTTCCAACTAACCATTTGCTCTTCATAATTTTTCAAAGAAGAAGGATAGTCCTTAATTCTTTTTAAATAATTGGCTAATATGGGTTGAAGTTCGATATCAGACTCCAACACTTCTTTTTTCACCCAGGATTCTGCGGGGGTTCCGCCCCAGGAAGAATGAATAAGCCCTATTGGAGTCTCAATTTCTTTTAAAAGTTCCCTTCCAAAATAGTAAGCTACCGCAGAAAAATTACCCACTGTTTCAGGAGTACACATATCCCACTTTCCATCCACATCTCTCAATGGTTCATCAGCCACTTTTTGCTTTACAGTAAAAAATCTAATAGTAGAATAATTAGCTTTCGCTACTTCTTTTTCGTAGTTATCAACACCCGTTCGCCAACCTTGCTGCTTACCTAATGGATATTCCATATTAGACTGCCCAGAACATAACCATACTTCTCCTAATAACACATTATTTATGATTATTGTATTCTTTCCTTTTATAACAACTTTATAGGGGCCGCCTGCTTTAGATGTCTCCAGTTCCAGCTTCCAACTTCCGTCTTTATCCGTAATAGCTGTTTCCGTTTTGTTGCTCCAGGTATTACTGATCTCTATAATTTCACCAGAATCGGCCCAACCCCATAATGTAATTATTGAATTTTGCTGAAGAACCATATTCTCTCCAATTAAAGAAGGAAGTCTTACATCACCTTTTACACTCTCAATAATTAAGAATAGACACACTATGATATACAGAATTTTGCTATTCATTTTTCGAGGTATTTCATTTTACAGGTTTTACAATAATCGATTTTAACTTAAAAAGTTCCTTTCCATTTTGCAATGGCTTTATTTCAATACGATATTCTCCGGCTTTTGAAAATGTAGTTGTTGCAATGGTATGTTTAATGAACGGCAAGGGAGCTTTTTTATCAAATTCAGAAGTACGAAGCGTTCTAAATAAAAATTCCTGTCCGTTTACTCTCATACATCCTTCCTGTCTGGCACTTTCAGGTGAACAAGAATATTCAAGTGCCACTTGATAATCACCTGGCTCAGTAATATTGATATTCAAAATGGCCTTATCGGTACTGTCTTTCATATCTATTAAACAAATGGTATGTTTCCAATCACCATAATAATGACTGTAAGTTAAACTTTCAATTCGTGGATTCCCTTCAGTTTTTGCAAAAATGGCATCTACGTAATTTTCATCGAATTGGCTGGATACGGTAACTGGTACATCTAATGTATAATCAGCAACATTTCCAGAATATTCCATTACAAAAACTGTATTAGCACTATTTTCTTCAAATTCAGGTAGATTGATCCAAATATTATTGCCCTTCTTTTCCCAGGAAAGATCTTGTTTGTTAGATAGGGAATAAATCTTTTTAACATTGGCATTAAAATATGGAATTAATAACTTCCCATTCGCTGGCCGATTTAATACATGTAAGTATTGCTTTTCAGCTTTTGATGTACTTACACCCCATGGTTGTGCAGGAATCAATCCATAAGTAGTTCCATAGATACTTTCGCCATTTTTCTGCAGCCATTTCCCTGTTTCACGTAAAAACTTAGCTGAATATTCCGGAATATTTCCGTAACCATCCGGTCCTACATTCAACATAAGATTACCACCTTTTGAGGCAACATTAGCTAACAATTGAATAATTTCAGAAGGAGTCTTAAAGTTCATATCATGTTTAATATACCCCCAGGAATCATTATGTGTATATATTGATTCCCAGGCCCCTTTTATAGGTGTGGCGGGCACTTCTGAATCACCAAAATCTCGATAGTCACCTAATCCTTGACCAACACGGCTGCTAAACAAACTATTGGGCTGTAAAACTCTTAATTCATTGACAAATGCCTGCGTTTGAGCCTTAGTCATCCCTCCAGGAGTGTCAAACCATACAATCCCTAAGGGACCATAGTTTGTTAACAATTCTTTTAATTGAGGAATAGCTTTTTCTCTATAATATTTTTGATAATCTTTTTTGGATTCATCAAAATCCCAAGAATTTTTACCCCCATTAGGTTCATACCAATCTTGGAATTGTGAATAATAGAACCCAAAATGAATTCCACGTTTTGCGTTTGCCGCAGCAAGCGCTTTCATTGGATCTTTTTTATAAGGCGTGGCATCAACAATATCAAAATCAGTTACTTTTGAATCGTACATGGAAAAACCTTCATGATGCTTCGCGGTAATTACCATGTATTTAATGCCCGCATCTTTAGCCAGTTGCGACCATTCTTCCGCATTGAAGTTAACCGGATTAAAGGTTTCTGCTACTTTCTTATATTCACTAACTGGAATTCTAGCTTGGTTCATAATCCATTCACCACTGCCATAATATCGTTTATTTTTCCATTCACCAGCAAGTTTTGAATATAATCCCCAATGTATAAACATTCCAAATTTGGCATCTTTAAACCATTGAATATTGGCATGTTCCTTCCCTGAAGAACTGCTATCCCACATTTCATCCATGGTTTGTGAATATGCAGAGTTAAGAACTGTGAAGATTAAAGTAAATGCTAACAACACGTTACATTTTTGCTTTATTAAGTTTATTCTTTTCATACCAAAACAATTAGTTTATCTATTTATCTTTTTTATGTTTAATATTAAACACTATTAATCCTTTTAATTTTTGTGCAGTATTCGAAAACACTGTGCAAACTTAATATCCTATATTTTCAAGAGCTTCTTTTCCTAATCGCTCAGAAAGTTGCATTAAGTATAAACTCGTTGGCATGATTGCTATCATATATAGTTCCAGATTGCTTTGGAGATATTATCCGCAAATTCTCAATTCCTATCTGTTGAAAGCTCACCGGAAGAAGTGACTTTTACTACTGCAGTTCCTGGTGGATTAAGATATTTTGAATCGTAGCTATCCGTTAAAGGAACATCAACGGTGATCGTTTTATCGACAATATTCTTTATAACTCGATCGGTTGTTATTTCACCTGTTATCCAGGTTTGTTTTCTTCCATCACGTACCAGAGTATCCATACCCATAAAATTTACCCAGGCATTTGTTACTGGCCTGATAATACGAATAGTATCATTTATGTTTAATCCTGATACATCAGATAAATTAAAAGAATAAGTTCCGGATGGAACGTAAGCATCTGAAAAAAAAGATGGTTTACCAATAACCTTTGATGAAACAGCCCCTTTAACTACAACACATGTATGCCCCTTTCCTGTCATAGATATGGTTGTACCTTTATTATCTGAACCACTTCCACGTAATACTACGCCACTTGCATTAATAATGATGGCTTTTTCGCAATTATATACTCGGGGCTTCAACAATACGGTTCCCCTAAGGCCATTAACTAGCTTCATTTCAGAAACCTTGTCAATAGCGTTTTGAATGAATTCCGAATTATCTCCTGTTATTGGATCAAGTATAATTTTCACTTCAGGAGATGAAAAAGCGACTCCTCCTCCCATATATCCTGCATGAGAGAAGTCCATTATTCTATCTCCTTTAGGTAAAGTTTTATAAGTTAATTTATCTTGATTATTCAGATAGACCCATTCACTTTTTGCTAAATTGGATTTAGCCAAAGATTGTGCTTTAACATGTAACAAGAAAAAATTCAAGGAAATTATTAAAAGAAACAGCCTCCTTAAAACGTTATAAAAAATTACTTTCATATAAATATTTATTTTTTGTGGGTACGATGTTATGGATAAGCTAATTCACTTTTAGGTATTTAATTTCTTTTGCAACTAAGCAATAATTTCTTGAAATTCGTTAACAAAAACTATCTATTTATTCAGCTATTTTGTCACCTTGATTTACTTATTTTTTTGTAGGTTTGAAATAATTATACAACCAAAACCATATAATCAATTAAATACATGAAGTTATTTAGTAGTGTTCTAATTACAATCTTAATATTCTCCATTCAACAATCAAGTGCACAAATAACCAAACGAAACTTCTTACAGCAATTCTCTGAGCAAACAGTAGCTCAATCCTTAATTCCAAAAGATAATTGGAAACCATTTCCACAAACACCTGAAGAATGGAAATCGAAATTTCCTGATAGTATTTTAAATAAATTCATAAAAGCTGGCGAGAAAGCGTTAAACGAAGATTTCAAATCCATACCTGCAACAGTTGCCATCGAGTTTGTAAGAACTGGCAATAGAAGTAATTATCAAAAGCTGGCAAATCAGAAGAGGCAAACCCTTTGGGATCTTGCAATTGCAGAGTCCATTGAGGGAAAGGGAAGATTTTCAGATCAATTGCTTAATGGAATATGGTCAATCTGTGAAGAAACTTTCTGGGGAGCTACTGCCCATTTAGAAAATCAAAAGGCAGGCAAAGGGTTACCAGATGCAGAAGATCCAATTGTGGACCTTTTTGCCGCGGAAACAGCATCTACTCTAGCTTGGGTTGATTATTTTTCTGGCGAATCGTTAGAGAAAATATCACCCCTTTTACGTCCTCGTATTCGCTATGAAGTAGAAAGAAGAATATTTACTCCTATGCAAACCGCTCAATACTTTTATTTAGGAAGAGGTAACCCAGACGCGAAACTTAACAATTGGACTCCATGGATTATGTCAAATTATATTACAGCAATTCTATTGCTGGAAAAAGATGAAACTAAACGTGTAGAGGGTTTAAGATTTTCAATGAAATATCTTGATCAATACATTAATGGTCTTGGGGAAGACGGTAGTTGTGATGAGGGGCCAAGCTATTGGTTTGGGGCAGCTGGAACTACATTTGACGCTTTAAATTTATTAGATAATGCCACAACAGGAAAGGTTAATATCTATAAAGAACCATTCATTCAGAAAATGGCATCATATATTTATAAGACTCATATTTCTGACGAATATTTTATTAATGTGGCTGATGCTCCACCAACAATGCGACCTAACGGAGTTATGCTCTATCGTTTCGGAAAGGCAATAAACGATTCAACAATGATGGCTTTTGGAAGTTGGGCTTATCGCTCTTATTCAAAAAACACTTATACTATCTCACAATATCACCGCTCCAGAGGGTTATTTGATCTTTCTTCAATTCAGGATTGTGCACACAATTCCTCTCCTTATACACAAATTTCGGATGTATGGCTTTCTGATATTCAATTAATGTCCTCCCGATCTCAGAATGGTCTCTTTTTAGCTACGCATGGTGGTCACAATGCTGAAAGTCATAATCATAACGATGTAGGGGATTTTATGGTCTATATTGATGGTTATCCATTACTCATTGATGTTGGCTCCGGCAATTATACAGCTAGAACATTTTCTTCTGATCGATATAAATTATGGTTTAATACCTCTGCATTTCATAATCTTCCAACCGTTAATGGTTATCAACAACTAAATGGCATTTCGTATGCGGCATCTAATGTAAAATATGCAACTAACAAAAAAACATCGTCTCTAAGCATGGATATAGCACAGGCTTATCCACAAGAAAGTGGAATTAAATCATGGATCAGAAAAGTTGCTTTAAATAAAAAAGGAAGTATCATTATTACGGATGACTATCAATTTACAGAGCCTCTGAAATCTCTTTCACAAACTTTTATGACGGTTTGTGACGTAGACCTAAATGCAGCTGGTAAAATAAAATTTACTTTACCTAACGATAAAAATGTTTTCATGTCTTATGACCCATTATCATGGGATATAAAGAAAGAAAAAATAGAATTGATTACAGAAGAAGATGAAAAATTCAAAAGCAGCTGGGGTGGAAAAGATATATGGAGAATTTTATTAACCAATAAGAAGAATGATTTAAGTGGGAAATTTGAATATTCCATTCAGGAATAAATTATTTTCCCTGATATAAAATTTGTGAGCATATTATATATCAGGGAAACTTGAAATTATTATAGTTGGTTAGTATATCGAAATAAATTGATTATTGATTTATAATGTCCTTTTCAATTGATCTAGTGTAATTCCATTCGGAACAATCACCAATCTATCATTTTTTCGTGTCTGAAAAACGAATAAATCACCTCGTTGTGATGTCTCTTTTTTACCATTGCGATATAGAACTATCTGTTTATCCGGCCATGGGTTTTTCACTTTACAATCAGAACCCGCCTGTGAAAGTATTTCAACAAATTCAACTTCCCCTTTCTTCATGGATGAAGTAACCAGGAAATCACCCCGGCACAATAATGTATATTGTGCATCCCATTCTTTTGGCCATGCTGGAAAAACACGAATAACAGATTCTTTTCCAGGAGCAGAAGGCGAACTTTGGTTTAAGGCAAGATGCAAGGCATCGGCAGCCCTTCCTAAACGCTGAATATTAGTTGTATAAAAGCCTTCACTAACATCCATCCGATTAGGCATTACTTCATATTTCCCTTCTCTACGAATTTGATTGGGAATCAAAAACCGGGTTGCTTCTTCTCTTCCCAAGATAGCTCCAGCCGCTGGCAATTTGGATAGCACATAAGGGTAACTGTCCTTATTTATACCTGATGGAAAGTAAGAGTCGAATGTTGTATTTGCAATTCTCAACATTTCCGGATCTGAATCTAAATTGCACAAATCGAAGAACCACATAGGCATGGTATTGCCATCTGGATGGCGTTTACCATTCCCTCTAATGGGGCTGGTTGGTAGCAAAGAGCCTACCCAGATTTCAGAAATATTTATCATCTCCGGATAATTTTTGCTACTGGATAGTGGTGATAGATTATCGAGGAACTCTTTCCATACCGGACGCATTTCGGCATCCACATTTAATAGTTCTGAAGCCCTGATTACCGTAGGAAAAATACCCATCATGGATGAAACTTCTTCTGCTGTATTGTGTCCGCCCCATATCGATTCATTATCATTTACGTGATAGATATGATATTTGCCATCCTTTCCTTTTTTTACATTAGGAAAATTACGGTAAAATTCTGCCATACCTTTCAACATTGGATAAGCTTTTTCCTTAAGCCATTTTTCATCACGGGTGTATTCATATTTTTGCCAATATTGATAAGCAATTTTCGCCCCTCTTGAAAAAATATGGTTTACGGGACCATAAGGGCCGTCCCCTCGTTCAATATAAGTCCAGCGTCCATTTTCCCATTTTCCAGTATGTTTCCAATTCCATCTACTTAAAAAGGGCAATTTGGTATCTGCATAATCCATAAACCTTTCTGAACGCTGTTCCCATGGTTTTTGTAAAAGATAAAGTGAACGCATTTCCTCTGCTAGATCGGCAGGCATTTCAGGAATTCCATCAAACCCTACAGTTTCCGGGATATAAATACCCTTGGATCCCCATTGTTGTTCCGCCGCTGCTTTATAGGATAGATAACCCGACGTATACATATTGAACATTGGATCCATCAGTTCCAAATGATTGGTTGGAAATAGCGCATTATAAAAACAGCTTTGGTTTGCACCCCAAAATGCGCCACCCCATTGGCGGCTGTCTCCACCAGTAGCCCAGAGCATTCCGTTAAACTTTGTTGGATAATCTCCACGAGAACTAGACGCCATTACATAAAGATAATAGGTATAGTTTTGTTCAATGAAATCGGCTTCACCATCAGCGCTGCTTAAGCTTATAAAAGATTTCTCCCAGAAATTACGCCACCAATTTTTATTGGATTCATACAATCCTTGAAAACCGATTGCTTTTGCAGATTCAAGCTTTGTAATGGCCTCTTTAACAAGATCTTTTTCAGGATCAAAACTTGCCGCACTTGCAATGTATACAGAAAAAGAAGAATTATTTCCCGGCAACGCTATTAATCGAACTGTTGATTCGTTACTTAATTCCGCTTTTCCCTTTCTTCCATTTATTCCAATCACCACTGCAGATCCCGAATAGTAACCGTCTTCACGGAATTCCTGCGTTAGTACAGTATAATTTCCTACAACAGAAATCTTAGAAATAGCAACGTGGTTTCCAGTTTTAGCTATCGGCAACCTAAGCATTCGCAAATTTGCCATTACTTGAGATAAACCCTCACGATTGTCATCAACTTGGATTGCCATAACGTCTTGTTCATTCCATGCCAATACTTTAGCACTTACTGATTTGCCTTTTAAAGTTGAAAGACCATCATAACAAGATAAATATTGGCTAAAATCCGATTTGGTAAAAACATCTTCCCCAAAGTCAAGATCCACAAAAGCATTACCCCCACAATAATCTGTGTTTCGTTCATAAAAATTGTTAGAAGCTGAATTGCTTCCAAAAACGTCTACCCGGTTTATTTGTAATTTTAGTTGAGAAGGGATTGTCCAAACCAGGCTTCCCATTCGACCGTTGCCTACAGGTTGCCCCGCTTCACTTTGAGTTACAGGTTCAGTATAATTCAGATCGGCTCTTGAAACTAATTTTTGGTAATCTACATCAATCAAAGATGATTGTTGATCTTGTTTAACCTGTTGCGCTAATAATAGGTTTGGTAAACACAAAGTAACCAATAAACAAAAAGTAAGTATTTTCATAATTAAAGCTTCACATTCATTCATTGTACAATTAATTAATCATAAAGTTACGTTTGCTAATCATAGGAAAACTCTTAATGATTAGGAATGTCTTCAGCTATATTGGGAACAGTGTATAATTACCTAGCAACTTGCGAAAATAATTTCATCGCTATTACTAATCTTTTTACATTAAAGTAACCCACAAAATAGGTTATCCTATTTTTTAATAACCTTCATTCTGCTCCCAAAGCCCATTCATTCTATCAATCTGACTAAGTGGAACCGGAAATAAATAAGATCTAAATCTCCGCTTATTTCCTAATTTATCATATGCAATAGTTGGTATGATTTCTTGAGCTGTTTTCCAACGAATCAAATCATTGTATCGAAGCCCTTCAAAAGCAAGTTCTATTCTTCTCTCATTTCTAATAATAGCTCTACTTAATGCAGACTTCGCTGGCATTTCTACCCCCGGTCTTGCTCGTACATCATTTAATGCTTTTAATGCCCGTGGATCGGCCCCCTGTCCACTTTCAAACATAGCTTCTGAATACATCAAAAGTAAATCCGCATAACGTATTTTGACAAAGTCCTGATCACTCATCGTAGCACCTGAAGCATTATTAACTGTAGTGTCTACATATTTTTTGAATGCCATATCATTAAATGGAATTTGACCTTCGGCTGTACTTCCTTCGCGTTTAAAACCATTGGGGTTGTATGTCCATTGATCACCCAGTTCAAATATTGTCATTTTGCGTCTTGGATCACCTGCTTCATAAGCATCGCGTAATTCCTGAGTAGGAAACACCGACATACGCCCACCTATAACTTGATCTAAAGAATGAAAATCTGTTGGCGCTGAAAATTGAACTGAAAACATAATCTCCTTATTATTGGCCTGCTCTCCGAAAAAAATTCCTGTATAGTTATTGTGCAACGAAAAGGGATTACTAACATCGCCAATCAAACTCCAAGCTGTCTCTGCAGCCTCTGAATATTTTTGATTATTCAGCAAAACACGCGTTTTCAGTCCTATAGCGGATCCTCTTACAGCTCTACCATCACTATAAGCTATATTGGGTAAATACGCTATTGCTAAATCTAAATCCTTAATGATTTGGTCAACCACTTCCGCTTTTTCCGTTCTAGGTCTTTCCTGAAAGCCACTTTCTAAAGTCTCTGGTTCTAATGTTAAAGGCACATCACCATATAATTGCACTAAATCATTATAATAGAAAGCTCTTAAAAATAGCGCTTCACCCTTCATTCTTTGATTATCAGTTTCTGAAAAGGTTGTTACCCGGTCTATATTAGCCAAAAAATAATTACAGTCAGCAATACCTTGGAATTCAAGACTCCAACTTTTTGTAACAATTCCAGCCGTTGTACCGGCATCAAAATCACCTTTCATAACCACATCAAAACCTTCATAGCCAGAAGTATTTAATGCATTATCGGATAGTGATTCCCAATAGAGAGAATTACCACTTTGGCTTTCCCCACCTGAATAAATAGGTTGTTTTAAAGTAGCATAACAAGCAGTTAAAGCTTTTGTTGCTTCTGTCTCAGTTTTCCAATAATTGGTAGAACTAGGTGTAGTCAGTGGGTCCTTATCCAAAACATTTGAACAGGAAACCCAAACACTGCTCAAAAATATAAATGGTATTATTTTAAAATATGTTTTCATGATATTGTATTAAAGAGTTGCTTTAAGTCCGAATGAATAGATTTTTGCCTGCGGATAAATAGCCATACGAGCATTAGCAGAAGAACGTTCAGGATCACCTCCGTCAAAGAACTTAGTAAAGGTTAATAAATTATCTCCAGAAACGTATAATCTTAAACCTCTTACCCCAGCCTTGTTAACAAGTTTAGTTGGAAGTGTATATCCTATTTGTAAATTCTTCAAACGCAGATAAGAGGCATCTTGCAACCACCATGTAGAAACTTGTGTATTAGGTGCATAATTCTCATTGAAAATATGTGGAATTGTATTTGAAGTTCCAGGTCCATCCCAAGCGTCTAACCAGAAAGTTGGTGGCGGGCTCGATTGTCTAAATGGTGCTATACCCCATTCCTTAACATAGATCTTTCTGCCTTGTACTCCTTGTAAAAAGAAGCTTAAATCAAAGTTTTTATATTCAGCATTAAAAGTTAAACCATAATTAAAATTAGGAAAGGCACCTCCTACTACCATTCGGTCATTGGCATCTATTTTTCCATCAGGCACACCATCCGGTCCACTGATGTCCTTATATCGCATATCTCCAGGTTTTGTTAATGAACTCACTGGTGTTGGACCATTATCAATTTCTTCTTGAGTTTGATAAATACCATCAAACTCATACATAAAGAATGAATCAAAAGGTAAACCTTCTTGTCTGATCGTTCCATTTCCTATATCCCTAGAGCCATATTTTACCAATTTGTTTTTATAGGTTTCAAAAGTAGCTTGTGTCTTATAATGAAAGTCTCCAATTCGGTTTTCATAGCCTAAAAGGAATTCAAGACCTGTATTCTTCATTTCACCATTATTTACAGTTGGCCCTTCAAGCCCAATAAATTGTGGCACTTGAAGTTCTCTTAATATATCAGTAGTAGTTTTCGTATACCAATCTACCGAACCGAAAACATGAGAATTGAACAGATTAAAATCAAGTCCTAAATTAGCTACAGTAGTTGTTTCCCATCGAATAGCTTTATCGGTTAAGCGGTTCAAGCCCATTCCCTGCTGCAAGGACCCACCTATATTGTATTCCACCGGATCTAATATATCCTGATAAGGATAATTACCAATATTTTGATTACCTAACTGTCCCCAGGAAGCTCTTGCTTTAAAATTACTTACCCAGCTTATATCTTTCATGAAATCTTCTTCAGATAACCTCCAACCGGCAGATGCAGAGGGGAAAAACCCCCATTTATTTCCTGGCGAAAACCTGGAAGAACCGTCATAACGGAAACTACCCTCAAACAGATACTTCCCTTTATAATCATAATTCACTCTACCAAAAACAGACTGAATAGCCCATTCATAAGCCTGCCCCTCGGCAAGTTGTCCAGATGGCGAATACCCATCCAGTTCAGTTATATCATCTGAAGGAGCATTTCTTTTAAAACCTTGAAGTCTATCATACCTAAATGTTTCCTGGCTAAATCCTAATAAGCCTTTTAGATTATGAATATCCGAAAATGTTTTATCATAATTAAGGGTTGCAAAATAGGTGAGTTGAACGTCCTTCTCATTACGGACTGTCAAATTATTTTCTCCAACTGTACCATTATATTGGGTGTTAAAAACATATTCATCATTGGCATTTGGCAAATACAAATATGCAGGTATACCTATTACCTGTACTTTTGTTTGCGCATCATTATATTTTATAGCACCTTTTAATTCCCCGGTCAATCCTGGTAAAATATCAACGTTTATATAGGAAGAGGCCAATGCATAGTAACGACCAGCATCTTTACCCCCATTCTCAGCTACTGCTACCGGATTCTTA
>Ga0160445_100774_pt1 | contig 12097 bp, 6 predicted proteins | sample HID1972M_E1MG_FD_108215 | JGI IMG/M metagenome (GOLD analysis project Ga0160445, IMG submission 108215) | Enriched pill bug-associated microbial communities from UW Madison campus, WI, USA - HID1972M_E1 MG | ecosystem: Host-associated > Arthropoda: Insects > Digestive system > Unclassified ... | reverse complement strand
TTGTTTTCGATGCCTCAAACTTCTCTTGCCAGCTTCCTTTAAAATAAATAGCATTGATAAGATACATAAACATATCCGGAGATATTTGATCCACAATAGTAGGGATCTTTCCATTTGTGCTTTCACTCACCCAGTTATTAATTATATCAGGAGCATTTGGAGTAGTAAAATCAAGTGCGCTAATTTTCGCCTGATAAAAACTTTCGTTTGCTTTTAAAAAGGTTGGCAACACATTAAAGCCTTGATGATACCATATTGAATTAGCTATCTCTAACATGGTCTCCGGATCTAAATTAGGAAGGATCTGTATTATCTTTTTATAGTAAGCATTGATTTGTTGTTCAGTAAACCCATCAAAAGCCAACGCTTTATTTATTGAATCTTTTGTTTGTCCGACAGCTCCATTATTAAGCATTGCCAAAGCGATACTCGCACTAATTGGAGACATTAATACATTGTCATTCGGATTCATTCCTTCAACTGCTGTTCGAAAAAGATCAATACTAAAAGAATTATCCTGATTGACTTTCTTTTCTTCCACCGGGGTTAATGTTAAGGTCTGTTGTTCTTCATTTGTAGTAGGACTAATGTCTTCGCAAGCAAATGGGGAAATTAAAAACAACCCAATAATGTTTAAGTATAATATAATGTTAGTATTCATATCAAAATAATTATCTATTAAAACTTAAAAGAAAAGACTATGCCAAAAAGATCTTTAAATGAGTATTTAATTATATCAACCGATTGTGTGATAAACAAAACACAAATCGTTTTGTGAGGACAAAAGGTACTTAATCTTGATTTTCGTTCAAGAAAGTATCAGACATGGTTAAAAAAATGCTAATACAAATGCAACTATCTTAGTAGATTTGTTTACCAGTAAACTTATTTTCAAACCTAATTAAATCTAGATGGAATCAAATCTCTACAAAAAATTCGGTGTGAAGACTTTAAGATTAGCGCTGAAATGCTCTGTCATTCCGCTGACGATCTTATCTCTCTCATCTGACCTGTATGCTAGTAATATAGCGACTACGCTAAGGGATCGATCAGAAATCGTGCAACAAACCATTACAGGTACTGTTTCTGATGAAAATGGCGAACCTTTACAGGGGGCAAATGTTGTTGAATCAGGAACAACAAACGGAACAAGTACCGATGCCAACGGCCGGTTTTCTTTAACTACCAGTAATGCCAACATTATCTTGACTGTTTCTTATATTGGTTATAAGAGTCAGAATATTCCTGTTGGGACACAAAGTTCAGTAAATGTTATTTTGGAAGAGGATATAAATACTCTGGAAGAACTTGTGGTTGTGGGCTATGGTACTCAGAAGAAAAAACTGACTACAGGTGCTTCAGTACAAGTAAAAGGAGAAGACCTGCAGAAGCTAAGCACGTCAAGTGTATTGGGTGCACTGCAAAGTCAGTCACCAGGTGTGCAAATTACTCAAAGTTCAGGAATGCCGGGAGAGGGCTTTAAAGTCACGATCCGCGGTTTGGGAACAATCGGAAATTCATCTCCTCTATATGTAATCGATGGAGTTGCAGGTGGTGATATCAACACACTAAACCCTTCTGATATTGAATCAGTAGATATTTTAAAGGATGCGGCATCCGCTGCTATCTATGGATCCAGAGCAGCTAACGGTGTTGTTTTGGTTACTACTAAACAAGGAAAAGTAGGTAAGTTAACTCTTTCTTACGATGCTTATATGGGATGGCAAAATGCTTATAAACTGCCTTCTTTGCTAACAGCCAAAGAATACATGACCATCATGGACGAAGTTCGCTTCAATGAGGGACAAGCTCCTTATGACTGGGCAACTTTAATTCCAAAACAATATGAGCAAATTGAAGCCGGTACATGGAATGGCACGAACTGGCTGAAAGAGATTCATAATGATGATGCACTTACACAAAATCATGCTTTTAATCTTAACGGAGGAAACGAACAGTCAAAGTTCTCTCTAAGTTATTCGTTGTCAGATCAGGAGGGAATCTTCGGTAAACCGGTTGAACCTAAGTTTACAAGAAATAACTTCCGGATAAACTCTGACCACATTCTTTTAAAGAATGATGATTTCGATATCATTAAAATCGGTGAAAATCTGACCTATTCTTATAGTGAGAAATCAGGTATCGGGATAGGAAACCTATATTGGAATGACATACATAATATGGTGATAGGCAATCCACTTCTTCCGGTATACAATGAGAATGGTGGTTATTATGATCAAGCTAGTAAAAATGCTGATGGCTGGGCATTTGACGGAGCAACGGCAAACCCGATTGCTAGTATGGATTATAGCCGTGGTCAAAACTTAAGTAAAAATCACTCGCTACTTGCGAATGCCTATCTTGAAGTTCAACCTATTAAGAATCTAAGATTCCGCAGTAGTTTTGGATATAAGATGAGCGCATCATCATATAGACAATATACACCAGCTTTTGTCTTATCGACAACTTCTTCTAATGCTGAAGATGATGTTAGCCAAAGTCAAGGAAGCGGATACAGCTATACCTTTGAAAATACTTTGTCTTATTTGTGGTCTATTAATGAGTTACACAACTTTGACGTGCTGGGTGGTGCATCTATGGAGACGTGGGGCATGGGTGAAAGTTTAAATGTAGGTAATTCGGGCTCTCTATTCCCTGGTTCTTGGAAAAATGCATGGATAACCAATACACCGACTATTTCTGGCACCAATACAAGTATAGGTGGATCTCCATGGGGAGAAGGTGGCCTTTCCTCTTATTTCGGCAGATTAAATTATAACTATAATGAAACCTATATGGCCACCTTGATTATGCGGGCCGATGGTTCTTCTAACTTTGCAAAAGGAAACCGCTGGGGTTATTTCCCATCAGTTGCTGCAGGTTGGGTAGTAACCAACGAATCTTTTATGGAAAGTTCCAGCAATTGGATGAACTTTCTGAAATTAAGAGCAAGCTGGGGACAGAATGGTAATGCAGACATCGACCCTTTTCAATATTTGGCAACTATTGCCTTTGATACAGGAAATGGTTATTATTTCGGAAATAATAAAACCAGCTTATTAACTGGTGCATATGCAGATATTTTGCCAAACCCTGATATTACCTGGGAAACTTCTGAGCAATTAAATATAGGTTTAGATTCAAGGTTTGCATCAAACCGCTTAGGAGTAACTCTTGACTGGTACAAAAAAACAACAAAAGACTGGTTGGTACAGGCTCCTGTATTAGCATCCTATGGAACGAAGGCTCCGTTCATTAACGGGGGAGATATTGAAAATACAGGTTTTGAAGTTGGTTTAAACTGGAATGAAACCAGAAATGATTTCAGATATGGAATTAATCTAAACGCTGCTTATAATAAAAACAAAGTAACCCGGATTGCAAATGCAGAAGGAATTATTCATGGACCTGAAAATGTCCTTAGTCAGGGAACCAAAGAAATGTACCGCGCACAAGTAGGTTACCCTATTGGCTATTTCTACGGATATGAAACTGCCGGTATTTTCCAAACTGAAGAAGAGATTGCCGATTACCGGAATAGAGGGCTTGGTGTATTAGCCAATGCACAACCCGGAGATGTTATTTTTGTTGACCGAAATAAAGACGGTGCTATTTTAGATGATGATAAAACCATGCTTGGCAATCCTCATCCAGATATTACCGGTGGGTTAAACCTGACCTTTGGTTATAAAGGATTGGATCTTTCGGTTACAGCTACAGGCGCCTTTGGACAACAAATAGCAAAATCATACCGCTCTTTTGCAGATAGTCCTCTTCAAAATTACACTACCGATGTATTTGAAAGATGGCATGGTGAGGGAACCTCTAATCGCTTCCCGCGCTTAAGCATGGGTAGTCATACCAATAGCCAGTATATCTCAGATATTTATATTGAGAATGGTGATTATGTTAAAATTCAGAATGTTACATTGGGATATGATCTTAAATCCTGGCTTCCAAAAATGCCTTTTGGACAAGCAAGGATATATGTTACAGGTCAAAACTTGTTTACTATAACCGGATATTCTGGCATGGATCCAGAAATCGGATATGGTAATGATCAGTCTTGGGTTTCAGGAATCGATGTAGGATTCTACCCTACCCCAAGAACTTATCTGATTGGTTTAAATCTTACATTCTAAAACGAAGACAAATGAAAAAAATTATAAGTTTAGCAGCCCTGGCTATCTTCTTTTCCGCTTGTGAAAAGAACCTGGACTCGGAAAACTATACCAAGAAAAATACAGGGAATTTTCCCTCAACTGTTGCTGATGCAAATCAGATGATTACAGGAATTTACTCTACCTTAAGTGCTGCCGTTTCGAACTCACAGAACACGAGTTTCTATATGGCTGAGCTTGCTTCAGACGATCGCTTTGGCGGTGGCGGAGAGAATGATAAAGATATGCAGGGCCTGGATCACCTTATGAACACGAAAAGCAGTCGTTTCGAGACATTCTGGACAGCTCGCTATCAGGGAATATACAGAGCAAATACTGCACTTGAGAACTTAGATAAAGTAACCGCTTGGGAAAGTGATGCTCAAAAAAACCAGTTACGAGGTGAAGCTCATTTCTTAAGAGCCTTATTTTATTTTGAACTTTCAGAAATGTTTGGCGAAGTTCCTTTAGTTATTACAACAGAAGCAGTAAACTTGCCTAAATCTCCTGCAGATGAAACCTATGCTCAGATCGCATATGACTTGAATGAGGCAATTACACTGATGCCTTCTACTCCTTATAACAACGTGACTCCCGGTCATGCTACCAAATGGGCTGCTCAGGCATTAATGGCTCGTGTATTTCTGTTCTATACAGGATATTATAACAAAACAGAATTACCGGTAGCAAACGAAGGTGGATCCATTAGTAAGTCTCAGGTTATTACTTGGATAGATGAATGTATTAATAGTAGCGGACATGGTTTGGTTAATGATTTTCGCAACCTTTGGCCGTATAGTAATGAATATACCGCAAAGGATTATGAATATGCTAAAGACAACGGATTGCAGTGGGCTGGAGACGGCAACAAGGAAACTGTATTTGCTGTAAAATTTGGTACTTCTGCAGGCTGGGGCTCTGATTCGCAAATAGGATATGCAAATCAATATAACCTCCATTTTGGTTTAAGGTCAAATAATGGCTCGGCGGACACTTTCCCATTCGGTCAGGGCTGGGGAGCCGGCCCCGTGAATAGTAAATTGTGGGATGATTGGAAACGGTTGGAACCTAATGATATTAGACGCACAGGTTCGATTATGAATGCAGAAACCGATGTGGAAAATTATATTTACGGTGCTGATTCTCAAATGGAAGAAACAGGTTTTTGGCAAAAGAAGTATATACCTATAAGAGCATATGACGAAGGTACTTTACTTAACTCTTATGCTGTCCTAGCAGATGCAGCCCCGGATGATATGCAGCTAGGCAATACACAAGATTTGGTATTAATCCGTTTTTCAGATGTATTGCTGATGCAATCAGAATTAAAAGAAGATGCTAGCGGCTTAAACAAAGTGCGTGCACGTGTGAATCTGCCATCCGTATCTTATTCATTAGCAGCCTTAAAAAGAGAGCGTCGTTGGGAACTTGCGTTTGAAGGATTGCGCTATTTTGATTTAATGCGTTGGGGAGATGCAGCCGATGCACTGGCAGCACAAGAAGGAGTTGCCATTAAAAACAAAGGTATTGATACTCAAATGAAAGGATTTGGTGGAGGTTACAGAGCCAGGTACGAAGCTACAGGCGGCTTTTGGCCTATTCCTGAATCCCAGATTCTTTTATCTGAAGGTGTATTGGTTCAAAATGCGGGATGGGGAACTCCAGCCGCTGAATTCACAGGATGGTAACTTATTAAATTAGATACTTATGAAACGAATTACTGCATATATAATGATCCTGCTCTCAACTATCGCATTAGTGAGTTGTGAAGCAGTTGAAGACAGGTTAGATATTGGAGGCTTTATTAGCGCAGATCAGCTTGATATTACGGCAACTCCAGTGATTGTTGATGGAAAAGCCACCAACAAAATAATCCTTAATAATTCAAGTCCTGTTCTATCCTCTTGGGATTTTGGGACAGGTAAAACCTCGAAGAAAACAGATACCGTTCTTATGGTCGTTGAAGGAGAGAGTGAAATCATCTTTACAGGCAGGAACCCCGATGGTTCCGAAATTAATAAAACTCTAACGGTAAACGTTGAGGATATGCATTTTCCTGTACCACTGGAATGGGGTTTTCTAACCGCTGGGTCTGAGAAAGAATGGGAATGGGATGATACCGCACCCTCTGTTTGGGGTAATGGAGGCTATTTGGGAAATGTAGCACCTGCGTGGTGGGCACTGCCAATATCAGATATCAATGGACAGTCTGCCAATGAAGGAGCCGGTGCAAAGATGATCTTCTCATTGAGAGGGGCACAGTTTACCAAAGTAAAATCTGATGGAACAACAGAAACCGGTACGTTTTCATTTAATATGAATAACAAAACTATGGATGAGAGTGGTGCCGTATGGGCAAAAGGGAAACTGACTTTGAAGGGTACTACTGTTCTGAACGGTATATCGCCAAACGAAGGAAGCGCCAAGGTTTATGAGTATGATATCCTGGCATTAGACGACGAAAAAATGGTGTTAGCCTATCCTGAGCCGGGTGCATCGGCTTGGGGAACTGCATGGTTCTGGGTGTTTAAAGCCGCCGATTAATGGTGCCATGCTAAAAAATAAGGGGTTATATTGATGACAAATTAATATGGCCTCTTATTAAAAAAAATGCCTAAAACGAAAAGGCGTGCAATCGGATGGATTGCACGCCTTTTCGTTTTTATTATATTAGTACACCTAACTATACCTTCGTCATTTTTAATATCTCTAAACAAGCTCGACTGTTATGATAGGGGCACTTCCACATTCCTACTTTGTCTTGATCTTGAAGAATGTTATTATTTTCATCTCTTCCCCAAAACCACTCTCCTTTATCAGGATCTTTTATTTCTTTATTTATATAACCCCATATATGATCTACAAATTGAAAGTATTGATGATCTTTTGTACGTAAACCCATATAATAAAATCCAACCATAGCTTCTGCCTGCACCCACCAATGACGTTCTTTATTGATTTTGTCACTTTCCTTTTCATTCACTAGACTTCCATCGGACAATAATCCTTGAACTGTTACTAAAGCCAAACCATTACAAGCGTCAATAAGATATTGTGGGATGTCTTTTCCATACACCATTTCAGCGGCTTTCATTAATAACCAGGAAGTCTCTATATCATGGCCATAAGATTGAGTAGAAGAAAGTGATTCCCAATTTCTATTAAAAAATAGCTGCAAATACTTACTTTCAGCACAAATTATCTTAGTCGTAAAAACATCTAATAACTCTTTAATACGACTTTCTATTCTTTTATCCTTTTTTATTGTATATAAGTTTGTATAAGCCTCTAATATATGAAGATGTGTATTCATTGTTTTTATAGCATTCATATCTTTTTTACTTAAACGCACATCTTCTATTGGCTGCCAAGCTTGGCTCAATGCTTCTAAATATCCCCCCTCTTCCTTATCGTAACTATATTTTTCTATCAAATTAAACAAAGCAAAAGCATCATCTATTATCTTTTGTTTCGGTTCAATTTTATACATCTCGGCTAATGCATAAATTACAAAAGCTTGAGCATAAATTTGCTTTCTCGTTTGTAAAGGTTCACCATGAGGCAAAACCGACCAATAGACTCCTCCTGCTTCTTTATCAAAAAAATAATCTTCTATTACTTTATAGGCCTGAAGAGCACGCTCCTTATATATCGGTTTTTTTGTACAAGAGTATCCAGCAGAAAAAGACCAAAGAATTCGGGCATATAATACTACTCCTAAAGGTGCTTCAGGATAAGCCTTTCCTGAATTATCTATACGTCCCAGAAATAACCCTGTCTGTTTATCATACACATTATTTGCCCAATAATCCAGAATATCATTCAATTCTTGCTCCAACTCTACTTTAGTCATAATAATCTATATTCTTTGTAATAAGATCTTTAATTCTATCAACGGAAAGAGCTGAATAATAACCGTCTGGAGGCGTATTTTTAACATAATCAAGCAGTTGGTCAGTTGAAGTAAGAGCAACATGCAATCTGGTATCTGATGAAGCATAATAAATAAACACTCGTCCTTCATCATCCTTAATCCATCCATTTGTAAAAACAACGTTGCCAACATCTCCTACAAATTCGTCACCCACAGGTGCCAAAAAGTATCCAGCAGGCTGATAAATGACCTTTGTTAAATCCTCTAAACTTGTCATGAATAAATACAAGACATAACGCAATCCTGCGGCAGTATTTCGCACGCCATGAGCTAAATGCAACCAACCTTCCGGAGTTTTTAATGGAGCAGGACCCTGACCATTTTTTGCTTCATAAACCGTATGATATTTCTTTGCATGAATAATCTTCTCATCGCTTATCACCGCATTCATTATATCTTTTGTCAAGCCAAAAGCAATCCCACCACCTTTTCCTGCCTCAATAAAACTATCTTGGGGACGAGTATAAAAACCATACATTCCATTCACAAATTCAGGATGTAAAACGACGTTTCGCTGTTGTGGAGAGTTAGTGATTAAATCTGGTAATCGCTCCCATACCTCTAGATCTTTAGAACGGATAATACCACATTGTGCAATAGCTGCCGATTGGTTTCCCATAGGTGCAGATTCATCCCTCCTTTCTGTACAGAATACACCATATACCCATCCATCCTCATGTGCGGTAAGTCGGATGTCATAGACATTTACATCTGGATCACTTAACTGAGGCAAAGAAATAGGCTCCTTATGAAATTTAAAATTATCAAGACCATTTTCGCTCTCTGCTAGTGCAAAAAAAGATTTACGATCAACTCCTTCCACCCGCACCATTAATATATATTTATCCTTCCATTTAATGGCTCCAGCATTAAATGTTGAATTCACACTGATGCGTTCCATAAAAAAGGGATTAGATTTTTCATAGAAATCATAACGCCATTCTAGTGGAACATGCTTTGCTGTCAAAATAGGATTTACAAACCTGAGATATACTCCATTTCCAGGTAAAACCGGATGATTTTTCTTTTCTATTAAAGCCTTATATTCTTTTACTATTGCTTCTTTTCTTCGTTCAAACACTTTAATCATATATAATTACGAGTAAAAATTTAATTTTCTAATTTCTCCCACCAAGTTTTCTTGAGAATAAAAATGATTACAACTAAAATCAGGACAGTGAGATATAAAGGCAGCTGAGCCTTTAAGATTAAATACATTGGCAATAAAGTCAGACACAGCTGTCCTATAATACCTAATATTATATTAAACATATCTCTTCCAAAATTCTTATTATGTATTTGTATCCCTTCTTCTTCCTCTATTATTTTACGAATAGGTTGCCATAAGCCCCATGGTTTTACAGTTTTATAGAAACTTTTTAAGACTTCTATATCACTGGGAGGAGCAGCATATGTTCCAATGATGCAGCCTAAAAAGGATATAAAAAACAGAAGTGGAAAATAGTATAAATCGAGTGTGTCAAAAATTAAAGGAAATATTAATGCAGGAACAATGCCAGCCACCATACCCCAAAAGAAACCATTCGCGTTAAATCGCCACCAATGCCATTTAAGCACATTTGCAGCAATATATCCCCCATATAAAGCAGATACAATCCACTGCAAAATAGAGTTTACATCTTTTACAAAAAGCCCTAAAATTACTCCTAATAAAGCTACTACGATCCCTGAAAGATAATTCATGTTCCGAACTGCAATATTTGATGCCTCGGGCTTAAAATATTTAAGATAAATATCGTTTACTATGTATGCCTGGGCTGCATTCAAGGTTCCAGCAAAAGTTCCCATAAAAGCTGCTAACAATCCAGCCAATAACAACCCAGTTAATCCAACAGGAACAAATTCCACAATTGCAGCTGGTAAGATCTTCTCGAAATCAACTCCTGTAGCTGAAGAGAGATCAAGCTGGTCATAATACATAATTCCCAAAACTGCAAAACCCATAATCATTGAGTAACGAATCGGCAATAAAATCACTGATACTAGTCCGCTCATCTTTGCAGCTTCTTTTGGTGATTTTGTAGAAAGTATTTTCTGCATGTCATAATTAGGAGCTGGGCCTGCAAGTGAAGCAAAAACTCCCTTAAAGAGCATCATCATAAAGAAAACACCAAACAAAGTAAATCCATCATCTTTTATTTTTTGATTCACTTCTGCAATATGATTTGTCCAATCCAAATCTAATTTCCAACCGAAAAAAGGATTCAACCAGCCTTCAGGAACATCCAATGCTTGTCCAGCTAAACGATCTGCAGCAATAACTGCAATGACAATAGCGGCAATAGACATAATAATATACTTAACAACATCTCCAATTACTATACTCGTCATCCCACCCATAATAGCATAAATCATGGTTATTATTGAAAATACAATTCCATAAAAATGAGGAACAAATGCAGGAGTAACTGAAAATGGAATATATGACTTAACACTTCCCCAAGGCACAAAGATCTCAACAAACTTTCCTAGGCCAACAAAACCGTAAGCCAGAAAACCAAGACAACTGATTAAAGCGAATATTACAACAATTGCATGTGACGATCGAACACCTTTACCTATCATACCAAAACGAGTACTAAGCCACTCTGCACCTGTGGTAGCATTTGATCTCCTTAGCCAAACAGACAGATACATCATCAAAAATATTTGATTAAATACAGGCCATAACCATGGAATCCAAATGCTTTTTAAACCATAAACAAAAGCAAGTGTAACCATCCACATTGTACCGGAGATATCAAACATATCTGAAGCGTTCGACATTCCTAACATGTACCAAGGGATTTTTTTGCCACCTAAAAGATAGGATTCCTTATTCCGCTGAGCTCTCTTTTTTAAAATGAAGCCCAAGAGGATCATCATTATCAAATAAACCAGAACTACAATAATATCAATTGTTGAAAGCCTCATATTAGCAGTATAATTTAGAATCCATATATCATCATTTAGTTTCTCATTCGTAGTTCAATCTATATAGCCAAGATCCCTAGCAATTACAACTAGGCATGGTCTCAGTAATTAGAGTAAGAGTTTCTGCATTAATTTATAATTGGTAAACAAACTTAAGTTCCTTAAGACAAATTGTATAATACTATTTTAACACATCCTCAACTAAATCAAAATAATTAGTTAAATTCACTTAACCAATATCTTTATGAAAAATGAATCAAAAAATTGTTAGAGAAATTACGCCCCTAAATGAAAGCGATTTTTTTACTTTATTTTCAAGGGAAAAAAGCAAATTCGATTTTCCATTACATTTCCATGAAGAATATGAATTAAATTTAATATTAAACGCTAAAGGTGCCAGAAGGATTATTGGAGACCATATTGAAACAATAGATGACTTCGAATTGGTTTTTATTGGCTCAAACTTATATCATGGCTGGTTTACTCATGAATGTAAAAGTGAAATAATTCAAGAAGTTACCGTTCAATTCAATAATGAGATACTTAATACTCAATTTCTCAGTAAAAGCCAATCGAGCTATCTGAAAAAACTTTTTGAGGACTCTAAGAAAGGAGTCCTGTTTCCTTTAGAAACCATATCCGCTATTAAGGACATGATTCTTATTTTAAAGGATAGCCAAGGTTTTAATTCTGTATTGAATTTTATGCAAATTTTTCATCTACTATCCCTTTCACCTTATAAAACATTATGCAATGAGGGCTTTCAGGAAGCTTCACTCAATGCCAACAGCCGAAGAATAAAGCAAGTATTCGATTATATGAATAAAAACTTTAGAAATGATATCAGTCTTAAAGATATTTCTTATTTAGTAAATATGCATGAAGTTTCTTTAAGCCGATTTATAAAAAAGCGTACAGGGAAGAGCTTCATCGATTGTTTAAACGAAATCCGCATTGGACAGGTATCTCGTTTAATTATTGATACTACCCAGAGCATTTCAGAGATAGCTTACTCTTGCGGGTTCAATAACATTTCATATTTCAATCGTGTCTTTAAAAAGAAAAAAGG
>Ga0160445_100771_pt1 | contig 12103 bp, 9 predicted proteins | sample HID1972M_E1MG_FD_108215 | JGI IMG/M metagenome (GOLD analysis project Ga0160445, IMG submission 108215) | Enriched pill bug-associated microbial communities from UW Madison campus, WI, USA - HID1972M_E1 MG | ecosystem: Host-associated > Arthropoda: Insects > Digestive system > Unclassified ... | reverse complement strand
GCCATCGGCGATCTGCGCAAGATCGCCGCTTCACGCAATTTCAGTTTCTGCATCGCCCATCGCTTCAAGCCGATCTACATCGCCTTGCTCGGCACGTCGCTGCCGGTGATTGGCGTGCACCACGCGTTTGGTGATTACCAACGCCGTACGCGCAAGCTGTTTGCGCACATTTTCCGTAAACGTCTGAGCCTGCTCGGTGTGTCCGACGCGGTACGTGACGACATGCGTCGTTGCCTGCCGAAGTGGCCGCAAACGCGGATTCAGACGCTGTACAACCGTATCGATCTGCCTGCGCTGCAATTTGCTCAGGTGTCTGCCCGCGAAGCCCGCGAGACCTTGGGGCTGGCGGCGGATGCGTGGATTGTCGGCAACGTTGGTCGACTGCACCCGGACAAGGATCAGGCGACATTGCTGCGAGGTTTCGCCGCCGCGCTGCCGGGGTTGCCCGATAACAGCCAACTGGTGATTCTCGGCAAGGGTCGGCTGGAACAGGATCTCAAAGAGCTGGCGCTAGAGCTGGGTATCGGCGACCGAGTGCTGTTCCTCGGTCAGGTGCCGGACGCACGCAATTACTTCCGCGCCTTCAATGTTTTCGCGCTGAGCTCCGATCACGAACCGTTCGGCATGGTGCTGCTGGAAGCCATGGCCGCCGGCGTACCGTTGCTGGCCACCGCATGTGGCGGGGCGAAGGAAGTGGTCGAAGGCGTGGGTATTCTGTTCCCGCTGGGTGATGCCGAGCGCCTTGCCCAAGGCTTGCAACATTTGGCTGGTATGGATGATCAACAGCGCCATCAGTGCGCCGAGATGATGCTCGAACGTCTGCGTGAGCAATTCTCCGACCGTGCGGTGCGCGACACCTTCTGGCGTCTGCCGCAAGTTATCGATCTGGCACCGAGGGGCTGATGCTCAACCGATTCCAAGGCTGGCGCGAACGTGGCTGGTCGCCCGTTGACGCCTCGACCTATGCAACCACCTGGCAGCGTTTCGGCGGCAGTGTCGCCACGCATCCGCTGGTGGTTGAGCGTCTGGCCGATCTGGCTGGCATCCCGGTGCGCTATCTGGCCTGGGAGCAGCAAGGCGAAATCAAAGCGGCGATCCCGACCTGGGGCCGTGATCTCGCGCTGTCCAAGGACGTGCTCAAGCGCAACGGCAAAAAAGGCCTGTTCGACCTCGGTAACGCCGAGTTGATCCTGCCGGCCGCCGTCGATGCCCAAGCCCCGCTGCGCCATCGCGCGCGCTACCTGTCGGCGCTCAACGAAAGTCGCTTCAGCGGCATGAAGTTGCAGAACGAGCAACTGGCCATGGCCCGCACCCCGGAAGAATTGTCGAAGAAGTTTCGCTACAACCAGCGCCGCGAATTGCGTCTGCTGGAAGAGGCGGGCGGCGTGGTACGTCCTGTCAGCGACTTCTCCAGCGTTGAGCTGGCGGCGATCTACTGCGATCTGTTTCAGCGCCGCTGGGGTTTCCCCGCTACCGGCGCGGCGCGCATGGCTGATGTGATCGAGCTGTTGCGCGAACTGCTGATCGGTTCGGTGATCTTCCTCAACGAGGCGCCGATTGCCATTCAATTGGTGTACCGCGTCGCAGCGCCGGAGTGGATCAGCGTCGAATACATCAACGGCGGCGTCGACCCCGAAACCCGCGAATTCAGCCCCGGCAGCGTGTTGAGTTTCCTCAATACGCAAAGTGCCTGGGAACATGCGCGCGCGCTGAACAAGCCGTTGCGCTTTTCCTTCGGTCGCGCCGACCGTGAATACAAGGATCGCTGGTGCAATCCTGTGCCGGTGTTCACCGTATGAGCCCGCCCATGAGCCGCAAACAGCAACTGCTCAAGCGCCACCGGCGCAACAAACGTATCGGCCTGCTGATTGCGTTGATCGTGTTGATCGCGATCGGCGTTTTGGTCGCCTGGTGGTTGCCGCTGCTGCTCGCGGTGGTCGGCTGGATCGCCCATGAAGCGTGGTTCGCCGATCACCTGTTTTATTCGCCGAAAGACGATTACCAGTACAGCTTTCCACCGTATACACCGCAGCCAAAGGTGCATCTGAACGGCGAGCAATTGCGTCTGGATGACGGCGTGATGGTGATGGATGACGCCACGCTGATTCTCGCGGTGCAGGTAAAAAGCACGTGGCTGGGCCGCTTCTTCGATCCGCGCATCGAACTGGTGGGCGGTACGAATCCTGATGCGCAAACCTTCGAGCGCGGCGTCAACGGTCTGCGCTATCTGAACCTCAGCGGTCAGGCGCAAGCCTTGTCGCAAGGTGTGCTGCGTTTGCGCGGGCGCTTCTGCCGCGTCTCCGGTGAGCCGGTTTTGTGGGCGTTGGAGCAAACCGATTACCGCCGTTCGCGGGTGATGGTCATCGCACCGCACGCCGACGACGCCGAGCTGGCAGCCTACGGTTTGTACAGTCAGGCAGACGAAGCCTGGATCGTCACCCTGACCGCTGGCGAAATCGAAGCCGAGCATTATCAGCAGATGGGCCTGAACAAGGTCGAAGCCGCCCGGCTCAAGGGTCGATTGCGCGCCTGGGACAGCCTCGCCGTGCCGCGCTGGGCCGGTGTGCCGGCGGAAAACTGCGTGCAACTCGGTTACTTCTGTCTGCAACTGGCAGCGATGCAGGCGGCGCCGAATCAAGCGATGGCTTCACGCGAAGCCGATCTGAGCGATACCCGCCTGTTCCGCCAGTTGAACCCGTTCAGCTTGCCGAGCGATGTCGACGGCGCGCCGACCTGGAACAATCTGCTGGCCGACCTGCGCGAGGTGCTATTGCGCGCGCGTCCGGACGTGATCGTTTTGCCGCACCCGACACTCGACCCGCATCCTGATCATCTGTGCAGCCAGCAAGCCGTGCTGCAAGTGCTGAACACTCTGGACTGGCAGCCAACCCTGCTCGGTTACGCCAATCATTTGCACGACAACGATCGCTGGCCGATGGGCAACGCCGGTGAGGGCATCGCGCTGCCGCCGGCGTTCGATGGCGCCGCACCGATGCAGCCGCTGTGCCTGCCACTGACTATCGAACAGCAACGCGACAAAGCCATGGCGCTGGGCATGATGCATGACTTGCAGCCACCAGCGCCGTTCAAGCGCCGTTTGCGCCGCGTGATCCAGCGTTTGCTGGCCGGTCGCAAACCGTCGGTGTATGGCGAAAACGAATTTTTTCGAAAAGCGGTCAGACGCCAGGAATTGCTGTGGCTGCTGAAACCGGGTGAATCAGGCGTCAATCGGGGAGAGTTATGAGTCAACGGTCGAAGGTGCTGCAGTTGCAGCCTGACTACAACGTCAAAGCCCATGATTTCGCCGACCTTGCCGAGCAGATCGTCAAGGCGTTGCCGTCGGATCGCTATGAAATCACCGCAGCGTTCCTGCGTGGCAAACCCGCGCCCGGTGAGCCGGTCAGCCGCGCCGATCGCTCGGTGTATTTCGAGTTTTCCGACAAATCCCTGAAAGGCATGCGCCTGCGTGCGATGTGGGAGCTGTACAAGTTCTGCCGCCGCGAGAAGTTCGACGTCGTCATCTGCAACCGCTTCAAACCGGTGAACATGATGCTCACCCTGAACCGCTGGTTGAAGGTGCCGCTGTGCATTGGCATCTCCCATGGTTTTGGTGAGTACGACCGCTTCTATCGTCGTCGTCAGACTCAACGACTGATTGATCGGCACTGGCGTTTCGTCGGTGTCTCGCCTGCGGTTAAGCAGTACCTGCTGGACTGCGATTGCGGCTTCACCGACCAGAACACGTATGCCATCACCAACGCCATCGACATCGAACAGGCCGAAGGTTTGCAGCACAGCCGCGAAAAGGCGCGTGAGCTGCTCGGCATCGACCCGAATGTGCGCCTGATCGGCGCGCTGGGGCGGCTGGTTTCGGTCAAGGGTCACACTTATCTGTTGCAGGCTTTTGCCGCGCTGAAAGACAAATACCCGAACACACAGTTGGCGATCATCGGTGCCGGGCGCTTGCAAGCACCGCTGGCTGCCGAGATCGAACAACTGGGTTTGAAGGGTCGCGCGCACTTGCTGGGTTTCAAGGAAAACGCGCTGCAATACGTGCGCGCATTTGATATCTGGACGATGCCGTCGCTGGCCGAAGGTTTGGGTCTGGCCTTGCTGGAAGGCATGAGCGGACATTTGCCGGTGATCGCCTCGAACGTGCCAGCGATGGTGCCGCTGATTGAAGGCGCTGGCGGTCTGGCGATTACGCCGAAGGATGTGCCGAGTATTGTCGCGGCGCTGGATCAGTACCTCGCTCTGTCCGACGACGAACTCAAGGCCAAGGGCGAGCAAGCCTACCGCTATCTGCAAGAACAACATGACATCGAGGTGTTCCGTCAGGAGTACCTGGATCTGATCGACTCAGGCCTGGAACAGGCACGCAAGGAACAGCCATGAGCGAGCAGAAATCCATGAGCGAACAAACAGCCTTGAGCGAACAAGAAGCCATGAGCGAAGCGAACGCCCTCGTCACCGTGATCATCGCCTCGTACAACCACGGCCCGTACATCGAGGAGAGCATCCTCAGTGTCATCAATCAGACCTACCAGAACATCGAATTGCTGGTGGTCGATGACGGCTCGAAGGACGACAGCGTCGAGCGCATCACTGCCTTGCAGGCACAGTACGGTTTCGATTTCCGTGTGCAGCAGAATCAGGGCCTGACCAACACGCTCAACGGTGCCATCGCGCGCGCCAAGGGCAGTCTGATCGTGCCGTTCGGCTCGGACGACATCATGTACCCGGAGCGCATCGCGATTCAGGTGGCGTACATGGACGGCAAACCGGAAGTGGGGATTTGCGCCGGCAACATCGAATTGATGGACGCCGACGGCAACCTCTACCCGGAAAAGCGTCAGCGCCGTGATGTGCCGTTCCGTCGTCTGGATTTCGACGACATGTTCCTTGAGCGCAAGCCTTATCCGCCAGCCCCGACCCTGATGATCCGCCGCGAAGCGCTGGACAAGGTCGGTGGCTTCGACCCGACGATTCGCCTCGAAGACCTCTACATCGAACTGAAGGTGACCCGCGCCGGTTATTTCATCGATGGCTTGAACGTGGTCATGGCGCGCTATCGCAAGCACGCCACCAACTCGTACAAGAATCACCGCTTCATGATCGAAAGCATTCTGCGCATCTATGCGTTGTTCAGCGATCATCCGCTGTACGACGAAGTGCGCTACAAGTCGCTGAATTCGATGTTCCTGAAAACCGCCAACCGCAACCGCAAGCTGGCGTGGGAGCTGCTGAAGCAGATCCCGTTCAAGGCGTGGAACAAGAAGACCTGGCGCGGTCTTGGGCGGTTGCTGTTTTCGCCGCAGGAAAAGGGCTGAAACAGCGGTCGCCCGCGCTTAGCGGGCGACTTTCTCCGAGAGCTGCTTATCGCCTTTCTGGCGCGAGCGAATCCACTGCAGCACCTTCTTGCCGGCGGCCATGCCCGGCAACTCGATGTACAGAAAGCTCAGGCTGCTGATCAGAATCAGCAGGCAGGTGCAGATCGCGATCAGCGGCAGATAGACATCCGCCTCCCGCGCATCCAGATTCAGCAGCAGCGGCAGACGCTGCACCATCAGCCACAACACAAAACCGTGCAGCAGATAGGTGCTGTAGCTGATCTCGCCGAGCCAGCGGATGCTGCGTGGCTTGAGCGCACCGAACAGGCTGTTGCCCGACGCCACGATCACGAAAAACAATGACAGCAGGAACAGCGGCCCGGTCTTGAACGCACGGTTGAACGCGGTGAAGGCAATCACCAGCGCCAACACGGCAATCACGCCCGCCAGACGTGTGCGGCTCCAGGCCACCAGCGCAGGCTTGCGAATCCAGTACGCCGCGGCGATGCCACCGAGAAAACTGGCGAGGAAGTGCTTCTTCAGCGAGTGCTCCCAGCCGACCACTTGATACAGCGCGTAAATGCCGATAAGGCACAGCACCACTTGTATCCAGCTGCCGCGATAGATGAACACCATCCCGGCCAGTGGCAGCGCCAGATAGAAGAACACTTCATAGGCCAGCGTCCAGGTGACGTTGGAAATCAGCATGCCGGTTTGCGGGTATTGGTTGATGTCCGGACGGTCGAAGGTCAGCCACGCCAGAATCTGTTTGAACAGGGCGCTGCCAGGCTCTTTCAGTTCCCAGTTCTGCAAATGGAACACGGTGACGAAGACGATCAACATCAGCGGCAGGTACAGCGGATACAGGCGAAACACCCGCGAAATGCCGAAGGCCAGCCAATCGTGCTGACGCCCTTGGGTCAGCAGACGGTTCCAGAACAGGAAGCCGGTGATCATGAAAAACAGCGCAACGCTGCCCTGGCCGATCATCGAGTAGAAGTTGCTCGGCGGAAAGCCGAATTCGCCGGTGCGCAGAAAGATCCAGGTAATGACGGCGTGGTGCACGAACACACCAAACGCCAGGTAGCCGCGCAGGCCATCGATGCTGGCATAGCGGCTTTCACCGGAATGCTGCAGGTGGCGGGCGATTTTCGGCACGACGCGCAGTAAAAGCGCGGCGGACACGATGGCCAGCAGATAGGCTGCCAGCGCAATGAGGGGGTTGGTTTCGATCATCAATGAACTCGAGCCGCAGTGTTGCCGGCCAGCACTTGCCTGTGCAGATTATCCACCGCAGATTGCGACGCCATGACGGCGTAGCCCTGGAGTAATGCTTCGAAGTGGTCTTCGAACAACCAGCGTTTGTCGACGGTATAGCGCTGCATATGGCGCAAATTTCGCTGGCGCAGGGCCAGACTGAGCGGGCTAGGGTAAACGCGCAGGTCGGCCAGATCAATCAAACCGAACTCGCCATCCTCCAGCACCAGCACGTTGCCCAAGTGCAGCGAGCGGAAATACACGCCTTTTTCATGTAGTTGCGCCATGAACTTGCCGAAGCGCTCGACCAGCGCCTGACGGACGGCCGGTGCGGTAATGCTCTGCAATACCTGACGCAACGTGTGGCCAGGCAGCGGGGCGTAATGCACGGCGCTGCTGCCATCGTTGAGGCGATAAAGATTGAGCACTTGCGGGGTTGGAATGCCCATCAGGCGCAACTGTTCGCTGTTGACGGCAAAGCGCTCTGAATAGGGATTGAAGCTGCCCGAGGTGTACCAGCGGCGACGGCGGAACAGTTTGAGGAAGCTGCCATCGGTCAGGCGCAGGACTTTCGGGCCGAGGCCGTCTTCTTCTATGACCTGAGCGCCATTGCTCAAGTGCTGCAGGTCAGTCGCAGAGAGTTTTTGCACCGGCAGGGTCAGCAGTCGCCGCGCACGTTGATTGATGCTCAGTGCCGCGATCAGTGCCAACGGGATCCACAGCAGGAACCAGTGTTCCTTGGGCCGCGAAATGATCCCGCCGCCTTCGGTCAGCCCGGCGCCGATGCCAAAGATCAGCAGTGTCGAGGCGACAATCAACAGCGGTTGTACGCGCTGACGCCAACTGCTCAGCAGGCCGCGGAAAATAAAGAACAGCCACGGCACCAGACCGACAATGCCGACGTAATACAGCACGCCCAGGACAAAGCTGTGTGGCTCCTGGAAGTTGATGCCGACGCCGGGGTCGACGGACAACGTGGCGCTGTAACCATGTCCGATCCAGGGATGGTCGGCAATCATGTGCAGTACTTGTTTCCAGATTTCCAGTCGATACGAATCGCCACGTTCGATGATCATTTGTGCAAACAGGACGGCGACCGTCACGCCGCTAAGGGCCAGGCCGATCAACAAGCCCACCGAGCGGCGGTTCCAGCAAATGAAGCACAGCCACAACGCGGCCATGGTCAGCGCCACGAGCGGCGTTCTGGAGCCGGTGCCAATGACCGCCATGAACATGATTGCCATTGCCGGCACACTCAGCCACATCATCTGGCGGCGTTTGCAGGTCATGGTTACGCTCAGCCAATAGGCGCTGAAGAAACCGAACAGGTGCGAGCTGAGCAGTGGGTTGTCAAAAGCGCCGCCGCCGATCAGACGCATGCCCGGCTCGTAAATATTGGCGAATCTGAACAGGAACCACGTCGTTGCGACCAACGCCACTAACGCGGCGCCGAACAGCAGAGGTTGCAGGATCTCACTGCGATAACGCACCAGCAGATAGGTGCCGGCAAACAGCAGCAAGGTGTGCAATGACGGTTTGAACATCCCGGCGAGGCCTTCTTCGCGCGGCCCCCAACTGAGGCTGAGCAATGCCCAGGCGACAAACACCAGCAGTGCGACAAAAATCGGTTCGCGCAGCAACTCTTTGAGTTCGCGCGGGCGCAGGCACAAAGCGATCAAGGTCGGAATGCTGAACAAGCCGTAAAACAGCTTGTGATGCAGACTTCGGCCCGGCAAAAAGAACAGCGCGCACAGGAGCAGAAAATAGCCGACGGGAAGTATCCACAGGCTAATGAAGTCGAAGACTCGATTGGACGTACTGCTGAAGCCGCGAAGTTGCATGCTGAGAGATTCAATCCTGAAGAAGTTGATCGACCATTCGGATGATGGCTATTTGATGCTTAAAAAGGTGTCTAACAATAACAGCCTTTCGCCGATTGCCAGAACCCCGAAGAAGCTGTGTTAAAGTCGGCGTCCTTATTTATCGACTCTTCGCGTGATATGACCGACTCCAGTCCTGCCGCAAGCCCCTCGAGCTTGAAAATCTACTTCCGCCTGCTCGGCTATGTTCGGCCGTACATCAGTCTGTTTCTGATCAGCATCGTCGGTTTTCTGATTTTCGCTTCGACCCAGCCGATGCTTGGTTACATTCTCAAGTATTTCGTCGACGGCCTGTCGAACCCGGAAGCCGTGCTGTTCCCGACCGTGCCTTACCTGCGTGACCTGCAACTGCTGCAGGCCGTACCGTTGCTGATCATCCTGATCGCTGCGTGGCAGGGTCTGGGATCTTATCTGGGCAACTATTTTCTGGCCAAAGTTTCCTTAGGCCTGGTGCATGACTTGCGCGTGCAGTTGTTCAATAACCTGCTGGTGCTGCCGAACCGCTACTTCGACAAGCATAACTCCGGTCATCTGATTTCCCGCATCACCTTTAACGTGACCATGGTCACGGGGGCGGCAACGGATGCGATCAAGGTCGTAATCCGTGAAGGCATGACGGTGATCTTCCTGTTCGCCTCCCTGCTGTTCATGAACTGGAAGCTGACACTGGTGATGGTTGCGATCCTGCCGCTGATCGCCGTGATGGTGCGCACTGCGAGCAAGAAATTCCGCAAACAGAGCAAGAAAATACAGCTGGCCATGGGCGACGTCACTCACGTGGCGTCGGAAACCATTCAGGGTTATCGCGTGGTGCGCAGCTTCGGCGGCGAAGTCTACGAAGAGAAGCGCTTCCTCAAGGCCAGTCAGAGCAACACCGACAAACAGCTGCGCATGACCCGCACCGGCGCGATCTACACGCCGATGCTGCAACTGGTGATCTACAGCGCCATGGCCGTGCTGATGTTCCTCGTGCTGTACCTGCGCGGTGACGCTTCGGCCGGTGACATGGTCGCCTACATCACCCTGGCCGGCCTGCTGCCGAAGCCGATTCGCCAGTTGTCCGAAGTCAGCTCGACCATCCAGAAAGGTGTGGCCGGTGCGGAAAGCATCTTCGAGCAGCTGGATGTTGCGCCTGAGGTCGACACCGGCACGGTTGAGCGCGATGCGGTCACCGGTCGTCTGGACGTACGCAACCTGAGCTTCACCTACCCGGACACCGAGCGTCAGGTGCTCGACAACATCAGCTTCAGCGTTGAGCCGGGGCAGATGGTTGCGCTGGTCGGTCGCTCCGGCAGCGGCAAGTCGACGCTGGCCAACCTGATCCCGCGTTTCTATCACCACGACAAGGGCGAAATCCTCATCGACGGTGTGGAAGTCGAAAACTACAAACTGCTCAACCTGCGTCGTCATATCGCTCAGGTGACTCAGCACGTAACCCTGTTCAGCGACACCGTGGCCAACAACATCGCCTATGGCGATCTGGCCGGCGCGCCGCGTGAAGACATCGAGAAAGCCGCGCGTGATGCCTACGCGATGGACTTCATCGCGCAACTGCCTGAAGGCCTCGACACTCAGGTTGGCGAGAACGGCGTGCTGCTGTCCGGTGGTCAGCGTCAGCGTCTGGCGATTGCCCGTGCGCTGCTCAAGAACGCGCCGCTGTTGATTCTCGACGAGGCCACCTCGGCCCTCGACACTGAATCGGAACGGCACATTCAGGCGGCACTCGATCAAGTGATGAAGGGCCGCACCACGCTGGTGATTGCTCACCGTCTGTCGACCATCGAGAAAGCTGACCTGATTCTGGTCATGGATCAGGGCCGCATTGTTGAACGCGGCACCCACGATGAATTGCTGGCGCAGAACGGTTACTACGCCCGTTTGAACGCCATGGGCCTGGATGCCCCGGCTGAAGACATCGCCTGATAATGTTCACGCTGCCCGGTAGGAGCTGCCGCAGGCTGCGATCTTTTGATCTGTTTTCATAGAAGCAAGATCAAAAGATCGCAGCCTTCGGCAGCTCCTACAGGGAAAGTGCATTGCAGTTGTGGGCCGTTGTTTGTATCCAGACCTTTACCCTTCTTGACCAAACCGGCATAAAACCGGGCACCGCGCTTGTTAAGGTTCCTCAACGAACTCTTACATCTATCGAGGGGGACATCCCCGTCGCGCGGGTACTCTCATGTTGCAACGCTATCTGTGGAAACTGCTGCCCAAACCGCAGCGGGCCTTCCTGCTGGGGCGCTTGTCGGTGGTTGATCGGCAGGTCGTGAACAAGTCGATGTCGGCCAGCGTGGCGTTTCCAAAGGCTTTCCAGCAGCACGCGTGTCTGTTCATTCATGTGCCCAAGTGCGCCGGCAGCAGTGTTTGCGAAGCGATGTTCGATGGCTGGCGCCCGGGGCATCTGCCGTTGTACTGGTATCAGGAGCAGTTTCCGCAACAGTTCGCCACGGCGTGGAAGTTTGCCTTCGTGCGCGACCCGCTGGAGCGCGCGTACTCGGCTTTCGCTTTTCTGCGCGGTAATGAACTGAGTGGCCGCGATCAGGCCGCGCAGCAACTGGTCAGGCAGTACCGGGATTTCGACGATTTTGTCTTGCGCTGGCTGCATCCCGAGAACATTCCCCGGCAATTGCACTTTGCGGCGCAAACCGATTTTCTCACCGACTCGCTGGGCCATCTGGCGCTGGATTTCATCGGCTATCAGGAACATCTGCAGCGCGACTTTCAGTTGGTCTGCGAGCAGTTGGGTCTGGCCAGTCAGTTGCCCCACGTCAACAGCTCCCGGCAACGTCAGCCAATGCCCGCACGCGAGTTTTGCACCACGCGCACCCGGCGACTGGTGAGACGGGTTTATCAGCGTGACTACGAGTTGCTCGGTTATGAATGAATCCCTGTCGCTGCCAGCGCCAGCGCCGGCCATTCGCCCTTATAGTCTGGCGCTGTCGCATCAGGCCCGCGCCATGATCAAGGGGCAGCGTCCGCGTTGCCTGTGGCTGACCGGGTTTTCCGGTGCCGGCAAGTCGACGCTGGCCAATGCGCTGGAGCTGTATCTGCATCAGTTTGGCCTGCACACGTTTTTGCTCGATGGCGACAATGTGCGCAGTGGCCTGTGTCGCGATCTGGGCATGGGCGATGGCTGTCGCCGCGAGAACATTCGGCGTATGGCCGAAGTGGCGCGGCTGATGGTCGATGCCGGGCTGATCGTGATCGTCGCGGCCATCTCGCCGTTCCGCGCCGAGCGTGAGGCGGCACGCCGACTGTTTGCGCCGGAGGATTTTATCGAGGTGCATGTCAGTACCTCGTTGCAGGTCTGTGCGCGGCGCGATCCGAAAGGGTTGTATCAAGCGGTTCGCGAGGGCCGGATCAGCAACTTCACCGGCGTCGACAGTCCCTACGAGCCCCCGCTGAGTGCGGAATGCCGAATCGACACTGAAGCCCTTGAACTGCCCGAAGCCTGTCAGCAGTTGGCGGCGTTGCTGCTCAAAAAATGAACAGAAAACCCACCTGTTTCATCCTGTTGCAGCCTGCGCGCAAGCCGGCGCCAACCCTGTGTTAATATCGCGCCCCTGTTCATTTTGTATGTGGGTTGCTCCATGAAGTTGTCCATGCCGCGATTCGATCAAGCCCCTGTCTTGGTGG
>Ga0160445_100769_pt1 | contig 12118 bp, 13 predicted proteins | sample HID1972M_E1MG_FD_108215 | JGI IMG/M metagenome (GOLD analysis project Ga0160445, IMG submission 108215) | Enriched pill bug-associated microbial communities from UW Madison campus, WI, USA - HID1972M_E1 MG | ecosystem: Host-associated > Arthropoda: Insects > Digestive system > Unclassified ... | reverse complement strand
ATTATCTTTGCATTCCGAAAAACGGGAAACGTTGTGTAGGTTATTAAATTGGCCCGTTCGTCTAGGGGTTAGGACGTTAGATTTTCATTCTAGAAACAGGGGTTCGATTCCCCTACGGGCTACACATAATATTAAACAACAAAAAAGGCTGTAAATAATTACAGCCTTTTTTGTTGTTTCAACTCGATTCCACATCAAACCATTAGCATGTTTTCATTTTTGGCAATGACATCAAATTGTATTGTCGTTTTGAAAACAAATTAATTGTAATCGGCTGCATAACATTTTTGTTCATCTCTTTAGTATGCCAACCTTGGACTAGTGTCATTTAATACATAAATAAAAAATAATGAAGACCCATTTTGGCGGTATATGGGGTGGACAGTTGCAGCGTTGGCGAACGGGCTCTTTCAAGGCCGATGGTGAAGGTCCATTTGTTCATTTACCAAAAGACGATGAGCCGGCATTGTGTGCAAAAGTGGCTAAGCTAAGTGATGACTTACTGGAGTTTGTCGAAGAACCGAAAGATGTGATCATATTGGATGAAGTGGGTATGCCCTTATTGCAAGGTGATAATGAAAGAAGATTTTTTGAAGCACCATGGGTGCACAAATACAACGGAAAATATTATTTTTCATATTCTACAGGTGATACACATTATATCTGTTATGCAATAGGTGACAATCCATACGGTCCCTTTACTTACAAAGGCAAGATACTGAATCCTGTCGTAGGTTGGACCTCGCACCATTCTATTGTGGAGTTTCGTGATAGGTGGTATTTGTTTTACCACGATTCCAGTCTGTCAAAAGGTGTGACTCATTTACGTTCAATAAAATGCGCCGAATTGACCTATGATGAGTCTGGTAATATCCGTACCTTAGATCCTTATGGATAAGATAATTGCTGGTGCGCATTCATTTCATTGCAGAACATTATGTAAATGAAAAAGTTATTTCTTCTACTCATTTTATTTACTTCAGTTATATCTTTACATTCTCAACCATTACCAAAAGTTAAGGCTGAATATAATTACCTCGTATATCTTCCAAAAGATCATCAAGAAAAGAACTATCCGGTTATTATTTATCTACATGGGAGTTCTCATAGTGGTAATGATTTGAATAAGCTTAAAAAATATGGACTGCCTCATGCGATTGATAAAGGACAAGAATTTGATTTTATTATTATTTCTCCTCAATGTCCAGATGGCAAGCTTTGGTCAACTGAGAACTGGTTCGAGCCTTTATATGCAGAATTGACTAGTAAATATCAAATTGATACAAGTCGTATATATCTTACCGGCGTAAGCATGGGTGGTGGAGGTGTATTTGATGTAGCGAAAGATCATCCTGATAAGTTTGCAGCTTTAGTTCCGTTATGTGCATGGGCCAGCAGTATAGATAGAATTTGTAATATCAGCCATATCCCAATATGGACATTCCATGGAACAGAAGACAATGTTGTTCCTATCTCACAGACAGAAAGCAAGGTAAAAGCATTAAAAGCTTGTAATGGCAACATTCAATTTACCAGACTTGAGAACCAGGGACACGGAATTCAATGGCTTTATGAAAGTCAGGAAGCATATGATATTTATGAATGGATGCTGAGGTATAAAAAGTAGCTGTGCCTACAACAAAGGGTTTATGAATATTCATAAACCCTTTGTTGTATTATTTATTTATAGAAATATTAAATAGCTTTAGCAAAATCCGCTACTACTTGTCTCCAGTCTTCCCGTTCAGGTATACGTGGTTTACGCTTTCCAAAGAATTGTACAATTATATTTCCTTCTTTATCGAAAGCTTCGAGACTAGTTACGATACCATCGGTTGTAGGCTTCTTAACCAACCATACGCTATCAATGCCATCTTCGCGCAAGTGCATATTAAATTCAGGATCAAGAATATTGAACCACGGGCCGGTTTGCAATAATTTTTGTGCTTTTCCAGTATGTATTTGAATACATCCGCGGCTGCCAATGAAAACCATAATTTCCAGTTCCCTTGCAGAAACATTTTCTATTATTTCCTTTAACGAATCAACAGAGATTTGCTTAGCATGCTCTTCAGGAGCTAAACGCATAGCTTGTCTGCGTGCGATACCATACTTCTTTAAAAGACCAAAAAAGTCATGTGTATCTTTTAAATCTAACCATGCTTGTTGGAAGCCGGCTATATCAATCTCTGCATCCGGTTTTTCTATAATAGCTTTATCTATCGGAGAAGTTTGTAACGCTTCGCCTTGCAAGTCTGCTTTATATTTTGAAACCAAGGCCGCGTATGCTTCCAGATCACTTTGTTCAGTAAGATAGATTTTATGCACAGCCTCACCATCCTGATCGAAGAATTGCAAACTTTGACGCTCACCTTCTTGAACTGCAAATCCAAAATGCCACGCGTTCATAAATAGTCTAAGGTCTATATCCGGATTAACCACCAATCCAATATGCCCATTAAAAGAAGCTTTTGTATAAATCCCTTTGCGTTCATGTACTGCATAGTCATTGCGTGTCAGGGCCATTACATATCCAAGTGTTTTAATTTCCTTAAGTATGTTTTCAAAGTCAGCTTTTAAAGCAATATTATTACTGCCTGTTCCTACTAAATCAGCCTCAGAAACGCCTAGTTGCTTAGCAGCATCGCGGATACGTGTTTTCGGATTCTCAGCCTTAAAAGCGTCATACTGATCCTTTAACTGTAAGGTTGTCTTTTCCATAATTTTTTGTCTTTTATTATTTTTGTTCTGTTAATATCATTGAAGGAACGATTAAAGGGCATTTGAATTCCTCGTCAGTAAAAAGCCGTACTTTTATATTAAATGCGGTATGAATATTTTCACAGCTGATAACATCCCTTGGTTTGCCGAAAGCTACCAGTTCTCCTTTTTTAAGAATAAGTACTTTATCTGCAAAGCGAGATGCGAAGTTGATATCATGAAGTATGCTGATAACACAGTAGCCCCGATCTGCCAATTCCCTCGCCAATTGCATAATCTGTTGTTGATAAAGCAAATCAAGTCCGTTAGTTGGTTCATCTAAAAACAACAGGCCTCCGGGTTGGTCATATATCTGAGCAATCACACGTGCCAATTGCACACGCTGTTGCTCACCACCAGATAAGGTATTATAATCACGATTCATGAAACTGGTAATACCTGTTTCTTCCATAACTTTCTTAACAATACTGATATCATCTTCAGACGGCTGATTATCAAAATGAGGATATCTACCCATCATCACGAGCTCATGTACTTTAAAGGATACGGAAATTGTATTGCTTTGCGCCAGAACAGCACGGAATTTAGCCAGGGCATCCAGCTTGTACTGATCAATGGGTTTATCACGTATCAATATTTCGCCTGATTCACCAGGAATTTCCTTGCAAAGTAATTTTAACAAGGTGCTTTTACCAGCACCATTAGCACCAATAACAGCTAGTAATTCTCCAGGTTGGACATCAAAACCAACATTGCTAAGTAACTTTTTCTTACCTACGGAATAACTGAGGTTTTTTATTTCAATCATTATCGATAGTTTTTATACTCTTTTAAATTATGTTTCCTATCCAAATCCACGTTTTCGTCTTTCGTTCATAATTATATATATGAATATCGGAGCACCTATAATAGCCGTTAATATGCCGATAGGCAATTCTGCGGGTGCTACAAGCGTTCGGGCAATTAAATCAGATAATATCAATACGGATGCTCCTAATAATGCTGCTCCTGGAACAACAAGCCGATTATCTGCAGTAAAAGCTATTCGTAAGATATGTGGAATAACCAATCCGATAAAACCAATCATACCTGATACTGCTACTGATGCGCCTACGCCCAGTGTAGCCAGTATAATGATTATCTTCTTAAGCAGAGTTACATTAATACCCATATGCCCTGCCTGTGATTCACCCAATGAAAGTGTATTAAGCGACTTACCAAAAAGAGGCAATGCTACTAAAGGTATAACGACAAAAGGTAAAATACCGGTAACACTCTTCCAGCTTGCTCCACCCAAACTGCCTAAACTCCAAAACGTAATGTTTCTTAACTGTTCGTCAGTAGCGATATAAGTAAGTAGCCCGGTAAATGAACCGGCTAACGCATTAATGGCAATACCTACTAAAAGTAAGGTTGTAATATCAGCCTTCCCTTTGCGCATTGCCAAATTATAAACAATAAATGTTGTGATACAGGCACCTATAAAGGCTGCAAAAGAAAGGGCATAATAACCGAATGCTTCTGTAAGGAAGCTAAAGAATCGCGCTTCTAATACAATCATTAATACAGCAAATAACGATGCACCAGATGATATACCGATTAATCCTGGCTCTGCAAGCGGATTCCGGAATAAACCTTGTATGGCAGCTCCGGCAATTGCCAGAGTGCTGCCTACTAAAGCACCCAGAATTACCCGGGGCAAACGTAATGTAATAAAAACAGCTTCCTGTTGCGAAGTAAACCCCATGTCTTTACTTAATCCTGTACGGTATGCGATGATTGACCATAATTCAGAAGCACTGATTTTAACCGCTCCAATGCAGGCCGATAATACACAAGATACTAAAAGTATAATAATAAGGATACTAAGTACAAAACTGTAGTTTCTCATAGTATATGCCTATTGATGGATTTTCTCTGCAAGTTCAAGCACGGCTTTGCCTAAACGTTGACTGAAACCAGTAAGAAACTGCCCATCCATTGCAACTATTTTGCCATTTTTACCGGCATTTGTTTCCTTTACACCTTGTACTTCTAATAAACCCTCTGCGTTACCCAGACTTGAAAGTCCGCTATCAAACAATAGAATAACATCCGGGTTGGCTGCCACAAGTGCTTCAGCTGTAAGAGGCTTATAATCTGTAAATCCACTAACTGCATTCTCACCTCCGGCCAACTCAATTATTTTCTCCACTTGTGTACCGTTACCGGCCACCATCATAGTTCCTGTACCACGAGCATATATAAAAAGAACTTTGGGTTTAGGTTCGGCTTTTTTTACAGCATCGGCTTTTGCAAGGTCTGTCTCTACAACAGAAATAAGAGAATCTCCTTTTGCTGTCCGATTAAGACTATCGGCTATAGATTTAATCAGATTTTTCGTTCCTTCCGGTGAAAATTCCTGATCAAAAAGAAGAAGTTTAACTCCGGAATTACGAATCTGCTCTGCTAATTCGGGTTTTACATCATTAGTAGTTCCAATAACAACATCTGGCCCAAGAGCAATTATTCCTTCTGCTGCCATTTGCTGGCTGTGCCCAACTTTTGGCTTTGCATCTAAGCTGGCAGGATAGGTACTTGCTACATCCACTCCAACAATGTTGTCTTCGAAACCAAGGTCTACCAATATTTCTGAGATCGTACCATTAATAGATACAATTTTAGTAGAATCAGCGAAGGTAGTCTCCGCTGATTCATTATTTACGTTGCAAGCACTTACGGCGGATATTAGTAATAATATAAAGCCGCCTAATAAAGTGTTTTTAATCATGATCTTTTTTCTTTTTTAATTAGCCTTGTTTTACTAATTTATATTCTAATTCCGGATAACCACGCGTACCACCATCTGTTGGAGGATTACCTGCTCCCATACTGGTGAATCTCAATTTATAAATATTACCGGCAGAGTCTTTAATAAGGTAAAAGCGGTCGCTTTGTGCTCCCAGTGGTGTGCCTGTTGTTTTTCTCCAGTCAGAGGCCATTATTCCTTTTGAACCGCTAAAACTAATTCCGCTTAAATCTGATTCGCTGAAATCAGCAAAAGATGGTTTTCCATTACTATTTCCTTCCGCATCTTTGAAAACTACTTCTGCAGCTGTTGTGCCTCCTAAATAATTAATAAATACTAAATCAGAATAACCGTAAGGATACTTATCACCATTTGGCATACTTCCAAAATATAAGCTCCATGTCCATTCGATATCCCAATCAGCTTTTTTAGGCTCTACATTAACAGGGCCACTTGCAAGAGAGATGTAATTAAAATTATAATCAGCATCTTTCTTAATTGTTAAAGATTGAAAATCTGTTGCATTCAGCTTAGCATATTGTAGTGTATAATTATCACCTGAACGTAAGATTCTTACTTTATATAAGTCATCTGCAGTAATAGTTGCACCATGGCTTCCACCGATCGGGTTGATAACATATACTTTATTATTGCCTTCTGTAGCTGATATTTCAGATATCAGTGTTTTAGACAGATCACCGGTTAAGTCATCGATATTATCAAATGCTCCAGGTTCACCTAGTCCTATTGCTAATTCATCTATATCGATATCGCTTTCTGAAACTGCGTTTAAATCTGTTTTATTTTTTACTTCTACGGCAGATGCACCGGCAGTACTATTTAATATAACACGGAATTGGCTACCATTGTAGAATCCTAAGTTCCAGCTTGTCCGTTTTACATCTGTCTGGGTATCTGTACTTAGATCTACATATACCGTGTTTTCTGCGCTACTTCCTCCTTCACCTCCGTTAAGTTTTAATTCTGTACCCTCAGAAGGTGGGATAACAGGAATTGGATCCTTATCGCGTGAGCAAGCTGATATTGCCGTAGTAATTCCTAATAAAGCCAAGAATAAGAACTTGGACGTGTAAATTGTTGTTTTCATGAGTTTTATTAATTGTTGATTTATATAATTGTTTTATTAATTCTTTGACCATTGAAGGTTTAATCCAAAAAAGAAGGATCTGCCATAGCTTACCGGCAAATAACCACTGGCTGTACTGTGTGCTTCACCGCCGCCTAATGAGGTATTTTCAATTCGCGTTACATTAAAAAGATTACGTGCACCTCCTACAAGAGTTACATAACGTGTAATAGTTTTATTAATACTGATATCTGCGTTATGGAAGGGACTTATTGAAGCTCTGTTAATTGAGATATCACCATTAGATTGAGTGTTCGCTTCATAACTAGGCCGTTTACCATTGAACTTATAGAATAAGTTGATTCCGGCTCCCCATTTAGGTATTGTATACATAATATTACTATTGATCTCCGGCGACCAAACCATGTCTGGTATATTGGTTTCAGTTTCTGAAAGCCGATTGTATCTCCCTATATATGAAAGGCCTAAGGTACCGGTCAAATTCTGCCAATGAAGTGTGTTTTCTAACGTTGCACCGGTAGTTCTGAATTTATCAATATTGATATATGTATTTACTGAAGGATTTTCTGGAGTAGTTCCTATTGTTATTAAATTCTCAAATTCATTGTAAAATCCACCGAGTGTACTAGTGATTCGTATGTTTGATGGATTTCCATACCAACTTAAATAAGCATTAAAGCTATTTGAATATTCGGCTTCTAATTTTTCATTACCCTGAATGGAATGATTCGCATCAAAGAATGTGAAATACAGTTCTCGTAATGCAGGTGAACGGAATCCTCGGGCATACGCTGCACGCAAATCAAATGAATCGTTAAATTTAAATTTAGCATTTAATGAAGGAATAACCGGAGGTGCATCATAAACTGAATTTTTTATGAAACGTAATCCAGGTCTGATATTAAGCCATTCTAAAGGCTTTAATTCAGAAGAAACAAAGAAAGCATAATCATTAATTGTTGGTTCTCCTGCTATTCGTTCTCCAGAACCTGTATTACCATTAAATTCTATTCCCGGTTGCAAAAAAACTTTATCAGATATTTTATATTGTAAGGTTCCGCGAAATACGGCTGAATTAAATTTAGCCACATCTTGTTCTCCCAGTCCCGTCGTTAATTCGGAGGTGCCATTTTTGAAATCATGTCTTACTGTTTTAGTAGCACGTTCATAATTCTGGTAGGAAGCTGCTGCAGAAACACTTAAACGTGCATTGATATTCCATTCAGATTGCAATACATGATTATACCTTGAAGTAAGATAATTTTTATCCACAGCTCTAAAGTTACTTTCGTTCAGAGGGCCGGGAGTATAAATATCTTCGTCAAGATAATCTAAACGATACCATGTATTTGTATTTGCATTCCTGTATCCTAATGTGCCCGATGCTAACCATTGGTCTTTTGGACTCCATTCCAATGTACGATTAGTGCTGGTACCTTGCCAACCACCGAAGTTATTTCTTGTGCCAGATGCTTTGACTTGCCAGCCATCTTTTTGCCAATCAACCGAAAGATTACCATTATGTGTACCTTCTTTACTGAAGGCATTATATTCGCTTCCGGCACTTTCCTCCTGGAAGCGTGCTGATACTAAAAGGTTATCATTGTTTTTGTTTTTCTTAGTAATGATATTAATAACTCCTGCAAGAGCATCTGTACCATATACCACAGACATAGGACCTTCAACTACCTCAATTCGTTCAATATTGTTAACATCAATTTGACTAAGACTCTGTTTTGTAGCTCCTCTATCAATTAATGGAATACCATCTATCAGAACTTTTACGTTTTGACCCGACATTCCCATGAGTTGGATATCTGATTCTCCTAAGGTTAAATCGTTAGAGAACCGCATACCTAATTGTGTATTCAGAATATTTTCAACCGTAGTCGATGCACGTAGTCGTATTTGTTCATTACTTATTGTACGCACTTTATAGACTGAATTTCTTATAGACTGAGGTTCAAATTGTCCGGTTATCACCACTTCTTGAAGCGGATTGCTTTTTAGGGTATCAGTAGTTGATGGGATGTTTGTCTGTGCCTGAAGCTGCAATGCAGGTATGCATAATAACAGCATTATAGGTATCCATTTTTCCATTTATTTAGATTGATTAAAAATAATCCTGTAAACCTAATACTTATTTAGATTAATTACAAATAAAGAAATAAAAAAAGCACAACAAATTGAAAAAGGCGATTAATACCTAATAGAAGAGAGTATTATAAACAATAGATAGGGATATTGACAAGAGGTACAAAACTGTGTTAGGTATTTACTAAAAATGGGATTATTTATTAAGATTTGGCCTTATAACGTTCAATGATATTAGTACGATGGTTTAAACCCCAATCAATCATTTCATTAATGATATTTTGTAAGGTTTTCCCATAATCAGAAAGCTCATATTCAACCGTTATTGGTTTCGTATCACAAACTGTTCTGGAGATTAAGCCATTAATTTCTAATTCCTGTAATTCTTTCGATAACATTTTGGCACCAATGCCATCAACTTCTCTTTGCAATTCCATAAAGCGCCGTTTCCCAAAACTTAAAGAGCTGATGATAGAAATTTTCCACTTACCTTTAAGAATATCCAATGTGTCTTGTACAGCACGTAGCTTTACTTTACATCCTTCTTCATTAATAGAGATCTTTGCGTCCTTGTTTTCCATGGTATTATCGATAGTTTCTAAAAGGAAAGTAGTTTCTTTTAGAGAATTAGTTTCTAAAGTAAACTATATTGTTGAACTTTGCAAGCAAAATATAGAATAATGGAATTATTAGAAGCATTGAACTGGCGATACGCCACAAAAAAGATGAACGGACAAGCTGTTCCACAAGATAAAGTTGATAAGATTTTACAGGCTGCACATTTAGCTCCAACCTCTTCCGGCTTACAACCTTTTGAGGTAATTGTAGTAACAAATCCTGAATTGAAAGAAAAGATACAAGCAATTGCTTATAATCAAAGTCAAATAATAGATTGTTCTCATCTATTAATATTTGCGGCATGGGATAAATATACAGATTTACGTATTAATCAAATCTTTACACATACAAATACAGAAAGAGGCTTGCCTGATTCAGCAACAGATGATTACAGAAATAGATTAATAAATTTATATACTACTCAAACATCTGAACAAAACTTTGAACATGCGGCACGACAGGCTTATATCGCTTTTGGAACTGCAATTGCCGCCGCAGCAGAGCTAAAAGTAGATGCGACTCCAATGGAAGGCTTTGATAATAGCGCCTTGGATTCTCTTTTGAATTTAAGTGAAAAGGGATTAAAAAGTGTAACTCTATTGCCTTTAGGATATCGTGACGAATCGAATGATTGGTTAGTGAAGCTTAAGAAAGTTCGTAAACGAAAAGAAGACTTTATTACTGAATTAAATTAATTAAAATAACAGTTTAAATGTAGATGAGTGAATAAATACTCATCTACATTTTAGATGTTGTAGAATTAAGCTTAATAAGATACCGCTGCCTACTTCTATAACCATGAGCGATACTGCTTATTATAAGAATAACAGCTACAGTAATAGCAGTGTACACGATTGATGGAAATTCATTAGCGTTTGCTACAGCCACTGCTATTAGTCCCCAGGCAGCAGCAATAGCAGCTTCACGCATGTTTCTGCCCCAGGTTAAAAATATATTTACGACACCTGCAATACATATAAACAAGATTGTCCAGCTAATTCCAGATATTCCAAAGCCATCCCATTGTATTTTAGCCAGATAAGCGGAGATATTTGCTAGTAAGGCTACTGTAACCCAACCAACATAAAGAGAAAAAGGCCACCATACAAAAACAATCTTCCTTAATGGAACTTGGTCGAGCTCCATACGTGTGCTGATAACAATGCGCATTAATGAGAAAAGAAGTAATATCATTATTAGTACAGATGTGCCTGTATATGCATAAAGCCAAGCAAGAATCCATAGGCAATTAGCTGCACAGGAAATAACGAACAGCCATCCAACTTCCAGAACAACAGAAGGCACTTCAGATTTCTTAAACAATCCCTTGCTTTGATAAATAATGAATGCAATCAACCCGATATAAATAAGTCCCCAGATAGAGAAAGCATACCCGGCAGGCGTAAAATAGTTTTGATATTCTGCAGAAACTGATGCCATGGTACTTCTATTAAATATACCGGTATTAGACAGGTAGTTCATTATTATCGTAATTACCAAAGCGATGATATTCGATATCTGTAATGTCTTTTTCATAGCGGTAGATTATTGTCTATTCCGGAGATAAAAAATTTTCTTCTCCAAATTTTAGCAGGTTTCCACTGTCATCTTTAATGTAAAATTCTTTTACTCCCCAAGGTTGCATTTTTAGAGAAACACAAATGCTGTTTAAATGTTTATATTTTTCATAGAGTATTTCAATATGGTTTACCCGTATATAACAACTGGAAGTATCAGGTATGCTTTGATCGAAACATTGCCATAAGTGTAATTCCATCGTGTCTAAGAAAAGGATGAGAAGGTCATCATATTCCGCATATAATCTAAAGCCCAGTTGTGTGATATAAAATCTCTTTGCTCTTTCAAGGTCGATAGAAGGAAGTTGTGGAACTGCGCGTGTAATTTTATAGTCCATAAATTATCTTTTTAAATGTTTTACAAAACTATTTCATACACAAATATAGATCGATTGCTACATGAATTTATTAATATAAATTTGTAGCTTTTTTAGATTATTTCTTACCTTACCTCTTCAAAATTAAAATTATGAAAAGAATCCTGATCGCTTTTACAGTATTTGCTATGTTGAGCAGCGTGGCAATAGCACAAAAACCAAATACACTTACTGACGCTGAGAAAAAAGAAGGTTGGAAATTATTGTTTGATGGGGAAACGACCAATGGTTGGCATACTTATTTGAAAGATACAGTAGGTTCCAGATGGCAGGTGAAAGATGGCGTACTGGCCTTTGATCCAGACGGGCCAGAAGAAGGAGGAGGTGATATTGTTACTAACGATGAATATGAGAATTTCGATTTTCGTTTAGAGTGGAAGATCTCTAAAGGCGGAAATAGCGGGATCATTTTTGACATACAGGAAAAACCAGAATTTAAAAATACCTATTTAACAGGTCCGGAAATGCAAGTGTTGGATAACATCGATGCTGCTGATAACAAAAAAGAAACCAGGCTTGCCGGTTCTTTATATGATATGGCAGGAGGGCCCGCAGTTTCAAAACCAAAGCCGATTGGTGAATGGAATCAAGTAAGAATCTTGCAAAATAAAGGACACCTGACTTTCTGGTTGAATGGCATACAAACCTTTGACGGACAAATAGGAAGCGATGAATGGAACAAAATGGTTGCTAATAGTAAGTTTAATACCAAGGAGTTCGCGAACTTTGCTAAAGTTGCCAAAGGAAAAATCGCCTTGCAACAACATCCGGGATCTACCCAGTGGAGAAATATTAAGATCCGCCCTTTATAATCTAAAGCACAATTAACTTTCTT
>Ga0160445_100765_pt1 | contig 12136 bp, 8 predicted proteins | sample HID1972M_E1MG_FD_108215 | JGI IMG/M metagenome (GOLD analysis project Ga0160445, IMG submission 108215) | Enriched pill bug-associated microbial communities from UW Madison campus, WI, USA - HID1972M_E1 MG | ecosystem: Host-associated > Arthropoda: Insects > Digestive system > Unclassified ... | reverse complement strand
TGTCAACCTCTGTAACTGTACACAAATAATCGACGGAGCGAATCAAATCCCATACGAAATAACGAACGATATGTCTACCCGCGAGCTCGCACTGCAGCCCCAGGTACGTATGTTCCGCGTGCCAGCGGACGATCGTTCTACCAGCCGCAGCATCGTAACCTTGCATCCGCTCGCCATGCGAGATCGGGTCGACGGCAAACACAACGAATCCGTTATTGGCCAGCTCGATGCAGACCTTCTGGTAGATTGGCGCCGCCTTGCCCGCTTCGATATGGCCGCACGCGAACAGGACGGCTGGATACGGTCCAGTAACGGGGGTCGGCACATAGAGATTGGCGGTTACGTATACGCCGGGCAGACTTTGATAGACAATCTTCCTGATTTGGTAGCTGCCGCGATCCGCGATGCCTGTGCATACAGCTTCCAGCGGCGTCTTGCTCTCCGGCAAACCGCCGATCATCTCCATGAAATACTTTTTTAATCCCGCTTTGCGCTGCTCAAATGTTTCCACGTCTCGCAGGCCTTCCTTCACTTCCCGATCCCGTGTGAAATAATTGTCCGCCAGCCGCTTCAAATAATCGGGAAGCTGCGTGCCGATGTCATAATAACCGCTGGCATAGCTGCCGAATCCCATGATGATTCCATCTCCTTTTTGAACAACCTCTATAAGAATGGTCCCCAGGGCCGCTTAAATAGCGGTGGGGACCATTGTCGTTATTGCAATGCCGCCACGAATTCGCTCATCGTGACCGTCTGTCCCGTTATCCGGGAGTGCTCCGCCGCAAACGCAAGCAGATGGCTATGGGCCGAGACGAGACCCGGCGATTTTCCATGTGCGTCGCCCTGCTCCAACTGCCGCACGAAGTCCATCATCATCTTCGTATCCGCCCCGCCATGCCCGCCTTCGACCATCTCGGGCTGCACCTTGAGCCGCTCTCCCGAGAACCGGATAATCTCCAGCTCGTTCAGCTTGTCATACCCGCGAATCTCTCCGGCCGTACCCATGATCTTGAAGCTGCGCGTATTATCCGTCGAGAACGCGGACATCGTAAACGACACCGTCACCTCGTTGTCGAATTCCAGATTGACGACCTGATGGTCGACGACATCGTTGTCGCAATGGAATACGCATCTGCCGTACGGGCCTTCCTTAAGCGCCTTCCACCGCGTCTCGAGCTTGGGCGTAAGCGAAACAATGCTTTGCGGCCATTCGTCTTTCTCGTTGTAATACCATTTGATCGCGGAGAACGGGCAGTCATGCTCCACCTTGCACCCGTCCGTGCAGCGTTTCGTCGAACCCTCCGGCGCATTCTCCGGTTTAAAGAACGACAAGCTCCCGAAGGAAGACACCTTGAGGCATTCGCCGCCAACGATATGCTGAATCATGTCCATGTCGTGACAGCTTTTGGCGAGAATCATCGGACTTGTCTCATCCTTGCGCCGCCAATTGCCGCGCACGAAGCTGTGCGCCTGATGCCAATAGCCGACATTTTCGGTCCACTGGATGTTCATGATTCGTCCAATAATGCCGCTGTCCACCACTTCCTTAAGCTTGCTGAAGTAGTTGGAATATCTCATCGTATGGCATACGCTCAGAGCGCGGCCGAGCCGCTCCGCCTTCTGCGCGATTTCCAGCGACTCCTGGGGACTCGTGGCCATCGGCTTCTCCAATATAATGTCGTAGCCGAGATCCAGCGCCTTCATAGCCGGAGCGTAGTGGTCGGCATCCTGCGTGCAGATAAACAACGCCCTGCAAATCCGAGGCTCCTCGAGCAGATCCTCCCATCTTGAGAAAGTCCGCTCCTGCGGGATGTCATGTTCCTTCGCAAATCGTTCCCGCTTCTCGTCGTTTGGCTCCGCAACCGCCACGAATTTGATTTCATTCGGCCGTTTGAGCGCGTAGGAGGCATAGGCGAACATCCCCCTGCCGCCCGCGCCAAGCAATGCCGCTTCGATCATGTCTATCCACTTCCCATCCGCATATTGATTCTATCGTTGCCTGCGATGGGGGCGTCGGTCGCCCGATTACCCCTTCACCGATCCTAACATGACGCCTTTGACAAAATATTTCTGAAGAAAGGGATACAGGAACAGTATCGGAAGCGTGGTCGCCATGATCGTCGCGAACTTCAATGCGTCCGTCGTGACGAGGTCTCCTCCTACCGTCGACTGCACCGCCATCTCCGCATCCAGCGTTCCTTTGATGATCAGATCCCTGAGGATCATCGTAAGCGGGAACAAATCCGGATTTCTTAAATAGATGATCGCGCTATAAAAATTGTTCCAGATGCCAACAGCCGAAAATAAACCGATAGCCGCGTACACCGCTTTGGACAGCGGCATGACGATCCGAAAAAACAACCCGATGTCGTTTAACCCGTCGATTCGGCCGGAATCGTACAGTTCTTCCGGCAGCCCTTCGAAAAAGGTCCGGAATACAAGCAGATTAAACGTGCCTACCGCGCCGGGCAGCACCATCGCCCACATCGTATTCAGAATGCCCAGTTCCTTGACGACGAGAAAGCTCGGGATCATTCCCCCGCCAAACAGAATGGTGAATACGATCGCCAGCATGATGCCCTTGCGGAAGATCATGCGTTTCTGCGACAAGGCGAACGCGCCCATTGAGGTCGCCATAAGCGCAATCGCCGTTCCCACAGCCGCATACATAATCGTATTGCGGTAGCCGATGCCGATGCGCGGATCGTTAAACACCGTTTTGTACCAGCCCAGCGTAAAGTCGACCGGCCAGAAATTCACCTTGCCTTGCATAATGGACAACTCGCCGCTTAACGACACGCTGATCATATACCAGAAGGGATAGAGGGTGACCACGATGAGCCCAAGCATAAGGATGATATTGACGATATCGAAGAGACCTGTTTTGTTTCTCATGTTCTGTCCTCCCCTACCACAAGCTGGTTTCCTGCGTTCGTTTGGCCAGACGGTTCGTTGCGACGATCAAGATGAACCCTACAACGCCGTTGAACACGCCGATTGCCGTCGCATAACTAAAGTTGCCTTGCAGCAGCCCGACCCGATACGTATAGGTCGAAAAAATATCCGCCGTCGCATAGACCATGGGGTTATAGAGAAGAAATACCTTCTCGAAGCCCGTGCCCAACAGCCCCCCGATATTGAGGATGAGCAGGATAATGATGACGGGGACGATGCCGGGAATCGATACATGCAGCATCCGCTTCCACCGGCCCGCTCCGTCCAGTTCGGCCGCCTCGTACAAATGAGGATCAACCGCCGTTAGCGCGGCCAAATAAATAATCGTTCCCCAGCCTACGCCTTGCCAGATCCCGGAGGAGACGTAAATCGTTCGGAAAAATTCGGATTTCGACAAAAAATAGACCGGATCCGCGCCAAAAATACCGATGATTTTGTTCACCAATCCTCCATCAGGCGACAGGAACATCGTAATCATGCTGACGATGACGACATTGGAGACGAAGTGCGGCAAATAACTGACCGTCTGCACTGTGCGCTTGAAGATGCTGCTTCGCAGCTCATTCAAGAGCAAGGCGAGGATGATCGGCGCCGGGAAACCCCAGATGAGCGAATACACGCCAAGCAGAAACGTATTGCGGAGCAAGAGCAGGAAATCGGGATTTTCGAACAGGAAAATCCGGAAATATTTGAGGCCTACCCAATCGCTGGCCCATACGCCTGCAAAAGTGTTGTAATCCTTGAAGGCTACCACAATGCCGAACATCGGAGCATATTCGAAGATCAGGTAGAACAGGGCTGCGGGCAAGAACAATAACAGCAAATATTTGCTATCGTCTAATCTCTTCAAAAATGGTCTTCTTCCGTTCATATTATGGTAGCCCTCCCTTCCTTATTGCTGCGAACGGGCATACGCCTGTTCGAACACATTCAGCACATCGCTGAGGCCAAGATCGTTAATGCCCTTTACATACGCATCCCACTCGCTCATCGGACGTTGGCCGATAATGAACTTGCTGACATTTTCGGAAACGAACTTGGAAATAGCCTGTTGCTTGAGCGAAATCGACTCTCTTTCTTCCTTCGTAAATGTAGCAACCTGTCCGGCAGGGGCAATATGTTTGCCTGCTTCAATATAAGAAGCCTTTGTTTCTTCATTAAACAACGATATATTGGCTTCATTATCAAACCAGGCATTAACGCCGGCGGTACGGAGACCGAAGCTGACTGCGCGAGTCGCTGTATCCTTGACGATCGGCAAATATTTATTTTTACCGTCTACCTTCTCGAAGGTAATGCCCTCTACGCCCCAGCTGACAACTTCTTTCGCTTTCTCCGTAAACATGGAATCGATAAATCGGAACGCCGCTTCTTTGTTCTTCGAGTTGGACGCTACCGTCAGCCCTTCCTGGAACCTGAATTCCTTACCGTGGTAGCCCGGATTTCCGGCTCCGCCCGGAGGGGTAAACTGAGCCATCTTGAATTCGGGATTTTCTCCTCTAGCCAAGTTATTAAAGCTGTCAATCTGGCCAATGTAGCCATACACGATAAACGATTGATTGGTCGTAATCATTTCATTGCGCTTGTTTTCGTCCAGACTTCCAAATTCGACCGGAATGAGCTTCGCCGCATAAGCATCCACAAGGAACTGAAGCGCTTGCTTGTAGCTTTCTTCCGTCGGGCCGTACTGCCATTTTTTCGATTGTTCGTTATAATAAAACGTGTTGGCGGTACCGAAGCTCAGAGCGATCTGGTTCATAGTGCCCCAGTTCGGCACAAACAATGGATAGCTGTCCGGATACAGCTCTTTCAGCTTCACCAGTACGTCGAAGAGCTCTTCATACGTCTTCGGCACTGCAAGATTATTTTTAAGGAAGATATCCTCGCGATACAGCCATAAACCGTCCCAATCGCCGTATGCGCCCTGCGCAGGGTTCATGTACAGCTTGCCGTCGGTAGACAGCAGCGCGTCCGTAATTTCCTGATGCTCCGCGATCCATGCTTGCAAGTTCGGCATTTGATCCATATGATCCAGCAGGTTGACAAGCGCGCCTTCGCCGCCATGTTTGTGGATAATATCCGGACCGGACATCCACATCAGATCGGGCATATCGCCGGAAGCGATAACGAGTGGAATCGCCTCCCACCAGTCGCCCTGATAACCGCTGACATCAAGCTGCACGTTGGCAAGTTTGCCAAGCTCCCGATAGACAAGCCAATCCTTGTTTACCGGCCACGAAGGATGACTCTGAACCATCATCGTCAGCTTGGTCGGCGGCTGCTCGCTTGGTTCCTTGGTCGCATCAGCAACCGGTTCGCTGCTGTTCGGGCTTGCTGCAGGCGGATTGTTGTTCCCCGATGAACAAGCCGCAATCATGGCTGTCAACAGGATAAGCGTTATTGCCATAGACCATTTTCTTCTCATACCATTACTCCCCTTCGTATTGGTTGCTGAATTCGTTTGCTCTTTTATCATAATTCACCTGCCCTTCTACCGAAATAAACCGATGCTTACTATCGGCGACCATTGTCGCCTTATTTGGCATCTCCGTCAAAATCGTGCCGCTTCCTACTTTGGAAAACAACGTAAACAATGGTTTGGGTAAGTTAAATATGGTTAGGACCGCAACTCTATTCGGATTTGCTATACTTATAGGAAGGAAGTCGATCAGAGGGGGGTTCGTTTGAACCAGCTTAGCAGGCTCATAACCAGCTTCATAGGGAATCAATCGATTCTGTCGAAATTGATCGCAAGTCTATTATTGATCGTAACGCCTCTATACGTATTCAACTTTATCGTAACGAATATCGGCGCCGAAAATAATCGCAAGGAAATCGAACAGGCGCTCAGAAACTCCTTGCAATCCTACAACAATATTATGGACAGCGAGTTTCTGCGGATTCAGCAGATGCTCAGGAACAGCGCGCTGGACATCGCCATTGCCCATGTCGAGTTGGACGCGGCGAATCTGACACACATGGAGAAGTCGATGTTCTTCGGCGAGGTCGGTCCCTACCTCAGCCGTATTCAATATTCGTCAAGATTTATCAAAGACACGACAGCCTTGCTGCCTCTGCTCGACACAACCCAATCTACTATAGCAGGCCTGCGAAAGTTTGATTCCGGCCTGTTCGAGGCGCTGCGCCTGCCCTCCAAACCGATCATCCGCCAGGATGATCAATTGTTCATCAACGCACCCTTCGTCACAACATCCGACCGGAAGGACAGCATGTTTATCCTTGCCGTGCAAATCTCGGAACCTACCGTAGCTGCGTATCTTTCCAAAATCATGAACTTTAATAGAAGCGGCGCCGTACTGTTTGATTCAGATGGCACATGGAGTGTTGAATCCGGCCATGACGAGCCTGCCACAACCGAAATCAGAGGGCTGCTGTCCGCCAAACAATTGGAGCCCCACGCCTCTTCAACCGCCGGTCCGCAAATCATGACACACAAGATACAAGGCGAACCCTATTTAATTGTTTACGAGCCGGCCGCCAATACGAACATGATGCTTGCCGCTTTTGCTCCCGAAGATGAAATCTACGGTTCTTTGTCGATATACAAAACGTTTTTTTATTCGTTGTCTATCCTTACAATTCTTGTCATTATCCTGTTTTCCTTCGGACTTTACAGAATTATTCATAAGCCGTTAAAGACGCTGATGCAAGCGTTCCGCAAAGTCGAAATCGGACAGATGCGATTTACGCTTAAGCATCGGAATGACGATGAATTCGGTTATTTGTACAGGCGCTTCAATAATATGACAGAAACGCTTGACAATATGGTAAACGTCGTCTATGAGCAGAGATTGCTCAGCCAGCGCTCCGAACTCAAGCGACTGCAGTCGCAAATCAACCCGCATTTCCTGTACAACAGCTTCTTCGTCCTGCAGCGATTGATTCATTCCGGCAAACGGGATACGGCCATTCAGTTCGCGGGGTACCTTGGACGTTACTTCCAATACATTACAAGAGACGCCTCTGACGAAATCGCCCTCATGGAAGATTCGCTTCACGCCCAGGCGTACGTCGATATTCAATCCGTATGTTTCGATGAACATGTGTCCGTTTCTTATGAAAGCGTGCCGGACGCCATCAAGCGGTTTATGGTGCCCAGGATGATTATCCAGCCGCTTATAGAAAATAGCTTCGAGCACGCCTTCCAGAAGCAGCTGCAGCAAGGGTTGCTTCGCGTCAGTTTCGCTTACGATGATGAGTTCGTAGTCGTCAACATCGACGATAACGGCAATCAACTGGCGGATGAACAATTGGAGCAAATGACTGCAAGGCTTGAGCAAGGAACCCATCAGATGGAGGAGAGCACAGGGATGATCAACGTACATCGGCGCATTCGGCTTAAATTCGGCGAGACATCCGGACTCCGTCTGTCCAGAAGCGAGCTTGGCGGCTTGCGAATTCAGATCTTAATGGAGAGAAAGGAAGTGGTGCCGGATGCTCAAGCTCCTCATCGTTGACGACATGCGCATTATCGCGGACGGATTATACGAGCTGTTTAGCGAGGATCAGAGAATTCCTCTTGAGGTGCACAAAGCTTATTCGGCGCCCGGAGCGTTCGCCATTATGCAAGACCGGCATATCGATATCATTGTGACCGACATCAAAATGCCGGAGGTGTCGGGTCTGGATCTGCTCCGCGAGGTCAAACAGCGCCAGCCGCACTGCAAGGTGATCTTTTTGACCAGCTACCATGATTTCGAGTTCGCAAGAGAAGCGATTACGCTTGGCGGCTTCGACTTTATTTTAAAGACGGAAGGCGATGCAAGAATCCAGGATTCGGTCTATCAAGCAGCGGAGAAGGTACTGGAAGAACGAAACTCCCAGGTGCTTGTTGCCAAGGCGCAAGCCCAGTTCCGGCTCGCCCTGCCTTCCCTGCAGCGGGAATTTCTGCTCGAGCTGCTTCAAGGCAGGCGCGTGCCCGGTAACGAACGGCATGAACAATTCCGTGCGCTAGACATCCCTCTTCATCCGCATAAGCCGGTCTATCTTGTCATTGCGAGAATCGACCGTTGGAAACAATCCATGACCTGGTCGGACCGCGCGCTTCTGCTCTATTCCGTGCGCAATATTATGAACGAATATTTATCTCCCAAAGTTCGGCTCGTCACGTTCAATCTGGATACCTCCCATGTAGTGGGATTGTGGCAGCCTATCGATTCATCGGAGGAAACACAAGAAACAGGCAAAACCTATCGATTCTTCTACGGAACGCTCGAGACCATCCAGCACTCCTGCCGCGAGCTGCTCCAGCTCCACCTCTCAATCATTCTCGGCTCCTCTTCGTTATGGGAGAATATCGGCGACAGACTTCTCCACTTGGAATTTTTGCTGCAGAGCGGACTCGGGCTGAATCACGAACTGCTGACTACGGAAGAAGAGCTGTTGAGCAATCGGAATTCTGCGGCTTCCCCCGCGTCGGACGCGCTGGAAGCCGGCGTGTTCCTCAAGCTCGCCCAATTCTCGTCTTTGTCAGGACTGCTGGCAAGCGGCAAGCGCGAAGAGTTTCTGGATCTGTACGAGAACCTGATCACAACCGTAAAAATGGCCGGCGATCATGTCGGCTTGCGGCTGGAGACGCTGCATTTTCTGGCGCATTTGTTCATCGGTTATTTGAATCGTCGGCAACTCATTCCCGCCATCTCGGAGAAATTCGGGCTGGAGCCCATTCTGAATATCAAGCCCGCACTAGACTGGACGATCTACACAAATTATTACCGCGATTTGGCCCTGTACTTGTTCGAAAATGTCACGACCGATCAAAAGAACCATTCTGACCGATTGGTACAGGACATCGAGAAATACATCGTGGAACATCTGCATACCGATCTATCCTTGACTCGGCTTGGAGAACATGTTCATCTAAATCCGACCTATCTCTCCCGGTTGTACAAACAAATTACGGGCAAAGGCATCTCGGACTATATCATGGAAACCCGAATCGAGAAGTCCAAGCTGCTGCTCGCTCGCCAAGATAAGCGCATTCACGAGATCGCTCTTGATGTCGGATACCAATCCGGTATAGCTTTCACCCGGTTTTTCCGAAAAATTATGAACGTCTCCCCTCAAGAATATCGGGACATGCAGCAAGAGCGTTAAAGATGAGGATCATGTCTCGTTCGATACCGGCGATCGCTTCGGCTTTTTCCTTCTCAGTTCTTTCAGAAGTACCGAGGGCGGGAAACCGTACATTTTTTTGAACACGCGATTGAAGTACGCTTGGTCGCAGAAACCTACATATTCAGCGGCTTGACCGATGCTGACATCCTGATGAAACAATAAATCGCGAGCCGCGGAAACCTTCACTTGATTGATATATTCCGTTAAGGAAATGCCGGTTAGCCGCTTGTATACCGACGATATATAGTTCGGGGAGCGGTCCATCAGCTTCGCAAGCATGTCCACACGAATATCCTCGCGGTAATGGGCGAGTACATAATCCTGAATGCTGCCGACCAGATTCAGCATGGGCGAAGGATGATGTTGCGCGTCCAACTCCCGGTTCATCCTACCGAGCATGTCAGTTATAATGGACGCGCATATCGTCTCGTAATACGGCAGTTTCCCCATCCATTGCTGGATAAGTTGAACGAAACGTTGTTTCATGTAGTCGTGTTGACGCGTCTTGATCACTTGCGGCAACGGTTGAGTTAGTATAGGCAACGTCAATGCCGCCTGCTCCTTCATTTTAAAGGTGGCCCAATACTTCTGATGATAATCTTCATCCTCATGGAACGCTTCTCGTATGCAGCCGTTGGGAATAAAGAGCAAATCCCCTTTCTCCAGTCGCAATTGCTCCTCGTTGATCCGGTAGATCAGTTTGCCCGAAGTAATAAGCGTCAACGCGCAAGTCGCCGTACGTACCGGCTGGCGTCTCCAATCCGGATCCCGATCATCGAAGCCCGCTCCGAACATCTCGATCATGTTACCCCTCCATTCGTTTTTAATATCCAACCGTAGTTTTATACAAATATACGAGATTTGTTAATCGCATTCAATCCAATAAGATTATACAATGAATTTAACATATATATTTACTATATGACAATGATTTTTGAGGATACCACGTCTTCTTTAACCATTGATTTATACAAAAACAGGAGGGATTATTTTGATGTACGATTTGATTATTTATGGTGGTACTTCGGCAGGTATTGCCGCTGCCATTCAAGCGAAACGAATGGGACTTGTTCCGCTCATTATCGAGCCGACAAATCGGCTTGGCGGACTTAGCACTGGCGGGCTTGGTGATACTGATTTTGGAAAATCCGCCGCGATCGGCGGATTATCGCTCGAGTTTTATCGCCAAGTTGGCATGAAATACGGTTCAGCTCATCCGGAATGGATGTTCGAACCTAAAGTGGCGCTCGCCGTATTTCAAGAGTGGGTCGCGAAACATGAGATTGAAGTATGGTTCGGGGAAAGGCTCGAATTGTCAGGAGGAGCAACGAAGAAGGGTAATGTTATCTCCCTTATTCGACTGGAATCGGGCAGGACGGTATCCGGCCGCCTGTACATGGATACGAGCTACGAAGGAGACTTGATGAAGGCGGCAGGCATCCGTTACGCAACCGGGCGTGAAGCCAATCATGTTTATGGAGAGCATCACAACGGCATTCAGACCGGTGTCGCCCGGTTAAATCAGTTGCCTCGCGGCATTGATCCCTATGTCGTCAAGGGAGATCCGAATAGCGGGCTGCTGCCCGGCGTGAATCCCGGTGCCGGGGGCGAGGACGGAGATGCCGACCACCGCGTACAAGCGTATTGTTTCCGCATGACCCTGACCGACGATCCCGCCAATCGCGTCATGATCGAACGTCCGAGCGATTACGACGAGCGCGAATACGAATTGATGTTCCGTTCAATAGAGCAAGGGCAGAATCGTTTCTTTAAATTGCGAATGGTGCCGAACCGCAAGACGGACTCGAACAACGACAATGGGTTCTCCACCGATTATATAGGCCGCAATTACAACTATCCGGAAGCCGACTACGAGCAACGCGCCCGTATCGTCCGGGAGCACGAGACGTATCAAAAGGGATTGGTCTGGACATTGCAGCAGCATCCCCGCGTGCCGGAAGACATTCGGAATTTCTACAAGGAATGGGGGTTGCCCCTGGACGAATTCCAGGAGAACGGTCATTGGACTCCGCAGCTCTACATCCGGGAATCCAGGCGCATGCTCGGCGAAACGGTCATGAACGAAAACCATATCTTCCTCCGGACTCCGGTAGCGGACAGCGTTGGCATGGGATCGTACAATATGGATTCCCATCATACGCAGCGTCATGTCGGCAAAGACGGCTTCGTCGTGAACGAAGGCGATGTCCAGATCGGGCTTTCGGCCCCATACCCGATCAGCTACCGCTCGATCGTGCCCAAAGAGGAGGAATGCGCGAATTTATTTGTTCCTGTATGTTTGTCCGCCTCTCATATCGCATACGGCTCCATTCGGATGGAACCCGTATTTATGGTATTGGGTCAATCGGCCGCAACCGCGGCGGCGATGGCGATCGAAAACAATGTCAGCGTGCAGCGCGTGGATTATAACGCACTTCGCAGCCGCTTGCTTATAGACGGGCAAGTTTTATGAGAATACCCCATTCGGCCAAACAAACCTTCGTTTGTTTGGCCGATTTGTGTAATTAACCAATTTATGCTTTTTATCCCAGTTGTTTTATTAATAATCATGTTGTTTTTTACAAGAAAAATGAATTGCTCCTTAACGGTTAATTAAACGCAACATCGGTTTGTATAATTTTTTTGTCTTCCGGAATTATACTGATCTCGCATCTACGCTAATCTTCATGACAAGAGAGGAGGAAAAAGCAAACATCAAGCAGCTTAATACAAGCTCAATACCATCATTCCAAGGAGGCCAAAAAGAAATGCTGCAACGTTTGAGCAAGACACTGCACCGCATCCCTGCCCATAAGCTCATAGCCGGATTGATCGCATTACTATTGATGTTAAGCGTAATTTTGATCATTCAGACAGCCGAAGCAGATGAGTTTCCATCTGACGAATGCGCCGATTCGAACGAAGCGTGGATTTTCTGCGATGACTTCGAAGAAGATCTTTCCGCCAATTATCGCATCCCGTACCAGTCTCCCCCTGCCAAGCTGTACCTTCAGGAAAACAAGGGGCTGGGTGTCTCCTCAAC
>Ga0160445_100762_pt1 | contig 12216 bp, 5 predicted proteins | sample HID1972M_E1MG_FD_108215 | JGI IMG/M metagenome (GOLD analysis project Ga0160445, IMG submission 108215) | Enriched pill bug-associated microbial communities from UW Madison campus, WI, USA - HID1972M_E1 MG | ecosystem: Host-associated > Arthropoda: Insects > Digestive system > Unclassified ... | reverse complement strand
TATTTCCGCTTTCCGTAAGAGACAGAACGAGTTGTTCTCTAAGGCGATTTTTGATGACAAGTCAGGCAAGAACTGGCCGAAATATCGTGAAGAATTGCTTACAAAGTACAGAGCACAGGAGTTGCTTGACAAATATACCGAAGATTTACGGGCAGCAGGCGCACTGAAATAATAAACAAAAGCAAGGCGAAACGGCTACGCCGTCATTTGGCGGCGGGGGGCGTTTCGTTCCGAGAAATATAGAGAAAGTGCAGCAAAATTATATAATTTCCTATATTTTAAGTAAAGCGCTGCCCTCTGAATCGTGAGTGCAGGGGGCAGCGCATAGGAAGAGGAGATCAGGGTGTTGGAGACGCTCATTCGTAAACGCTGGTTATATGCCATGATGATACCTGGTTTACTCTATTATTTGATATTTCACTACTTGCCGATGGGCGGTCTTCTGATCGCTTTCAAGGATTATAATTTGTTCAAAGGAATTTGGGGCAGCTCTTGGGTTGGGTTAGAAAACTTCCGGATTTTGTTCGAGTCTGATGATTTTCCTATTATTATGAAAAACACGCTCATTATTAGCGTTTACAGATTGTTGTTTAATATGCTGCCGGACGTCATTCTCGCGCTTATGCTCAACGAAATTCGCGTTCGCTGGTTCAAGCGGGTCGTGCAGACGATTACGTATGGACCGCACTTTTTGTCATGGATTATTGTTTACGGACTTGTGTTTTCTTTTCTCGCCCCCGGATCGGGATTAATTACTACTTTTTTCCGCGATATGGGTTGGGCGACTCCTGAGTTTCTGACGAATTCGGATTGGTTCAGGCCGTTGCTTATTATGACCGAGTTATGGAAAAGTACCGGTTTCGGAGCCATTATCTACTTGGCGGCTCTAGCATCTATCAGCCCGGAGTTGTATGAAGCTGCTATTGTGGATGGAGCCGGGCGCTGGAGACGCATGTGGCATATTACATTGCCGGGTATTCGAGAGGTGTTCGTCCTGTTGCTGATAATTAGATTGGGACATATACTGGACGCCGGATTCGACCAGGTTTATATCTTCTTGAACGCAAGGGTGTACGATGTCGGAGATATTATCGATACCTGGGTGTTCCGCCGCGGCCTGGAAAATCTGGAATTCAGTATTGCGGCCACTGCCGGGTTATTTAAATCTGTCATCGGATTGGTGCTTGTCATCGGCGCCAACAAGTTTGCGAAAAAGCTCGGTGGCTCAGGTATCTGGTGACGCATAACACTGCGAATCTCGAAACCAAGAAACGTAGGGAGAATCAATCATGAATCACTTGAATGTAAACAACACACTCTCGGATCGCATTGTGGATGCTGTTATGTATATTGTTCTGGGGCTGTTTGCGCTGGCTACTTTATTTCCACTGTATTACGTCGTTATTGTATCCATTACTCCGTATTCGGAGGTGTTGCGCAACGGAGGATTTATTATTTGGCCGAGTGAAATGACCTGGTCTGCGTACAAGGAAATTTTCGGCAGCGTGCGTGTACCTAATGCGATCAAAATAACGGTGTTCATCACGGTTGTCGGTACCTTGCTTAATTTGGTGGTAACCGTTCTGCTCGCGTATCCTTTATCAAAAAAACATCTTGAAGGTAGAAATATTGTGTTAATGGCAGTCGTATTCACGATGCTGTTCACCGGTGGAATTATTCCGACTTACCTGGTTGTGCGGGGAGTTGGATTGTATAACACCGTATGGGCGATGATTGTTCCGGGCATGGTCAGTACATTCAACTTGCTCATTATGAAAACCTATTTCGAGAATTTGCCGGACGAGGTAGAGGAGGCGGCCAAGGTAGACGGCTGCGGCGATATACGCACGCTTGTCAGCATTGTGCTTCCGCTGTCTATGCCGATGGTCGCGACAATAGGGCTATTTTATGGAGTTGGCCACTGGAATGAATATTTTAAAGGAATTATGTACTTGAACGACAAACATTTGGAGCCGATGCAAGTTGTGCTTCGCAATATGATCCAATCAACGGATCTTTCGGGCGAACTTCAATTGGGCGTTGTGCAGATAGTAGAGCAATTGCCGCCGGAGACCATCAAGATGGCGACCGTGACCGTAGCAATTTTGCCGGTCATTATCGTCTATCCATTTCTGCAAAAGTATTTTATTAAAGGTATGCTCTTAGGGGCAATTAAAGGATAAGTTGAAAGAAAGCTCGCATGAAGATGGATATGGATATGAAGTGAGGTCGAATATATGAATGCGCTTCCAATTTTGATACCGGCGCCGAAGAAGATGCGCTGTAACGGAATGCTAGAGTTGGACAAAAGTTATACGATTACGGTTGAAACAGATACGTCGGCATCGACGATCATACAAGTGGCTGTTCGCCAACTGATCGCCTGGTTTGCGGAGCGTTGGCACGGAACTGCACTTGCCCGTGAAAACGGCAGGAATAGGGGTGAAAAGATAGAAAGCGGGCCTGCCTACCGAATTAGACTGGAAGATACGAAGGAGGAATCCGAGAGATACAGCCTCATCGCACAGAACAAGGAATTGCGTATCTCCGGGTCGCCGGTCGGGTTACTTCATGGCGTACAAACGCTTATTCAGTTACTTCAGCCCGGGGCAAGCAGCAATTTGCTGAGTGTGCCGCTTGTGGAGATCGAAGATACACCGGATGTGCCGATCAGAGGTTTCTTTGCGGAAAGCTACTGGGGATCTGACAGGATGGAGCTCAGTGATTGGAAAAGCATGATCGATGATATGGTGTCGTTCAAGCTGAACACGTTCGGCATCGGTATATACGGCTGCTGGCCCCACGGGCACTGCTATCCTACGGATAGTAATAGCCGTTCGGAATTTTTGTTCGCCCCCGTTCTCGATGATCCGGAGCAGTTGCAGGAAAGACAGATTCATTATTTTGATCCTGTCGCCAAGCAGCTGACTACGAAGACATACCAGGCACCTATTTACGAGGGGGATGGACTGGAGCAGCTTATTGCCTATGCGACGGAGCGGGGAATTCGCGTCGTTCCGCAATTTAACGGACCTGGTCATTCGTCGCTGCTGCCGAGGTTGTACCCGAATATTTCGTCGGTCAATGAGCAGGGGGAACCTACGTACAAAGGTTATTCTTTAACGCATCCGGATACCTTTCCTACATTGAAGCGGCTACTGGGACGGATCGTCGAACGTTATATGTTGCCGTACGGTCAGACATGGTTCCATATCGGCATGGATGAAATAGAAGAGTGGAGCGCTGCGGATTTGGCTGTTTATTCAAAGCGCCAGTTGTTTGAACTGTATATGCTGGAAATCAGCCAATATTTGCTGTCGAGCGGTATGGAAAAGATTATTATTTGGCATGACATGGCGAAAAATTTGACAGAGTTTGATTCATCATTTGAAGTTTTTTTGGAACAGCATAAACTGTCTGGGAAAGTTGTCATTCATTGGTGGGACTATACGATGCCCGTATGTCCTGTTCGAGCCGTTCGCGGAGCTGAAGGCTGGACGGCGCCGAGTACTGGATGGTTGCCTTGGATGATCTACCAGGATCATGTGGAGAACATAGAGAACCGCATTAATGAAGGGATGAAGCATTCGTTCCAAGGGGTGATGGCCTATCATGTCTATTCTCCAAATTATCGGAGGAATGTTGCCAGTTTGGCAGAGAAAGGCTGGAATGCGCAAAGACGGGATGCAACCGAATTTGATCGGTTGTATGCGAACTGGATTGTAGCGGACGAGACACAGCGGTGGGCGAAGGGCATGGGCGATATGCGGAAGTTGTTTGAGTACTCTTCTACATTTGCTTTGTTGATGGAGATCGGTGTGCTTTTCGGTCAACCGAAAAAAGCGCATCTGTATCCTGAACCGATCATCCGCAGTATACTTTCGACGGATGGAACTCACAAAGCGTATCGGATCACCCGGACGTTGGCTCACAATATTTTGCCATTGTTTGAGCAAGGGAAAGCGGTAGCGGGACGGGAGTATGAGCTGCAAGTCATTCGTTTCGAGTGCAGAAGAGTGATTGCGTTGATTGACGCGCTGCTTGGACTTGCAGATGCTGTGCAGGCACTGGAAGACACGCAGGACTCTCCTGTGGAGAAACGAAGCGAGCTTGTTGCAGACATAGGCGCACAATTGCAGTTGGAATTAGATAAGCTGGATGCCTTTCTGATCGAGGTGCAGGACATCTTGCCTGACTACTTGGTGGCTGTTAGCTGGAGAGAATATATGTATTTGCGCGAAGCGATGCGGAAGCAAGTTGAGCAATTAACAAACTGGAATGATAGATTTATTCATTCGGAGGAGAAGTAAGCATGAAAAAAGTTTTGGATGAAGGCTTGAAAATGGATGTATTTAAAACGGCGCCAGATTTTGATAAAGGAGTATTTCAAGAAGCGCTAGAGGCTGCTCTAAAAAAATTGGAAGGCAATGTGGAACAATTCACTGATTTTTTCCCGCATGCCTGGAGTAAAAATAATGTTTATTATCCTAAAGAGGAGAATAGAAACTGGACGGAAGGCTTCTGGACGGGGATGATGTGGCGTGCCTGGGAAATCACCGCAGATGAAAGATACAGAAAAGCCGCGGAAGTCCAAGTGGATAGGTTTATTCATAGAATAGACAATAAAATAGCGGTCGATCACCATGATATGGGGTTTTTATACAGTCTCTCTTGTGTTGCGGCATTCAAACTGACAGGGAGCGAAAAGGCAAAAACGGCAGCCTTGAAAGCAGCAGACCAGCTTTCGAACCGCTATCTGGAGCCAGCCGGGATCATACGCTCCTGGTCAGGGGGAGAATTTGATGAACCGGATAAACGAGGGAATGTGATCATTGATTCCATGATGAATTTGCCCCTCATGTATTGGGCTTCAGAGGTTACCGGAAATCCGGAATACAGGGAAAGAGCGGAATCCCATGCAGATAGAACACTAGATAACATCGTCAGGGAGGATGCTTCAACCTACCATATGTTTTTATTTGATTCGGAGACGGGTGAACCGAGATTTGGAAGAACGGCTCAGGGACATTCGGATACATCCTGCTGGACACGGGGACAGGCATGGGCCATTTACGGTTCAATACTGAATTATAGGTATACAAAAAATGAAGATTTACTCATGAGCTGCAAGGCCTTGGCGAATTATTTCCTGAACAGGAGTCCTTCAGACCTGGTCGTTTATTGGGATTTTGACTTTACTGACGGCAGTGGCGAATTGAGGGATACATCGGCCTCGGCGATTACGGTGTGCGGACTTCTGGAACTGGCCAAGTGGCTTCCGGAAGGAGAGGAAAAGCAGTATTACACCAACGCTGCCTTTAAGATATTGAAGAGTTTGGTTGACAATTACTCTACAATCAACAATGAAGATTCCAATGCTCTGCTTTTACATGTGGTAGGGAGTATACCGCACAATATGGGCATTGATGAAGCATGCCTGTTTGGGTGCTACTATTACCTTGAAGCTCTGGTAAGAGTGACAAGGGAGTGGGAGTTGTACTGGTAGGTAGATAGATAGAGCAGCTGCTCAGGCAGAGCAGTTGCTCCAGACCAACCTGGCTTACAGGTTATTATCGCAATTTTATAAAAGCGCTTACAAACGATGGGAGGTGATAAAAGAGGGGCAGTAACATTGGAATTAAAAATTATAAAAAGAAAGGAAAGTGGCAAAATGGAAAAGCAACTAAAAATCAGTATAATGTCATGCTTGAGCTGTATCCTGCTTCTATCATCTTTCGGACTTGCTCCAAATGCAAACGCTGACGCAAATGCTGGAAATGAAGCTCAGACAATGGAGTTAGTTCCGCAGCCGATTTCTTATGAAGCGGACAAATGGGCTGTCCTGCCTCAAGTGAATAGCGCGCCAGTAATTGATGGTGTACTTGATGAGGGAATGTGGGCATATGCGAAAGAAATCGGAAATTTTCAAACGGCTTACTATAATCAATCGTTGCACGAAAGCGTGAAGTATAAAGTGGCATACGATAATGGCCATGTTTACATCGGGGGCCGGATTGCGAGGGAGGAAGCAGACAGCCTGGCACAAATTGCAGTCATTCTGAAGCCGCAGGGCAGTGAGAATTTCTATACGATTGAAATGCCGATGAATACGGCTGAAGCCCCAAGTTTATTGCCAATTTGGAATCCGTCTCCCGACGTGGCCAAGCTATGGGAAGATGCAGGTAAAGTGGCCATCGACGCCGCTGAGCATGCTTCATCCACAGAGGGGGAAGAGGTATATGTGGAGCTGGCTGTTCCCATTGCGGATATTGTGTCAGCAGGAATTGAGCCGGAGGATGAGTGGCAGATGAATATCGTACATCTGCATAATCTGTATACTCGCCCGCTTAGCTCTTGGGTGCCGATACGCCTTTCCGATCAATGGCATGAGAATCAGCCGAATGATGTACTAGTCCGTATTGGTCTTGTTAATGAAGAACGATTCGGCAGTATTGTATTTTCAAGTTTATCTGACAGCTTGGTTGATGATACCGGAGATCGTTTCCTTTCTGGACAATCGGATCAATTGCAGCTTCTGTATAACGGTTTTACGGATAAACGGCTTTCTATGGATCTTAGTTCCCTGTTCCAGAGGGAGAAAAGACTGAACGGATTGAAAAAGACGAAGCATATGGATGTGGAGCTTCAGTGGAAAGAACCTGGGCAGTCCTGGAGCAGGCTGGAGCATGGTGGATTGAACTGGAGTGGGCAAACATTAAAACTGGAATTCGAGCATCCCGCCCCTGTGAAGCGCGGCTTATACCAGTTGCGAATCCATTTATTGCCGAATCATCCGACTGCGCGAACGAGCGCTGTACTAAGCTTCGACCGGGAAGCCATCATCGCTGCCGGAGAAGCCGCGTACGACATGGGAGGCGGCAGCGAAGATGCCGGGTCGCAAGAACAACTGACATGGAGCGCACCGTCCGAAAAGGTCGAACAAATCAAGGCACTCATACCGCCGCAGCCCGGCTTCCTTTTTGTCGGCTTGCCTGAAATGCCGGAGCTTTATCCAAGCGGGTTATATCAGCTATCGGATGATGGGCATAGCTTGAAAGCTCCTCGTACAGGCACTGTCTATCCGAATGCTCAATATGCGGAAGATAAGTCGCTAACCTTGGAGAACGGCAAGGGTGAAACCGTTACAATCCCTTATTACGAGGACAATGAAGGAAGAAGGTTTTTTATCACTGCCCATATGTGGTACTTGCAGAAGGCTCGGGCTATTGGTCAGGCTGGCGCACTAGGACAGAGCGATCCGCTTGGGGCAGCTCGTTTGCTGTATGCTTTCACGGAAGCTTATGAGGGCTACAATCCAACCGTTGACCGGGTTGGCGGGAACAATCATGCCAACTTGTCTCTTGACAAGCGATCCGGACCGCCGTTTCCATATTGGGGTGGGATATGGGAGCGTTGGTGGTATAACGAACTACCGAGAATCACAACATTGCTTCATCTCTATAAGGATCTGAAAGGAACGAATGCATTCCAATTGCTCAGCGACGAGTACGGCGAGGATGTCGAACAGCGCATCGTTCAGAACATGATTGTGCCTTCAGCGGAATTCGTGCTGTCGCGTCCCGAATACTTAGGCAATATGTCGTTTCAGATGTGGAAAGGACTGATTGAGGTTGGGATGGCGCTAGACGAGCCGGATTATATTCATCTTGTCCTGGAATCGGTACAGGAACTTGTGAACAAAATGTTCCTCTCCGATGGCTACTGGCAGGAGGTTACGCCAAGCTATCATAATCAGACCATGAACGGACTGTTGGCAGTAGCGGAAATGCTGCAGGGATGGAGCGATCCTGCGGGTTATGTATCGCCTCGAAGCGGTAAGCGATTCGATAATTTGAATGTGCTGCAGCAGTTCCCAAGTATTGGCCGCATCATCGAAAATGCCGATAAGCTGGCATACCCGGATGGGAAAGTGCTGCCGATCACTGACACATGGGCGAACCAAGTGCGGCCGAACCCGCTGCTGGATGCAGGCTCCTTCCTGCTGCCGGCAGCCAAGGTCGGGAGATTAACCGGAGGATTCGGAGCAGAGCAGACGCAATTGTATATGGGCTTCCAACCGAAGTACGGACACGCTCACAATGATCCGCTCAATCTTAGCTTGTATGCGCAAGGGCAGGAGCTGATGCCGGATCTCGGCTATACGCACAATACCTTCTATCGCTGGTTTTCCTTGTCTACAATGGCGCATAACACGGTTGTTGTGGACAGCACGAATATGGCGAGAGGGGAAGAGACCAAGCACGGAGGCAATATTTCGGCTTTCGTATCAGAAGGATATCCGTTTCGGATGATGCGCGCCGAATATGATTCCGCCTACGAAGTAACGGAGAAGTACAGTCGCGAGCCATGGTTCGTCCCGTTCGCGGATGGAAGCGGTGAGCAAGGGTATGTATTGGATTTGTTCCGCATTCAAGGGGGCAGCCGGCACGAATATACGCTGCAAGGCGATGCGAATCGCGATGCCCGTTTCGAGACCAATGCGCAGCTCACGGACTACGGTCCATACTTGCTGCCTCCGGGTACTGAGGTTGTACTGCCGGCGAATAATAGCGATAGCGGCAGCGCGGAAGGGCATTATCCCGGCTATATCTATGTCCGGGACGTGCAGCAAGCAGAGCTCGACGGCGAGCAGTATGAAGTGACGCTTGTAACGGAAGATAAGGGCGTACAAGGGGCGAGGATGAAGGTGACCGGCTTGCTTGAACCCGGTCAGAACGAGCTGTTCTTGGGACGTTCGCCGTCACTCCGATCCATTCGTCTGCAAGGAACCTCGGTAGACAATAACGACGAAGCAGTGAAACACACGATGCCGAAGCTCGTATTGCGCAGAGAAGGCACGAATCTGAACAGCAACTTTGTAACGCTTATGGAGCCATACAGCGGTGAACAGTCTCGTGTAGAGGCGATTGATCGCCTGCAACTGATCGAGGCGCCGGTAGGAGCTGTCGCAGTTAAAGTGGTTTACGGCAATACGACAGACATTATTCTGAGCAACCCGGATTATCCGAATGAACCTGTGACAGCGGCGGGAGTGACGATGGTTGGAGAGATGGGGTTCATCCGTCTTGTGGACGGAGAGGTCCGGAGCATGTCGCTTGTTGGCGGTACGCTGCTCAGAATGGGAGAGCAGCAAATCGAGGGCGACGGTTATGCGACGGGGGAGATCATTGAGACAAGAAGCGCAGCGCATGGAGACGATATGGACGCGCTAGTCGTAAACGGTCATATACCAGAAGATATCGCGGGACAATACGCTATCGTGCGTCATCCTGATCAAAGTACGTCGGGATATAAAGTCGGAGCAGTTCAGTATGAAGCTGGAAATTCGGTTCTCCTTCTGGCCGAACATGATCCGGGATTTTCGATCGGGGATAACGGCACTTCCGAGCAAACCTATTATCCGGGGCGTCGTTGGACGGGAACTCATACGGTGAGAATATCCGGCATGGAAAGCGCTGAAGTGACTGGCGCTCCCCCTGTCAGCGACAGTATTATCTCTGGCACGGTAACGGATGGAGAAGGCAGCCCATTGGCAGGGGCTGTCGTCAATTTGAGCGGATATGCCAATATTGTAACGACTACGAATGCAGATGGGACATTTACGCTCCAAGTTCCGGCTGGACAGCATCGTGTTACAGTTTCAGCGAATGGCTATGCGAGAGTAGTGTCAACGTCGGTGTACGCTGCGTATGGAGAGACCGCTGCTGTATTCATCACGTTAACAACAATGTTGCCGCCGGCCGTAACATCCGACTCAGCTGCATTAATCGCGACCGGAACTGCGGTGACGGCTACAAGCTCGGTGCCAGGCAAGCTGTACCTGGTGCCGGCAAAAGCGTATGCTTCTGAAAGCGAGCTTGAACAAGTCGTCTTGTCGGCAGTAGATGGCACGGTATACGGATTGAAGGCAGATGCGTCAGCGGGGATAGAAGTATCGTTCGACACTTCGCATATGGAGCCTGGGAAGTACCAGCTATACGCAGTAAACATGGCAGGCATTGTTTCGCCGGGATCAGCTCCAATAACAGTATTAAGCTCTGAGCCTGCAGTTATTGACGATACAAGCCCATTCGTTACTTACAGCAAACGTTGGTCTACACTAGCTAACGCCTCATTGCATGGGGGAAGTGAGCGTTATGCGCTGGATGATGGCGGATCCGTTGAGATTATGTTTTATGGTACGCGGGCTACTTTGTACGGAAGTACCGCATTTAACGGAGGGATCGCGGACGTTTACGTCGATGGAGAATTGAAGGGACAACATGATAACTATTCGGCCACTGTTATACGCCAAGCGCTAATGTGGGATACAGGAGAGCTTCCGCTTGGTTTTCATACGATCAAAATGGTCCGAACCGATAACAAAAACGAGTTGTCCTCAGATAAACTTATTCGCTTTGATGTGTTGAAGACGGAGGTAGAAGCTGAAGTAGATTGATAAACAATATCCGGGTGCCTCATTGAAATTCTGTTTCAAACGGCACTCTTGTCAAGGCTTATCCAATACTGTTGACCGGAGTAATGAACCTAATAGTACAATTCATTATAAACGGTCGTAAAGCATACGCCGTCCGTATTTTCCGAAAAAGGGAGAATTGGGCGGCGTTTTGCTTGAAAAGTCCGCAAAGCTTTGCTGTTAATTGTCTATGAATTGTTCTGTCTATACTCCTGAGGGGGAATTCCCATATGCTCAGGTGAAACGCCCTTGCCGTTATCTTCTATTTCGATGGTTAGACGGTTGATCGTCGTTAAAACGCGGGCTCTCAGAAGCAGATTCGTTTGCGCTGTTTACGCAACAATTGAGCGAAAATACACAATTATGGTGAGGTAAGAGCCATTCATTCATATATTTGTACATATATACTTAAATTTTGGTTCAGAGGGGTTCCGAACGACGATGTGAAGCGAGAATTTGTGTATTTTCGTACAAATCGCTGTGCAGGGGCCAAATTTGTTTCGGAAATTGGGGAGAAATGCACAAATGTGCAGACGCAAGGGACCGTTAGGGTGGTTTGTCCCTGACGGTTTTTCTTACCACAATACTCCCTTGTCGATAGCTTGTTATTTGAATCTTGAAGTTCTCAATTTGCTTATTCTTAACTATATAATTCATTAACTAAATTATATAGAAACATCAACTGTTATCCGGATTAGATCGGCTATATTGAACGCATAAATATTTTAATGAAGGGGTTTACAAACACATATATCGGTTATATAATTCACTTAATGAATTATGTAAGGCTATCGCGCCGAATCGGGAGGGATACGATCGATGAAAGTTGGAGGAGTGAAGGCGGCGTTTGGAAAAGTAAAGATAACGCCAGAGGAGCCGGCACCGCTGCAAGGTTATGATCCTGGTTTATACATTGCGAATCCTGGCAAAGACATACTGGATGAACTGTATGCGCGGGTTTTGATTTTGGACGATGGAAGATCTCGGCAAGTGATTGTTAGTGTCGACTGTTGTCTCACAAACGAAAAGGACTACCTGTCACCTAATCCTGATGGGCAAATGGAGCCTTATCGTCAATTGCTCCAAACGTTCCCGGAAGGGACTAAGCGGTTATGGGCGGATGCCGCTCAAACAGAGGATTTTACCGTATCGGTGCATGCCACGCATACCCATAGCGCCCCCGAGCATTTTAGCGAGAAGTATACTTCCCGAATCGCGGCAATGATTGCAGAAACGGCCGAAAGGCTGCAGGACGTACAAATTCGTGCAGCTGCCGGACAATGCAGCGTATCGGTAAATCGTAGACCTCATCTGCAGCATAACGATACATTGCCCATCGATCCTTCGCTCCATCTCATTATGATTGAGTCGGTAGACGGCGAGGCTTTGGGGGCGATCGTCAACTGTGCGGTTCATCCAACCTTGCTGGCCAATCCGTTTAATCGGGTTTCCAGCGAATTTGTCGGACTGGCGATGAGTGAGTACGAATCGACGTTTAAAGAAGGTTTTGTGTCGTTGTTCATTCAAGGGTTTTCTGGAAATGTGGGTCCGAGAGACCATTACCGGACAGAAACAGAAGATACGTATCCTTGGGTGCTCGAGATGGCTCAAGTGCTGCATCTGGATATTGCTCGCGCAGCGAAAGACCTGCAGCCGATTGGCATACTTCCGATGAAAGCGGCAGATAAGCAAGTTACGCTGCCAACGCGTCAAGGATATTATAAGCCAACGATCGACGT
>Ga0160445_100761_pt1 | contig 12230 bp, 10 predicted proteins | sample HID1972M_E1MG_FD_108215 | JGI IMG/M metagenome (GOLD analysis project Ga0160445, IMG submission 108215) | Enriched pill bug-associated microbial communities from UW Madison campus, WI, USA - HID1972M_E1 MG | ecosystem: Host-associated > Arthropoda: Insects > Digestive system > Unclassified ... | reverse complement strand
TTTGATTCTTCGTCATAGAATGGCACAAGAAATTCAGAAGTATTTAGATGCTGAGAATTTTATAGAGGTGGAAACACCTGTTTTGATTAAATCAACACCGGAGGGTGCAAGAGATTTTGTGGTTCCAAGCCGCATGAACCCTGGTGAGTTTTATGCATTGCCTCAATCGCCGCAAACTTTTAAACAATTATTGATGATATCCGGTTTTGACCGTTATTTTCAAATTGTAAAATGTTTCCGCGATGAAGATTTACGCGCAGACAGACAGCCGGAGTTTACCCAGATTGACTGCGAGTTAACGTTTATTGAGCAAGAAGATATTCTGAATATTTTTGAAGGTCTGGTAAGGCATTTATTTAAAAATATTAAAGGAGTTGTTTTAAATGATTTTCCGAGAATGAATTATGCAGATGCCATGCGTTTGTATGGATCTGATAAACCGGATATCCGTTTTGATATGAAGTTTGTTGAGATCAACGAGCTTGTAAAAGAAAAGGGCTTCCCTATTTTCGATAAAGTTGAATTGGTTGTTGCAATTAATGCTCAAAATTGTGCTATTTATACGAGAAAACAATTGGATGAGCTTACTGATTTCGTGAAGAAACCACAAATAGGCGCTACAGGATTAGTTTATATCCGCTATAATGTTGATGGGACATTAAAATCGTCGGTTGATAAGTTTTATACGGAAGAGCAGTTAAAAGTGATTGCCGATAAAATAGATGCTAAACCTGGTGATTTAATCTTGATAATGGCCGGTGCAGCGGATAAAACCCGCAAGCAACTTAGTGAATTGCGTTTAGAAATTGCCAACCGGGAAGGTTTGAGAAGTAAAGAGACTTTTGCACCTCTATGGGTAACTGATTTTCCTTTGTTGGAATGGGATGAAGAGTCGGGCCGCTTTCACGCCATGCATCATCCATTTACAGCTCCTAAGCCGGAAGATATGGTCAAGTTGGATACTGAGCCTTTAAGCGTTCGGGCAAATGCCTACGATATGGTTATTAATGGAAGTGAAGTTGGAGGTGGATCTATCCGTATTTTTAATCAGGAGGTTCAGGCTAAAATGTTTGATCTTTTAGGTTTTAGTCCTGAAGAGGCTAAAAAACAATTCGGTTTCTTAATGGATGCCTTTACATACGGTGCTCCGCCGCATGGAGGGATTGCTTTAGGTTTCGATCGATTGGTTTCTATATTTGCCGGATTGGATTCTATCCGTGATGTGATTGCTTTTCCTAAAAATAATGCAGGTAGGGATGTGATGATTGATTCACCCTCTTCAATTGATGAAAAGCAGTTGAATGAATTATCAATTCAGATTAAGAAGAAAAATTAATAAGTTCAGCTTAGAAAGGCAGATCGTCTTCTTCGCCTTGATTCTCTTTGTAATTAACTGGGTTTTCGTTCTCAAAGCCACCAGGTGTTCCGGTAGATTCAAAATCGCTTTTGCGTCCTAACATGGTGAAGTTATCGGCTACGATCTCGGTTGTGTAGCGTTTCACGTTTTCCTTATCCTCGTAAGAGCGCGTACGTATTTTACCTTCGATATAAACTAATTTCCCTTTATGGAGAAATTTCTCAGCTATCTCTGCCAATCCTCGCCACATCACGATGTTGTGCCACTCTGTTTGCTCAATTCTTTTTCCGTCCTTGTTGTAAGTTTCAGAAGTTGCCAGCGGAAAGCTGGCTACGGTTACGTTATTATCCAGATGACGAACTTCAGGATCTTTACCTAGGTGCCCTACTAATATAACTTTGTTTATTCCCGACATATCAAAATTGGTTAATTAAAATACACATCTATAAAAGAAAATATAAGCTTTGACTTAGCTAATTTATCTAAATCTTTTATCAATACATAATTCCAGTCTCTATTTTTGAGTGCATCTTTTTTAATATCAGTGATTTCAAAAAATCGGGCATGAATATTTTGATGGCTAAGAATGTGTTTTGTTGTTGTACTGCTGTAGACAATTGTCGCCTGTTCTCCGAAAAACTCATTGAATTCATCTGAGAGTTTTATTTCTGCGTCGTTCAGTAAATGTGTGCTTTCTATAAGAGGTAATTCAAATAAGCCTTCCCAGATATCGCCTTCCTTTCGTCTTTGCATTAGAATCTCATCATCTCTTCGTATGACGAAATAGTTAAAATAGCGGTTTCTACTTTTACCTGTTTTTATTTTTACCGGCAGTATATTAACAATGTTATTTTGAAATGCAAAGCAGGTTTGTTGTAGCGGACAGGTATTGCACTCGGGGTTTTGGGGCTTGCAATGCAGTGCGCCGAATTCCATCATTGCCTGGTTATGAAGACCTGGGTTTTCTTTATCCAGTACTTCTTGTGCCAGGCGATTAAACTGCTGTTTGCCTTTGGTAGAGTTTATAGGCTCTTCAATTCCGAAGTAGCGAGCTAATACACGGCTTACATTGCCATCTACTACTGCCTTGGGTTCATTTATTGAAAAGGAGGAAATTGCCGATGCGGTATATTCACCAATGCCTGGTAATTTGATTAACTCACTATATGTTGATGGAAATATGCCAGCATGTTCTCGTATAATTAGTTTAGCTGCTTTTAACATATTTCTTGCACGGGAGTAATAGCCTAGTCCTTGCCAATGTCGTAATATTTCTTCTTCGGGTGCTGAAGCGAACGATTCAATATTGGGGTAATGTTCTGTGAATTTATAAAAATAAGGAGTGCCCTGATTAACGCGTGTTTGCTGTAAGATGATCTCAGACAGCCAGATAACATAGGGATCCTGGGTTTCCCGCCAGGGAAGGCTTCGGTGATTCTTATGGTACCATTGAATTATTTGTTGAGAAAAATACATTCTACAAGATTCGCAAATAAAATTAAAATAGCATTAAATTTTTATTTTTAAACTTTGTGAATATTTTACATTAATAGGGATCTTTCTATAATATTTAGATTAGTTTTGCTTAACTATTGGTTAATAGCCTGTTTGAGAAAATATTTGTCTATAAGGATTTTGTTTAATCATTATAAAAGGATACTTTTGCGTCCCAATTCGTTTAAAGAAGTATAATAAAAAAAGCATATATAATAAATTAAATTAAAACATGACTAAAGCAGATATTATCACGGAGATATCCAATAAGACTGGATTAGAGAAGACTGATGTACAGGCTACTGTAGAGGCATTCTTCAAGGTGGTTAAAAACTCCATGATTGAGGGTGAAAATGTGTACGTAAGAGGATTCGGAAGTTTCGTTGTAAAGAAAAGAGCTCAGAAAACTGCTCGTAACATTTCTAAGAATACGGCAATTATTATTCCGGAACATTTCGTTCCTAGTTTCAAACCTGCTAAGGTTTTCGTTGAGAAAGTTAAAGCAGGCAATAAGTCTAAGTAATTAATAAGGGATTATGATCAATACAAAACAAATAATTGTGATTGCAGGAGTTGTGGTGCTTATGGGCGTCATCCTCGTGCAACCAGTAAAGAGTTTGACTAAGGAAGAACCTGTCGCGACTGAAAGCGCTGAAGCTTCTGCTGTTATTGATCAATTTTCCCTTGAGTCGGTATCTCAAATAGCAAAGCAAAGCCTTAGTGCTAATTTAGCGAAAGAGATAACGGATTTAGAAACTGAATTAAATGCTGCATCTGATGCAGATAAATTACCTTTGTATAAAGAGCTTGCTCAACATTGGCTTGATGTTAATCAGCCTATGCCTGTAGCTTTTATATATGAAGAGATCGCCGAGAAAGAGCCAAGTCTTGAGAATTGGGTAAAAACCGGTGATCTGTTTACAGATTCTTACCAACACTTAACCGATACGGTTATGGCTCCTGCTTTAACAGGACGAGCTAAGAAAGCATATGAGCAGGCATTGGCTATTGATGATAAGAACTTGGATGCCAGAACTGGTTTAGGTACAGCTTTGGTAAATGGCCCGGCACCAATGGCTGGTATTACTATGTTATTGGATGTGGTTAAGGAAGATCCGAAAAACTTAAAGGCAAATTATAACCTGGGTTTGTTTTCAATGCGTTCTAAACAATTTGATAAAGCAGTAGACCGTTTTAATACGGTGCTTGAACAAACACCGAATAATGCCGAAGTTTGGTTTTATTTAGCCACAAGTTATGAAAATATTGGCTTGAAAGCAGATGCAATAAATGCCTTTCAAAGGAGTAAAGAACTCGCTGCAGATCCAAGCTTAACTCAATTTATTGACCGCAAGGTTGAAGAGCTGAGTAAGTAATTAATTAAAATTAAAAAACATTTAAAAGAATTATTATGCCAAGCGGAAAAAAAAGAAAAAGACATAAAATGTCAACTCACAAACGCAAGAAACGTTTAAGAAAGAACAGACACAAGAAAAAATAGATTTTTAGATTGAATAAGGGCTGCCTGTAACCGGAAAATGGTTACAGGCTGTCATATTTCAGAACTATTTATTTATTTCTAAGGGATGTTTCTCTTAGAATGTGTTCGTTTATAAAGTCTTATGGTTTCATTGAAAGTTGCCATATGCTATTTATTGTATTAGTATCCGCAACTTTCTAATACACTAGCTGTTGGTAAAGGAATTAATAATTGATTCAACTCCTGATTCGGGAGTTACAATCGCCTTACTCCAAGATAAACAGCTTGTTGAGCTTAATACCGAACAAGTAAATAATAATTACGCTGTAGGCGATATCTATCTGGGCAGGATAAAGAAAATTATGCCCGGGCTGAATGCCGCTTTTGTGGATGTTGGCTATTCTAAAGATGCATTCTTGCATTATTTGGATCTGGGTCCACAGGTAGAAACACTCATCAAGTTAACGAAGATGGTGAAGAATGGCAGTTTTAAAGATAAACTGTTGTCGACCATTAATCTTGAGAAAGATATAAATAAATCAGGAAAGATATCTGAGATTTTATCTCGGAATATGCTTTTACCTGTTCAAATTGCAAAGGAACCCATATCTACAAAGGGTCCTCGTTTAAGTGCAGATTTATCGATTGCCGGTCGTTTTGTAGTATTGGTCCCATTTTCAGAGGTTGTCTCAATCTCAAAGAAAATCAAATCTAATACGGAACGGAATCGCCTTAAGAGAATTGTTGAAGGAATTAAACCGCCTAATTTTGGTGTGATTATCCGGACGGTCTCTGAAGGTAAGGGGGTTGCTGAATTAGAAAAGGATATATTGGATCTCGTTGATAAATGGGAGAAATTTACAAGACGTCTTCAGGTTGCAGAGCCTACCAATAAAGTATTGGGAGAGATGGATCGTACATCGACCATCTTGCGTGATATTCTTACCGATGAGTTTGCTCATATTCATATCAATGACCCTCTGATTTATGAGGAGACCCGTTCTTATATTCAGGATATATCTCCTGATTTAGAAAAGATCGTAAAGCTTTATAAGCATAAGGAGCCGATATTTGAGCATTTCGGTGTTGAGAAGCAGATAAAATCAGCTTTTGGTAAGACTGTTAATCTGCCTGGTGGTGCCTACCTTGTTGTTGAGCATACGGAAGCTCTTCATGTAATTGATGTGAATAGTGGTAACCGGACAGCTAATAAAGAAAATCAAGAAGAGAATGCTTTCCTGGTTAATAAAGAGGCTGCGAAAGAAATAGCTCGCCAATTGCGCTTACGTGATATGGGTGGGATTGTAGTCATTGACTTTATTGATATGCATAAAGCTCCTAATCGTAAGGAGCTATTTGAATTTCTTAAGGAGTGCATGAAAGATGATCGTGCTAAACACACCATTCTGCCTCCAAGTAAATTTGGACTTGTTCAGATTACCCGTCAACGGGTACGTCCGGAAATGAATATCATTACTAGTGAGAAATGCCCAACTTGTGACGGAACAGGAGAGATACGTGCAAGTATTGTTTTAATGGATGATATAGAGAGTAATTTAAACTATATCTTAAATGAACAAAACGAGAAAGATATTACCTTGAATGTACATCCGTATATTGATGCTTATATTAAAAAGGGCCTGATATCGCAACGGATAAAATGGCTTTTTAAATATGGGAAGTGGATTAAAGTAAAAAGCGTTCCTTCTTATAACTTGACGGAGTTTCATTTCCAAAATAAAAAGGAAGAAGAAATTAAACTATAAGGAATATGGCCAAAGCAAGGAGCACCTATTTCTGTCAGAATTGTGGTTTCGAAAGTGCCAAATGGTTAGGGAAGTGTCCTTCTTGCGATCAGTGGAATACTTTCGTTGAAGAAGTAATTGAGAAGACAGCAAGCAAGGTCCCTGATTGGCGTACCGAAAAATCTTCTAGCAGGGCATCTAAGGCGGCGGCTATTCATTCTATTATTTATAAGGAGGAAGCCAGACTGCAGACTCCGGATAAAGAACTTAACCGTGTTTTAGGAGGCGGTATTGTACCAGGCTCTCTTACTTTAATTGGAGGAGAGCCTGGTATTGGAAAGTCTACGTTGATGTTACAACTGGCTTTAACCATGCCTAAGCTTAAGATTCTATATGTTTCAGGTGAAGAAAGCGAGCAGCAACTGAAGATGCGTGCAGAGCGTATTCAGCAGTCGTCTAAGGCGTCTTGCTATATATTAACCGAAACATCTACTCAGAATATCTTTAAACAGATTGAACAGGTAGAACCGGAGTTGGTTATTATTGACTCTATTCAGACGCTTCATTCTGCTCATATTGATTCGTCTCCCGGCAGTGTTTCCCAGGTTCGGGAATGTACTGCTGAGCTATTACGATTTGCAAAGGAATCTGGAACCCCTGTGTTCATTATTGGCCATATAACCAAAGAAGGATCTATTGCCGGACCGAAAGTTCTGGAGCATATGGTGGATACCGTTTTGCAGTTTGAAGGAGACAGGCATCATGTATATCGGATTCTTCGTGCGGTTAAAAATCGATTTGGGTCATCATCAGAGCTTGGTATTTATGAGATGCAGGGCGCAGGCCTTCGAGAAGTTTCTAATCCCTCTGAGATCCTGTTGTCTCACCGGGAGTCTACAACCTTAACAGGTATCTCAATTGCCGCTATGTTAGAGGGTGCTCGGCCTATGTTAATTGAGGTACAGGCACTAGTTAGTACTTCTGCTTATGGAACGCCTCAGCGATCAGCTACGGGCTTTGATGCAAGAAGAATGAATATGCTGTTAGCGGTATTGGAAAAACGCTTCGGTTTCCGCCTTTCCATTCAGGATGTATTTTTAAATATTGCTGGTGGTTTGCGTGTGGAAGACCCTGCTATTGATTTAGCTGTGATTATGGCTATTATTTCTTCACAGCAGGATATTCCAATACCATCAGGTGTTGTTTTTGCAGGTGAAGTAGGTTTATCAGGAGAAATAAGGGCGATTAACCGAATTGATCAACGAATTGCCGAAGCTGAAAAGCTTGGCTTTGAGAAAATATATATATCGAAATATAATTCAAAAGGACTGGATATCAGTCGCTATAAAATTGAAATAGTTCCTCTTTCTAAAGTAGAGGAACTATTTCAACAACTGTTTGGGTAAATTTATTAAAGCTTTTAATGCTTATTTACTTAGATACATTGATTTCTTTGCACTAAGCTCTCTAAATCTCGGATGTTCTAAATCTTTAATAAAGAGAATGGATTCGCCTGTAGATTTCATTTCAGGACCTAATTGTTTATCTACTTCCGGGAATTTATTGAAAGAGAATACCGGTTCTTTAATGGCATATCCTTCTAATTTACGCTCAATCGTAAAATCTTTTAATTTATTAGCACCTAACATAATTTTTGTTGCAATATTTACATAAGGCACATCATATGCTTTTGCAATAAAAGGAACAGTTCTGGAAGCTCTTGGATTGGCTTCAATTACATATACTTTTTCGTCTTTTACAGCGAATTGGATGTTTAACAGACCAATTATATTCAGTGCTTTTGCAAGCTTAACAGAGTATTCTTCCATTTGACGGATAACATTGTCGGACAAACTATATGGAGGTAATACAGCATGTGAATCGCCTGAATGGATACCTGCAGGTTCAATATGCTCCATTAAACCAATAATATGAACATCTTCTCCATCGCTGATTGAATCTGATTCAGTTTCTTCGGCACGGTCTAAGAAGTGGTCAATTAAAACTCTGTTACCAGGCAAGTTACGCAAAAGTTTAACAACAGCTCTTTCGAGATCCTCGTCATTGATCACAATGCTCATTCCTTGTCCTCCTAATACATAGCTGGGGCGAACAAGTACCGGATAACCTACTTCTTTAGCAACGAGTAAGGCTTCTTCTGCACTTTCCGCTACACCATATTTAGGATAAGGGATATTAAGTTCTTTTAATAGGTCAGAGAAGCTTCCACGGTCTTCAGCAAGATCCATATCCTCGAAAGAAGTTCCTATGATCTTAATTCCATGTTCTTTTAGTTTTTCTGCCATTTTTAATGCAGTTTGTCCGCCTAATTGAACAATCACTCCTTCTGGTTTTTCATGTTCGATAATTTCGCGAACATGCTCCCAGAATACCGGTTCGAAATATAGCTTATCAGCCATATTGAAATCGGTAGAAACTGTTTCAGGGTTACAGTTAATCATGATCGCTTCATAACCTGCTTCTTTAGCAGCAATTAATCCGTGGACACATGAATAATCAAATTCAATACCTTGGCCGATACGGTTAGGACCAGAGCCTAATACAATGATTTTTTTCTTATCAGTAACCACTGATTCGTTTTCGTCTTCGAAGGTTGAGTAGTAATAAGGTGTTAAAGCCGGGAACTCCGCAGCACAGGTGTCAACCATTTTAAATACACGGTTAATGCCTAATGACTTTCTACGGGAATATACATCTTCTTCAGACACATTCCCTAATATCCAGGCAATTTGACCATCTGAATAACCTTTTTGTTTTAAGGTCATGAAGAATTCTTTTGGAATATTATAGAGCTGGTATCTTTTAAGTTCTGTTTCTAAGAGAACCAGTTCTTGTATTTGAATTAAGAACCATTTGTCGATCAAAGTGATCTTACGAATTGATTCTAAGGGTACACCCATTTCAAAGGCATCTTTGATATGGAATAAACGATCAGCACTTGGATGTTCCAGGCTGTACATGATTTCTTCCAGATTCCTGTTTTGACGACCATCTGCACCTAATCCAAGACGATTGGTTTCTAAACTCTGACATCCCTTTTGAAGAGCCTCGATGAAAGTACGGCCGATTGCCATAACCTCACCTACTGATTTCATTTGTAATCCTAATTCGGTGTTTGCACCTTTAAACTTATCAAAGTTCCAGCGTGGTATTTTTACTATTACATAGTCTAAGCTGGGCTCAAAGTATGCCGATGTATTTTTTGTAATTTGATTTTCAATTTCATCCAGGTTGTAGCCTATTGCCAGTTTAGATGCAATTTTTGCGATCGGATAGCCAGTTGCTTTGGATGCAAGTGCTGATGAGCGTGATACGCGCGGATTGATTTCGATAGCGATGATCTCTTCATTATCCGGGTTAACAGAGAATTGAACATTACAACCCCCTGCAAAATTCCCGATAGCACGCATCATTTTAATGGCCTGATTACGCATGTTCTGATAACAGCGATCGCTTAAGGTCATTGTTGGTGCCACAGTTATTGAATCACCAGTATGGATACCCATTGGGTCAAAATTCTCAATTGCGCAGATGATGATTACATTGTCATTGCTGTCGCGAAGAAGCTCAAGTTCAAACTCTTTCCATCCCAGTACGGCTTGTTCAACCAATACTTCATGAGTTGGGGAGGCCTGCAAACCTCTGCTTAATGCTAATTCAAACTCTTCTTTTTTATGAACGAATCCTCCACCTGTTCCACCAAGCGTGTAGGAAGGGCGAATTACTAAAGGGTAGCCTATCTCTTGAGCCGCCTCTTTACCCTCTAAAAAGGAGTTCGCAATTTTAGAACGCGCTACTCCGATACCAATATCAACCATTAACTGTCTGAATGCCTCGCGGTTTTCAGTTGTTTCAATTGCGGCAATATCAACACCTATAATATCGACATTGTATTTTTTCCAGATACCTCTTTCGTCGGCTTCAATACATAAGTTAAGGGCAGTTTGTCCCCCCATTGTGGGTAAAACGGCATCAATTTTCCTCTCCGATAAAATTTCCTCGATACTTTCGCACGTGAGCGGAAGCAAATAAACATGATCCGCAATGACTTTGTCGGTCATGATAGTTGCTGGATTTGAGTTTATAATTGAAACTTCGATACCTTCTTCTTTTAAAGAAAGTGCTGCTTGAGATCCAGCATAATCGAATTCACAGGCTTGGCCGATAATTATCGGTCCTGAACCAATAATCAATACGGAACGAATGGAAGTGTTTTTAGGCATTTTTTATTTAAAAAGTATAAAATGAACGGCACTAGTACAGATCGGGATTTGTCCGTTTAGGAAGGAAATTCCGACTGCTTTGTCGGAGTGCAAAGATAGAAAATTTCTATATCTTTTTGGTTAAATTGAGGGTTTTTCTTAAAAAACTTTGGTTACACCTGTTATTTCTTTTTCTAGTTGTAAATTGCGGATTGATATGGGAGTAAAAAAGATCAGTAAGATTGCGATTGTTGGACCAGAATCCACCGGTAAAACTTCTTTGACTAAACAGTTGGCAAGCTATTTTGATACCCTGCTTGTTCCTGAATTTGCAAGAGAATATTGTAAAGATTTACAACGTAATTATACTTTAGAGGATGAAATTAATATTTTCCATGGCCAACTGGCTTCTGAGAAAAGAATTATTAAATCCGTCCAGAAAGATTTTGTCTTTTGCGATACGATGGTTCTGACTGTGAAGATATGGTGTGATCATCTTTTTGGGTCTACGCCAAAGGAAGTGTTAGACGGGATAGCAGAGCAATCTTATGATTTATATTTGTTGATGGATATTGATTTGCCATGGCAAGAAGATGATTTGCGCGACTTTCCAACGTTGAGAGAGCATTTTATGGAGATATGGCATCAGGAACTGCAGGCTCTCTCTGCAAATTATAGGGTGGTTTCTGGAGTCGGAGATAAACGATTTCTGAATGCCAGGAATGTTGTCAAAGAGTTTTTAGACGAAAACAGTAAAAGTGTTGAGCAATTATAGCCGGTTGCTTTTAAGATCAGCCAAGCCTTTCTTTAAGGTAAATAAGATGTAATTTTCATCGCGTTTTACGCGCTTAGCTAATCGACTAACTAACTCAGCTTCTTGTCCTGGTTGATATGCTAAGTCTTCCGCACTTAAATGATTGTATTTGCGAAGAAGTTTTAGTTTTAATATTTCCCATTGTTCTGCACTGATAGTTAAATCTGCCATTTTTATTATCTTTTCACAAAAGTAATTAAAATGAAGATGGAAGTCAAACAAATTATGGAAGGTTTAGGCTCGAAATTTGCTTGTAATTCATAATTTTAAATTTTTAAATTATAACCATGAAAAAAATTTTTCTTAGTCTGCTATTAATTGCAGGAACGACGCTGGCAGCATCGGCCCAAATACTTCCTACTTTTCAGTTTGGATTAAAGGCAGGTGCTAACTTTTCTAATTTAAAGGATGTTTCTGTTAAGTCTGAAACCCGGACAGGAGTTCTTGGAGGAGTATGGGCGCGTGTTGGTGGTGCAGGAATCCACTTTCAGCCCGAATTATATTTTACTTCCAAAGGTTCAGAAGGCAGTGAGGGTAAAACGAAGTTCACTACGATGGATTTACCCCTATTATTAGGTACACGTATTGGCGTAGGACCTATTGCTGCTCGTGTACAGATAGGGCCGGTAGTTTCATTTGTAATGGATGAAGAACATTCATTTATTGATAATGTAGGACAAGTAACTCAGTTTGATGAATATAAGAAACAGACTTTTGCATTAACAGGTGGTATCGGACTTGATATAAGTAATCTTAGAGCTGATTTGCGCTATGAACAAGGCTTGAGTGATGTGTATGATACCAGCGATAGCGACAACGGTGGTCGTTTAAAATTATGGACTTTAAGCGTAGGCTATCGTCTTTTTTAATTTGCTAAGTCTCTTTTAGTTTTATTAGTTTCAGAACTAATTCTCTTAACCAGAGTAATTGAAAGATGAGGATATGGATTTATGATTAGAGTATTCTAATCATAAATCCATATCCTCATCTTTTTTAGCGAAATGTATATCCTCACGCCTTAACCGTTCCAACCTTTTTTCTGCCATTTTGTTGGTTTCGTAAATTCTTACTGTAATTAAGAAGTATGAAAGCAATAACGGTCCGTAAACTAATCCCA